>Ga0265780_10001362_pt1 | contig 34573 bp, 29 predicted proteins | sample P1T30metagenome_FD_192432 | JGI IMG/M metagenome (GOLD analysis project Ga0265780, IMG submission 192432) | Plant litter microbial communities from East Loma Ridge, Irvine, California - P1 T30 | ecosystem: Environmental > Terrestrial > Plant litter > Unclassified | place: USA: California...
GCTGACGCGTTGTGTGTTGGAGGGTTGTTGTTTCCTGCCGCGGTCTACGCGAGGAGCGTTTGGTGAGACAAGGCGAGTACAAATCGGCTCGGCAAAGGCAGCGTGACGAGCACATACTCGCTGAGTGCACACTCGATCCGACAGGTCTGGTGAATCAGGACTGACGCGACGAGGCAGGACGCCCGATGAGGCTTTTTCTTTGTGGGGCCCTGGAAGGGAGAGAGTCAGCAAGTGATTTGCGCAAGTAAACGAACCCTAGGCTTGCGAGGCTTGCGATACTTGATGAGTTGATGAGCTGGTAGCTCGTGTGCTGTTGGCGCGCGGCGGAGATGAAGCAGACGCGAACTGCGGACCATGGGATGGCGGACGGTGCGAAAGAGAGCTCTCTTGCCGCTGCGGGAAGCAGAGGCGGATATTGGCAGGAAGGATGGGAGTGAGAAGATGATGGGTGATGGATAGATGATGAGAAGGAGTAGGAAGAATCTCAGTCCCAGCGACCTACCTTGTTTGCGTGTGGCGCGCGAGTGTCATCGTACCGTTTTGCGGCCATGTGCTGCACCGTTCTTACAGCGTGCGCTCCGTGGGATGATATGACGAGAGGAGATGTGGAATTGATGAAGTTGGGTTGATGAAAAAGGTGTGATGATGTAGGTAGGTTGGTGTTGTCGACAGCGAAGTCTTCGAGACTTTCGAGGGTGAAGTTGAGCAGTGAGACTTGGCTGGCTTGTGGCCCGACTTGTGCGTAAACGACGGCAAGTCTCGAGTCTGTTCATGTGCTGACTTGCCTGGTAATATATTCCAGGGGGGATGCATAGATCGATGTATCCAACGACCTGGTTGTTCAAGATATCAGTTACTTGCAAGGTAGGTTCGTATCAGGTGGTTAGGCGGTGTGAAGTCTGGCATCTGTGTCTGTGTTGCATGTATTGAGACCACGACACAACTTTCAGGTATCATGACGACGGCAAAGGAAACATGAGACCCATCTTACATGTGTTTACATATCACTGTAATCGCTAAATTAATGGCAGGTATGCTCGATCGTGAAAGATACTGCGGTAAGAAGCATCACAGCTGCGCGGCTTGTTGGAGTACAACGTGCATGGCCTTCGAAGACGTGACAGTAGATCATGCATCTAGGTAGTAACGTGATGCGATGCGATGGATCACTTACTATGCGGATCTGTCTGTGTCCATTGCTTCTCTTGGTCCCTTTGCTTTCGCATCGCCCCCCTCTAAGCGTTGTCGAAGACTGCAGGCGCAGCAGCAGCTGCTGCTGATGTCATAGGATTTACTCACATCCGGAAAACTCGCATGCTTTCGCAAAGCAGCGACTTGATATTGCGGCTTCTTGTTGCCAATTGAAGGCTCGTTGATGTGGAAGTATGCTGAGAGAGGACATGCAGACTGGACTGAGTTGCCTTGGCAAAGAACTCTGTCTCGACCAAGGGGACACAGTGGCCACTGCTTGGTCCGGGGTTTGATCCGCCCGAGTGTTCAGAGTCGGCGGTATTCGATTTTCAATTGGACCTGTCTCATCGCGACTCTACTACCTATTGTCATCTGCTCTTGATGGTGATTACCTACTTCTCTTGTAGTGAGACTTGCCTCTTCCACAGAGGACTTGTCGAATTTCGAAGTTCGCCACCGTGGCGAGCGAGAACGAAAGCAGACTTCCACGCGACTCTCAAGTGGTTTAATTCATATATTCAATCAAGTACACAAGATCATACATCAAAACATCCAGCGAGAGATAGATGACTTATACACGAGACAACAATCCCAAAAGAGTTCGCCCACGAGACGATCTCGATCGGATGAACTAGCCGTGAGTCTAGACCACCAAAGACCCACGCGGAGAAGAGGGGGCGCTCGCCTTGTCTACTACATGGAATCACGGTGACATCACATAATCGAGCAGTTCGATCTGTCGAACAGCATCGTTTGGTTGTTCACGTGGGCACTGGACTTGAATGGACTACCTTGTTGTAAACAAGATAGACAGCTACGTATTGATCAATCAAAGGTCAACAGCATACTATTCAGAATTGATGGAGACTGCCGACCGGTTTAAACCAATTCACGGCCCCGGACCGTCCCTTTCAATGACCTGTACCCACTGTGACGTCCAAGCGATCATCGATGTGGCGTATGTTTCCGATGATGGAAGAGTTCCTCAGACCGACCAACTCGCTTTCTTCCCTCTAACCTGTGCTGTCGGCGCGCGGTGAATTATCGAATCGACAAACCGACTGCTCTACGCGTCACATTCAGCCTTGCCTTTGCCCTGTCTTGCCCGGCTCCGAATTCGAATTCCAACTTTGGCTTCTTCCGCCTGTTTCCACTCGCTCAACATACCGACCTGACTACATACTGTACGCAACATACTTTCACTCACGCCCTGCAAGTTCATCGGCCTCTCACCACCACTGCCGCATAATATCCCACGTCTGGCGGTCGACCCGCCGACCCGTCTGCCCGTTGCCTTGCGATGGGTGCAGAGGCCGAGGATGGCGTCGCCAACCGTGGCCACAAGGACCGCAGGCATGACGTCGCCAGGAATGACAACAACACTGGAGAGCATGGCCCCAAGGAGAGCAACATGAAATCCAGCACCGCCAGCAGTGGGCATAATGATAGCACTTCCGGCTCTACAAAATCCGAATCCCGAAAAGGCAGCACCAGCAGCACCAAGGATCGCAACATGATATCGAGTTTCGCAAACGACAACCGGAACGATCACTCCTCCAACCCTGCAGACAGCGACCGCAAGGACCGCAGTTCCAGTCCTCCCAAACAGGACCGCAAAGACGCCAAGTCCAACAGCGACCACCAAGGGGGCGAATCTTCCAAATGGGAAAACCCTCTGCCAGGCGATGCCCAAACCTGGAAAGATTGCCCCATAGACATCGACGACAATCCTTTCATACAGGGTCTTTTCACCACATTATCCAAATTCGACTACCCGGCCGCGGTCTTTTGGGGCTTCGAACTAATTCTCCTCTACAACCAGGCGTGGGAAGACGTCGGCGGCATCCCCCAGCAGGGTCGAGCTCAACGTGGTCTACTCTCGCCAGACGCCTGGCAGGCCCTGCAAAAGTGCATCAACGGGGGAAAGCCATCGAGGATCGCCAGTCATGCATTACTTCGTGAGCGATCTCAGCCCGAGAAGGATGAGTACATGGTTCTCGCCAGCCCGCTCTTTGGTCCCGGTAGAGACGATGCCAAAGGTGTGCTGTGCCAGATGATCCACAGCGAAAGTGACAACAGCAACCACAAAGAAGTCAAGGTAGCCACCAAGCCGAGTGGCGTTGCCAACATGAAGGATCTCGGCTTGGAAGACGACTCGACCCCTCTGGACGAGCACCCGTTCTTCCACCGCTTCGCCGAAATGATCCCCACTGGATTGGCTATCCTCGACCACAATGCGCGCGCAGTCTTTGTGAACCAGCATTTCTATCAGCTGACCACGCATTGGGGAGAAGATCAGTCTTTCAAGTCTTGGCCACAGAGTATCCATCCGGACGACTACGAGCGAGTTATGGGTGCATACCAACGAGCCTTTCACGGACAGAGCGAGCTACGAGCAGAATTTCGCGCCCTTGGCAGCGAACATCCCTGGAGATTGCTACTCCTGACCCCTCTCGGCGATGAGAACCTGCGACATGTCAGTCTTGGCGAGTACGGCGGGTTTATTTGCTCTGTCGTCGACATCACCTCGGAGAAGAGCGCGGAGAATGACCAGCGTATTGCCGCGGAAGAAGCCAACGAGCGCAAGCAGCAGCAAGAGCGTTTCATCGACATGATCAGCCACGAAATCAGGAACCCGCTCTCCGCCATGGTGCACTGTGTTGAGGACATCAACGACGCCCTCAAAGAGAAAGAAAAGACTGGCGTGGTCCCTGCCGAACCCATCGCAGAGGCCCTCGACACCATTAACCTGTGCATCTCCCATCAAAAGAACATCGTCGACGACGTGCTCTCCTATTCGAAACTTGACTCCTCCATGCTGGCCCTGACACCCAAGCCTTGCCAGCCGGATAAGGAACTACGCGGCAATGCCAAAATCTTCCAGCCCGAGTTCCGCAAACACAACATCGGCTTCGACTGCAAGGTCGATCAGCCCTACCACGACTTGGGTGTCGACTGGTGCATGGCCGATCTCGCCCGCATCGGCCAAGTCCTCATCAACCTCATCTCAAACGCCATCAAATTCACCTCGCGCAAGGAAGGCGACCGCAAAATTACCGTCAAAGTCTCAGCGTCCATCGACAGACCGGACTCCTACCCTCCAGAGGTCGTCTTCTTCAGCGCAGAAAACGAACTACCTCGTCTCGACGCCACCCAACGATCCGAGTGGGGCACCGGCGACCCTCTCTTCATCATGGTGGCCGTCACCGACACCGGTATTGGTATCAGCGAGGAAAACCAGAAGAAACTGTTTGAACGCTTCAGGCAGGCTACGCCCAAGACGAACGAGATCTACGGCGGTTCGGGTCTTGGCCTGAACATCAGTCGGAAGCTGGTCCAGCTCCACGGTGGCGAGATCGGAGTTACTTCCACCGAAGGCGATGGCGCCACCTTTGGCTTCTTCTTCCGCGTCAAGAGGACGGACCCCCCGAGCGAAGATGAGAACGAGGAAGAGAGGAAGAAGAACGCTGCTTCTGCTCGTGGGCAGATTCGTGTGGGAGGTCTTGACTCTGCAGAAGAATCCCAAGCCAACAATGCAAACGAGTCGCGCAAACCCCACTCGACCCGCGAGCTTGAGCGGACACAGTCATCGGCCCAACGCCAACAACAGTCGGAAAACTTGGACCAGGAGCTTGGTGACGCGGAGGCCTCGGAAGACAAGTCCCACAAGAAGAAGGACGACAAGCTGAAGGATGACAAGAAGAAGATCGACGACGAGAAGGATGAAAAGGCCCACATCGAAGAGAAGAGGCCGCAAGGAGGCACCAGCAGAAGGCGAACCGACGAGGAATACAAAGCGCAAGCCGACACGCAGACCGGCAACGGTGGCAAGATAGGCAACACCGGCCAGTCTCTCGACCCTACCCATACATCCGCCTCCCATCCGACTTCAAGAACGGTCAAGGACAAGGCTCCGAAAGACTCGAGGAGGAAGGGCAAAGAGGAGTCTCTGCCAGCCGAGACTGCGGATCCAGAAGAACAGCAGCAAGGCCAACAACAACAACGGGAGCAGCAGCAGCAGCAAAAACAACAACAACAACAACAAAAAGAAAAAGAAACCCAACTCCCCTCCCGCCCCCGCAAAGACGACACAGCCCCGCCCCCTCCCGCCCAACAACAACAACAACAACAACGAAAACTCCACGTCCTCCTCGTCGAAGACAACGTCATCAACCAGAAACTCGTCGCCCGCAAACTAGCCCGCACTTTCGCCGTTAGCACCGCCGGCAACGGCAAGGAAGCCGTCGACCTCGCCGTCGCCTCCTTTTCCTTATCCTCCTCCTCCTCTGCTGCCCCCTCATCTTCCTCGCCCGACAACGACAACAACGACGACAACAACAACAACAACAACAACAACAAAGGCCCAATAGACATAATCCTCATGGACCAAGAAATGCCCATCATGGACGGCAACGCCGCCGCCCGCGAGATCCGCTCGCAAGAGCAGAAACTCGGCCGCGAGAGCAGAGTCCCTATCCTCGGCGTCAGCGCGAATGTCAGGGAGGAGCAGTTGAGGGAGATGGTCGAGAGTGGGATGGATGAGTATGTTACTAAGCCTTATAAGATTGATGATATGGAAAGGAGGATTCGGGAGATGGTTGGTGGGGGGGAGGGGGAGAAGAAGAAGGAGGGGAAGGGGGAGTGAGAGGAGGGAGGGCGGTTGCTTTTTGTTTACGTATGATACCCGGAATGAAAGATTTTTTTTCTGTTTCCAACCACTCTCTGTTCGTCTTTCTTCTCTCGGTGGCGCTGTGAGGTTGGATTGGGGATGAGGGGTGATGGTAGTGGGTTGTGAGATGTGCGAGGCTGGTGAGATTGTACGTGCGCAGGTAAGGTCTCTCAGCGGAATGGTGAGATTTCGATAGAGGCGGAAGGGGATGACATTAGCACTTGAGCTACTTCACACCGCCGAGAGGAAGAGATTAGGTAAACGCTCTCTCCGTGGCGTGGTAGAGTTGGTTCGGGTTGGTGGTTGATGGTATCAGCGCGTACGAGTCTAGGTATAGCGGAGATGGAGAACGCAAGCAGAGTGTGTCTCGGCGGTAGAATAGAACTGAATGGGGGCGGAAGTGTACGGTATTAGCACGTGAGGTATGGAAATTGGCTGAGATGCAGGTTGCAAGGAGGTTGTCTCTGAGCGGCAGAGTAGCTTTGGATCCACTCGGGAGTCTTCGGTATCACTGCAAAGAGGTTCCGGGATGGCAGAAATGAGGCTCGTGGGTGGAGTATCTCTCAATGGCTGTCAAGCAGTGCATCATGGCGGAAGTGCATGGTACTAGCGCGTAAGGGAACTCGGCATCATAGAGATAGAGCTCACGAGGGCAGTGTCTCTCGGCGGATCGACAGGAGTGGATCGAGGCGGAAGTGAATGGTATCACCACAGAGGCCCTTTGAAATAGCGGACTCGATATATGCAAGCAGTAGTTCTTGAGAGCAAGTCAATGATGAATGATCGTCCTTGGGAGTGGACGGCAGTACTTGCATAGATCTCGAAGTTTGGCGGAGAGTTGTTTGGAAAGCGTGTTGCCCTCAATGGTAGGATGGAAAAGACTTGAGTCGAATGGATGTGGTATCACGACGGAAGTGGTTCGTGGACGGAGAGACACGTGTTGCAGGCAGAGAGTGTGTCTTGATGATAGATTTGAGCGTGATTTGATCCGGGATGATAGGTATCACCTCCGAATACTCGCATGTACTCCAGAGACTCGGTGGCTAATCACGTCGCACTACTCGGCGGGACTGAAGCTGATAATTACCCAAGAGGAGAAGGTCGCAGTTCTCATAAGATATGCCGAACCCAGGTGGTACAACACGGTCAGTGGGGACTCTTATGATAGCAGCATAGAGCAATTGTGATCCATTAGAGAGAGAGAGAGAGGGGGGGGAGAGCCGGAAGAGAACCACAATCGACTGGGGTCATGAAGTCGTACCATTACTTCCATTCAATGCCACTCTGCTACCGCTCTCTTCAAGAACACCAACCGCCCAGATCACTCTGAATGCTCCTTCCCTCCCACATCAGACCATCTCAAAAGCCATCAACACGGCCACGCCCAACAGGCAGACACCCCAACCTTGAGCTAACACATCGGCTCCTCTGCAGGCAGAAGATGGTACAGATGCAGTATTTTGCGGCGACGCGGTAGCGTCATCAGTAGCTTGAGGCGTGAGTCTTGAGGATATAGATGCAGTCACCGTTGGGGAAGACGGAGAGGAAGTTCCAGATCCAAGACCGCTGATGATGAAGTCTCCCAGCCCTGTCGAAGTCGAACCGGTAGTAGCCGACTGGATATCGGGAGATCGACTCGAGGTTGCTTCATCGGTGCTTTCAGCCGTCTCCTGCGCCGGGCTGCTTGCGGATACTTCTTCTGTGCTGGAAGGCGTCTCCATCTCAGTCGTACCCGTCGAGTCCTCTCCAGTGCTACTGCTGGGCACAACAAGCGACTCCGCAGTCGCCAGCACCGTCTGCGTCTCCCCGATCTCCGTCGTCAACTTAGCCGCGCTCCGCTTGATGTCCGTCAGCGAGCCGTTGAGCGTCGGCCAGAACGGCGTGTGCGTGTTCGTCTCGACGATCGTCTCGGTGACCGTCGTGCATACGCTATCGTTCTCGCAGGATACGCTCGTCGAAGTCGAAGTCAGCACAGTCGTGCACGCCGTTCGGACGGGCAGAGCGGGCGCGCAGGATGTGATGGGGATGTCGTTGAGTTGCTCGTGGACGGTGGGGAAGGTGTCAAGGTAGGCGATTACTGTTTGAGGTAAAGGGCCGGCCTTGAGCGTTGGCGAAGAGACTCCGAGGGGGATGATGAGAGAGCCTTGATCGAGGGTCGAAGGGAGGGCGAGAGCGGTGGTGCCCACGGTCCCGTCGCAGTCTTTGCCGGCGCTGCTGTATGTCTTTGTTGGGTCAAAGGTGCTCTCAGCGCGGCCAACAAAGTCTTGCAAGAGACCGTATGTTGTCGGCCATGTCCTGGCAGCGGGGAGAAGTTCGAATTAGCAGCCTCTGGATTGCTCGGTGTGAGATCTTTAACTTACAGCGTGCGGCCTGCAGTCACCCAGGTGAAGTTCTGGTCGAAGAAGTCGCATTCAGGATCCTCCTCGAGGGTAACAGTGGAGAAGGAGGTCGAGTCTTCTCGCCCATCTTTGTACTGTGTAACGTAAGGGATGACAGAGATGGTGGATGTAGCTTCATCAATGAACTCGTAAGGGAACGAAATGCACATCGTGCTGGCTCCGATGTTGCATGGAGCGCAGCTAGTCGGAGTGCATTCCGGTAGAATCGCTGGGGCTGGTTAGTCTTCAATGATCGAGCCATGTCTTCGACCGAGAGAGCGTCTGTGGGAGAACGCGCTTACAGGTGGACATCTTGTCGTTGTATTTCGTTGGAACCGAGATTGTTGTTCTCGCTGGGCTGCTAACAGATGTCTCGATTGGATGGGAGAGAAGAAAGATACCCGCCCGATGGGAAGGATGCAAGGCCGTATTTGACACTCGCAATACGTCGGCGACCTTCGTGACACGTTTCAGCGTTATGCTGGATTCTTGTAGCCATACTGCATGAGGTCCTAGACTGTCGTCCGACCGCCCACGCGTCCCCACGCCACAGTCGCCAGTCTCAAGCCAGCTATGGTGTGAATGTTGGGTGACCGGTTCTACGGCTCCAGCTGAGATGCGGTACTGGCGTGACGGCTTGGCTGGCCAATGAGCGAGATCAGGTTGGCGATGGTAGGGTGAGTGTGGGTTGTAGCTGAGCAAGGCGTCCACGTCCACGGCGTTGGTGCAAGAGAGAGCTCAGCCGTACCCATAAGACGTTTCAATACTTCACGGTGTCCCACAGTTTTCGCGACCACGCTGGAAGTCAACCGGAGAGATCCGGAAATGGAGATGGACTTGTTTGCCTTGAGCAGGACGATGGCCTTGCAAAAAAATGTCTTTGGCCTGCGGCGCATTCGCAAGTTTCGCTCAAGACTGTCACGTTCTTGATATAGTCAATGTAAGGCGATATTCGACAATAGCAGACAACTGTCTACGTTGCCATGTCATCACAGCAGAACACTCGCCTAGCGTTACCTCTTCCGAAAAGATATAGACGAGTGTCAGCTTCAAGGCTGGGTGACGTCCAGCGGGCTGCATGAGGATCAGCCCAAGGATCACGCGAGGCTTGCAGGACCCTTCTCACCCGTCCGGATGTGGCTGCACCTAGAGTCTAGAGCGAGTCAAGGTCGGCATGCAGACATCACTCGACTGTCAGACCACGCGATATATGCCACGCTAACTGTCCGTTGTAGTGCCGCTGGCGGAGAGACAGCTTGATATCTGCGCACATGAGTGCTCTCATCGCCACCAGCTGTAGGAAACAACACAATGGCCAATACTTATCCTCTGGTACTGGAAGCAGGGCTTTGGGCTGGCAATGACGGGAACTGGTCAACCTGGCCCATTCAGGTGGGAGAACCGCCTCAGCATTTCAACGTGCTTCCAGCAACATCGAATGGCGAGACGTGGCTTCCTCTACTCGAAGCTTGCTCAAGCTCTCCATCTGTCGCTTTGACAGACCCAAACATCTGCGGACAATCGCGAGGAGTCGGCGACTTCGAAGGATCGCAAAGCGTTGGATACCAGCACAACGCATCGAGCTCATGGGAAAACATTGGAACGTACAACCTTCCAGTGCAGGCCAGTCTTTTCAACGACGATCAGGCAGGTCTTTACGGGACAGACGATGTTGGCCTCCACAACTCGACTGGACTTCTGAACTTGACCGGGCAAAGTGTGGCGGGTATCGTGACGAAAGACTTCTGGCTTGGTAGTTTTGGGATCGCAAAGCGGGCTGCCAACTTCTCGACGGAGAAGACCATCGTGCCCAGCTTGCTCGAGGAGATGAAGGCGCAGAATCTGACACCGAGTGCATCTTTCGGGCTAGATGTTGGCGCATCGTATGGTAAGCACTTCTTGTAGTCGTGATGATGAGAGATGCCAGTCTGACATACCACCGCAGAGAACGCTTCAGGCAGTCTCGTTCTCGGTGGATACGACGCGGGCGCCTCCGAAGGGCAAGGGATCACAGTGTCGGACTTTGAGGATTTGTCCCTCGCTGTGCATACGCGAAGCATCGTGCTGAGCAACACTCTACAAGGCACAGTGTCAGTAACTCATGACTTGCTGAGCCTCCCCATGGCCATCGACTCGAGTGTTTCGCAGCTCTGGCTGCCTGGAGTGGTATGCGATCAGCTGGAAGTCTTTCTCGGTCTGACCTACGACACTTCCACAGAACTGTACATTGTCAACGACACTGCCCACGAGAAACTTGTCCGGCTCGCTCCGGAGATGGCCTTCACGCTCGCCGCGGATGGCACGTCAAATTTCACGACCAGCATCATACTTCCATACACCGCTCTCGACCTTCAAGCCGGCCCGCCAACTTACAACTTCAGCACGAATTACTTCCCAATCCGACGTGCGAGCAAAGGGAGTGTTCTCGGTCGGGCGTTCCTCCAAGAGGCCTACCTCGTAGTGGATTGGGAGAGGAGCAACTTCACCCTCAGTCAGGCGTCCAAGAGGGGAAATCGCACAAGGAAGATTGTGCCCATCTCCGCACCAAGCAAGGCAAAATCGAAACCATCTCTGAGTGTAGGAGCGATAGTGGGCGTTGCCATCGGTGCGGTCGTCCTCGTTGTCATCATCGCCGCATTGATCTGGTGGAGAGTCCGGGCGCGCAGGCTGAGAAAGGCGTTGGGGCCAACTGACATCCCAGACCCGGCATCCTCTTGGCCCGAGGACAAGAAGTTGGCGGACAACGAGCCTGGTCCCGAAGAGCTTCCCGACACGAACCGAGACTCCATCCACTCAGAGGCGATGTCTGTTCCTTTGTACGAGCTCCACGAGGAGCAGACGAGCTATCAGCTCATGGGCAATCCGGTCCGGTATGAGCTGCCGGCTGACAGGGTGGAGTCTGAGCTGGAGGCGCAGCAGAATGAGGTCAGGTATCAGCCGTACAGGTCTGGGTCGTAGGTTGCGTTCCGTCTGTTGTCCATTTCAGTCCAGGCAGTACCAGATGCAAGCCTGCACCGCAGTAGTGCTGTTTTTCCAGATCATGCCATGCTCTACCGTCTGATCAATCTTCACTCGCGATTTGTTACTAGGCGCCCTGACGTTCCTTGCTCTTTCGCGTGACGATCCAAGCGGTGTTGGTGGTTCGGTCGTTCGCGGAGCTGGAGAGGAGGAGGTTCAGATCGGGTGATGTGGGTGAACACTACATCGCGCACCAAACAATCGCAGATCTACTGCGCTGCTTTGAAAGAGATGATTGGACTATGTTGTTACAGGGAGAGATAGTAGTTCTGGTCTGCGATGTTGCGTCAAAAGCTGGATTCGTCCAAGTGTGTTGCCGCCCGGCATACTCGATGGGGTAATCCGGTAGCGCTTTCTGTTAGGGTCAGGGTTGGGGTAAGAGAAGACTTGATATTTAGGAGTGATCATCCTTCGCATACTATCATCCTAGCCTGCTAGATGCCAATTTATACATCTTGATACACTCTGCTCCAAATGCTCGAGAGTTGTTGAGATGTTGGAGATATCAGCAAAGCAATCGGAAGACGTCCCCTTGTTCGCTTACGGACTTGTGCTTCTACAGCCTCAACTCCGCTCTCCCTGCTTGTCTTCCCCACCCACAACTCAGTTCACCACCATACGAAACTCGAAGTGCCGAGGACTCACAAGACGATCTCTGACTACCGAACTTGCCAACTGTCGCTGTAGCTATACGGTCTTGTGCTGGTACATCACGCTCTCAGAGGTGAGCATGGCATTGTCCATCTCCAATGGCGATACCTTCACACTCAAAGCCGCACAGAAAAATGAACGCAACATCCTCTCTAGGCTCAAGCGTTCGGACTGTACCTTGAAGCTTTTTCAAGATCTCTAGCGTTACCGGAAAACAATCGAGGCAATCACGGCTCACCACCTCGGTCGCATCGACCCGTCTACTTGTGCTGTCCAGGACACAGTCACTTGGTTGAAGGGCCAGTTCAACGTCTGCATTCCCGTACACGTGCACGAGAGTGATGGCTCGACATTCAAGGTGATGTTTCGATGTCCCTTGGCTCACAAAGTCGGAGAGCGATATTCGCCTGGTGCGGTCGCCGAGAAGATGAGAGCGTAAGTGGGCGCATATGCCTGAATTGAAGAGCGTTGTCCGGAGATCCCGGCGCCAAAATTGCACGGGTTTGCGTTTTCCGCCGATTTACAGGTAGGGTAGCTCATTCTTGCGGATAATGACAATCATGTTGCTCACAATCTTCTCATAGTTCACACATCCTGAGTACGGCGCAGGCTTCATCCCCGACCCATCTGACAGCGAATTTGAACATCCGTACCTTCTGCTGGAATACATCGACCGCAAGAAAGGCAAAATGCTTTCCGAGACTTTGAGAGATTACCGTGACACCGATTCACGCCGAGTAGAAAACCTGACACGTGGAATCAGTCATATTATGCTCTCACTTGCCAAGAAGCGACAGCCATGTATCGGCTCACTCCGGTTCAACGACGACCTCTCCATCACACTTGCAAACCGCCCTCTTCTTTGCACGAGCTCCATTCTGGAAAGTGAAGGTGCTCCCAGGATTCTGGACAAGACCTACAAGACTTGCGGACACTTCATCGACGACATGCTAAAGTTCCGCGAAGAAGCCTTCAGCGCACAGCCGAACGCCATGAATGACGAGGAAGACTGTCACCTGCAGATGCTTCACAATTTGTAGACAGCCATTCTGAAGGACCCTTCGTGCTATAGCTCACCGACCTCCACTCCAGCAACATCTTCGTCGATAATGACTGGAACATCGTTGGGATTGTTGATCTCGAGTTCACCTGTGCTTTACCGCCAAGCATGATCAGTGTGCCATACTGGCTCACAGTCGACAACATCGATGACATCGCCAAAAATATGGAAGCGTACATTAAATGCACACGAATTTCCTGGACGTGCTGCAGGACGAGGAGCAGAAGACTACCCTCCCACACCACGTTCAGCTGGCTTCGCGATACAAGTATCTCGGACGAGTTATGCTTCTTGGTTCTATCGGAGTCTAACGTCCATCAACGGCATGGCTTGTTGCGTGGAGGATCACCTCTACGAGAAATTTAATCTCGACATCTCGCGAGAAGAAGAGGATCAATGGATGAAGCTCATGTCTGCACTCTGGCCATCGGATTCAAAGCAGTTCGTGGAGCAGAAGCTCCGTGACAAGGCCAAGTATAATGAAGACGTGGCTCGACATTCTGAGGCGAAGTTGAATCCCAAAAGCAAATCTGCTCGTGTTTCTCCGCCCACAGGATCATCGACGACTAACAACATCGCTCCAGAAACAATGAACATTCAGCGCCTATCATTGGTCCGCGATTGTCAACCCTGGTCTCTTCGGTGAGCTCTTCTTTTGTCCGAGAAGTTTCACTATGATACTGTACCTAGACGACTTGACGCCATCATTTTCCTGCTTCATCTGATCTGGCATGTTGGCATGAGATTTCCGAGTTGGCCTCAGTACAAGCCTGCGCAGCCATCGTGAGGACTATGCTGTGGTGGGTATGCCGTTATAGAGGATGTGAGACTATTCTTTTTTCGGGAAAGTTGTTCATGGTGGGCGAAAGGCTAAAGGCGATGAGTCGTCACCGTCTTATTGGCCCGGCGCGCCAAGAACAAGAGCGTACACCACTTCTCGACGACAACAAATAGGTACCTTCTTCTGTTCACAACACATCACACCACCTCAACTTAGCCTATGCGACACGTCGACCATTTATACCACACGGCTGTATCAGAGCATAAGTGTCAAGATTGTCTCAACTTATCCCCAAAGGGAAAGCACAAGAGAACTCACCACGCTGTTTTCAGCATAAGGATCGCTCAAGCCCTACCTGCTGGATACCGACAGCGCGGAGCTATCAGACACTTATACAACGTTATGCAGATCTTCCAGTTTTCCCCGACTGCCTATATCAAGAGCCGATATAGTGCTGTGAGAGTGCGGAGAAGCTCGCTGCTCTGTCCTCCGTTGAAGGAGCCTTGCCTTGCTTCACGAACGCGAATTTTGGTGTCCTCATCCCGACATGATTACCTGAGCAAGCAGCCAACTTTTCGAGGCTGCAACAATACGTGCTCGCTTGTCTTTCAATGCGGTTGCTGTGACTCTCTGGATACAAGGCAACCGTGCGCTCCTATTGTAGAAGCGACTTCATCTGTACTTCCAAGTCTAGGTAGACTTAGCCGTATTGCCTGCGATTTAGTCAAGATACTCTAGGTTTGACAAGTCTTGACCGCGTAACCGTTCCGCCGCGGTGGGACATGATATAAAACCAAAGTCCCGGGGAACCACCCCAAGTCTCCGACAGTGTGGTTCGACTAACAGCTCTAATACATGCGACCGCCTGATGATGGGTGGCAGGAGAGTATACAACAAGACAATAAGACGGTGATCCTACCACGGCCCGCGTCAAGTACCCAACACGACTGCGAGACACTCGAGTACTTGAACACCCTGTCAGTCTGTAAAGATGCAGGAATCCACTTTCAACCCGTCTCTACCAGTGCGACTGGCGACTTGTCTCTGACAACATGCAAACCACTCCGAACGAGCGCGCCGAAAATCGCGCGCCACAGTTCCTGGCCAGCACCTTCACCCTGCTAGTCATCTCATGGATCGTCTACTGTTGCCGCCTCTACACACGCCTCCGAATAGTGCACCGCATCTTCTTCGAGGACTACTTCATCACCTTCGCCATGGTATGAGGGACACTTTATCAACCCATACCTCAGAATGAACGCGCATCTGAAGCAGACCCAACTAACAACAAGCAGGCCTCCCTCACAGTCTTCGCAGCCACAGTCCCCATCCAAACCTCACACGGCGGCGGCAAGCACCTCGTCACCCTCCCCAACCCTGCCCACGACCTCCCCCTCTGGGGCCGCGCCTTCTTCATCGCAGAGATAATGTACCTCCTCACCCTCTGCGCCGCCAAACTCTCCATGACCTTCCTGCTGCTGCGCTTCAGCAGCTCCTCCCGCCCCATCACCTGGCTGCTCCGCTGCACCGCCGCCGTCATCACGGGCCTGACCCTGGCGTTCGTCCTGTGGGCCACGTTCCAGTGCACGCCGGTGCAGAGCCAGTGGGATCCGAGTGTGCAGGAGGGGGTCTGCGCTAGCAAGCGGTCGTACATGGTGTCGGTGTATGTCCTTAGCGGCTTCTCGGCTGCGACGGATGTTGTCATGGCTGTTGTGCCGGTTTTCATCCTGAGGCGGTTGGAGATTGATCGGCGCACGAAGGTTGCTGTTTGGGGGACTATGGGGTTGGGGTCTTTGTGAGTTTTGTTCTCCTTTCATTCTCCTGTTTACCTACACGAGAACGGGTCCTGCACAATTTCACTCCGTGATCGGCTGAAGTCGTCGTGATCAGATCGCTGACAGTTCTCCAATGCGAACAGGGCTTGCATCGCGACTTTCGTCCGCTTCAAATACATCCGCGACTTCTCTCTCTCGGAAGACTTGACCTGTAAGCTCACCCCACCGCCCTGCCTTTTTTCCCTCCCCTTTCTTCCTTGCAACTGGGCTGACGCGAGCGGAAAAAACTCCAGACACAATGGTCCCCCTCAGCATCTGCAGCTTCATCGAAGTCTCCCTAGCCTGCATCTGCGCCTGCCTGGCCACCCTCCGGCCCTTGTTGAACAAATTCGGCTTGGGGGCGGGGTCTCTGGCGGCGGCTGTTGCTGCTAACGATGAGGAAGAAGCTAGGAGTAATTTGTGGGAGGGTCCGGCGTCTACTAATGCTGCTGCGGCTGGGGGGAAGAACGAGGTTGAGGTATCTGCGTGGCACAGCGAGGGTGCGGATGGGGATGTCGAGATGAAGACGTTTGGGTCGGTGTCGGCGAAGTCGGAGGGGTATGAGGGTGGTGAGTATCGGCGTTGAGGCGGCTGGTGGGGTTTGTTCTCTCTCTCTCTAATGTGATACGATGAAGTAATAGTAGTGACGATTGATCAGAAACGCTCGCTTTTTATTGTGCGACAATTCTTATTCATCCCCTCCGCTCTAAACAGCAACGCCCTCCGGCCCAACCGGCGGCTCACTGCCCGCGAGGTTACACTGCCTGAAAATCCTTACCTCATCCTTGTCGAAGCTCCCAGTAACACTATGCAGCACAGCATGGTTGTTGAAAACCGCCAGATCCCCCTCTTCCCACTCGACAGCATGCAGCCTCTCGGGCGCAATCCCAGGCCTCTGCAACCGGTGCACAATCGCCCTGACCTCCTCCAAATCATCCACCACACTCCCGTCAGCCAGGTACAGCTTCTCCACCGCCGCGGGGTGGATCTGCAGCGCCAGCCGGCCCGTGACGGGGTTCTTCCAGCACATGGGCAAGACGAGGATTTTGTCCTGCTCGATGGGCGGCAGTTCCGAGTCGGGTAGCTCGAGCCCTTCGGACTCCATCCCTAGGCCGTCCGGGCGGGATTTCGCCCCGGACATCCAAATGTAGGGGTGCGCGTGGTATTGGACGCGGGTGGAGCGCGCGAAGGCTTTGTCTTGCTCGGAGAGGAGGTCGTAGGTTGCTTCCGACGAGGAGAAGACCGTGCTTCCGCGCATGACGCTCAGCTCGTCGCCGGAGCCGTCGTCGTAGCGCAGGGTCTGGGGCGGGGATTTGGGGACGCGCACCGCGAGGAGGGTTGTGGCGCGCGGGGGGTTGAGGGCGTAGAGGGCGGCGTCGATGTGCCAGCGGTAGAAGCGGGTGAAGGCGCGGTCTTCGGTTTCGGGCACGTGGGTTTTGTGGAAGGTTTTGTGGTGCGGGTGGTTGAGGCGGATGTTGGTCAGGCCTTCGTAGGAGGCGACGGGGCCGTTGCCGATTACTTGGACTTGGGGCTGGTGGGGGATTGTTTTGAGGTCGGGGTGGAGGACGGATTTCTTTGCGTCGAGGGTCTTGCCGTGGCCGTAGGTGGTGACGCTGGGGTCGAAGAGGCGTGTGAGGGAGTATTGGCCGGCTGGGCTGAGGTCGTTTTGGCCTTTGATCACGATTAGGGAGTGGGTGTAGAGGGCTCGCCGGATTGTGTCAAAGTCGACTGGGCTGATGTCTTCCAGGTTGGCGCCGCGTACTTCTGCTCCGAAGGGCTTGCCGGGGATTGGGTGGACTGTGATTGTTGACTTGATGGCCATGGTTGGTTATTTGTCTGATTTTACTTGCTCTGGTGGAGAATATCAAAGGGTCGAAGCGAGGATGCTTTGTTGGAAAACAACTCCCTCTTCCTTCTTATAGACATGGTGAGTGTGGACATCATCTACCTCTCACCTTTCTCTTATCATTATCTTATCTCTCCGGTGTGTCTCGTGTCGGAGATGGCATATCTCGCTGTCTAGTCGCCTTTTGCGGCGTCGTGGCCTGTATCTTTTGTGGAGTCGGAGCTGACCGATCAATTGTCAGTGTACCCTAACCCTTGATCTGGCTATTGATTCTTCCGTCGAATCCGTCGAATTCATGTCTGCTCATCCCCGACTGTGAGCGAGGGCATCTTCCTAAAAACACAGGTACTTGATAGGATCACAACACATCTTTCGAAGGCAGGATGGTGTGGTCATGGTCCAACACACATGTCATTGATGTCTGAACCAATCAATTCGAACCCGTATCAAGGATAACTACTCGGTTCTCAAACTGTTCCCAAGGGCCAAGAAAGCAAGTACCTGCAACAGAACACCGCACATTCCAATCTCGCTATCGTCACCAACTGGCATATCACTTGCGCTCCGCTGGAGGCTCCCAGCCGGCAGACAGCGTCGTAGTCTGGGTAACGTGGCTCGTCGTCTGCGCAGCGTAGGGATCGTTGCAGCTCGTAATGGTCTGCACACTCGGGAAAGTTACAGTGTAGGCGCTGCTGGTCGTGATTGTTGTCACATAAGTTTTCTGCGACCCGCGTCAGCTCAAGTCACAAATCACGGCAATGTCGTCCCGGGGTGTACTCACAGTGGTGGTGATCGGCTCGAAATCGTAGATCACTGGACAAGTGCAAGCGGTGTTGAATGTCCAATACTTTGCGCAATTGCCTTTGTTGTCGTAACACGGGCCCTTGCCCCAGCCGGTCTCGCTCGCACCCGTCGGAGTGGTCGCGGCGACATGGACGGCGACGTGGAGAGGCTTGTCGCACAGCCTCCATTCGGGTCTCATGGGGATGGTGCAAGTCGCCATGAGTCCAGACTTGATGCAGGATCCTTTATGGATTCCATAAGGGAACTGACCAGGCGAAGTCTCGCTGGCTGTCGTGAACTCGCTGGTGCTGATGAGGATGTGGACGTCTTTGAGGACCCATTTATCGGCCACATTGGCTGTCACTGTCAAGGTGCCTTCGGTGATACCAACGCATGTATTGCCTGACGGCTCCGACTTGGCTCCGTACACGATGGCGCGGCAGTTGCTGGTAGAGTCGACGAAGACATCTCGGGCAGAGAGGAGCTGGATTCCGTCACCAACTAGCGGCGAGGCGAAGGTGGAGGTCACCAACGCGCAGCTCGCGAGGGCAGCCGTGGCAGCAAAGGATCTCATGTTTGTGACTTGCTTAGAATGATGGGGGAGAATTTGAAGATCTCTGGATATCTTGGGCTGCTGTTTGGTGAGAGATGTGTGTCAGTCGCGGCGGAGTGGGAGACTTATATCTTCGACTGACCACGACTGAGATACCGAGTCTGCATAGCGCCCTGGAATTGCAATCCAGACTCAAGCCATCGCATAAGAGTAGCACCTCGATCTGTTGTCGATGGTTCACCGCGGCCTGGTCTTGCAGTCCAGACTCCAGCCACCAAAAGGGCGTAGCGACCCGTTATTTCAGACTCAAGCCATCAATCAGACAGACCATTCCTCCAGAGAGCCTTTGGCAGCTGGACCAACCCATCGAGTTCAATTGAGTCGTACGGCAGAACAGCCAGCTGACATTCATCTTGAGTTCCATTCGTGCGTGAGGCGCCACAATTGAGGGTGAGCTTTTGCCATGTTTCTCCAGAGCCCAGACGAAAACCTGCGGTGTTCATCGCACGCCGCAGAGTTGCCAAGCCCGGATAGCTCCATCAATGATATTTTCTGTCGTGATGGATTCCGTGAACTCGATCTAGGAGGTTGGAGTGTGGAGGAAGGCGTTCCAACCACGTGGTGTGGCGTGGCTTTTAAGGCCGCCCCTTGTGTGTCTTGGCTGTGGTGGCTTCCTGGTCGGAAGAGTCTCTACCTCTGTACCTATCCCAAGAGTCAGGTCAGCACCGCTTGGCTTTCTATACTGGGCTTGGTGTTATGATATCGCGTTCCCAATCCGTGTATTGCATGGTCTTGGATCCCGCGGATCTCGCCGCCTTGGTTCCTCTAGCCTTGTAAGCAGACATCAACGTGAACGGCAGCTGTTTATATGCCGAAATGAGTACAGTACAAATGACTGTGCCGGTCAAGGGGTGCAACGTGCCAAGTTGCGTGGGGGAAACCGGTGCTCGATGCTTCCCCTTGCTCCGAGAGGAAGACTCTATGCGCACATCGAGATGACATTAAGTTATCCCTAAGATTTGTCCAGCGGTATACCGCTTCAGAGAGGGCGTGGATGTACGTAGGAAGTTGTGTATTGAAGGAATTATGAGTTGGTTTGGGGAAATTCTTTGAGGCTCGCTGTCGACCTGCCTCAGGCACCAAGTTTCCGACTGCCTTCCTAGCTTTCCCGGAGGCCCGACGAAGTCCCCGCGCGGGGAGGCGCGGGCCGCGTAAAGCTCTAAATCCATCTAGACGCCTTCCGCTCACTTCCGTGTTTGTCGCAAGTTACATAGCCCTCAAGAACTCAAGCCTCTTGCACAGAAAGATCTCCCGGCTTGTATGATGTTAAGTACTAGACCGCTTCTACCGACTCCAGTCGAAAGTATCACCTGCCTGTTATGGCCGGTATTGACGCTACAGATCTGCAATCACCGCGGTTACTGCTACTCCATAATCCGCTATTCCGTCGCTCTTTGCTAACGGCAGAGAAACGAGCTGTGCGAAGCCTCTTAAGGACTGCGTGATTCCAAATCAAGTGGCTTACATGATCGGGCTCCAGTGTGTAATGTCTCTTCCTATAAACAAAAGAATCACGAATCGCGTAGGCGATGCTAGGAGCATTCTAGGAGCTGTAAGACCGCTTCGATGTCATATTATAGATCTTGTATTCTCCGGACATCTGAGACCTATGCTACTATAGCATTGGCATCCTCGGTCTCCAAAATCACACCTGGACAAGGGCGAGGAGTAAATACCAGAGCCGCAGAAAGAAAAAGAACGCTCAAATCGCTTGCAAGCAAAACACTCAAGAACAAGAAAACCCGCCTAACCCTCGAAGTTACCCAAAACCAAAAGTACGCCTTTTTCCCTTCGTTTTTTCTTGTACACTCATAGTTCATCAGCATCAATCATGGAATCGTCGTCCGCTCGAGAACATCTCAGCAGCAAGCAGCCAACGACCGTCACCGCGACTCAACCTTGAACTGCTACTGCCGCTGCCCTCCGCCGCCACCGCCCACCATCGAGCCCGCCAACCCGCCGCAAGCAGAGTAGTACTCCGCCATAACCCTCTCCGCCTGCATCTGATTATACCGCGCCAGTCTCGCATCGCACTCGCCGTGCCCGAGCGCCATGGAGCGCAGCGCGTTCAGCTCGCTCCGGAGTTCCTGGACGTACGATTTGAGCTGCGCGTTGGTCTCGCTGAGGCGCGCGCCCTTGGCCCGGATGGTCTCGGCTTGCTTGCGTTGGCGCTGGCGGCACTTGGCGGCTGCGACTTTGTTTTTTTCGCGCAGGGTGCGTTTTTTCTCTTCGGCTTTGGTGGTGTTTTCGGCGGTGCTGGCGGTCGTGCTGGCAGTACTGCCACTGCTGCTGCTGCTGCTGCTGCCGTCGCCTTTTTGTCGGAGGTTGCGCGCTTTTTGGTGACGTTGATTGGCAGCGTGGCGAGCTCGGTGGGTTGAGATGCTTTCTGGTTGGATGGTGGGCTCTGGTGCTGAGGGCTGGGGGTTTGGGCTTTCGCCGTGGGATATTCTTGCCGTTGCCGTTGTTGGCGAGCTTGCGTTTGGGCAGACAGTTGCTGCGAAGCCTTCGATCTCGGTAGGCGGTGGCCCTACAACGCTCGGGTAAGGCATGATTCCGCAACCTTCGAGCCCAACAGTCTCGGTCGATTTCGGCGTCCCTGAATCGGAGTAGGCGGAATCATGTCTGTTGGTGTTGCTCGGGGTGTCGCATGTCGCGATTGGCCCTGGCCACATGCTCATGGGATCGATGGTGGTCGCAGGCACGCAGGGCTTCTGGTCGACGGGCTCTTGGTTTGTGAAGGCAGACATGGCATCGGCGAAGCTGAGGCTGTGACTTGTTAGTACGGATGGTATCGCGATGACGGGACTGCATGGAGCGTACCTGGAATTCTCATCTGTCGCACCCAGAGGCATCGACAGATCCGCGTCCCCGAAATCCAAAGAGTCGTATGTGGCGGCGTGGTTGTTGTTGGCAGAGCCCCATTCGGAGTTCATCTCGGTAAGTGGGAGTGAGGATTGAGCGTTGGGTAGTATGGTGTCCATGACAAGGATTATTGGCGAAGTTGTGGTTATGCTGAAGCAAGTGGTTGTGCTGGTTGGTGCGAAAGGTGTTTTCTTGTCCCACGCGTTTTCGGAGGCAAGGAGCACATGAGGCGGACCGCGCCTGCGACGTGGTTTGTCGATATATCAGAGGCTCTTTCAGGTGAAGGCAATTCCGTAGTGGTGGAGACACGTCCGCCTCCGGTGGAGCCAATGGGACCCACTCGAGCTGTTTGCCAGAACTCTGGTCGAGTCTCGGGAAGCGCGTGTTCTGGATCGACTTTGCACCGATATTCCCGTCTCTTAGCCCAAAGAAAGCAATCAGATCAGAACGATCGACTTTCAGGCGATCCGGCGCTCTGGCTACATGAGTGATGATTGGACTAGGAGACGTGGCGGTAATGGCTGGCATGGCTGGAAGATAAGAGAGGAAGACTGCAATCTCGGCTACAAGGAAGACACTGCAGAAGACAAGAACCGTGAAGCTCGCGTGGCTCGCTTCGTCGAAGGAGTTCTCCCCACATGAGATGTGATCACTCAGGACCTGGGTGGCGCAACGTCACTTTCGGACTCGAGTGCGTTGATAGCCTTTTGAGCCGCGCTTCCGCGACCGTCTTTGAAACCGTTGGAAAACTCTGCAGCTGAACCATGTCTCCAGGAGCGTTGCTGATTCGTCCTTGTGTCGGGGAAACGGCTACGCGGTTGTGAAGATGTTGGAATATGCGGATTATCGATTTGACGACGGAGGGCGGACCTTTGGCCGACGCCGAATCCTGGCTTGCTTGAGCAACCGTTTAGGTCGTTCAAGATCGGGCTTGGCGATCGATGCGGAGTGCCGATGGCGAGCATGCCCCCTTACGTTCCTGGGCATCGAAAGGAATCAGTCATGATAGCTTCGGCAGCGTCCAATCGTGGTAAGTTGTTGTATGGAAACCGCAATCCAATAAGGGAGTCAACAGGGCGAAAACTCGTACTGGCATCGCAACACTGAGCGACAGATAGCGGCTAATGTGTACCTGGCCATCAATGGTATCGCTGCGACGCCAGCCCTATAGTACCACCGGATACAACCGAGCCTGGCGACTGTCTTACTACTGTACAGCCCACAGCCCTGCCAGACCCAGTAGGGCTCGCACTTAGACATTTTGTAGGTCTCGACTACTAGCCGGATGAAAAATAGCTCTCCGCATTGGAAACGTGTGAAACGTTACACTCCAGCACGTGTCCGGGTGGCCCCACCGCCGTGCGATAACGTGTCGTCCGCACCTACCTACCTATGCATCCATCGGGGTCCGGCGGGAGGCGTAGAGACAGACAGTTTCTTGATTACTCGAGATCAACGAAAGTCAGCCAATCAGGTGTGAAGAAGAGCCCAGCTGTTCGTGGCAAGCAATTTGATGTCATGCTAACGTCGGTCTGTGGGTAATTGTTCCACCACCGCAGCCCCACGTCGAGCAATTACTGTTCTCGCTCTAGTGAGTGCCGGCATTGAATCGATTGACCAATGATAGATGTATTTGACACGGCGTCGGTCTGGACTCCGCCGCGCTCGGAGTCATCTCCTGAGCTGTCGCCGCCACTACACGCATGTTTGTCCGGGATTTCTTCAATACCTCGACATGATAGCCGTACCGAACTCGCCCCTCTCTCTCGCGATTATGCCTGAACTTGTAGAATCAGCTATCCCATGCATTCGTACACGCGTACAGCAGGGTAGGTCGGTGGATGGATGTCATCTTGACCGTAGGACACGTCACTGGAGTGCGACTAACCAGTCTCGTCTCAGCTGAGCAGCCAATCTGTGTGGCAAGTTCATCCTCGTCTGCTACTCGATTGCGATTGGGATCTGCTAGGCGTCCCCAGAACCAACTGAACCACCGAGCACAATTTCCACCGAGCAGTTGCGCCCCCAGCCTCGTGCCGGCTCCCCCGACCCTATCGAGGCGAATCCGGAAACGTGCATCAAAACCTTCGTGAGGCACATATCTGTGCATTGGCATGCAAGGAGTGCTGGATGAACTCCTCTTTTGTGATGCGATATCCGCATACCCATCCCTGTATCAATCAATACACAGAACGTCATCTTTACAGTGGGTGTTGAGTAGGTTGATATCGCGAGCCTAATAGACTAATAGTCTGCCCTCGAGCCGGCCATTCTTTGCTACACCTCTATCCGCCATCAATCATCTCATTCAAGGCAATGTCTTCAACTGAACAGAAACTTACTAAGGAACCAGTCTCGCCCACGTCCATGTCAACGCACGGATCCGAGCCGAAGATTCGCAAGCGGGTGCGAAAGGCTTGCGACCGATGCCGCATCAAGAAGACAAAGTGCGATGGATCCAGCCCATGTCTACGCTGTAGAATGGACAACGTGGTCTGTTGTGCAAAGTAATCTTGCCAAGTTTATTTCTGTTCCGACCATGAACCAGTCTCGCTGACCAGATCACAGGACGTCCCATCGATTCAGGCGCCGGAACTTTCCCCCTGGTTATACCGAGATGCTAGAAAGACAACATGCTCAACTCGTTTCCTGCGTACAGGAACTGTATCAACAGGCGAGAAGGGCCGGATCGTGGGACGAGCCACTTCCGGAAGACTCGAACCGTTACCCGTCCGTCCACAATATCCTGGCTGCGCTCAACCTGCTGGAGCCAAAAGACGACGGCAGCAAAGACTTTGAGACTTTCCATGAGGTCGTCCGGCCCATGCAATCAGACAACGACTCCCCGGCTGCTAACCTTGATCATGATGGGACCGCCAACAGCCAGGATCACCGCAGTAGTACCTCAGAGCATAGCAGGTCCCCTTCACTGCCTCGCGAAGACATCTCACCTTTCCCGCCAGAGAGTCCCACTCTCGAACCGCAATCCAGGCTCTCCAGCAGACCGCCATCGTCCTCAAAGCAGTCGACGGAGTCCTCTCCCGAACATGCGAACCAAGCCACCGAGGAGTACACCACCACCATCATGACTTCACGCATGCCATGGCAGCAAACCCTCGCCGATCACAACTCGTCGCAAGCCAAGCTCTTCACTACCCTAGCCACAACACCCCTCAACACACCCTTCTACAATACCACTTCCAACGTCTCTATCCAACAACACGGCATGCCAACACCTTCGCTCTCCTTCAATTCCCAGATCATGCCGCAAGACTACACATCGTACCAGCAACGCCCTGTGTCTGCCTCGTCGGACGCTTTCCTTTTCTCTCACGACTGGCCGAGGAACGGTGTCATGGTTGATGACAGTGACTTTTCGACTGACTTTCGCCGGTTGAGTCAGCTTGATATGGGCGTGGCTGGTGTTGAGCAGGCCGGTCTTGACCCGGGCATGATGTGATGTTGCTTCGACAATCTTTGCACACCTTTCGTCGTCTTGAATATGCACGGGCTCCGCTGCGATTGGGCTTTTCTTGCACACTTGTCGCCAGTATCGCTTGGAGCCTTGCCGGTGATGTTACCACACCATGTCTCCTGATGGGCTCTGGTGTCGATTTGTTCGCACGACTTGTGATCGGAGAAGAAACTCGGTTTCATTTCGACTCGGAGACTCCCTTTTTCACTGGAAAGATCTTCGTCCTCACCAAGTGGATCCGATGAAGTCCACTTTGCGCGCTACGCTCGACTGAGCATACCCTTGACGGTACCTGCAGCTCCGTGCCGAAACCTGCATGTGCAGTAGTCTCTCCGCAATGGTCATCTGGATACAACAATACTCACACGACTTTCTTCCTCTGGACTTCACCGATTGGCAGAAGGTAAACCGACTCATACATTCCTGCTGCTAGAACCTGGACTCACTGAATTATCGGGGTCTGCTCAATAATCCTGCCGATCTAGCGATACGCTTATGCGAGCCACTGCATGCAGGGAGTCAATAATCACTGTGGCGTACCCAAAACAAGCCCTGCCAAGCGAATCCTCAGGCACGAGACCTCTACAACACATATGCAGCCTGTCTCCAACCGCTGTATAAAGCAGGTGGATGACCCAGATCACCTAACTACCAGCCGCAGGTGCATCTCCAGACGCGACTGCTCGTATTCCGACCCGCTCTCTTGACAATATTGTCGGCCACGTGCGGCCGTCGCCTACGATGGGAGCGTGGACAGTTGTTAAAAGACCAGACCTCGGCGTCGAAGACTTACCATCTCTCAGCACAACCTCGCCATCATGTTCGGCACCAGACGACTCCTCTTTGCTACTGCGCTGACCTTCCACGCCACCGCTTTGCCTACTGCAGACCCCGACGAGGATGATTCCGCGTGTTGGACTTCCTCGAGCGATTACAAAACATCTTCCGAGCAATATGAAGAGTCATACTTCACGGAGTTCGTCACCGAGATCGAACACGCCTCGACGTCTACCGTTACGGATGTGTCCATGACGACTCTATGCGACGGAAAGGCCAGGCTCCTCGAGCCCTACAAGACCATCACCGTCACCTCGACCGAGACGGTGGAGTCGCCGACACCAACGGTATTTCAACTCCCATACACAGAGCCCACGCCGACGTGCACCATTGCCGACTCCGCTTGCGCCGCTCTCACCTCTGCTCACCACTTGGGCCCCAAGTTCTGTTTTCTTACTAAGACTGTGCCTGACGTCCCGTGCACTTCCGACGCGTCTCAGTGGTGTTGGGTTTGGTACGACGCGCGATATGCTACGCTCTTGTACTGGCCTGTGCAAACTGTCTCTGGAGATTTCTGCGCGCAAAACGGCACTGTAATCGCCCAGCCGACAAGCCCTCCCGAACCTAACAAGGCCGTCGTAGACGGCATTACCATGACCAGTCCTACGAACTACATCAGTTTCGACAACATCTACGCGGACCGGACCAGCAAGGTCGGTTTCCGCCAAGCGCATCGACAATGCGGCGGCCCAGCCAAAGAGAACGTTGTCCTCCCAATCACAGAGTCCTTCTACAGCGGAAACTACGCCGGTGACCAGTCCTGGAGCTTCAACTTTGCAGATTTGAACACCGTGCCCGCCGAGGCTTACAGCAGACAGTCCAAGTGCGCGTATGAGCCCGAGTCCTGCACTGGAGCCATTGCTGTCCAGGCTGAGTACACGCCGATCATCAACATGGACATGGACTTGGCGGACCTCAAGCCTGAGGAATGGAAGGCGGCTGGCTGTGGTGTGGCAGGCGGGCAGGCTTTTGGCATGCACCTGGTTGCTTTGGCGACTCCCGCGCCTACTGTGGTCAACAAGATGCTTATGAACTGAGACTGAGTTGGGGACAGCTCTGGTGCAATGGGACTGGAGACGGACGAACTGCTGTGATTTTCATACTTGTCAATATAACTCTTCTTCCATTGGCTGGCTGAGTGATGTTGGGTGATTGTGACGAGATCGCAGGCCTGCCATCATTGTCTGAAACGAGGAATCAGCAGAATCTTTTATCATCCTGCCAATTTAAGCCGAAGTTTCGATTCTTGCCTATGCCGACTCACGAGGAAGCTCCACTGTGGTGTCATAAGCGCTAGAGAGTGCATGCAGACTCACAGGTGCAGGTACGAGGAACGATAGCTGTAGGCTCCCGCTCCAGACGCTTGCAATCGCTCAACTTGGTATGCCACGGTGGCACTAAGAGAAGATCACTTGCTTGCCCTCATGTATAAGGGCCGGCCGAAGGATTCGACCCCACTCATCATGAAAAGCCCAGCCGAGCTACAGCAGCCTAGGGTTAGTGCTGTATTCTAGCTGCATGTCTACTGCAAGCCATCCCGTATTCACAGGCGAAGCTGAGGTTTTACTGCGGGAACTGAGAGAAGACTCTATCCGCCTGTTTGCAATTATAAGAGGACATGACCGACCCGTTTACAGATGGGGACGTCGTAACTCACCCTCAGCACACGTCCACACGATGAACATCAATCGAGCCCTCGCTTTCTCCTCTCTCGCCGTGCTTGCTTCAAGCCTGCCTGCTGCAGAGCCAGGCGATGAGAACTCTGCGTGCTCATCCTCCTGGATCTCTTACGACTCAGCGTGGACCGCATGGTATGACGAGGATCATCCCACTACCACGGTCCTCACCACAGAAGTCGGATATCCCGAGTTCGACTACAGCGTTCCATACACAACTCTCTGCGATGGATACCGTCGAGCCGTCACGAGCCGTGCGACTGTGCCAACCACGACGTATGATCCTCCCAAGACATCCTCTTTCCAGGAAAGCTACCCTGAACCGGAACCGACTTGCACCATCGCGGAGACTGCATGCACGGCCATCATCTCCTCCTACTCTTCCGCCAGCACCGCCTGGGCGAACGACGAAGCCTCGACCAGCCCGGGACAGCCGCACTGCACCACGTACCGGCCTTGCGACAGCCCGGAATACCCCGGCGAAGACTATTGCTTCCTCGAAGGCAACGTGAAAACCGTGTACTACTGGCCCGTGACCACACAATCCGGCGACTTCTGCACCTCCAGTGGTTTGACGGTTGTCCCAAAACCGACCAGCCCGCCAAACCCAAACACAGCGGTCATAGACGGCCGAACTTTCGTCAGCCCGACGAATTACGTCTCGCTCGGCCCCATGGAAGCCGTCCTCCACATCCGCAGATATCGCGACGTGCCCAACTGCGGCGGCACCAGCTATAGCGGCGTCGTCGTCCCCGTCACCGGAGCGATGACCACCAAAGGCCTCGATGGCTCGAGGTCGAGCCTCAACTTCGAGGACCTCAACACGATGAAGTTCGAGGACTTCAAGGCGCAGAGACGGTGCAAGAACAACCCTTGCGCTGTTATCGAAGGGTTTTACACGCCGGAGCTGGCGCTGCCGACGGAGGTGTTGGATTTGCAGCCGCAGGAGTGGAAGGCTGCTGGGTGCCGGGGCACGGATGTTGGGTATGTGTTTCTTGATGAAGAATTTTTGGAGACGACGTGGTGGGCATCGCTGACAGATTTCGCAGAACGTCGTACTATCATCCACAGATGGTGCCTCTTGTCACGCCCGCCCCGGTTGCGAAGGGAAAGTGGCTTTGAGAGGATTGGGAGATTGGTGAGAGTGGCTGACGGCTGCGAGTTGGTTGAGTAGAAACTCGAAGCGATCTTTCCGAGAAAGCGATGCTCAATGTCCCTTTCTTCTCCCGGTGTACAGCTCGAAGTCTACAGCTCGGTTTGCATCACCTTACCGTCTTGTCGCACACACCCCGAATTTCTCACCGAATCGGCGTAGGAGTCTGTTGAAGCCCTTTTGACGGTCGATCTCCAAGCTGCACGCAGGCAGTGTGTGACACGTCTCTTGACAGATTTTGCGAGTCCGATTGACTTCAAATTCGACGGCAGCTGTTATGATATGGCTTGCGTTTCGATGTGACTGGTGGAGAGCTTTTGACTTTTCGCAGGCTCGTTCCATGCTAGCTACTCGGCGGGTCCGCAAGTCCACGAGTACACACGTGGTCCCACAGTAGCGTTTCCCAATCGAGTATCTTGCTCAAACCTTGGCCTAGACCCTGCATGAATCCATGCATGTCATGTGCACCCGATCTCTGCGACCGGCGGAGCCTGAATTCCATTTGAGATCTTGTTATCGAACAGTCTTCTTGTCTGAAGTCCTCCCGTTGTTCGACGGAAAGCCACCAGATCTTTGTGCGTTGAACTCTGCTTCTTGTTCGGCTAGGAGTTTGAGCTGGTTCTGGTAGTCCTGCTCGGCTTCTTCGGCGGTTCGGGTGCGGTCTGGCATGATGTCGGGCGTTTCTTCTTCTAGTTCTTGATGGATTTCTTGCGGTTCGGTCGACTTTGTGACTTTGGCTTGCGGGTCCATGGTTAGTCGGTTATCGACGTCTGACGGTATTGGTGCAACAGGAAGAAGTGGTGATGGTTGAGTGACAGGCCGCCTTAGCATCAACGAGTGCGAGTACCCCGATAACCCAAAGGTACTTATCGATGAGATGATGAACGAGGGAAATTCGCAGCCGTTCTTTGACAGGACATAAGTACGCGAGACTGAATGAGGCGCAGTACAAAGCACTGTCCTCAGGGCTCGTGTAATTTATCAATGACCCGTCTTTCCGTAGTATCAATTGTTTGCGTTAGTGTCGGTATGAAGCAGAACAGTCAAGGCTGTTGTGAACATGCTCGTATTTCTGACGAATCAGACAACGCCTCAGCCACAGCTGGAGAGTGAATCAGATGTTCGTCATCCCGACGAGGCACTGGTGAGACCCACTCGAAGTCTATTCTACATGGGTAAAAGCTTTCATTATTCGACTCGCTGCCTCATTAAACATGCATCGGACAAGTAGGTTTCGATGAGCCCGATTAGCCAGTCTAACAACCATCATCTGAAACGACTATATCACGCCATCCCATCGAAAATCGCACCTTCCCCAAGTCAGCATGGCCGGCCTCCTCTTCATCACAGCCCCAAAAGCAATTCACAAGAACATCAACGAAGCCATTCTCAGCTTGCTTGCAAGATTGAGACCACTCGCAGGGTGATCTTGACGTTTTCAGACTGGTGACCGACAAATCTGGCAAGCAAGACGACCAGGATGCGACTCACATCCCTTTGGATCGCCTCCCAGAGAATGCTTGGACTGCTGCAGACCTCGAAGATATCGAAGCGTATTGCCTGCATCTCAGACAAGTCGAAAACGACGAGCAGTTAGGTATCGATTTGTTCGTTGTGATCGACTTTTTTGGCATCAAGAACAAGACTTGCATCCTGGCTAGCATGCCGGACAATTACTACGAGAACCCAGAGACTTTCTGGGGGAGATACGAGAAAATCCGCGTGCCTTGGGGTGATCTATATATCATCTGGTGCAATCTCAACATTGCGAACATGAATTTCGAGGAATTTGTTGAGGAAGAGGAAGGGGATGAGCAGGGTTGGTTCACATATCAGAGCGTTTACGAAGGTGATGAGGAGCATCAGAAGGGATTGGAGAGGAGGGATAGGAAGCTCAGGGCATGGCGGCGGTTGGGGCATGTTTGATTGTTTCGCTGTTCGGATGAAACATGCAATTGAAGTACGTATAGAGTCGTACGTCTCTTTCAGCAAGCAAAAGACCCGATTCTGTTTCATTCACAAGGCTCTCCGCTTCCAGCCTGCCGTTCAAAGTGATCCTCCAGGCCACCGATAGCGAGCTCTAGGGGCACTGGGGTCGTATCTGGCGCTCATCTGGACACTGCCCTTCACGTGGGTATCGCTACAACTGTACGGCGTCGTATTACGAGTCACATGGTAGCCCCAAGTCCAATCGCTGATGAGATTATCTCGCCGTGCAACCGACGGCAGAAGTCTCACTACCTCGTCAGGTATTGGCGACATATCGCTGCGAATGTCGTAATCCGTCGTCGTCTCATACTCTCCGACCTCAGCAATGACTTCGATCTCATCAGCACTCAACAGCTCGTTTCCTTCATCCTCCGTGCCTATAGGTTCCGACTGCACAGATTCTAGTCGCAGCGGCACGAGACCGGAAGCAAGGGCTTCCAGTTCCTCCCCCATCGGAGGGTTGCCTTCTTGCCAGCAGACGTGAGAGATCGCCAGAGTTTCTGTCCGAATAAGCGCTCTCATCAAGACATCTTCGCTCTCGGCGAAGCCGGCTTCGACGTCGTTTTCATCGGCGAAACCGCTGACGTACCAGACAGCGTTCTTCTCGACCAGGTTTCCGTCGATCACAACAACTGGATCGGTGTTGTCTGTCTCGGTTTCATGAGTGCGGATGTATGCATGCGGTGCGTTCAGGTAGTCTTTGGGTGCTTCGATGATATTTAGGTGTAGCAGCGGGTTGAGGTTAACTTTTGCTCCTTTCTCGGACGTTCGTTTGAACTCATCGAGCTGAGTTGCGCTGAGGTCTGTGACGAGGAATGCCTTGATTATATTGGCGGCTGGCTTCCCGGGTGGTATGACACGGACCATGTTGTCGTTCGGGTGGACTTTTCATGATCATACTCAAGAAAATGTTAACTTGCTGATCACGAAGACAGAAGGGGATATCAGTGCAAATGAGTAATCATGAGCAAATGTACATGAGTTCCAGTGACCTGTGTTCTGGACCATCGGATCCCTGATCGTCGCTAGCGGATCGTCACAGGCAGCCAAGTGGAGCTGTACCAATCTTTACGTTTGGTAGCGTCAGAGGGTCGTTAGAGTGGCCAATCGTCTTGCGTGGCGCTCTAGGCACCAGTATCCATCGTTTTGGCTTCACCGTTAAAGAATTCCTCCGCTGACTGGATGAATTTACGAGAACTTCTGTGTTCTGCGAATCAATCTGGAGGCCGAATCCTGTCGACATGGCAGTGCGAGCGTTGTTCAACTGTGGGCGTAAGAACCTGAAATCTCTACATAAGTATTCATTCCACTCTCGACAGATCGCCTCCTCCCTATTCATACAGCGCAGACTAGCAGAATACCGAAGACTTGATCCATCATGACCAACGAGACGGAACATCCCCACATGCTCTCACCAGAAGAAGCTCTTGTAGCCGAGAGCCAACGCCAGCATGCCGTTGAGGCAGGATACAAGTTGAGAGAATTGGAAGTGCACGTGGAAGGGCAGAAGGAAGCTCTCGGCGACAGTCACTTTGACACACTGGAAGCCATGCACGACCTCAGTCTCGAGTACCAGTTCTCTCAGCAATGGGACAAAGCCGACAGCCTCCAACGAAAGATCATCGAGATCAGGATTCAAACACTAGGCGACACCCACCCGGACACTCTATGCAGTATGATCGACCTGGCGCCCATCATAGACCAGCGCAAAGGCGGTGACGCATTCGAGAAATTCTCACTCGATCTTCTAGCCACTCGGGAGCGTGTCCTTGGACACTCGCACCCAGACACCCTCGAGAGCGTCGAGCAGCTGGCAATCTGGTACGAACAAGAGAGGAAATGTGAAAAAGCTTTGCCACTGTACGAACGGATCGAGACCACGCACTCCCACGCTGACGGACTCGACCACCTTGAAACCATCGAAGCCTCATGCGGCATCGCTCGCATGTTGCTGATGCAGGGACGCTTGAGCGAAGCGCTGGAAAAGCAATCCGCCACTTATCGGAGGAGTATGGCGAGGTATGGGCCTGAGCATGACTCTACTCTTGCCAGTGCGGCGGACTTGGCTCGTATTGCGAGGGCGCAGGGGGACGTTCAAGAGGCTGCGAGGTTGGAACAGGCTCATGCGGATCTTTACGTCGAGAGATTTGGGGAGGATTTCCATACTGGAGTGCTTAGGCAGATGGATTGAGTTGATGGGTAGCCGTGAAGATGGCTCATCGGATTACTCGTGTTCAGAAAGATCAAAGCTTTTCATCTTCACTTCCATGACTACGCCACAGTCCGGGGAGACGCAGCCTTGTTTGTACTCATCGTGACACTTGGAAACCATGACTCGAACTTGTGAGCTCTAAACCGGAAATGGTGATGAGACACGGTTAGCGGCTGTGATCGTTGTGTCACGCACTAAGCCCTGACCGACGGGTCGCAGGGCCTAGTATATGTTTATGTTGTTGCCTAATTGTCAAGTGAGATTTTCGACATCCCATCGTGTGCTACATATATGAGTTCTTGTTGAATTGCATTGCAGATAGTTGGTGTCACGCCCTTTAACGATGGATCTCTTCCGCTCCCCCACGTTCGACTCTCGAGTAAAGCAGCTCATCGACAAGCATCACATTCCTGGCATCGCTATGGCAATCACTCAAAATGAAGAAATCGTTTCGGCAGCCTATGGTCTCGCCTCAATCAACTCCGCTCAATTGATGACCACCGACACACTGTTCGACATCGCATCGGCTTCAAAGTCTCTGACAGCGGCCTCGGTCGCCCTGCTAGTCGAGAGTGACGAACATGCCGACGTCAAGTATGTTGCACGAATGTCAGACTTGCTGCCTGGTGATTTCGAGATGCCGGGCGAAGATCACAAGGGCGTTACTCTCGATGATTTGCTAGGCCACAGGACTGGTTTGGCGTCGTAAGTGTAGCCCTGATTTTTTTCGCTTCCACATGACTGATACCTTCTTTCCAGCAACGACTATGCATTCTTTGGGCCAAATGCGAAACGCCCAGATGATGCGCGCTCAGTCACCAGGAAAATCTGTGACTTACTACTTCAAGTTCCGTTACGCACGGAGTACGTCTACTGCAACGCTATGTACACCGTCGCAAGCTATCTTGTAGAGCAAAGGAGCGGACTCTCTTTCTCCAAATACCTCCATCGACATTTCTTCAAACCTCTCGGAATGACATCTACTTCTTTGCAGCCCAAAGAGGCACGATTAAAGGGACTTGAGGACCGGATCTGCCAAGGACACTTGTGGGAAGACGACAAACAGGAATACATGGCATTCGACTTCCCAGACACTCCTGAAGGTCAAGGTGCTGGCTCCATCATCACCTCGGTAAATGATTACATCAAGTACGTCAAGGCTGTCATGTATAAGAGGGCTCCATTCAACGAACAAGTCTACAAAGGCATCATGAAGGAGAGAACCATCATGGGCCTGGAGACGGAGAAGCCTTACCCGTTCTCATCCCCGAGGATCTACGCCGCAGGGTGGCGGTTGCATTACTACCGCGGCTATCAGGTTGTTGCTCATCAGGGTGGGATTCCCGGTTGCAGTACCACACACTTGTTCTTGCCGAATCTCAAGTTTGGATGTGTCATCTTCGCTAACGCTGGAGGTGCTGATTCTGTCATATCAATCTTAGTGCATGAGTTGATCGACGAAGTGCTGAAAGTACCACAAGACCAGAGACTAGACTGGGAGCAGGTCGAGAAGACAATGTCCTACGAGGAAGAGATCACTGGACCTGCGACTGTCGCTCATGGCG
>Ga0265780_10001363_pt1 | contig 34530 bp, 30 predicted proteins | sample P1T30metagenome_FD_192432 | JGI IMG/M metagenome (GOLD analysis project Ga0265780, IMG submission 192432) | Plant litter microbial communities from East Loma Ridge, Irvine, California - P1 T30 | ecosystem: Environmental > Terrestrial > Plant litter > Unclassified | place: USA: California...
CCTGGAGGACGCGCCGGTGGACATCAACCCGGAGGATGAGATTGCTGTGCCTGTTCTTGATGCAAAGGAGAGGGTTAGCGCGAACCTGAATGCACAGGGGGCTTTGTATACCACGCTCACCACTAGTGACGCTAACCTCACCATCACAAGGTCTAAGCATGAGACCGCAGAACAAGGGGCATTTGCAGCCACAACAAAAAAGCCGAGCTTCTGAACGCTGCTACTACACCCCATCCTGACCAGTATCTGCCGAGCGGGCAGCGTTATTGATCGTAGCCACTGCCATGTGTTAATATGTGTCAATACAGGTCTGTCAGCCCGTCAACGCCTCTGCTACTGTCCGCCCCTAGGTCTTGTACTCTCTGTGCATCTTATTTGGCTGTTGCGAATTCAAAACAGTGTGTCCAACGGCGTTCATCGTTACGAGTGCAGCTCAAATGCAGGTTTCCTAAGCATGGCATCCCGTTCCTACAATGATGTCTAGCCTCTGGGTTGTCGAATCTCTTAGCGTGGCGGCATTCAGACCAGGACCATGGGGATGAGAGATCTCTGGACTCGATGGCTTAGGTATAGGACGGTGCTGTAAAGAAGAATTCAGTTGCTTGCTAGAGGAATAAAGATAGGGTATCAGTTGTACTCGAGTCAATGTCCGCGCTACTCCCCTCTTTCGCCGCTAGGGCTGGGTCTCCTCCATGCACCGATCTCACCTGTGCTTTCACTCCCTACAGCTGGCCGGTCCACAATTCTGTCACTTTCGCACCCCAGCACCTTCGTACTACCCCTCCGCCTCAGCTCCCACTATGTTCACCACTCATTGAACCTGGTTGGCTGTCCAGCCTCGCCACAATGCCAGCCCGAAACGTTTCCCTTCCCCACTCCATGATTCTGGCCAGGGCTCGCACGAACTCTTCCACATCGCTTGCGCGAGTCACTCGCCATGATTTCAGCGCCTCCATATGGAACGCCCCTTCATGTTCGAAGTGGATCCACAACTCGTGTGCGGGGCCTTCGGTAACAATAGAGAAGCACAGCGGCGAGGAAGCATGGTGCGAATCGGTAGTCTCCTCGAGATCTTTCAAGATACGTAGCATCGAAGCTCCACCAATGGCGGCCTGGTTCTGCGCGCTGACGAGGCTGCCATTGACGCTTAGACCCTTTGTTTCCACGATCAGGAAGGGGAAGCGCATGCCCATGAAGGCGGCATGCGGGTCGCTTAGCACGGTGCCATTCTGTTGGTGATAGATAAGATGGCGCTGATGGAGCAGGCTGAAGTTGGTCTCTTCGAGGCCTACAGTGATGTCGGGTTTAGGAGTGGATATGTGGAATGGGTCTAAGGCGTTAAGGCTGGCTGTTGTAGCGATGGATTGTGAATAGGTGGAAGAGTATGTCGACGGAGATAAGGAGGGGATGCCACCGGGAAAGGATGTGTTGGGGCTCACGCTGGTGGCGGCAGCCGCGGCCGGGGAATTGAAGTCGACGAGGGCAGAGACAAACGGTGTCGGGGCGGCTAAGGGGGTGCGTAAGCCGCTGTCGCCCTCGTCACCAGCCTCCTGCAGCCCGGCGAGGGAAGGCGCCGCAGGCTTCAGGTCGGGGATCCAAGCCTTCTCCGACATGTTTAAGCACAAGGTGCCCGGAGCGAGTAGAGCGAGGTTACGCATGAGGGTGAAGATGCTGCTCTGCCAGTTGCCCTCAAGCGAACACTCGCGCGCATTGAGCCGCGACTCAGCGTGGTATGTGGCCGCCAGCGCTGCGAGGCGTGCTTGTGTGTCCGGCTGTGTCTGGGCTTGTGTGTCTGGATGTGCTAGCTCATTCAACGACTGCAGCCCAAGAATGCGGCGCAGCTCGCCGTCAATGGCAGGCGGAACATGGTCGAGGTGGTCGACATAAACGCTGGCGTAGCGCATGTTACCACGGCGGTACGACTGCGGTGTGGGCTTCTTGCCAGGGCTGGGCGTGCGCGATGTGTGCGTGCGCGCACGTACAGGGCGTCTGGCGGCGCGACGTTGGCCGTCACTGGGGTTGGGCGTTGCTGCGCTGCGCGGGGTGGGCGGTGCTGCCATTGTCTCTACTGCTGGTGGCGGCTCCAGGCGCGCGTCGCAGCCGTCCAGCCACTGCAGAATCTCGGCCGGGTCGAGCGTTTGCGATGATGTATGCGAAGGCGGTGGTGAGGCCCCCGTGCCGTCAGCGCGCTGGATACGGCGACACTTTGCGACGACGGTGCTGTGGAGAAGATGTTGCGAGTCGTGGTTGTCAGAAAGACGCCGCTTCATAGTCGGGTACCTATGGACATGTAGAGATGGAGTTGGTGGTGGTGCGCGATGCGTGGGCCGTGAGCAGCTACTGATGTTGACGCCGGGCGCCAGTGGTCGTGGTTGCATAGACAACCGACCCGCGGCTCCACGCTAAGCGCCTGGCCAACGTTATGTCATGGCAAGTGGTACTACACTCGCTTGCAGAATCGGCTTCCGGTATCTACACTTCGCGCCCTTTCTCACAACAGGGGTGACAGTCTCGCTCAGCGGGAGCTATACCTTATGCGCTTTAAAGCGTCGCTAGAGCAGTTCGTCAGTTTAACGATGTTGGAGTGGCAAATCTTCAACGCCAACGTCGTGTAGCAAAAGATTATAGAACGTATTGTTGTAGTCTAGTGCTTAGTACAGGGGTAAGAACCTAAGCGAGCTTTATATGTTCTCTAGCTAGTAGCTTTAGCTATACTAAAGCCAATCGGACAATCTATAACTTAGCTTTTTAGAAAGCCCTGATCCAGGGCTTTCCAAAACTTAAACAACATCCTTATGATCTTACTAACTCGTTAAATCACTAAGAGCAAAGTAATCCCTAGTATTTCTTAACCACTCGGTGATTTTCACCACTCGGTAAGTTAGTGGAATACGTCTCGTTACTAGGCTACAATCTATAGCCCTGCGTAGCGCAAAGTCCTATACATATTTACGCGTTAATACAACAATTCGCTGCCTGCATTACTAGGATTTTATAGCGACTTCTCGATCTCGGCTAGCGCGTCCATCTTCGTCTTCACGTTTGCCTTGACTCCTTCTCCTACTGGGAGGTAAGGCTTTCTCGGAGCAAGTCTCGCCTCTGCGTCCTCGATTCCTGCTGCGACGGCGCTGTACTGCGACACGGCGTACTTCGTGCTCGCGATGCCGCTCTTGATGGGAGTCTCAGCTCGTGCAGCCTTGCGATGCAGCTCCAACGCCTCTTGGTGCTTACCAGTCGTGTATAGCTCGTACACTTTCGCTATCGTTTTCGGGAAGATGTTTGAGAACGCTGAGACGCAGCCCGCACTGCCCACTGCGAGTCCGCCGACCAGGAAATCTGCTTGCCCTGCGTATGTTGAGAACGAGTCGCTTGGGAGCTCCGCCGCGAGTCTCGTGATTTTGGCTACGCTGCCGCATGTCAACTTGACACCCACGATCTTGCCCGAATTCGTCTTCGCCAGCTCCTCGATGGTGTCTGAGTCGAGATCCACGCCGTTGCAGATGCCAGGGAAGTTATAAATCACCAAAGGTAGCTCCGACTTTTGGGCGACTTCGTTGTAGAACCCAATCACGACCTCTTTTGATGTCGCAGCTCCGTAGTACGCTGCAGGCAACAGAAGACCGTAGTTTGCGCCCGCTGCAATGGCGTCGCTGATGTTCTCGAGGACTTGCGCGACGCTGAAGCCGCTCACGCCCATCATCAGCGGGTAGGCTGGTCCGACTGCTTCGCGCGCGGCTTTCATCAAGGCGATGCGCTCATCTCGAGTGAGAAGGAAGGCCTCAGCGTTGGAACCAAGGATCACGAGACCGGTGAGACCTGACTTGGACAGATATGTGAAGTACTTCTTCTGGGCGTCGAGGTCAATGGCACCGCTGGAAGGCTCCAAGAACGTGACGGCGGGGCACCATACACCGGGTGCAGGAGGGGGAGCCATGGTAGATTGATGTAGGTTGCAGATTTGGGTCGTTGGAGGGAGGTTGGTACAGTTTGCGATTGTTGATGTGGGCTTGGTGGATCGCGGGGCAAAATGCTTGTGCCTGGAAATTGCTCACTTGATCAACTCACCATGTTGTCTTCGCTCGCGAATTCGACAAAGAAGGAAGAAGCCGGGGACGGGCCTCTATCATGTTCTTGAAGGTTGTTCTCATCTGCAGGATCGGGAAGGGTCCCGAGAGCAGCGCCTTCAATAGCCGGCATCAGCGGCGTTCATTGCCCCGACCCCGACGCCGCAGCGAGTGCGGGCCACAGCTACCGCATGAAACTTCATTCTCAACCTTGAGCTATAATTGAGGTATTTGCTCATATCATTCGAGCTTACATTATGAAATCTCGTACGTCCTGCTCCGTGAGCTACACAGTATGTCCACGCAACCTTTGGTTCCGACATCGGTACAATCTTTCACACATGGATTAGTATAGCCATGGACAGGAGTAGTGGTCAAATCGAGCTTCACACATTTGGCTTCGCGGGAATTTCTGAAACCTCCTTACGTCTCAGCGATACGTCCTGACCCTCCGCACCCTTCCTTCCTTGCAGTCTTTGCGGCCGCTGACACTTCTCATCGCAATGTATCCAACTTCTGCGCTCGCGTCCGCATCACCCAATTGAACCGGGAGCTTCCTCAACAGGCGCGCATGTTCCGCGCCATCCAAGCTGGATCCACCGGGCGGTGCGTCTACGTACGGGTTGTCGCGTATGAACGAGGATACGTAGTCGAAAATATCTGGCGCGGTGGTGGAAAAGGACAGGATCAAGCTGCAGATGCCGAGCAATAGCAGAACTGAAAAGCAAGTGACAAGACAGGCGACCCAGCCAGTGCTGGCGTGGTAGATGGGGATCTGGTGAGTGACCACCGCCTCTGTCTTGTTCATGGTCATGCCTTCGAAAGGCTCGCCCGTCGTTTTGTTAATGGACGCCGTCCCAAAAGGATCGTTGCGAGTCATGGCAAGTGGCCAGCGCGACGCATCCCAGTAGGTATTGAGAACGCGACTAAGTTGCTGCGACATGCCCGTCGATCGTTGAGTGTCGAAAAAATATTCGGTCCAGTTGTTCATAGGACCGGCGGATGACCCGCCGATTGTGGCCCAGGGTGTGTTTCCGTAGATGTAGGCGTCGACAGGATTGCTTCGAAACTGGCTGTTATCCCCACCAATGCCCGTGAGGTATTGCAGAAACACGGGCATATACATGCCGTTATTGATGATATCGTAGGGGAGAGAAGTACCGTACCGTTTCGATCGGGGCATATCCAGTCGCCTCAGACGCTCTGCGCCGCAGTTTTTGGCTTCACAAACGATGTTGGCCTCGACCATAATACTCTTCATGGAGCACTTGAAAAGATAGAATGTCAGGCCTGTCTGTCTGCTCCCGTAGAGCAGTGCATCTTGCTTGAACCCGCCCTTGCCTTTGGAATAGAAGAAGAAGTCTCTGGTTTCCTGATCCACATCAACCCCGTATTTCTTCGCGGCGACGGATATGTTATCTGCTGGATTGAATTGGCCGCTGGGATCTAGAAGACCTGCGGCATTCAGATCTCGTAGGTATTTGAGCTGACTCCGGAAGTTTGGCTCGGTGTGATTACGCCCATATTCCTTCAGTAGACGTGTTGTAATATTGTTTGCGTCCGACAAGCCACAGCCAAAGTACATGTATTCGTATGAAACGGTGAGATTGGTTGAGCCAGTGGTGGATAGATTGATGATGTCGATTCCAGTGAGAGCAGCATAAGTATGATTCCTGTGACGGTCAAGTGTGTACCACGGACGGCTTGTGTCGTTGTTCTCTGCTTGTTCCAGCTCCTCGAGGCGGGGTATCTAGGGATGATTCCAGGTGTCGACCGGAGACCACTCGAGGGTGTCCACAGTCATCAAAGCAGTCGACAGCGCACTGTTCACTCGATTGAAGTCATTGATGTTGTTTCCGCCTGCTGGCAACCCACTGCTGGCGTCTGGGTTGGCGTAGAAGACCGGACGACTCTCGATGATGGTGCTGTTGGTCTCGTAAACCAGACGAAGAGCGCTCTGTCCGCCAAGCGGAGAAAGTGCCCACAGTAGGAGCAGTCCGAGAGTGAGGAAACTTAGGGAGTAAAGGGTAATCGCATGGCCCACCGTCGCTACGAGACTTTGGCTGCCAATGACATGTTCTGAGAACTACTCGCAATTAGCAAGTATTGGACAGGCGCAATTCACGATAAGAACCTACACCGAGCGTAGTACCTTCTTGTGCTCTCCAGAGAGCGATCTTTTTCAGGCTTCTGCCTCCAAGAGCCGCAAACGCAAGAGGAAACAACATGGGAGAAAGAAGAATTGCGTCTTGAATCCTGCGGCCTCGGTCTGAGAGCTCCTTGCCGTCAAGTCGGTATGCGAGCGCGGCCAATGCTGAATGCGAAGGTCAGTTGGGAAGTTCGGAGCGTTGTAGCGTACCTACCGAGAAATGCCACAGGCGTCAGGATCATCAAGAAATCGGCGATTAGCCATATCGGAGCAGGGGCGATGCGCTGTGGTGCTGCTGGCCAGCCCGTGATGCGAAATCGTGTTTGATTGGAAACGTCTGATGTGCTGGAATCGGCCTCAACACTGCTATAAGCCACCTCTTGCTTGCCGCTCGACCGTAAGAACCGCTTGTGAACAGCGATGTAGACAATGATGAAGAATGGCCGGGTCTGAGATCTGCCCTCGTGTGGGCGGTGCCAGTTTATTACTTCGTACCGTGGCTGCCAGAGATGGGGGCCGGTGGCTGTGTCATGTCGCTGGTGCAGGGCGAAAGCTTGGGAGTCTCACACCAGATCGCGGAGCGTGACTTTCTCATACTTGCAAGCGCAAAGACATTTCATGGTCAGCGATACCAAAGTGAACGCGACTACGAGCGGGAAACTGTGTTGTGGTGCATTCAGGCTCAGCCATACGAAGTACGGTAGGCTGTGTGGGTGACGCTGATGCGCCGCGTAAAGTCGTGCAGGGCGTGGGTCAACCCTGCCCGTCAGCGTCAGCCTGCTGTTCGTCGCGAAGCAAATTTAGTCAAAATAGATGCAGGAGTTGCCAATACAACGACAACCGATTACCGCCATGTTCGTGCTCAACAAAGTCGCAACGAGGAGCAAGAGGGTCGCACGCCGCGAACAAGAAAGAAGGTAGCCGTGGAGCTCCGGCACGACCCAGATCACCGACCGTGCCCTGAGGAGTTCCACGGTATTCAATATTCTGGACTTCAATTAAAGCAGCTTCGTTCATATTGCGATCCCCGGACGGGTCCTGAAACTAGGCCTATCCTGACCTGGCAAATATGTCTCCGGGCTCACCAAAGCTCTCGTGCTCTCCCCATGCAGGCTACCATCATGTACAACGGCGTCGGGCATTCCTCTGTCATCACGATGCGAGCTTGTCAGGCTACTGTCACCACCCGACTGATCGCTCATTCGAGGATCACGAGCAACCCTGTGCCTACTCTGCCACCCCATCTTACTGTGTTCCTGCACAATGATGTCATCCTCGCTGTCTCCATCTTCTCCATTCACATGCCGTGCCCGCAAAGCATAGTCGTTCCTTGTGTGTCGCGAGCGAAACCCAGTGTCGATATTACGGCTCGTCGATTTGCTTGCGCTGTTGGATGCATAGTTCGTCGAGTACATGGATCGTGGAAGAAGATATGCAAGAGTAGGAGCGCAAGCCGCGATGAGACTGACGACGAGCTCGACCATGATCCATGCCAGTAGGGTTGTGTAGTTCCACAACGGGTCTTTCTCCAGGGTATATTGCGAGACAAGGGTCATTACTGAGGCAATGCAAGCAATCAGACCGATGGACAGGAGTCCGAATATGCGAGCTTTCTTCTTCCAGCTCATCTGGACTTTCCATATCACAATCACCGGGATGGCGAGAGCGGTGAAGTCCAGGGCGAGGTTCAAGCGAAGGATGCTGTTCATGTGGTTGACTGACAAGCACTTAGGTACCTTCCCCGAATCCGCGATCCGAAGCAAATCGTAACTCGCGTACTGAGGCCTGCATTTGAATACGTTCAGGAACAGCGCTGTGCAGGTGTAAGCCGCACATAGAGCGAAGAACGCCCAGTTGACATTCTTCCAGAACTTCGTCGTGAGTGTTGTCAATCGAATGTTGAACAACGCGATGCTCATCTTGACGATTCCAACATATACGTAGAACACGGTCGCGGCAGCAGGTGCGAGCTACACGTCAACATTAGTCATGCGCACGATTGCTCATCATGGCGGCAGCTGCTCACTGATTTGTAGTAATAATACTCTTGATAGGTAACGTCGTAAAAGTGCTTTCCGGCCCCACCGTACTGGACCATGGCGATCTGAAGCGCTGGGTACGCCATGGAGAGGAGGTACGCTGGGACGATGAGCCAGTCATCGGCACCGAAACGAAGACCATGGACGAAAAACCGAATGCCCAGTCGTAGGGAAGTAACGAACGTGAGGATGACCATACACACTGAAAGTGCAGCTATCACGCCTGGACCTCTGGTCTCAAAGTGGTAGTTCTCATTTGGACGGAAAGGTGGAATTATGACTCCATCTTTGGGATCTTTGATGTTCGGAGTAAGACCAGTAAGTAGCAATAATCCTGCAACGATTCGTTCGTCGAGTTCGTTGGCCGGCGGTGTGTTGAAATACGCAGACACCATGATTTTTCGGTGGTTGTGGTGACTTGGTCTGGGGATGCTGCGCGGAGAGACTGCACCACGGACGTGGGGCACTTCCGAAGGAGATCGGCGGATCGAAACTTCAAACGACGGACTCGGAGTCGAACCTGATGTTCTTTAATGTTCTCAAACCTCTGTGGCTCGCGCAGGCCATGACCTTGTTCGAAGCGACGAAGAATGCAGCAGCATCCCACCGATATGGTACAGATATGGCAGTTTGCATATGAAAACCAGGGTGTTTAAGCGAACACTCATATAAAAAGGTCGCTGCGTCCGAATAAGGCCCTTGTTCGGATGATTCTCGATCATCGCATCGCACTGCCACGGGGCGCATCTTCAAAACTCCCGTAGCGATCTTGTCGCGTAGGGATCTTGCCGGCAACCCTGATTATGCGAAGAGGTGGTTGTTACTACAAACGTCGGAGGTTGGTATCCAAATCAAGGAAGACAGACGAGCGCTCTCATGGCTCGCCGGACTTGTATTCGGGCCGATAGTTTTGGCCGAGATGAGAAGCTAGTTTTTAGAGCCGGCATCGTGAGGGTGGCGGCCGGACACCAATTTTCCGCGAAGAAACCGTTCCGCCAGAAGTACAAAAGTAGGTGAATTGTAAGTTGCACTCTGACATCCTTGTTCCAAATTTCCTCATCCCTATTTCACCCTGCAGTGCCTGCCCAGGCATACACCAGCCTCGCCGTACGGTTCTTCTACTTTGGGATTTCGTGCCTAGGGTATGGGTATGCCCCAAAGATCGGGGAGATCAGGAACGCAGGATGGGATCGCTTTACTACGCCATTTGAAGGAATTGATGTCCGTTCCGGTCAGGCATTCCCGCGAACCAATAAGTGTAAGGGTACGGTACGTTGTGATTGGGTCGCATCCTCTAAGCTGGCGGATGCAGGCTGCCGACCCAGCCGTGCAAAGACTTCTAGAATGATGTGGGTAATTATCTTATTAGCTCTTCTATCAGTAGCCAACTCCCTCCCTATGTCGCTACTGGTTGTCCATTCATCTCAATCCTCGTCGTTTTACTTTGGCCATGTTTTCGCGTACCATTCTCCTGGGTCTGTTCTTGGGAGGGCTACCCTTCCCGATTTCGGCACGAGCACCAAAATCTGGCCCATCAAAACCTCCACGACTATCATCAGGCGACTGCGCGGGTGTCAAAGCCATCAGTCCCAGGTGTCGTAGCCAAGAATCTACATACCAGCGGGACTTCTTCTATATCGGCGGTGGTTATGTCGACTCCGGCATCCCAGGCCAGCAGATGTGGAGCGACCAGCTCTATGTTGAGAAAATGACGCCCGCCAAAAAGGTCAAACAGCCTCACCCGATGGTATTCGTCTCTGCCGGTGTCAACACGGGCGCTGAATGGCTGAACACGCCCGACAATCGCAAGGGGTGGGCCTCCTACTACCTTGACCAAGGGTACCAGGTCTATATTGTAGATATTGCCGCCAACGGCCGAAGTGGCCAGCAGCTCCTCTCCAAGTATCCTCTACGCCTTGGCTCTACAGATATCATCAATGAGCAAGGCTTCACAGCGCCCGAGAACTTTGATCAGTATCCCCAGGCAAACGAACATACACAATGGCCCGGCGATGGGTCACGTGGCGATCCCGTTTTTGACGCCTTCGCAGCTGCCAACGTCCCCATCTCTTCATCCAACATCAACGTGGAAAACACCATGCGCACATCAGGATGCCAGCTTCTCAGCATGATTGGCCAGTCATATACAGTCTGCCATTCCGCTGGATGCACCTACACAGCCATTTGGTCCGACGCATGTCCTGAACTTCTACGCGCCAACATTAACATTGAGCCCGGAAACATCCCCTTCACCTCTCTGATCGGAAACAACACCGTTCCTGGAGTTGGTCGTACCGCCGCTCGGCCCTGCGGTCTCACCTACACACCACTGCAATACAGCCCGCCAGTAACAAACTGCTCTTCCATTACCACAGCCGAAGTCGGACCGGATGACCCAGCCAAGCGCTCCTGCATTCTTCAAACTGGCACCATCCACAAGCTCACGCAGCTTGGCAAAGTGCCGTACATCATGGTCACCGGCGAGGCTAGTCCGCATATTACGTATGACCACTGCTTCGTGGAGTACTTCAAGCAGATGGGCCTCACCAACTTCCAGTGGATCAAGCTGGCCAACATTGGTATCAAGGGCAATGGACACTTTATGTTCCTTGAGAAGAATAACCTGAAAATTGCTGCGGCAATCCGCGACACGATTGCGAAATTGCGAGATTGAACGGAGGTCCAGCGGCTGCGAGCCACCCGACGCCTCCTATTCAGCAGCTCAAGAGCAGTTGACAATAACTTTACCAACTTAATATATATTGTCTTTATTCTTCCCTTTGTGGGCATTTGCGATGCAGACTGAGGGTACCCGTTCCGAAGTTGACGTCGTGTGAGGATTTCAGTGCCAAAGATAACATGTAGGCGCTCATGCACCGCGCCGTACCTTCAAAACGAGGCTGCGGCACCATGAAACATAATTGCGATGCAGGATCTCAACACCGACCGACTTTCCATCTGTCGTTGTCCTTCCGTATCAACTCAAGCGCGCGTTAAATGAAAGCGGTTTGTGCGCAATGCGAACCATCGACTTTGGATTTGCAAGTACGGGATGAGTCGCGATACATAAAGAGCCATGCTCCGGGTACCGTTGATCCAATTCCTGCCCTACAGATCACCTTCATCAGCCATAAATTCCAAGGCCAACCTCGTGCCAGTCAACCCCAGACGAGGCGGTTCTCGAAGCACCTCGCCTTCCCCGCAGACGACAAGGACAGCCGTCAGCCCTGCATCTACAACCGGGTCTTCCACCTCTTCTTTCACTGCTGAATCAAGCTCTGGAGTAAGCGGTCTCGTTGATCGACGTGTGTCGCAAGGAACGATGCTAGAGTAAGTCTCCTCGGACGCCCAGCAGTCTGCATCATTGCTAACGCCCCGTAGCTTGGGCCATCTCTTTTTCCAGATCATCGTTTGGAAAGACAACACCGAACGTTCTTTCTACGTTCATGAATGGGTCCTGATGTCGCGGTCCGAATACTTCAAGTGCGCATTGAGCTTGATGTAGCGCAACGACCCCACCAAGCCAGTGACATTGTCTGACGACGACCCTGATCTGTTCGCCCTTTACATCAACCTGGCATACACAGGTCTCGCCACACGCGGCGTTGACGAGTGGTCGAAGCTTATTCGACTATATGGTTTGGCCGAGAAGCTCCAAGACATCCGTTCGCAAAATGACATAATCGACGCAATGCATGCGTTCATCCACGACATTGGGGACTTCGCCAAGTCTTCCATCAGCAGCGATAGCTCACCACTGATAAATGCTCGATCAATCGTGGAGCTGTACGAAAGGACGAGCGCTGGTAGTCCCGTGCGGAGGCTCGTGCTGGACTCGTACGCTGAGGTGGGCAAACTGGATTGGATGAAAGCCGGGAGATCGACCCTACCGATCGATTTCATCTTCGATCTCGCTACAAACATGATTAGCAGACGACCAATTGGTCTCTTCCGGTCAGTGTACCAGCAATCATCCTCGCATTACCACGTTATCGCGAGCAACAAGCTGGGGCCAACATCAGTCTCAATGGCTGCGACTGTGACGGAAAGTGCTGGGAAAGTACTGCCGTCGACCGCCACTGTCAAGATTGCCAGCTCAGCAGTGGCGATCATGGCTTGATATGGAGCTGTGCTTCAGGGTAACATGATTAAATGGATAATTCGGGGTTCAGGAACATGAGAACTGTTCTGATTCAATGTGCTCGTACAATTCGCTGTTATCTCGTGATGTTGTGTTGAAACGTCTTGGAAAGGCAGTCTGTTATGATGATGCCGAGACCTAGGCGCCGCTGTGCCGCAATTGCAACGCGTAGTGTGCTCAAAATGGAAGCGAAGAACGTAATGTGTTTCAACATTGTACACTTTAGATCGGAGGCGGTGCAGGAAAACCACCGTTCAAGCGCGCGCTTCGACAAACGGGTATCGGTTTCATGCTGCCTACCTCTGGCGGCAAAGATACCATGCCCGTAGCTGAGCGTGTTGCATTAGAAAAGGCAGGCCCTTCATGAAGAAGTTGGCGATTCATCCTCCGTCAACCTCCTCACGTGCCGTATTCTCCTCTCGCGGCGTTCTCTCTTAATCATAACGTGTCGCAATGTACCTAGAGCAAGTAGCGCAGTCTTGGAAGAATTGACCTTGCGCGACCAACATGCCACCAGCCTTACAGGACCAGTAGTTCAAATTCGAACGGGTTCCGGGAAAGATGCCAGTGCCCCGACTTTCTCTGTGCATCAGAACTTGCTGGTGCGCGATCCCAGTTCTTCAAACGCATAGCCAGCGGCTCATGGCGCGAAACAGAAGAAAACATCATCGCGCTTCCCGACGACGATGCCGACACTTTCCGCGCTTATCTCCATCTAGTCTACACTGGACAAGTACTGGTGCCGGTGGGGATGCTCGGTGCTCTGCCGTGCATTATGGGTGATCTTTGTCGCCTTTATGTTCTCGCGGAAAAGTTTCAAGACACAGCCGCGAAAGACGCTACTGTTGATGCACTGCACCAGGCGATCAAAAACTTCTTCGTTGTGCGTTGGGACAGATCGCTGATTCCGGGGTCGGTATGTACAGTCTCGATCAATTGCTTGTATGGAGGAACGCCCAAGCGCAGTCCCTTGCGCAGACTCATCATGGATATGTACGCAGTCTATTGTGACCAAAAATAGATACAAGGCAAGGAAGTTGGGCTGCCAAAAGAGTTTCTATTCGACGTCGCGCTGAAGCTATTTACCACGAAGCGGTCGGAGGTCTGCATGGCTGAGAAGTATCGCGACGATGTAGTGAATGTAGATTCAAATGTCGGTGTGAAGAAGGGGCAAATGCCAAGCTGGATGACACGTGTATAAATGAATGTTGCTGTTCCGTTAACCTAATCTTTGTCGTACTTTTGTGAGAGGCCGCAACGCAATCTAAACCACAGACATGCTACTGCTTAGAGACTTGGAGTGCTATGGCTTGGTCTTGTCTATGGCTCGGATGCGTGACAACATCGTCATTAAATCTAGGCTGGCGAAGATGTGGAAGAGCTTTGATGGCCCGTACAGTGCGTCCTACTTCCGCTCCACCCAATACTCCTCCTTCCTCAACACTCTCTTCAAGTCCACTGGCTCCGCACACATCACCCAACTATCCTGTCTTAGAATAGTCGCCTCCCAGCCCTCCTTCAACCAGCCCTCCACAATATCCTCTTCCATCCAGAAAGTGCCCCGCTTCTCCTTCATCGACCAAGTCCATGTACTAACCACAGCACAGTTCTTGCGGAACCGATCCGCCTCGATGTCCCTATCCCGCTTTTCGTCGGTCAAAAGTAGCTTGCGGATGTGCCCGTCGCTCCCACAGGGATAAAATGGTCCCAATAGCCCTGCGTTTGCGAGAAGAATATTGAAGACGGCGTGATTGGTGAGGCCCTGCCAGGCGAAGTGCTCGAACGTAATCGAGAACCGACGGATTTTCGAGAGAGCGGGTATTTTGGAAGCGTCGGTAAGCCCAAATGGAAGCTCAGGTAGCCACATGGCCGTGAGTGTACGCATCTCCGCCATGAAAGGCGCAAGATTGACCCAAGCTTTTTTGAAGTCTTTCTTGCACTCCTCGATCGCGTACGGGTAGCTGCGCGGCGGACGCGCAACGCTTTGGACCCGGTTATTGACTATTTCAGACAGGATGTCTGCCAGCCAGTGCGCCGGATATCGGTTACCATGGACGGTAGAAAGGATGCGAAAGAAGATAGTCAGATTCAAAGGGTATGCGACCAAGGTAGGAGCCTGGTTTACCGGCCTCCTTGGTGGGTAACACATCTTCATGAAGAAGCCATATAGCCACTTCTCCGTGGTGGCGTGGTCACGAAGGTCCCCCGGTGCCAACTGCTTAGTCCATTGCCAACCGTAGTAGTCGCCCACCGAAAAAGCCCCGAACCCCATCACTTTCTGCAGCTCAGATAAAGGTATCTTCTCGTCAGGTGTGTAATAGAGTGAGCCTTCGAGACGCTCGAGTTCGACCGCTTTCGCACGAAACACCTTCTGGACGGCGGATGCGTCAGGAAGAAGTGCGTATTCATTGTCAAAGCTTTCGAGAGTCGGAAACGCTGGCGGATTGCGGAGCACATTCGAGCATGCGAACGATGATGTCTTCTTCTCTTTGAGTACCGGAAGTGTGAAGAGGTAGTGGAATAGGCTTCCTCCGATGTAATCACTATGACTTGTCAGCGAACCACGAGAGCATGCTTGCTCAACCGACTCACGGGATATTGCTGGTGTGGATGCGATCATATTTGACCGGGTATGATGCGTTGCGGTCAGGTTGCATACCACATTTGATACCCTCGAGCACGCGGACAACATCGCCCTGCAAAAATTCCACCTTGAGTCTGTCACGAATGGTCGCTAGGCTGACTGCGACGTCCAGGAAGAATTGAGCAGTCCAGTCGTATAGGTGCTTCGGTTTCTCTGGATCGGTAGGAAGAGATGCAGATGACACGGCCTGTGCAAATTCGAATGGATTGTGGGCAACATCGAAATAGGGGTCAAAAAAACGGCTTGCTGGGGATGCATCACCTCCTTGTCGGATCCATTTCAAGTCAATCAATGTGACGTTACCCTTCCACGTGTTAAAGAGATGGTCTCGCAGCCGCGACGTGCGGGTTTCGCTCTTCGGGGTTTGAAGAATGCCCTGCAAGTCAGCATGTAGTGAATGCTCGGGCGGTATGACGAGTGCGCAATCGCGATACTGTCGCAGTTCATCTTTCATCGGCTCTGACTTGTCCCAGCAGTGACCACCCTCAAAGGGTCGGTTGTCGTCAGACGGAGCTCCCTTCCTAGCACTTGCGATAAATTTGGCAGTGGGGTATGCCTTTGTGACATTACTTTGCCAATCCTTGAGAATGGTAATTATAGCTTTCGCATCGTTGTCGCAGATATCGATCAGGTTGGAAGGCCGGTTTTGCTGAGCAACGAAGTGATGGCATGGGCTAGGACCGCCTGCAAATCGTTGTTGACCTCCGGCGGTACTATCGCAGCGATATAGATGTATGCCAATGTCAGGAGTGTCTTCTTAGCAGGCTCCGATGCCTTCCGATGATCCATAAAATCTGCCCCTGCTGGTAGTTCAGAGCACAATCGCTCCAACAACAGGAAGAATAACAAGTCTCTTGCCAGCACTTCATGCTTCACGTCGTTCAGCGTGAAATGAAAACTCATCTTCTTCACTTCCAAGTCCTTCACATCTTCCAATCGTCGGATTGAAGTCATCGTCTGAAAAGCATGACGAGCATCGCCAATACCAGCATAGAAGAATGCCAAAGTTTCGGTTTCGTCCGCACGGAAGAATAAAAGAGCGTCATACATCGATCCCGGAGTATCATGTCCAACGTTGTAGAACTCGGCGACGTCATCCACGTGTGGTTTCGTGTAGGGGAGCTTTCGCACGCTGTTCGACGAGGCGCTAGCTTTGGTTACAGTGGGTGAATCAGACGTCTCGTGTTGGGCCGCTTGCTCAAGGGCCGCTTTCTCGGGGCAATCGCCAAGTGCAGCAAGTCGCGCTTTTGCCTCTGGATACTTCTTTCGAAGAAGTAAAGCTTTCGCCAAGCGTAGCAGCATCTTCTGGCGATCAGGCTCCTGCAGTTGTTGCGTCCCATCAAGCATCGCGGACGTCATCGCAATGACCTTGTTATAGTTTCCAAGCTCAAAGTGAACCGCCGAGCTATTCCATGACGGTCTCCAATCCTCAGGATCAAGTTCTGCAGCTTTCGAATAGGCGTGCAAAGCTGGGCCATCAGTATCAGTACTAGAAGATCGCCGATGTGGAGGCGGACCGACCTTTCACAAAATCTCGTTCCACGAACAGCTTGTTGCCGTCCTTGCGAGCTTCTTCGGAAGTGGTATATTCGCTCATTGTGGCGGGGATTTGTTCATGCTTTTGCTGGTATTGAAAGGACGTTGAAGCGCAGAAGGGGAGTCCGTTTCTAGTGTGATAAAACTCTCCAGCACGGACCGAAACGCTTGTCATGACAACCGCGTTGATGAGTGTTCTACCGCAAGACAGCCTCGTGGCTACATGTGCATACACAACCAAGTGTCCAATCTTCAGGTGTGGTGCTGAAGATCGGACGATTTGACGACGAGCAGCATGGGCGGTGATGAGTGCCGCGTCGCGTGGCTGGCTTTATGTTCACGCTAGCTCGCGCGTTCACGTGCAGATAAGATAAGCCAAACCTTCACATTTTCCTTGGAAACTTTTCTAACCACCACAAACCACACATCACCAAAATGCCCGCCTACAGATCCAGACCCTCCGAGAAGAAAGCCCGGTCGAAAAAAAAAGCGGCGCGCACAGAAGGTCCGTCAACCTAATATCCGAAAGCTTTTCATCTCGCAGCTAACACTGCGACAGTCTCTTCATCAAGCGAAGGTGACAGCGAGAGTGATGTAGCGCCAAAGAAGATTGAAGTCGTGAAAAGGAAGGAGGAAAACAAGGAAGCAGCGGCAGCAAAGAAGACCAAGAAGACCAAAAGTTCCAAATCCACTCCACCCGCAATTGACCAGGATAAGGATACTTCCATGCCCGACGCCCCAGCATCGACATCCACTTCATCCCCACCTCCATCATCAGCATCAGCATCAGCATCACCACATCCAGACCCCACTCCATATCCATCCTCAACCCAAAACGTCAAGAAATCAAAACCAGCAGCACCCGCCAAGCCCACGGAAGAATTCAGCGCCATCTACCTGCGCCGCATCGCAGCCGAACTCGCAGATGATCTGGACAAGGTGCGCGAGGCACCGGATTTCAAGGCGAATAGTGTGCCTATGCTGGTTCATGCGTTGAGGCAGGGGGAGAGTATGTATGGGGTTGGGGAGAGGGGGAGGGTTGTTGGTGCTGGGGGTGCGTGAGGGGGATGAACATGGATGCATGGGAGGCGTTTTCTGGAGTTTGTTCGTTATACGAGTGCATGGACATTAGTCATTGCATCGTTGCGCGCTCTATTCAATACACGATCTATGCGGTGTCTTCTGATTTCAACGAACTTCAACTTCCAGCCCACTCCTCCACTCCATCTCAATCCGCCAAGCAAGCAAATACGGATGCCTTATAACAACCATGTCATGCGCAAGCTTCATAACCTTCTCGCGCTTCTTGTCCTTCGCTCCATTCGGCGCCACCATCAACCCCTCATAACACCGCTCCAACAGCCTCTCCTCATATTCTCTCCGCACCTCATCGTCTCCCGTCCAATTGATTATCTCCTCGTAGATTCCTTCCAATGGGCTAGCGCCGTACACCTCGTTCTTAACATTCTGCGTCGTGGTGTCGAGTGTGGCGCCGAGGCGTAAGCGCCGCTCATCGATCAGGCGCTTTATTTGGGCGGTCTCGGACCCTTCGTGGATCTCGGCGATGCGCACGAGCGTGAGGGCCGGCGCGGGCAGACGGCCTTCGAGATAGGCGTAGACGGGTGAGGAGGGGAGTTGTGTACCGAGTGCGGCGGCGTATTGTGTGGGTGTGCCGTGTTTGCGCGCGTGGTCGACGAGTTTGTCGATGGCGGATTGGGAGCGGTGGGCGTCGTCTCTACATACTATTAGACCACCAGTCCAACCTTACCACCAAAGTAGATATGTACTCACGCCTTCATATATATTTCCGCCAGCTTCAGTCCCACGTCTGTGTTCTCAGCCACCTTCTGCGGCCCCATGCTGTCGTACATTTCCCGTAGGCCCAGCCATGCCTGCGCTTCCTCGGGCTTCACTTTGGTCGCATCGTTGTACGCTTTGGCAGCGTCGTCAAAGAGGCTGAGCTTGTTGTTTGCGCGGCCGAGGAAGAGGAGGGCGAAGTAGTTGCTGCTGTCTTTCTCGAGGACGGTGGAAGCTTGGTCTTTCGCCTCGGCCCAGTTTTTGGAGTCGATGGCGGCTTTGGCGGCTTTCAGCGCGGTTTTGGTGGACATAGTGGTCGTTGGAAATGTTGGTGTCAGCAATTGCCGGTGCAACGGCGGTGTTTGGGATTATGATAGCGCCATAGGGAAAGTGAAAGTATGTTTGGCGGGGCGCAAGTGTGAGAGGGAAGATTGACGATGACGTGCGCTAGTGTTCAGCCCTGTGGAAGGGCACAAACATCATCGGCCTGCATTTGGCTAGACTTCAACTTCAACATTATCCACATCTACAAGTCCACTTTCAGTTCTTTCACTTGTGTGTACGGCTGAGCATACGACCGAGTTCTGCATAGCGCACGGCGTTTTCGGGACAGTTAGAGTCATGGCGTCACAGGCAGACAGCGCGCACGATCTGCTCAATTTGCCCATCTCGACACTGCGGCAGTTTGTCGAGCTATTTCCACATGACGGGCTTTCAAAGGTAGTCACGGGATACCTCAGCAGCGGTATATCACGATACCCGCTCCTCGACAAGCCAAAGGATGCGCCAGATCTGAGCGAAGGCGGGGTAGCTCTAGGTAGCGATGAACCACTAACACAAGAGGACTGTCTCGTGTTGATGACAGTAAGCAAACTGCCTTGATCCCAGACACATCCCACTAATACGTCTATAGGAAGGCATACAAGAAACAAAACAATCAGCACTCGCACATTGCCTGCTTGGAGACTTCTACCTTAGTCTGGAAGAATACGAGAGCGCCGTCGAGACCACGCGGAAAGGCCTGAAGTATGCATCCACTGAAGCAAAGAAGACGGATTTATCATTCCAGCAAACCCGAGATGCCCTGAACAGCACGCTCGCCACAGCTCTCGTCTACTACCAAGCGCCCCGGAACCACGTCGAAGCCAAGCAGATCTTCCAATCGATACTGAACCGCAAGCCGCAGTTCACCGCCGCCCTCATCGGCATCGGCCTGGTGCTCGAGGAAGAAGAAGAGTACGAGCAAGCACATGACTTCCTGGAGAAAGCTCTGCAGCAAGATCCGTCAAACGGCCGCATCGGCGCAGAGTCGGCGTGGTGTCAGGCCCAATCTGGTGACTACCAGGCTGGCCTGGAGCGACTGCAAGAGTATCTGGAGTATCCGCAACTGGACGCCTCAACCCAGCGTGGTCGTGAGCTCCGCGCGCAGACACTCCATAGAATGGGTGTTTGCACATGGGAGCTCAATACCTCCGCAGCTGAGCGCAAAGACCGGCAAGGAGCATATGCAAAGTTCATGGCAGCCATCAAGGCGAATCCGAGCTATGCGCCATCGTACACCATGCTAGGCATCTACTACGAGGACTACAACCGAGACCGTCGGCGTGCTCGGCAATGTTTCCAAAAGGCGTTCGAACTGTCGCCGTCTGAGATCGTGGCTGCCGAGCGGCTGGCCCGCCTATTCGCAGACCAGGGCGAGTGGGACATTGTTGAGGTTGTCTCTCAGCGCGTCGTCGACTCCGGCAAAGCACGCCAAGTGCCAGGCTCGAAGCGCAAGGGCGTCAGCTGGCCGTTCTCTGCGCTCGGCGTGGTACAAATGAACAAGCAAGAGTACCAGCAGAGCATCATATCGTTCCTCTCAGCACTGCGTATCAGCCCAGAAGACTACTACTCGTACGTTGGACTGGGTGAGAGCTACCACAACTCAGGACGATACAACTCCGCGTCCCGCGCATTCAACTATGCTGAAGACCCTGTTGACGGCGTGCTCAAGAAGCGCTCGGACGAGGAGAGCTGGTTCACCAAGTACATGTTGGCCAATGTCAATCGTGAACTAGGCGAGTTTGACGACGCTTTGAAGGGCTACGAGGCGGTCTTGGCAAGCCGACCCAAGGAATTCGGCGTTTCGATTGCATTGTTGCAGGCGCTGTGCGAGAAAGGTTGGCGATGCATCGAGACGGGCTTCTTCGGCGAGGCCATCGACAGCGCCATCCGCGGGCTCGAAATTGCGGCCACCATCACAGAGTACAAGCCCGATGCGTTCAACCTGTGGAAGGCCGTCGGAGATGCATGTAGCCTTTTCAGCTGGGTGCAAGAACGACTGCCTGAATTTCCTATCGACGATGTTGAGGAATTACTGAGAAGCAGATCGGACATTGACGTCGACTTCGATGCTCAGACACACATCGATGGCCTGGGAAGCGAAGCACTTGCGACTTTGAAGTCAGACGAATCGAGCATGCTCTCGCGCGCCCTCAAAGCTGCCATCTTTGCCCAGAAGCGCGCAATATCCAGCTGTGCCCACGAAATCCACGCTCAAGCCGTGGCCTGGTACAATCTCGGCTGGACTGAGTACCGCGCGCACGTCTGTCTCGAACAGGAGGGCGATAACACCGGCAGCCTCACCACCTTCCTCCGCGCAGCAATGAAATGTTTCAAGCGCGCCATCGAGCTTGAAGCCAACAATGCCGAATTCTGGAACTCTCTCGGCGTCATCACAACCACACTTAGCCCAAAAGTCGCACAGCACGCTTTCGTCCGCTCACTGCACATTAACGACCGAAGCGTACACACATGGGCGAATCTTGGCGCGTTGTATCTACTTCAAGGTGATACTGAACTCGCACACCAAGCCTTTTCGCGCGCACAGTCGCAAGATCCAGATTATTCTCTCGCATGGGCTGGCGAAGGCATCGTCGCGCTGCTTACCGGCGACGCGACTGAAGCTCTGTCCCACTTCACCCATGCCTTCGAGCTCGCTGAGTCGTCCTTGCTCTTGACAAAGCGTCAGTACGCTGTCTCAGCGTTTGACTTTCTCTCAGCTTCATCCTCGGCAACGAGCGACATCACAAACCTCATACAGCCCCTCTTCGCCCTCCAACAACTCGCCTTCCAAGCCCCATACGACATGCCGCACAAACACCTCGCAGCCCTCTTCCTTGAGCGCGTAGGTAATCACGAAGAAGCTGTTACTGCATTACGCTCCGTCGCCGAAACAGTCGAGGCAGAATACGAAAAGTCAGAGTCAGGCACGAGTCTGGCGCGCGTCGCGCAGGCGAAGACTGATTTGGCGCGCAATCTCCTCGCAACACAAGACAACAACGCGGCCGTCGAAGAAGCAGAGACCGCCCTCGACCTCCTCCAAGACTCCTCTCTACCCGCCGAACAACTCGCCAAAGTCCAACTATCAGCGCGCCTCACAGCCGGACTAGCACACTTCTTCAACGGCGCGCTCGACGCCGCGATACCATATTTCCGCACTTCTCTCGAAGCCACGCAGTCTGATTCAGATATCATATGCCTCCTCGCGGAAGTCCTGTGGGCGAAAGGCGGAGACGACGAGAAGCAAGTTGCGCGCGACCAGCTCTTTACTGCGATTGAAAAGCATGAAAGTCACGTCGGATTACTGACGTTAATCGGGGCAATGGTGGTACTGGACGACGACACGGAAACGATGGGTGTCATTAAAGACGATCTAGACCGCCTCCGCACCAATAAAGATTTATCCCATGATCAACTCGCGCGCGTGGAGAAGGTCATCGAAGCAATTTCCATTTCGCTGGGTGGCGAAGCACAAGGCCTTGACGAAGCGCGGCGAAGCATCATGTTGGCACCTTGGCGGCATACTGGGTGGTCGGAGTTGGCTGATGCTACTGATGGGCAGGATGAAGGGTATGCGAGTATCATGGCGCGTGAAACGGCGTGGAAAAATGCGCCGCCTATGGGATCGCTTGATGCGGTGGGATTGGCGGGCGCGATGGGGCAGACGGGGGAGTTGGGGGACGTGCAGCGGGCTGTGGTGCTTGCGCCGTGGAGGAAGGAAGGTTGGGGGAGCTTGATGGAGTGTGTTGGTGGGCCTTGAAGGAAGAGGTGCAGTAGGGATCTAGCGAGGGAGAAATGAGGGAGATCCCCAGGTCTGAAGAGCTCATACATGCATTCGTCAAAATCTGCGAGTGCTCTCGAATAGCTACGTCCTTGCTTCCCTGTACATTTCTCTCTCGCCCTCTTCACGGCTTCGCACGCCGCCTGTGTTCACCCTTATGTCTACCTTCCCATCCTGGTCCAATCACCCATGCAAGAAATCCAGCTGCCCGTCCTCGCAAACAGACACATTTATGCACACTGCTTTACTTGCTTCATCACAAGTATGTCCCGAGCTTGGGCGTGTATCAATCGACGTTCAACGCAGTCTAGTCAAGTGAAGCGGGAGACATGTGTTCGGGGGTATGTCTGCCCGGAAAGCGGTTTTGATACGTGTGTGCTTCGTTGGGGTGGTGCGACGATGACGCTTGGACTTTACACTTATGGATGCTGTGAGATGAATTTGGTGGTTGGAATTGAGATACACACGTAACTCGCAGTCATTACTTGATCGAAGGTGACGCCTCCGCCTATTCGCGTCGCTGCTCCTCCAATGGTTGGCTGGATCTCGTCAGTGGAGTTTAGGTCTGGAGTTGGAGCATGATATATTATGTTGGAGCCGGAATGAGCCCGTCAAGTGCGCCTTCGCGTCGCTGTTCCTACAGTGACTGGAGCTCGTTAGTGTTGCTCTTGCTGTGAGTTTTAGAGTATTTGATACTCTTGGACACCGTCTGGTCAGTGGTTTCGATGGCTAGGCCCGTGAATGGGCGCCAACTTCAACGATTACATGGTACAGGAGTCGAGATGAAGCGCGACAGAAGGCTTGAAGCAAGCTGCTCTTCTTTCCGCGTGCCGATGAGATTGTATGCTAAATTAACCTGCGCCGAAATGCGGGAAATACTTGCTCCATTCTGGCTCCTTGTAGACTTCGACCGGCAAATAACCTAAGCCTCGAAACGACTCAGCCACCAAATATGCCCTCGCAGCGACGTAAAAAAGGCCATACAAAGGAAGTACACACAGAGAAAAAATCCCGATCCCAGTCTCCACGGCATCGTTGAACTTCTCCCACTCCATCGCAAAAGGGTGACGACTATACCATTCCGTGATCTTTACTACTACAAAAAGCGCAAGCGCAATCATCAACGCGGATGCAATTATGAAGCAGGAGGCCCGCCAGATATATTTTTCCGCTGGGGATGGGAAATGGTTGTGCCATGCTATCAGGTGGATGCCGGCGTATACGCTGCCGGATGCTAGGAGGCCGAGGAGATACAAGAGTGCGATTTCGAGGTTGTCGCTGCTTTTGAAGCGGCGTTTGAGGCTCTCAGGCCATTCTTCGAGACTGGTCTTGTTCCAGAAGAAGAGTGGCGCTTCTTGGCGCACGAAATCGTAGCTGGATTTGTCGTGGGGTGCGTGTGCGAGGGTCGAGAGGTCGCCATCGGATAGGCAGATGTAGCAGGTGTCGGCGACTTTGGGTCTGAGAATACGGGACGCCCAGAATTCTCCGTCGTCGCCGCTCCATCGGACGCGGATACGGAAGTCTTGGAATGTTTCGCTGACATAGAGTCTTCGATATCCGGGATCCTTGCTGTCAAGCTTCAGATCGCTAGGCTGTGATGTTGGCCTATATCGCGACCGCCGCCGATCTTTGTCCTTTACAGATTTCAGCGTGACGCGCAGTGGTTTCGATGCACATCCTGGCCCCTTGAGTATGAACTCGCGTCCGTACCATATATTGCTCTTCCACACCATCTCGCGACATGTCGCGAGACCGGCGCTCGGATCGATCAAGGAGGTTTCTTCGACTTCGAGCGGCTTTTGCCACCACGCAGCGTAAATTATCAAGCAACAAAGAGCGTGGAGCATGGTGTTCATCTCGAGAAGGCTGATTGGGCATCCCATAGCTAGGCGACCGATTACTTGGGTGAGGAACCAGAGCGCTTGGATACATACGATTGTCTTTGCAAAACCGTCTGCTTTGCTCTTGTCTTTGATGTGTTCGGCGGAAATGTCGGGCAGTAGGTGCTCTTCCGTTTCGGCGAGATGGAGAAGTCCCTCGGGGGATAGTGTCAGTCGCTTGACTTCTTGGGGCTGTCTGAAGTCGAGGTTCATTTTTTTCATGTCGAGTGTGTAGCCACCCATGACAGCGTAGTGGCTATGCGTTCTTGTCCATCTATGAACTCTACGCCGGACCGTCTGTGTGGAGGCGTCCGGAGTGTTTTCGCCTGGAGCCGACTCATTCTCATCGCATGGTTTTGCTCGATCGGTGTTTTCATCGAGTACTGGGTCAAGTAGCTTTTGCATCCGTGTCTCCAAGTTCTTGGCTAAAAGCCAATCGTGGAAAGCTATGTAAGCGACCTTCACACTCGCATTAGTATCAGCAACCGCCTGAACCTCAATTTGACAACATACGCATTCGGGTGCAAGCAGTCCCATTAAAAGCCAGATGGTCTTTCTCTTGCAACGCTGGAACCACGTCTTCTGGTCTGGTCCCGGAATGTTGAGATGGAGACATGTGTAGACACAGAAAACGAGGGTGAGAAGACATGTCGAAAGTATGTTCATTGTTCCCCGTTCATTCGGACTAGAACTCCAGTTCGTAATGTTTTTCGATGAAGATCCAAATGGATCCCACATGTTGGATAATGGAAGCAGCCTTGTCGCTTCTTGATGGTGAGGTATTACAGCTTGACAACGATCCGCAAAGCTGAGCCTTGTCAATATTGTAACGACAGAAGACAGAGACTGAAATGATGGCGCAGATGTGAGTTCAGATGCGCAAAACTTTGAGATGAAATCGAGCACCAGGGATTAAGACAGTGACTCGAGCTGAGTGTGTTTAAAAGTGAAGGTGGGCTGTGTGCGTTGCGCGGAAGCTCAGCCACCACAACTCGAATGCCTATCTCGTCAACCAATACCAGCGCATTGCCTGCTCGAGATGCCACCACATGCCACATCAGCCACAAATTTCAGTTGCCATGCTTTCGGTACGTTGCCTGAGTCGCGAGGCTGCAAAATAGAACGACATGCTCGCGAAACAGTTCAGCCTCGTCACGACACAAATCCTACAGCCCTCGAAAGCTCACTCGATACGCCAAACATGAGAAGCCGACAAGGCGGTGAGATTGAGGCCACCCACACCTAGAGGTTGATGGAAAGGTCCACCATTATCTTCGCGGCTGCCCTTTAGATCAGACGAACGATCAAGTTCAGCCTAGGTGAGAACCACAATCTTGCCCTTAGCTTTATTCGCCTCCATCATCGCATGAGCTTCCACAATCTCTTCGAACTTGAACACCTTTCCAATCTGCAGCGGTAAAGTGCCTTTAGAGATCTGCATAGCCAGCTCTGTCAACGGCGTCTCCAAGAACTCTGGCACACCACCGCTGTACGACGTCAAGAACGAGCCGGCGGGAATATGCTCCATCGGGTTCCAATTGTCGAGCGTCCACTTGTTGCCGACGATGCCTGACATACATACGATTCCACCTTCCTTGAGGCAGAGAAGCGAGTCGTCTAGCGTGGTGGTGCCGATGAGCTCAAGAACTCTATCTGCTCCGTCCGACCAGATCTTGCGCAACGCCTCTGCAACATGTCCGTCGTCGATGATAATCTCGCTCATCCCACTGCGATGCATGGTTTCTGAAGTGTCATCGTCCACTTTGCGAGTCGTCCCAGCCACCGTCGCGCCAAAGTTACGAGCAATCGCGGCAGCCGCCAACCCCACACTCGTCGTTCCGCCTCGAATCAGCAGCTTTTCGCCTTTCTTCAACTTCAAAGACTTGAAGAGCGAGCCGTAAGCAGTTTGCAGCATCTCTGGCATCGCGCCGAGGACTTCCCAGCCTAGCTTTTCCGCGATATCCTTTTGGATGACTTGCACGTTCTTGACTGGTACGCAGGTGTACTCAGCGTACCCTCCGTCGAAGTTTCGACCCATACCTCCCATCGCGGTGGCTACAATGTCGCCTTCTGTCAGCTCTTTACCGGGGCACGTGTCGACGAGACCGACGGCTTCGATGCCCAAGACGCGAGGGAAGTGTACGCCTGGCGAGTGACCCTGACGGGTGAAGAGTTCGGAGCGGTTGAGGCCGAATGCTTTGACGCGGATGAGTACTTCGCCGTCCTTTGGGGTTGGAATTGGTAATGTCTCGATCTTGAGCACATCTGGTCCTCCGGCAGTGTGCATGACGGCCGCTTTCATGGTTGACATGTTTGCTGAGTGGTGTCGTAAAGGAGTAAAGCAAGTTGCTAAGGCCCTAGTTACTGGTTTCGAGCACGCTATATAGACTTGCGGCGATGCAATAGAAATTTCACGCAGACCTTCTGTACCTTTGCCTATCTGTGTGAAGCACACAGCAGTGTGTCGGCGGTTGAGAAGCCGAAATTACTTTTGGCGGAAGCATGAAGCGAATGAGCCAATGGTATAGAGCCTGTAGCTCAGAGGACGTTGACAGACAAGGCCGAGATAGTGATTGATAATCATAAAAGGATGAATGTAAGCAGGAAGGTAATATGACGGGAAGAATCGAGTGCGGGGTATGTGAGAAAATTGGTCGGGCCTAGGCATAGGTAGCTTTCCACATTCAGACCATAACCAAGCTTTTGGACCATCCATCGCTGAAGCTTAGCTGAAGCTTGGTCAGATTTGACTGTAGTCACGATCACGCTCTCTCGAACGGCTAGAATTGTCGAGCGGAACGGCTGTGTGGATTAGCCCGGAAGTGGTGGGTAAGAAATTGGTAAGAACACGGCCTTGCGGCGGAGCTATTATGAGGTCTACAAACAACACGTCACTGCACGTGGTCTCTGTGTCGTTCCCACACTCGTGAAAGACATTGGCATGGTTTGAGGCATCCATCGCTTGTCCTTATCGCATTTGTTCCGGGTAACCGCACTAGTCTCTCTTGGGAAGCAAGCGATTCCAAACTCCTCAACTTCATCCACACCCACACGCAATCATCACCATGGCTACCCGACAGGTCCCCGTGATCTTTATGCCCATCAGCAACAAGCAAGCCCAAGAATGTACGCACTTGTACACCGTACCCGCCAATCTCGTCGCCAACACAAACGAGCACAGCAGCCTCGCATATCAACAACTATTCCGCAAAACAGTCATGGAGATGATGCGGAAATATCAGGCTGAATGCGACGCCAAAGCCGGCGACACGTGCATGAACTGCGGCGGGCGTGCAGGTGGCCCTGCTACAGTCACCCCGTGCTCTTACCTGGACACTCCCGAGCCATGCGGCGGAGATGATGGTGCAGCAGGTCATGGAGAATGTGGGTGACGAAGAGAGGGGCCGCGATTTGAAGTGTGAGATCTGCGGCAAGAGCGAGGACATCAAGAGGTGTGCGAAGTGCAAGGTGGTTGCGTATTGCTCGAGGGAGTGCCAGAAGAGCGACTGGAAGAAGCACAAGAAGATCTGTCCTCAGTTGGCGGCTCAGCGATCGGGTTTGGGGGTGAACGAGTAGAGACGACGTACCATCGCGACATGTACTCGACTTTTTTCTCGCTCCGTGGGCTACCTCGGGAAACGGACCTGGTGAATGATGAACGACTACTTTCAAGGCTCAAAATTGCAGCACTTTGCAAAGTTTCTACATTACCGACCTTACACTTGGAGCGCAAACGCTCGGACATCTAAAATACATTGAATCCTAATACCCTGTGGTAACAGCTGCTCCACTCCTTGGTGATCCTGCTGGCCCTCCTATTTCTGACTCAAACCGCTCACTTCCCAATCCTAAACTCCATCACCGTTCCCGCACCAGGTATCTGCACCTCAGGCCTAAACGTCCCCGTGCATTCAAACCCCTGATCCTCCAACAGAGCCCTAAACTGCTTTTCCGTCCGGTCAAGCGACGAGAAGCACGTCATCATCGCAAGATCGAGTTCCGCCTGGTAAAGGCTCACGCCGTTTTCCGGCAGCATGTTCTCGTTAATGAGAAGAATCGAGTCCTCGGCCATAACTTCCTTGATGTTCTTGATGATGGTGGATGCTTGCTCGTCAGGCCAGTCGTGCAGCACGGTGCGCAGGTAGTACGCCTTTGCGCCCCTGACGCTCTCGGGCTGGGGGTTGAAAAAGTCGTGACCTATGCCCACAATCCCCTCTAGCGTGATCTGAGCTGCGTCCACGATGATGGGCAAGTCCTCAAACACGAGCCTGCCAGTCAAGTTCGGCATCTTCGCTCTCAACGCAGTAAGATCGTGCCCAACACCTCCACCAACATCAACAAGCGCAATCCTCTCCGCGCTGTCAACTTTCACCCTCTCCTCCACGGGATAAAACTCCGTCCAGTCAACCTGTCCCATACGCGAGATGCCCATGACCGTGTTGAACGCACTCTGCAACGCCGGAATCTCAGCCAGCCACTCAAAATAATGCTTATCCGTCTTCTGCGCGAACTGCCAGGGCCCGTTGAACGCGTCACCCGGATTCATATACCCGTTCTTAGCGAAGTAATCCGGGAGTAGAGCGACGGCAGAAGCTTGAGACCCGAGATGAATCACGGCTTCGCGGATGGGCGAGTCTGTGCAGAAGGCGCCTGCAAGAGGCTTTGCGAGGTATGTGTCCGGAGCTGTTTCGGAGAAAAGAGAGATGCCGGAGAGCATACGCATTACACGGCCTGGAATTGATGTCAGGGTCGCCGCTGCTCCTGGGAGGAGAGATTGGATTCGGACTTACGGACGAGTTGTACATCTGCACCTGCTTTCTCAGCGAGTTGGGCACATGTCACAGATCCGCCCGCAGGGACGGCTGTGTCGAAGATCTTCATGTCGATGGCGAGTCGTACGGCCGTCGACTCATACACACCAAAGGAAAAGCGAAAGACTGCGTCTAGTGGGCTCATCATGGCATCGCGTGCTTGGTTAACAGCTGCAAAGAGACTTATTCGGTCTTCCTCGCTCAAATCGGCCGGTGGTGCAGCAGCCAGAGCGGCGAGTTGCGCGGTGAGGGTGGGGATGTGTGCCATGGCTAATGCGATGTGGATGGGAATGTGTAGTGCTGAGCTGGGAGGGAAGTCTTGGGATGTATGTATAATTGAGGCAATAAATACCGTGGACCCCGCTGAGGCACAGTTTTACGGTCACCGACGGGTATTGTCTGGTTCGCACAGTCGACCGCTTCTCGCTCGAAGATGTTGACATGCAATGATGAATAGCCATCCTCTGCAAATCGCATCATTCATGACATAGGTCACATGCGCGATACCATTGGAGCATTGAGGTTACGGTTTAGCTTTCGACACCTATGGTGTGTATGAGAGACGCCAACCTTCCAATACTCTACACACATGCGATAATTCAACGTAAAAACTTATCCTTAGCTAACTTAGACATGCAGTACTCTGAGGAGCGTTGCAAATAGCCTATCAGGCTTATTAGCAGTGCATCATGCAGCGCCGCCAAGCTCAGCCACAGCCTCGTGTGCAAGCTCTCAGCATCCTAGGTACATACAACAAATCTGTGATATGACCCGTCTCGCCACGGCAAACAGCTTCCGAAGCTGTCAGACAAACTGCTTCCTGTTTGCGTTTGCATTATGAATGAATTGGAGTACCCAGCAGCGACCCCGAAGCGATCTCACAGCCTAAGGCTTGCCCATCTATTCCGCAAAAACAGCCAGCGGTCAAACTTCCAACACAAGCCTCTGGACCTCAAAAGCGCCTCGATCCGCCAAGTCGAGTTACTTTCCGCTGATGAATCTGGAATTGTAAAATGTAAAATCAGACACGCCACTATCGGAACCCGGTACACTTGCGTATCGTACGTTTGCGGCCCTCCCAGAGATACACACACGATCATGATCAATCGGAGGCCGTTCTCAGTGCGGAGCAACATCTGGGAGTTTTTAAGGACAGTCGGTGCCGAGATTGGTTCCAAGCAGGAGCGAGTACGCGATAGCACGTTGCTTGACTTCCAGGCTGCATCCAAGTCTCTGTGGATAGATGCTCTCTGTATCGACCAGGGAAACAATACCGAGAAGAACCATCAGGTGCAACGAATGGGTCAGATATACTCATCTGGGGAAAAAGTTATAGCTTGGATTGGCAACAACCACCAGGCTGCGCAGCTATTTCGCTACATGCGGGAGAGCCTCAAGGAACAACACCACGGCTTTGTGATGGATCAATACATGGCGATGCGGAAGTTTTGCGAAGACGTATACTGGAAAAGAGCTCGGGTGAGTCAGGCTGCCTCCTATCCGTCCCCACAAGTCGGTATTCTGCTGATACTTTGACCACGCACCAGATCACACAAGAGGTACAACTGGCCCCTCAATCGATTCTGTTAGCCGAAGCCGAGTCCTTGAATCTAGAGCTCTTGGTAGAAGAGGCCCACTCTTGCATTGACCAGTTTCCCGGTTCCAGAGAGTTTTGGCAGCATGTCGAACACACCGTCAACGAACAGAAGCGAACCATCGTTGCGGACAACATGTATCGCTTCGCAAAGAAACAGTGTTCAGATCCGCTCGACCTCGTCTACTCAATCCTCTCCATGTCCACTGATGGACATAGATTACAGGTCGAATATGGAATCTCTAAATCGCAGCTCATGCGCAAAGTTCTAAGCCTTATGGTAGGCTATACCTGCGCCTTACGGGCTGCGCAGGTTTTTCAAGCATTATCAACGACCGAGATTTTTGGATATGGTTGGGTCGATTGCCTAGTCGAGCTTGAACTTGAACGCATACGAGTCAGTGACGCTGGGGTTTGCCTCAATTGTAGCAGCTACATCGCCCTGACTTCGATATCTCTTCCGATCGGACGTGGCAGATTGTACACTCACTGCTTGAACTGTCGCCATCTCAACTCAACAATGGATGCCGGCCACATCCTTATTGCTGAGTCGTTGGAGCCATATCGGCAGCCTGCCGAGGATCTACCCACTGAGATTCACACACGACTTTACCACCTCTCCTCATCAGCAAACCGGGGTCGAGAGTTGCCACCCAGCGAGTACATGTATGATTCCACGGCCGGTAGCTCTAGATTCGTCGCCTTGGCACTCCAGCAGCTTTACGTCATTATATGCAACTCAACGTTGAGTTTTGCCTTCAGTCTAAGGTCCGAGGAAAGGACAACTTCAGATTGCGAGCCACTTTCTGATTGGCGGCTTGGGGACTCAGGCCTGCCTGAGATTCATTTCCAGCAATGGGTATAGGAGTGACAGCTTTCTGAATTCCTATCGACGACGAATTCTCACTTGGAGATGTATCCGCCTTGGACCCGATAAGAGCAAATGTGTTGCACTTTGAGGCGAATTACTACTGTCAAAGTAGACCGGTTAGCTTTGGAGCGACGTGCTCTCCTTCGATCGACATTTATACACTAAGATTACGAAGTCTGGCATTTTGCACCTGGGCTGTACATGTGCATAAGGCCCGAGGGTAGATTACTGCCTATAGGATCAGAAAAGGTCGCTGTCGACGGATGATTGCTCGGTTGGAAAACCAAGTGCGGTACAAATTCATGGGTTTTCTGGAATTGTTGGTCCGCCAATTTAATTGTATCCGGCTCAGTGTAGTCTATCCCGCTAGTAAACACACAACAACCATCCGCCTTTGACACACAGTGTCACTTCCCATTCAAAAAGATACATATTCCCTCGTAATTTATAAGTCCATGCCTGAATATAAGTCTTCCTTACTCCATCTCCCGTATCTCCCAAGATCGTTGGACGATCACTATACCACCAATTCACCATGCCTTTCCCTCTAATGCACTACCCCTACCCCTCCAACACATCAGCACACCATCAAATAGACGCCTGAGCCCCCGTGCCCAGCGCAAGCAACAGCATCAGTAAAGCAGCTTGCTTTACGATTCTTCAACGTCGTCATCCACACCCGCAACGGCGCGAGATTACCCTAGCGCGTGTACAAGACGAATTCCAAGCCACCAATCCAGACCACTCGCTTCGTATCATCACATGCGATGCGAGTAACGAGTTCCCCCATCCCCTCAGCCATCGACATCGATACAAGTATCCGACCCACCACTCACGAGTCACACTACTTGTCAACACCTACCACCCAACATACCCTTCCAAACCTAGCGCCCACAAAAATCAACCACACTCTTCTACCCCAACACCTTCACCCCCAACCCAACGCGCCAGCCAAGCTCACATCATTATCAACCATTTTTAAATCGATTGGCAGTGTATTGTACTCGGCTCGCAAGGGTCGCTACTGAACACTCACAGCACGAAGAAACGGGCAGTGTTATTTTGATAGCTTCGAGGTGGGCATTGACGCGCAGTAGTGGGGAAAGATCGATCAGAATGTGTTTCCAGGCTGTTTGTGCTGGTAGTGAGTGGATGGCATGGCGTGGGCGGTACTGGCGGGGCATAGGTATAGGTGTATTATAGCGTATTTTGGGCATGGGGTGTAGGCGGGGTGTTTAAACATTGATAGCGGTGCCGCGGAACGTAATTTGGCAATGTTACTGCGGAGTTGTTGAGCTGATGGGGAAAGGGGGATGCTTGAGATGCATGCATTGCTGGCTGTTGGGTTCAAGGCGAAGTGACTTTTCTGACGTGAGGGATTTGCTCGTGGTACGATGACATGGTTCTGAGACGCTTACATCGTTGATCTTGCTGAGTCTTTGTGCGGTTTGTTCATGTCGATGGGCGGCATGAGTTGTATTCCAGCCTAGTTTACCGAAATGTCGTATCTACTGGGCACTGAAATATCGAGAAAGACTTGTGCCTATCGAGAGCTGCCTATGGGAACTGCGAGGCCCTAGATTTGGATAAATGTTGAAACCTCTGAGACTGAGCAGTATATCCTACCATCAATACCACCCCACCCCTTCCCACCCCTTCCCACACAAGAAACACAATCCCCTCCCCCCCTTCCCACGTCTCCACATTTACACTCCCAACTCTCACCGCTTACTCCACAACCCCTGCTGCGTCTCACGAATCCTTCTCTCCTGCTCCCTAATCATTTCCTCCGTCTGCCCATGCCCATTTCCCCTACTATCAATCTCCATCTCATCGCCCGTATCCTCCTCCGCCGGCTGCGGGATATGCGGATGCGGCACAGGCGGCGCCCCCCGCCGCGGTTCATGCGTCTTAACACCGTCCATCATACCCGCCGCGCCCCCAGCCCGCAACTGATTAATCGCGCGAATAGTATCAATCGCCGCGTGCAGCGTGCGTCGCGCATTAAAGTTTTTCTTGACTGTGGGCAACAAGTCTTCTTCGCCTTCGCCGGGGCGGCCTAGATCGGCGACCCAGGGGTGCGAGAGCGCTTCGTGGGATGTCATGCGGGCGGAGGGATCGACGGTTAGGCAGCGGCGGATGAATTCGCGGGCTGTGAGGGAGACGCCGCGCCAGTATTCGAGGGGCGTGAAGGAGTAGTCTGCTACGAGGATGGCTTGCATTTCTTCGAGGTTGGAGTCCCGGTCGAAGGGGGTGTAGCCGCAGAGGAGGAAATAGGTTATCACGCCGATGGCCCAGATGTCGCTGGTGCATGTTAGTCGTGGGATTTGCAGAGGATGGGAGGGAGGTGGAGGACGTACACTGGCTTCCCGTGTCCTGTCTTCCGGAAAATCTCGGGCGCCATGTACCCTGGCGTTCCACACGTCGTCGTCAGGACATGAAACTGTTCCTCGTCCATGATTCTCGACAAGCCGAAGTCAGCAATCAGCAGGTCAGCATTGTCCTCTGGTGTTCGAAACAGCAAGTTCTCGGGCTTTAAGTCGCGATGTACGATGCCGTGGTCATGCAAGTATGCGACTGCGGAGAGTGTGGCGCGGATCAGGTCGGCGGCGTCGGACTCGTAGTAGTTTCCTTTGCGGCAGATACGGTCGAAGAGTTCGCCACCGAGCGCGAGGTCGGTCACGAGGTATACTGTTGTGGTGTTAGCCATGCTCAAGTAGTGAAGACGTGGTATAGCGTACAGTTGTTCATCGTCTCGAAGTAATCCACGAGTGTGAGAATGTTCCTATGCCCCATCGACACTCGTTTCAGTACCGCGATCTCGTTCCGTACCTGTTCAGATGTCAGCCTCGTAACGAGTGAACGCAGCTAACCCCCCCAACTCCCCACCCTCCTCCCCCAA
>Ga0265780_10001364_pt1 | contig 34514 bp, 32 predicted proteins | sample P1T30metagenome_FD_192432 | JGI IMG/M metagenome (GOLD analysis project Ga0265780, IMG submission 192432) | Plant litter microbial communities from East Loma Ridge, Irvine, California - P1 T30 | ecosystem: Environmental > Terrestrial > Plant litter > Unclassified | place: USA: California...
TGAGACAACGCTTAATACTTTTGTGAACATTTGATAATTTAAGTATTCAACAGCGCTTACGCGACTGTTGGCACCTTCATCAAACGCCCACACTTATCGACTGTTAATTTTTAAAGAACTTATTCGGCACTGCCTTGCTGCCTTGTGCGAATCGTTGTGTTCGTCAGCAGCAGAGGAGAGATATTATGCAGCGTTTCGCTTAACTCGTCAACCCCATCTTTTTCTTCAGCGCCAGCGGTATTGTCAAAACACCCAGCTCAACTACTTGATTTCGTTCAGCTTTTTGCTGTGCTGCAGAAGCAGGAGGCGAACTATAGCAAACCGGGCCGCCGCGGCGCAAGCCCGTCCGCAAAAAGTTTTTAGAGGAGCCAGTCTATTGGCAACCAGGACAGGATGCGCACGCCGCTACGCTTCCAGAAGCCGGCTCCGGGCTCGTCTTCATGCCTGATCTCGCCCTGCTCCGTCCGCTCGATCCATACCAGCTTGCCATCCCGCTCGAGCCGCACTTGATAAGCGTGGCGCGGCATGGTCTCGGTCAGTCGCGCATCCAGCGCGCTTGCCAGTGCCGGGCTGTCGATGACCAGTCCCATCTCGGTATTCAGGTCGTGCGAGCGCGGATCCAGGTTGAAAGACCCGATAAAGATGCGCTGCCGGTCCACCGCGAAGGTCTTGGCATGCAGGCTGGAAGCCGAACTGCCGAAGGGGCCGGCCCGCTCGGGTACTTCGCCGCCCTGGCGCCGCAACTCATATAACATCACCCCAGCCTGCAGCAACGCGCGCCGCCGTTTCGCGTAGCCGGCATGGACCGCCGCGACGTCCGTGGCTTCCAAAGAGTTCGTCAGCACCCTGACCGCGCTGCCCCTGCCCGAGATGGCGCCCAGCTCGGCGGTGGTGGCCTCGCCCGGCACGAAATAAGGCGACACCAGGTCGAGCTGGCGTGTCGGCTCGCCCAGCAGGGCGCGCAGCCTGACGCCGACCCGGGCCTGCGCCCGTCCCTCGCCCCGCACCTTGGCCGGATCGTCGCTCACCAGGCGTGCCTTGCCCCACTCCAGCGGCAGGCGGCGCTGCACCAGCTGCTCGACAAAGGGGGATGCGTGCAGGGCTTGCAGATAAGCCTGCGCCGTCGATGTCCGGCGCAGGGCGGCGGCACGTTCCGCCAGGGGTTGCGCTTCCTGCACGGCGCCATCGACCAGTGCGACGACCGGATAAGCCGATTCGCTGTTCCAGTAGCGGTCGAAATCGCGGGACACCGCCTGGACGACCGGCCCGATCGCCATCACATCGAGATCGGCGAACAGCACGTCATCGGCGGCGCCGAAATATTCGTCGCCGATATTGCGTCCGCCGACGATCGTGACCTGGTTATCCACCGTGAACGACTTGTTGTGCATGCGCCGGTTCAGGCGCGAAAAATCGGTCAGGTAGCCCAGGCTGCGCCAGTCGCGGCGGGTGAAGGGATTGAACAGCCTCACCTCGATGTTCGGATCGCGGTCCAGCGCCACCAGCGTCGGATCCAGGCCGGCCGTGTTGTTATCGTCCAGCAGCAGGCGAACCCGGACACCGCGTGCGGCCGCGGCGCGCAAGGTGTCCAGCATCAGCACGCCGGTCAGGTCGTTGCGCCATATATAGTATTGGAGATCGAGACTGCGCTCGGCGCGGTGCGCCAGCAGGGCCCGCGCGGCGAAGGCATCGCGCCCTTCGGCCAGCGGATACATGCCCGACAGCGCGGGATGGGCTTGCGCCAGCGGCGCGATGGCCGTGCCGAGCCGGGTGGCGCCGGTATCCAGCAAGGCGCTCGATGCGACGCGCTGGACATGCGCGGGCAGCGGCGACAGCGAGGCGCAGCCGAATACCGCCGCCACCACCAGGAGGAGCGTCGCACCTCCCTTGAGGAAAGCGCGGGGCCGCATCGGAATCACATCCCGTCGAAATCCGGCTTGCGCTTTTCCAGGAAGGCCGCCATGCCTTCCTTCTGGGCCGGCGTGCCGAAGCCGGCATGGAAGAAGCGGCGCTCGTAGCGCACGCCTTCGGTCAAGGTGGTTTCGAATGCGCGGTTGACCGAGTCCTTGATCTGCATGGCGACCGATACCGGCATCTGGGCGATGGTCTGGGCCACCGCCAGTGCCTCGTCCATCAGCGTAGCCGCCGGAAACACGCGCGACACCAAGCCGGTGCGCTCGGCTTCAGCGGCGTCGATCATGCGCGTGGTCAGCAGCATGTCCATCGCCTTCGACTTGCCGATGGCGCGCGGCAGGCGCTGGGTGCCGCCGGCCCCCGGGGTCACGCCGACCTTGATTTCCGGCTGGCCGAATTTGGCGCTGTCGGAGGCGATCAGGAAATCGCACATCATCGCCAGTTCGCAGCCGCCGCCCAGCGCATAGCCGGCGACGACGCCGATCACCGGCTTGCGGATGTCGAGGATGTGTTCCCAGTTGCGGCCGATGTAGTTGCCCGGGTAGGTGTCGGCATAGGTGTAATTGGCCATGGCCGCGATGTCGGCGCCGGCCGCGAAGACTTTTTCGCTGCCGGTCAGGATGATGACGTTGACGGCCGGGTCGGCGTCGAAGCCGCGTAGGGCGATGCCCAGTTCGTTCATCATGTTGTCGTTGAGCGCGTTCATCGCCTTCGGACGGTTCAGGCGGATGACGACCACCTTGCCATGGTTTTCGATCAGCAGGTCAGCATAGTCCACGGAACATCTCCTCTTATTGGTAATCAGATGACTTTCCGATTGTAGCGCCTGCCGTAGCGTAAACGGCAAGCGCGCTTTGCTATCATCTTGACCCGACCCTCGATCGCATCAAACTTTGCCACTCATCGCCTTTTTCCGCCAGCTGCGCCACGACCCGCAGCTGCGCGACGCCGATTTCCGCCGCTTCTGGTTCAGCAGCATCCTGACCAATTTCGGCGCCCAGGTCACCCTGCTGGCCTTGCCGATCTGCGCCGCCCTGCTGTTGCACGCGACGCCGGCCGAGATGGGCATGCTGGCGGCGATCGGCTCGCTGCCCTTCCTGTTGTTCGGCCTGCCCACCGGCGTCCTGCTGGAACGCCGGCGGCGCCTCCCGGTCAAGCTGTGCAGCGACGCCATGGTCGCACTCAGCCTGGCCAGCGTGCCGCTCGCCTGGTACCAGGGCTGGCTATCGGTACACTGGATCTATGCGGTCGAATTCGTGATCGGCACCGGCTATGTGGTCGGCGGCGGCGCCGAGCAGGTATTCCTGACCTTTCTGGTCGGGCGCAAGGGCCTGATCGATGCCCAGGCCAAGTTCGGCGCCACCGAATCTGCCTCGCGCCTGCTCGGGCCGGGCATCGCGGGCCTGCTGGTGCAGGCGCTCGGGGCGCCGTTCGCCATCCTGTGCAATGTCGTCGGCTTCGCCGCCTCCATCGGAAACCTGAAGCGCATCGAAAAGAGCGAACCGGCCCCGCATGCACCCCAGTCGCATGCATTGCGCGACATGCTCGACGGCCTGGCCTTCGTCTGGCGGCACCCGACCCTGCGCCTGCTGGCCTGGATCTCGGGCTGCTGGCATCTGCTGTTCTATGCCTTCACGGCGCTGTACGTGCTGTTCGCCACTCGCGTGCTCGGCATGTCGCCGGGGACGATGGGCACGGCGCAGATGCTGGGCGGCGTCGGCATCCTGGCCAGCTCGATGCTGCTCAAGCCCCTGACCCGCCGCTTCGGCGCCGGCGGCACCATCGTGATCGGCCTGTGCGCCTCGATGCTCGGCTTCGTGCTGATGCCGGCGATTCCGCGCGACCTGTTCGGCAGCCCGGCCGCCAGCGCGGTGGCCTACGGCATCGTGGTGTTCTGGCTGGACTGCGGCGCCCAGCTCTTCTTCCTTCCCTACCTGGCGCTGCGCCAGCGCGTCACGCCGGACGCCTTCCTCGGCCGCATGACCTCGACCATGCGCTTCCTGACCGTGGCCACGGCGCCGCTCGGCGCGGCCGGCGCCGGCCTCCTGGGCCAGCACTTCGGCGTGCGCGGCGGCCTGGGCTTCGTGGCCGGCGGCGCCATCCTGCTCACGCTGGGCACCTTGCTCGGCACCCGCCTGCGCCACGTGAAGGATTGATCATCGGGTACGCGGCAGCAGCACCCACAGCTGCCCGCGCTGCTTCATGCGGCCGGCATTGTCCGGCGCCTGGCCGCCGAAGCCGAAGAAGAAGTCGGCCCGTACCGCACCGCGGATCGCGCCGCCGGTGTCCTGGCCCATCACCAGGCGCTGCAGCGGCGTGTCGCTGGCCGGCGCCGTGGTCGACAGGAAGATCGGCGCGCCCAGCGGCAGGAAGGACGGGTCGATCGCCACCGAGCGGGTCGGCGTCAAGGGCACGCCCAGCGCCCCTTTCGGGCCGACGTTCGGATCCGGCAGGCGCTCTTCGCGGAAGAAGATATAGCTCGGGTTGACGTTGAAGAGTTCCTGGCGCCGCTCCGGGTGCGCCGCGATCCAGGCCTTGATGCCCTGGGCCGAGGCTTCGCCAGCCGTCAGCTCACCCTGCTCCACCAGCCAGCGGCCGATGGCTTTATACGGATGGCCGTTCTGGTCGGCGTAGGCCACGCGCACGGTCTCGCCATCGTCCAGCTGGACCCGGCCCGATCCCTGCACCTCGAGGAAGAAGGCTTCCACCGGGTCGTCGACCCAGACCAGTTCCTTGCCCGGGATGCGGGCGCGTTCGATCTCGGCGCGGCTGCCATAGGGCACCACGGTCTTGCCGGACAGGCGCCCGCGCAGGCGCATGCCCTTCAGGGTCGGGTACACGCTGCCCAGGTCGACCGTGATCAGGTCGTCCGGCACCTTGTACAAGGGCGTCTGGTTGGCGCCGCCGCGCTGGCGCGAACCGCGCAGGAAGGGTTCGTAGTAACCGGTGATCAGGCCGCTGTCGGCGCCGTCGGCCGCGCGCACCAGGTTCGGCACGAACCAGGTTTCGAAATAGCGGCGAATGGCCGCGCCGTCGCCGGTGTCGACCGCTTTCGCAGCCGCGCACACGCTCTTCCAGTCGGCCTTGGCGCCGAGCGCGCGGCAGGAAGCCTGGAAGGCCGGCCAGGCCTGGCGCAGGTTGTCCTGCTCCCAGCCCGGCAGCGCATCGAAGGCGACCGGGGTGAACAGCGGCGCGGGCGGCTGGGCAGGCGGTGGCGTGGTGGGTGGCACCGTGGTCGGCCCGACCGGCGGCGGCATCTGCACCGGCGGCTTCGACTGCGGCCGGGGTTGCGGCTGCGGTTGCGGCTTGGGTTGCGGCTGAGGCGGCGGGGTCGTGCAAGCGGCCAGCAAGGCGGCCAGCGTCAATAAAGCGGGTACACTTCTGGGTGTCGAAAACATAAGGAAACCGTCATGTGGATACTGATGCTGGAAGCAGGGGCGGCACTGTTCCTGCTGGTGTTCATCGTATGGTGGACCATGTTTGCCGGCCGCAAGCCGGAACGGCCGGCGCCGCCGCAAACCGGCAAGGCCGATGGCGAGGAGCCGCCGGCCGCCTGAATCCATCCAGACTGCGTCAGTGCAGGCTGCGCGGCAGCGACAGCACGAACTCGGGAATCGTGACCTCGAAGCGGTGCCCATCCTCGGCCACGAAGAAGTATTCGCCGGTCATCGAGCCGTAGTTGGTCTCGAACTGGGTGCCGCTCGAGTATTCGAACTGTTCGCCCGGCTGCAGCAGCGGCTGGTGGCCGACCACGCCCAGGCCCGTCACTTCCTGCACCTTGTTGTTGGCGTCGGTGATCACCCAGTGGCGCGAGATCAGCTGGGCCGCGACGCTGCCCGTGTTCTTGATCGTGATCGTATAGGAAAACACGTGCTGCATCCGCTCCGGGTTGGACTGTTCCGGCAGGTATTGGGTCCTGACGGTGATCGCGAAATCGTAGGCGGGCATGGTTTTCCTTGGCTGAACAGGTGCGGGGTGGCAGAAGGCCGACATGATACAACGGCGGCAAAAAGCGCGGCGTCACCGCGCCCGCATGACGTGCCCGGCGTACAATATCGGTCTTTATCGTTCACGCCCGCAGCAGACCCGGCAGCCACCATGACCACCTACCGCATCGCTCCCAGCATCCTGTCCGCAGACTTCGCCCGCCTGGGCGAGGAAGTGCGCAATGTCGTCGCCGCCGGCGCCGACATCATCCACTTCGACGTGATGGACAACCACTATGTCCCGAACCTGACCATCGGACCGCTGGTGTGCCAGGCCATCCGTCCGCACGTGCAGGTGCCGATCGACGTTCACCTGATGGTCAAGCCGGTCGACCGCATCATCCCGGACTTCGCAAAAGCCGGTGCCGACATCATCACCTTCCACCCGGAAGCCTCGGAACACATCGACCGCACACTCCAGCTGATCCGCGATAACGGTTGCAAGGCCGGCCTGGTGTTCAACCCGGGCACACCGCTGCACTACCTGGACCACGTGATGGACAAGATCGACATCATCCTGATCATGTCGGTCAACCCGGGCTTCGGCGGCCAGTCCTTCATCCCGGAGGCACTCAAGAAGATCGCGACCGCGCGCCGCATGATCGACGAGTCGGGCCGCGACATCATGCTGGAGGTGGATGGCGGCATCAAGGCCGACAACATCGCCGCCGCCGCCGCCGCCGGCGCCGACACCTTCGTGGCCGGTTCCGCCATCTTCGGCAAGCCGGACTACAAGACCGTGATCGACGCCATGCGCGCCGAACTGGCCGGCACCAACGTCCAGGCTTCGCTGTAATGCAGGCCAGCGCCAGGGGGATCCGGGCGGCCATCATCGACCTGGACGGCACCATGCTGCACACGGTGCCCGATTTCGAACTGGCCCTGAACGGCATGCGCGCCGGCTTCGGCCTGGCGCCGATCACCGAGGCCATCATCGAACCGATGGTCGGCAAGGGCTCGGAAAAGCTGATCCGCGACGTGCTGGCGCTCGACTTCGACGCGGCGCGCATCGATGCCGTGTTCGATGAAGCGATGGCCGGCTACCAGCGCCACTACCTGGCCATCAACGGCCAGCGCAGCAGGCTCTACCCGGACGTGATCGAAGGCTTGCGGGCCCTGAAAGCGCTGGGCCTGCGCCTGGCCTGTGTGACCAACAAGCCGATCGCCTTCGCCACGCCGCTGCTGGCGCAGAAGGGACTGGCGCCGTATTTCGAGATCGTCTACGGCGGGGACTCCCTGCCGAAAAAGAAACCGCATCCGCTGCCCTTGCTGCAGGTATGCCGCGACGTCGACCTGGCGCCATCGCAGGTAGTGGCCATCGGCGACTCCAGCAACGATGCCGAAGCGGCGCGGGCGGCGGGTTGTTTCGTGCTGACCGTGCCATATGGATATAACCACGGACAGTCTGTGCAAACTATCAATTCCGATGGTATAGTTAATTCGCTGCTGGACGCGGCAAAGTGGATATCTGCATTCAACACCACCCCAATCTAAGTTATCTATACATGTTTTTCACCAAAAAACACACCGTCAACCAAACCGGCGCCCTTGAGGCCTGGCTGTGGCGACGCTGGCAATCCTGGGCTGACTAACCCCACGTCGATTGCTGCCGGTGCACGCCCAAGTGCGCATCCACCGGCAGGTTTTTTGTAGAAAACGCCGCCCGACCTCCCCTTTCGGCCGGCCCGGAGAAAAGCATGACCGAACTCGAATTCAAATCGCTTGCCACGCAAGGCTACAACCGTATTCCCCTGATCGCGGAAGCCTTCGCCGACCTGGAAACGCCGCTCACGCTCTACCTCAAGCTGGCCCAGAGCCAGGGCGCCGGCAAGCACACCTTCCTGCTCGAATCCGTGGTCGGCGGCGAACGCTTCGGCCGCTACTCTTTCATCGGCCTGCCGGCCAGGACGCTGCTGCGCTCGAACGGCGATGTGACCACGATCGAGAAGGACGGCGCGCTCATCGAAACCCACGAAGGCAATCCGCTCGACTTCATCGAGGCCTACCAGGCCCGCTTCAAGGTTGCGCTGCGCCCCGGCCTGCCGCGTTTCTGCGGCGGCCTGGCCGGTTACTTCGGCTACGACACCGTGCGCCACATCGAGAAGAAGCTGGCCCACAGCGCGCCCAAGGATGACCTCGGCCTGCCGGAAATCCAGCTGATGCTGACCGAGGAGCTGGCCGTGATCGACAATTTGTCGGGCAAGCTCTACCTGATCGTGTATGCCGACCCGGGCCAGCCCGAAGCCTATAACAAGGCCAGGCAGCGCCTGAAGGACTTGCGCATGATGCTGCGCCGGAGCGTCGATGCGCCGGTCACTTCGTCGTCGGTGCGCACCGAGGCGATCCGCGACTTCAGCAAGGAAGACTACCTGAAGGCGGTGGCGGTGGCCCAGGAATACGTGATGGCCGGCGACCTGATGCAGGTGCAGATCGGCCAGCGCATCCGCAAGCCCTACGTCGATTCGCCGCTGTCGCTGTACCGCTCGCTGCGTTCGCTGAACCCCTCGCCCTATATGTATTACTACAATTTCGGCGACATGCAGATCGTGGGTTCCTCGCCCGAGATTCTGGTTCGCAATGAGATGGAAGCCGATGGCCAGCGCAAGGTCACGCTGCGCCCGATCGCCGGCACTCGTCCGCGCGGCTCGACCCCGGAACGCGACGCCGAACTGGCGCACGAGCTGCTGAACGATCCCAAGGAAGTGGCCGAGCACGTGATGCTGATCGACCTGGCGCGCAACGACATCGGCCGCATCGCCACCACTGGCAGCGTGAAAGTCACCGACAGGATGGTGATCGAGAAGTACTCGCACGTGCAGCACATCGTCTCCAACGTCGAAGGCACCCTGAAGGGCAAGCTGTCGAACCTGGACGTGCTGCGCGCCACCTTCCCGGCCGGCACCCTGACCGGTGCGCCGAAAGTGAGGGCGATGGAAGTCATCGACGAGCTCGAGCCAGTGAAGCGCGGCATCTACGGCGGCGCCTGCGGTTATCTCTCCTTCGGCGGCGAGATGGACGTGGCCATCGCCATCCGCACCGGCGTGATCAAGGACGGCAACCTGTATGTGCAGGCCGCAGCCGGCATCGTGGCAGATTCCATCCCCGAGATGGAATGGCTGGAAACCGAAAACAAGGCGCGCGCCGTGCTGCGCGCCGCCGAGCAAGTCCAGGACGGCCTGGACGGGGAGATCTGACATGCTTCTCATGATCGACAACTACGATTCCTTCACCTACAACATCGTCCAGTACTTCGGCGAGCTGGGCGAAGACGTGCACACCGTGCGCAACGATGCCATCTCGCTGGCGCAGATCGCCGACCTGAACCCGGACCGTATCTGCGTGTCGCCGGGACCGAAGTCGCCCAAGGATGCCGGCGTGTCGGTGGAGGTGCTGAAGGAATTCGCCGGCAAGAAGCCGATCCTCGGCGTGTGCCTCGGCCACCAGGCCATCGGCGAAGCCTTCGGCGGCAAGATCATCCGCGCCAGGCAGGTCATGCACGGCAAGACCTCGAAGATCGCCCACACCGGCGAAGGCGTATTCAAAGGCTTGCCCAGCCCCTTCACCGTGATCCGCTACCACTCGCTGGCGATCGACCGCGCGTCCCTGCCCGCGTGCCTGGAAGTGACGGCATGGACCGACGACGGCGAAATCATGGGCGTGCGCCACAAGGAATTCGATATCGAGGGCGTGCAGTTCCACCCCGAGTCGATTCTGTCGGAGCATGGGCATGCGATGCTGAAGAATTTTCTCGAACGCTGAGCCGTGAACATGATCACCCCCCAAGAAGCTCTACTGCGCTGCATCGAACACCGTGAAATCTTCCACGACGAGATGCTGCACCTGTTCCGGCAAATCATGTCCGGGCAGATGTCCCCGACCATGGTCGCCGCCCTCACCGTGGGCCTGCGCGTGAAGAAGGAAACCATCGGCGAGATCACCGCCGCCGCACAGGTGATGCGCGAGTTCTCGACCAAGGTGCCGATGGCCGACACCACGAATCTGCTCGACATCGTCGGCACCGGCGGCGATGGCGCCCATACCTTCAACATCTCCACCGCCTCGATGTTCGTCGCGGCGGCGGCCGGCGCGCGCGTGGCCAAGCATGGCGGGCGCAGCGTGTCCTCGTCGAGCGGCAGCGCCGACGTCATCGAATCGCTGGGCGCGCAGATCGACCTGAAACCCGAACAGATCGCGCAATCGATCGCCCAGACCGGCATCGGCTTCATGTTCGCACCCAACCACCACGCCGCCATGCGCCACGTGGCGCCGGTGCGCAAGGAACTGGGCGTGCGCAGCATCTTCAACATCCTTGGGCCGCTGACCAATCCGGCTGGCGCGCCGAACATCCTGATGGGGGTGTTCCACCCCGACCTGGTCGGCATCCAGGTGCGCGTGCTGCAGCGCCTCGGCGCCCGGCATGCGGTGGTGGTCTGGGGCCGCGACAACATGGACGAAGTCTCGCTCGGCGCCGGCACCCTGGTCGGGGAACTGGTCGACGGCACCATCCGCGAATACGAAATCCACCCGGAAGACTTCGGCCTGCAGATGGTCGCCAGCCGCAACCTGAAGGTGGCGGACGCGGCCGAATCGAAGGCCCGCATGATGGAAGCCCTGCGCGGCGAGCCGGGGCCGGCCACCGACATCGTGGCCTTGAACGCCGGCACCGCGCTGTACGCGGCCGGGGTCGCGGCGTCGATCGAAGACGGTCTGCACAAGGCGCGCGCCGCCATCGAATCGGGTGCGGCGCTGGCCAAGCTCGACCAGTTCGTCAGCGTCACGCGCCAGCTGGGCGCGGGCAACCAATAACAAGAAGCCATCATGTCCGACATTCTCAACAAGATCCTTTCGGTCAAGGCCGATGAAATCGCCATCGCCAGGAAATACCAGGACTTCAACAGCCTGCGCCGGGACGTCGAAAGCGATGCCGGGCTGCGCGCCGGCCTGCGCGGCTTCGAAGCCAGCCTGCGCCGCAAGATCGAGGCCGGCAGCGCCGGCGTGATCGCCGAGGTGAAAAAGGCCTCGCCCTCGAAAGGCGTGCTGCGCGCCGACTTCCGGCCGGCCGCCATCGCCGCCAGCTACGAAGAAGGCGGTGCGGCCTGCCTGTCGGTGCTGACCGACGTGCAGTTTTTCCAGGGCTCGCCCGCGTACCTGAAACAGGCGCGCGCCGCCTGCGCCCTGCCGGTGATCCGCAAGGACTTCATCGTCGACCCCTACCAGGTGTACGAAGCGCGGGCGATGGGCGCCGACGCGATCCTCTTGATCGTTTCTGCGCTGGATCATGGCTTGATGGCGGAGCTTGAGGCATGTGCGCAGGAACTCGGCATGGATGTGCTGGTCGAAGTGCATGACGGCGATGAGTTGACTGCGGCACTGCGCCTGAAAACGCGTCTGCTGGGCATCAACAACCGCAACCTGCGCACCTTCGAAGTCACGCTCGACACCACCCTCGGCCTGCTGCCGCGCATTCCGGCGGAGCGCCTGGTGGTTACCGAGTCCGGCATCCTGGGGCAGGCCGACGTCAAGCGCATGCGCGACGCCAACGTGCATGCCTTCCTGGTGGGCGAGGCCTTCATGCGCGCGCCCGATCCCGGCACGGAATTGCGACGCTTGTTTGATAGTCCTCCGATAACATGAACACGATCATCCGCCTGGGCCTGGTTCTAATAATCTTAGTGGCAGGCTCGAGCGGATGTTCGAGCGTCCGGACGGTGGCCTCCAGCGTCACCTCGTCCATCGGGCACGCCGCTTCGCGCATCGCCCATCCCTTCACACCCGCTTCCCCCGCCCAGCCCGCGCCCGCCGGCCTGGACGACTACAAGACGCAAGTAGCCCAACACGTGGTGCAGCACAATCCCGAGCACAACTTCAACGGCCAGCTGCCGCCGCTGCTGCCGGCCATCGTCGTGCTCGAGATCACGGTGGACGCAAACGGCCGCCTGGCCCATGTGGAGGTACAGCGCTCGCGCGATCCGCTTGCTTCGCAGGTGGCGCTGGCGGCGATGCGGCGCAGTACGCCTCTGCCGCAGCCGAAGCAGCTGGCGCAAGCCGACGGCACCCTGAAATTCTCGGAAACCTTCCTGTTCGCGGATCGCGAGCGCTACCAGTTGCGCAGCTTGGCTGCACCGCAGGCCTCGGAATGAGCCCCAACCGCCCGGACGATCTCCCGGCCCGGCGCGGCGAGAACGAGCGCATCCTGGGCGCAAAGATCGACATCATCATGCACCACACTTAGCTGTGGGCCTTCCTGTCCCAGATGTTCGTGCTGCTGATCGCCTGCGTGCTGTCCGGCTACCTGCCGGCACTCATCAACGCGCTGCCCGCGAAATGATGCGTGCGGCGCCGCCATGGCCGGGCCCGGGCGGCGCCGCTACAAGCGCTTCAGCGCGCGCTTGGCCGCAGCAGCGTACCCTTGCGCGCGCCCTGCAATGGCGCGATGGTGATGCCCGGCACGCGGTCGCCCTGCAGCCTCACCTCGAAGCTCATCAGCTCGTCGCGCCGGAAGGCGTGGACCGTCACCGTGTCGCCCACGCGATAGCGCGCGAACAGGCCATCCAGGTTGCACGGGTTGCCGCTCACGCGCAGCCCGTCGACCGCAATCAGGATGTCGCCGGCCGACAGCCCGGCCTGGTGCGCCGCGCCGCCCTCGTGCACCTGCGTCAGCTTGGCGCCGCCGGGGTCGCGGCCGATGCCGGCATCGAGCGAAGGCTTGCTGTTCTTGCGCTCGTCGCTCAGCTTGACGCCGAAGGGGGCGTACAGCTTGGCTACCGGGATGTCGTCAAGACCGCGGATGTAGCGGTCGAAGATGGCCTTCAGGCGCACGCCGCTGACCTCGTCGAACAGCGCTTCGACATCCTTCTCGGTGACGCCGCGCGCGCCGCCCGCATAGAAATCGCGGCCATAGCGCTCCCACAGCGCGCGCATCACGTCGTCCAGCGACTTCGCGCCGCCGGTCTTGGCGCGGATGGTCAGGTCGAAGGCCAGGCCCACCAGCGCACCCTTGGTGTAATAGCTGATGATGGCGTTCGGCGCATTCTCGTCCTGGCGGTAGTACTTGCTCCAGGCGTCGAAGCTGGACTCGGCCACGCTCTGCTTGGCGCGGCCGCTGCCGCGCAGGACGCTGCCCACCGTTTTACCGAGCAATTTGAAATAGGTCGCTTCGCCGATGATGCCGCTGCGGACCAGCATCAGGTCGTCGTAATAGCTGGTGAAGCCTTCGAACAGCCACAGCAGCGGCGTGTAGTTCTCGACCTGCAGGTCGTAGGGCGCGAACACGGCCGGCTTGATGCGCTTGACGTTCCAGGTGTGGAAGTATTCGTGGCTGCACAGGCCGAGGAACTTGGTGTAGCCCTCGTTCGGTTCGGCCGTTTTGGGCGCCGCCGTGGTCGGCAAGTCGGCGCGCGCGCAGATCAGGGCGGTCGAGGCGCGGTGTTCCAGGCCGCCATAACCATCGCCGACGGCCATGGTCAGGAACACGTAACGGTCCATCGGCGCCTTGCGCGTCTTCGGCTCGAAAAAGGCGATTTGCGCTTCGCAGATGGCTTTCAGGTCTTGCTGCAGGCGCGCCATGTCCAGGTTGGGCACGCGGCCGGTGATCACGATGTCGTGCTGGATGCCATGGGCCTTGAAGGTGCCGAGCGCGAAATCGGCCATCTCCACCGGGTGGTCGATCAAGTCGTCGTAGTCGGCGGCGAGATAGGTGCCGAAGCCATAGCGCCTGGCGCCCAGTTCCGGCAGCGAGGTGGCCACGCGCCAGTCGGCGGCCGCCGGATCGCCCGGACGCTGGATATCGACCTGGTGCGGCGTCGCTTCCTGGCCCAGCACGCGCAGGAACACGCTGGTGCCGTTGAAGAAGCCGTGGGTCTGGTCGAGATGGGCTGCGCGCACCGACAAGTCCCAGGCATACACTTCATAGTGCAGGCTGAGCGGGCCGTCGACGGGGGCGGCTTGCCAGGAATGCTTGTCGAGCTTGGTGAGCGCGATAGGGTTCCCACCCGACTCGGCGCGGATGCGCACGATGTTGCGGGCGAACTCGCGGATCATGTAGCTGCCCGGGATCCAGGCCGGCAGCGCAAACACCTGGCCCTCGGCCGCCGGGGCGGCCACGGTGACGGTGACGTTGAACAGGTGCCCGGCAAGATCCTTGGGCACGATGGTGTACTGAACTGCCGGTGTGGTCTTTTGTTTGGCTTTTTTCATAGGTATGAACAATCTCTCTCGGATCCGCTTTAGTGTAATCGGATTCTTCAGCCGGAGCGAGTTCACACCATCGATAAATCGGCGGGCCTGTCGATATCGAGAAAAATGCCGGGATCCTGTACCGTCACTTCGGTGACCGGACAGGTTTGCAGCAGGCGACGTGCGCCCTGGTCGCCCTCGAGCGCCAGCAGTGCATCCAGGTGGACGCGGCCGAAGCCGACCGGGTTGCCGCGCCGTCCATCGTGGACCGGCGCCACGACAGGCAGGCCGGCAAGCAGCGCATCGCGCAAGGCGGCCAGCGTGGAAGGCGCCACATGCGGCATGTCGCCCAAGGCCACCAGCCATGCATCGGGCATATCGGGCAGCGAGTGGCGGAGCGCATGCACCAGCGACGCCGCCATGCCGCTGTCCGCATCCGGGCAGACGGTGACTTTGCAGCCCAGTGCCGCCAGCAGTGCGGCCACCCCGCCATCGCCTGGAGCTACCACCGCGATCACGCGCGGCAGCGCGGCCAGCAGCTTGCGCGCACTGGCCACCACCACCGGATCGCCCGAAGGCAGCGTTTGCAGCAGCTTGTTGCGCTCCCCCGCCGGATCGAAGCGCCGTCCCCTGCCCGCAGCCATCAGGATACCCACGACGCCCATGGCGGCATTACTGCTTGATCGACTGCAGTTTCTTTTCCAGCGTGGCCTGGTCGACCGCGCCCGGGATGCGGCTGCCGTCGGTGAAGAAAATCGCCGGCGTGCCCGTGATCTTCAATTGCTGGCCCAGTGCCAGCACCTTGTCGTTCGGGTTGTCGCAGGTCGCGGCGGCAACCGGTGCGGCTTTGCCGTTGATCATCCAGTCATCCCAGGCCTTGGCACGGTCCGGCGCACACCAGATGTTCTTCGACTTCACGAAGGAATCGTCCGACAGGATGTTGTACATGAAGGTGTAGATGGTCACGTTGTCCATGTTCTTCAGCGTGGTCTGGCGCAGGCGCTTGCAGTAGCCGCAGTTCGGATCCTCGAACACGGCGATCACGCGCTTGCCGTCGCCCTTGACCTGCTTGATCGCGGAACTCAGCGGCAGGTCGGAGAACTTGATCTTGTTGATGTCGTCGATGCGTTCGCGGGTCAGGTCGCGCGTGGTCTTGGCATCGTAGACGTGGCCGATGACCAGGTATTCGCCCTTCTTGTCGGTGTACAGGATGTCGCCGCCGACGCGCAGTTCGTACAGGCCGGAATACGGGGTTTCCTTGATCGATTCGATCTTGGCGCCGCCCAGGCGCGGCTCGATATTCTTCTTGATGGTCGCCTCGACCGAATTCTGCGCGCCGACGCAGGACGCGATCAGGCCGGTCGCCAGCAGGAGGGCGAGCTTGGTTTTGAACATGACTGATTTCCTAATGACTTGAATGTGAACGCTTATTTGGAGAAGGGATTGCCCATCGCATGGGCAATCAGCCGACGCTTAACCAGAGGCAACTTATCCAGCAAGTTTAATCCCAAATTGCGAACGACGCGCAAGGGTTCCAGGTTGGTGCCGAACAAACGCTCCAGACCGTCGGTGGCAAGTTGCATCAGCAACACATCTTCCTTGCGGGCGCGGGCATAGCGCGCCAGCACGCGCTCGTCGCCGATACCGTGATGCGCCTCGCGCCCGGCCAGCACCTCGAGCAGGTCGACCACGTCGCCGAAGCCCAGGTTCATGCCGTGGCCGGCCAGCGGATGCACCACGTGGGCGGCGTCGCCGACCAGCACCACGTGCGGCGCCGTCACCGCGTGCGGGCGCACCAGCGCCAGCGGCAGCGCCTTGACAGCCTCCGGTTGCAGCGGCTTGAGCAGGCCGAGCTTGTCGTCGGCATGTTCGCCGAGGCGGATCGCCAGCTCGCCCAGCGATTCGTTCATGACCGTATCGGCCAGGGTGTCCGGCGCCGACCACACCAGCGACACTTTATTGCCCGGCAGCGGCAGCAAGGCGATGATGCCTTCCTTGCAGGTGAACCACTGGTGGGCGACGTTATGGTGCGGCTTTTCGCAGGCAAAATTGGCGACGATCGCGCGCTGGTGATACGGGCGGTAATCGATGCCGATGTCGCACTGGCCGCGCACCCAGGAGTCGCGCCCGTCGGCGCCGACCACCAGCTGCGCCCCGATGCTGCCACCGTCCTCCAGCTCGACCGTCGCGCCGTCCTGGTTGCAGGCGAGGCGGATGGCGCGGCCGTGGACGACGCTCACGTTCTGGGCAAAGCGCAGCGCGGCATCCAGTGCCTTGTTCAGGTTGCTGTCCTCGACGATCCAGGCCAGCGTGCCGGTGTGGGCACCGAAGGCATCGAAACCGAGGTGGCCGCCGTTCGCACCATCGCCATGCACGTCCATCGCATCGACCGGCGCCACGCGCGCCATGTCGAGGGCGCCCCACACCTTCAGCGAAGACAGCAGCGCGTGCGCCGTGTGGTTGAGCGCGTACACGCGCACGTCCCAGGGCTGATCGCCGCCCGCCGCTGCCGGCGTCTCGTCAGCGCGCGCCGGTGGCATCAACAGAGTGACGCCGTGTCCGGCCTGCGACAGGCCCAGGGCGGCGGTCTTGGCGATCGCGCCATTGCCGACGATGCAGACGTCGCTGCGCTTGCCGGTGCCGCGCAATTGTGCGGAGGAAGTGGTTTGTGTGGTCATGGAGGCATTATAGCCCCTTCGCCCTGCGCGCTTTTCGCGAAACCGGACGGCCGGCGCCAGGGGTTTTCCGAAAAATTGCCCGGCAGGACTTGCAGCTTGGGCATGCGCTGGCTATAATCATGCCTCTCTTGGCCTGGTAGCTCAGTTGGTAGAGCAGAGGATTGAAAATCCTTGTGTCGGTGGTTCGATTCCGCCCCGGGCCACCAAGAATGCATAAGCAAAAACGCCAACCCTGCAGGTTGGCGTTTTTGTTCCCAGCGTCTGAAAGCCTCGCATCCAGTCCATCTCCGGTGCAAAGCGCCACCGCCGCCTCGACCGCAACCGTCCATATCGTCCAACCGTGACCTTAGCCTTGATTTCACTGTACTCGCGCTCACGTTTCGGACTTGCTGCGGTCGGCATGGCTTCCTCCTTGGTCAGCACTTCAATCTCGCTGACCCGCGGACGGACAATCGATACACATGCACGCGTGGTCGCCTGGCCGCTCAAACTTGATCCGGCTGCGCGATCCTGTTAACGTCTGAGCGCCTTGATCCTTAATTGACGAGGTCGCGGCCCCAGTATTCGTTGTGTGACTTCGTCTGGAACACTTTCATTCCTAAGCAAGGTTCGAGCCCAGTCTTCGCCTAGCTTCTCCTCGATTTTAAGCGCGGCCTCGATAATAGCGTCGTGTAAATGATTTCTACGTCTGCAACCAGCCAGTGGCGGTATCGGTGCCAGGTGTTCGGATTTCGAATTAAAACCGTTTCGATTTCGCCCAGTAAACAGAACACGCGCAGCAATATTTTGCGGAATGTTTTCTTGAAGAAGATATGCCATTGCCTCGTCAATACCTAACATTTCCTTGTAGACAAGGGCAACGTCCAGGTGCTGAGAAACGAGAATATTTTGTCGCATTCGGACATTCATACTAGCCTTTGGATAGCAGTTATTTCAACATTCCTGCTTACACTGCACCGGGCAAACGGCCAGTTAGCAAATCGTGTACCACGGCACTGAGTCGCTCCACCGACATCGGTTTGCCCAGGTGTGCCGAGAACCCGGCGGCACGCGCATTGGCGATGTCATTGTCGCGCTGCATGCCGCTAATGGCGATGGCCGGTAGCGCCGCCAGTTTCGGGTTTGCGCGTACTCGCCGCAAAAATTCGTAACCGTCGATTTCCGGCATCGAGATATCCGAAATCAGCAGATCGATGTCTTCGTGCGCAAGGATGTCGAGTCCTTCGCGGGCACCGGTAGCGGCGAATACGGTAGCGCCACTCACCTCCAGCAGAGAGGTGAATACCTGGAGCATGTCCTGCATGTCGTCCACCACGAGTATACGCAGGCCGGCAAGTCCATCCTCGGCATAACGGCGCCCATCATTTTCGAGTGTTACATTGCCGCCGAAGACAGGCAGCCAGAAACTGAAGCGGGCGCCTTTGCCGATACCTTCCGAAAATGCCTCGACCTTACCACCGTGTAATGCAAGGATCTCCCGTACCAGAGCCAGTCCAATACCAAGTCCCCGCATGGAGCGCGTGGTCACTGTCATGCTCTGGCCATACATATCGAATACGCGAGGGAGGAAATCCGATGCGATGCCCTGGCCATTGTCCACCACGTCAATGCGTACCAACTCGCCTTCGCGCTCAGCGCGTACGCTGATATTTCCACCGGAAGGCGTGAATTTGACTGCATTGCTCAGTAAATTCATGACGACTTGCTCTATCCTCACTACATCGGCCAGCACGTAGGCGGCGTCACTGTCGTCCTTCAAGGCAATCGTGATCTTACTTGCCGCCGGGTTATCGCGCTCGACGTCGATAATGTCCCGCAGTACGCGTCCGATGTTCACAGGGGCCATCGTCAACGACAGCTTGCCGGTACGCACGCGCGACATATCCATCAGGTCGTCAATGATTTTTGCCTGGCTTATCACCGAGTTACGGATGACGGTTGCTATACGTATGCATGCCGGCGAGGTGCGTACTTCCGACATGCGCGCCAGCAGTTCAACGTTAATGTTGATCATGTTCAGCGGATGGCGCAGCTCGTGCGACATCACCGACAGGAACTCGTCCTTCAGGGCGGAAGCCTGCTGGGCATCCGAAAGCTGGACCTGTTCACGGTCCCGTACCTGTTCGAGTTCGTTCTTGTCGCGCACGCGCGCCGTCTCGTCGCGTGCAATCTTTGCATAGCCGTAGAAGTCGCCGTTGCGCAGCGGCGTCGTTACGCCACTGCAGAAGAAGCGCGAGCCATCCTTGCGTATGTGCCAGCGTGCGTCTTCGGCGCGCCCGTCCTCGCGCGCCCGGTGCAGCTCTTCTTCAGGTACGTTATTCGCCACGTCATCCGGCGTGAACAGGCGCGCAAGCGTCTGGCCCAGCATTTCCTGCTCGGTATAGCCAAAGAGGTAGTGCGCCCCCTTGTTCCAGCTCGTGGCACGTCCTTCCTTGTCGAGTGTGATGATGGCGTAGTCGCTCGCGCTGTCCGCAACCATGCGCATGTGCGCCTCGCTGGAACGCGCCTGCTCTTCGGCCTGACGCCGCAGCGTAATGTCGAAGAAGGTCATAACGGCGCCTTCGATCCGGTCTTCGTTGGTCCGGTAAGGTAGCAGGCGCACGATGTAGCAGCGTCCTTCATTGCTGCGCACCTCGCGCTCGACCGGGCGCAGGGTCTCGAAGGTGACGCTGACGTCGTCTGCCAGGCCGTCATAGTCGAGCTTGTGGGTGAGATCCAGCAGCGAGCGGCCAATATCGGAAGCGATGATCGAGAACAAGTCGACCGCGCGCGGCGTGAATCGCTTGATGCGTAAACCGCTGTCAACGAAGATGGTCGCAATGTCGGTTGATGCGATCAGGTTGTTCAGGTCGTCGTTGGCCTTGCCGGTTTCTTCCACCTTCACCTTCAATTCGTAATTGACGGTGATGAGCTCCTCGTTGACCGATTGCAGCTCTTCCTTGCTTGTCTCGAGCTCTTCAGTGGCCGAGCGCAGTTCCTCGTTGATTGCCTGCAGTTCCTCGTTCGAAGCCCGCAGTTCCTCGGTCGAGATTTCCGAATTCTCTATTGTCTCCTGCAACTGTTCGCGCTTGCGCTGAAGTTCCGCTTCGAGCTGGTCGAGCACGACGTCATGGCTGCCGTCCAGGCGCGGCACGGCCACGTGTTCCGGTGTGTGCTCGTAGCGGTCGAACAGCACCAGCACGAAATCAGCTTCGGCTTCGTTGTCGTGGAAGCGCCGGACGGTCATGGCGATCGGACTCAGTTCCGGCTTGTCCGGCAGTTCGATCGGGCGACAGCTGATGGGGGCATCGCCTTGCGCCGCCTGGTAAATCGCCGAACGCAGCTCGTGCCTGAGCTCCGGCAGGACCAGGGCGAACAAGTTGCGCGAGGGTTCGCCTCCGACCACGCGCAGGAAATTTCCGGCCTGCTCGGACGCATGAACGATATTGCTTTCCCGGTCGATCACGACCGAGGTGGGCGCAAAGCGAGCCAGCGCGCGCTGGTGCAACTCGGCGTACGAGAATATGCGTTTGCTAGGCAATTTGTTGCGCTGCAGGCTGGCAGACTGAGTGCCGACGGTCGCACTTCCAGGGCTCTGGTACTGGTTCGGACGCACGCCCGCGCGTGCACGATAGATGCGGTTCTTCTTGTCGACCGGAATGAAGTATTCGGCCACCGACTCGGCAGATTCCGAGCTGCCAAGAAACAGGTAGCCCCCCGGCTTGAGCGCCATGTGGAACATTTGCAGTACGCGAACCTGGACATCTCGGTTCAGGTAAATCAGCAAGTTACGGCAAGTAATCAGGTCAAGTCGGGAAAACGGCGGATCGCGCAGCAGGTTGTGCGACGCGAACAGGATGTGGTCGCGTACGGCCTTGCGGATGCGATAGTACTCGTCTTCCTTGTTGAAATACTGGCGCAAGCGTGTCGGCGCGACGTCGGTAACGATGGAGGTAGGGTAGGCTCCTGAGCGCGCACTGGAAATAGCATGGTCGTCAATGTCCGATGCAAATACCTGGAACACCGGTGGCGTATCGACCAGCGCTGCCTGATCGGTCATCAGCATCGCCAGCGAATACGCCTCCTCCCCGGTTGAGCAGGCAGCCACCCATGCGCGTACTTCATCATCCGGACCCTTGCCCTTGAACAGCTCGGGAATCACGGTGCGTTCGAGCGACTCGAAGGCTTCGCGGTCGCGGAAGAAATTCGTCACACCAATCAACATGTCGTCGAGCAGCGCTTTGACTTCCTCTGGGTCCGACTCAAGCAGGCCACGGTATGCAGGCAGAGAATGCACGGCGCGCACCTGCAAGCGCCGCTCGATGCGGCGCAGGACGGTGGCACGCTTGTAGTGGCGGAAATCGTGGCCGGTATTCCTCAACAATTCGCCAATAATTTCATGCAGCGCGTCTTCGGCATTCGCCGCTTCGGCCGAACCGGGCAGATGCGCGATCAGAGGCTCGTCATCGCCTGGCGGCGGCAGTTCGATGATCCTCGCGTTCTGCCACAACTCCATCAGCTTTTGTGGCATTTCAATAACCGGCATGACAAAATCGGCCGCCCTGGTTTGGATTGCCGCATTTGGCATGCCATCGTATTCCGCATCTACCGGGGCCTGCACCAGCGTGACGCCGCCTTGTTCCTTGATCCTGGACAGGCCGACGGCCCCATCGCTACCGGTACCCGACAGCACGACGGCAACCGCGCGTTCGCAATGCACTTCCGCCAGCGTACGGAAAAATAAGTCGATCGCGACATGCTTGCCACGGGGGCGATCGAGCGGACCCACCTGGAGCAAGCCATCCACCATGGAGATCTGCTGGTTTGGCGCGACAACGTAGACGTGGCAAGGCTCGATCTTCACAGGCGAGCTCACCTGGATAACGGGCATCGTGGTAACGCGCTGGAGGATGTCGGCCGCCGCACTGGGATGTTTCGGCGATAAATGCAGGACTATGACAAATGCCATTCCGTGCGACGCCGGCATATACTCGAAGAGCGTGAGCAGGGCCGGCATGCCCCCGGCCGAGGCACCAATGCCAACGACTGGAAAGTCAATCTTGCTGACAACCACATTCTGCTCGGTCGGGGGCGTACTTGGCGCGTTTGCAGGATCGAGCATAATGTAACCAGTTGTAAGGTAATCGCTAGTGTAAACCATTCCAGGCACATAGGCTAATTGTGAAGATCCAGGTACTAACCGACACAAAATAGCTCGTATTATTGTCGCTGGTACACCATGCGCTAGATCGTTTGGCCCTGAATGACTAGTGCCCTGCTAGCGATCACATCGCGCAGAACCTGAGAATGTGCCTGCGCTTGCGTGGCTTTGGCCTGGTATTCGGCGACTGCGTCTTGATCGCCTGACTCCAGTGCCTTTTCGCTCATCTTTTTACACAAGCGTTCCTGCTCGTGGAGCGCCCGAATGGCGCCCCAGATGGCGTCTTCGACTGTGTCGCTTTGCAGCGCTTCGAGCACCCTGGCTGTGAATGCGTGGCCCGTATGGCAGCGGTAGCGTACTGGACCGCTCTGGCGAATCTCCCATAATGCGCCATTGCATTCCGGGCAGGTGAGCGATGACGGCTTGCCGATTTGCTCCAGATCTTCCATATCGCTGTCCCTGCCGGTAAGCCGGTTTTCGATATCTATCCAGTCCGGAGTTGGAGATGTGTCATGTTCATGCGGCACGCTCGCACTGACCAGTTCGACAAGTGCCTGCCCGATCTCGCTAATGCCGAGCTTGTGGTCGATATCAACATACCTGAGCGCGCTGGCGGGCATATCCGGCGCCTCGGCCTCGGCCGGATCCTGTACGATCGCGACACCGCCACGCGCCTTGATTGCCTGTAGACCGACAGTGCCGTCGTCCAGATAGCCGGTCAGTACCACGCCGATCGCATCTGCGCCGAAGGCTGTAGCGGCTGAACGAAACAAGGGGTCGATCTCCGGGCGGCAGTGGTTCTCTTTCGGGCCATGTACAAGCCGCGCATATGCACGCCCTTGGGCGGTGACGACAGTCAGGTGTTCGTTAGGCGGTGCGCACAACACGCGTCCTGCGGTGATCGGTTCACCGTCAGTTGCGTGACGCACTGGCAGCGCCGAAATGCGCTGCAAGATTTCGGGAAGCATGCTCCTGTTGGCACCGATGTGGGTAACAATCAAGATCGCTGCGGAGAAGTCTTTGGGCAAGCTGGCCAAGATGATCTTCAAGGCGGTGATTGCGCCGAGCGATCCTCCGATCACAACAATTTTGGACATGACGTTCCTGGTTCAAAATATCATTCACGCTAACGCAAAACTGCAGACCGCGTCGCATACTTTGAAATCAGATCCAAACGGCTCTGTTGCGCAAAGCAGGCCCTGCCAGCCCAGGACCGGAAGGTCTGCTAGCCTGAGCAAATCAAACCGGCTCCTCGGAAGTAGCGCAGCCCAAGGGTCGGGCGGCCTCATCAAGCAAGGTAGCAAGGTCGAGAACATCCGCCTGGTCGATGCCGACCATGACATCGACTGCAAGATCGACGGCTTCGGCGCGATGAGTCTCAAGACCGAATTCGTGCGTACAGCCCGAGGCAGACCCCGCCGAGCACGCCAGTACACGCCAGTGCGCCGGTCAATCGTGAACCCAAGCTATACTGAGTTGTAACCATTTCGCCAAGGCGATGGCATTCGTCACGCAGATTGCACACGTGCATTTTTCGCGTCGTCCGCCGTGCAGGCCATGCCTCAGGCGATTGCCGGTCCATAGCGGCGGCGCTCGTTTGCAGCGCAGCCAATCACGTTCACGTTTGATTATTGACAGGGGGTAATATGCAAGCAACCTGGATTATCGCGGCCAATGCTGGCCGGGCACGGTTCTTTTCCGAAGCCGATTCTGCAGAGCCATTGCAGGAACTTGAAGACATGGTCAATTCCGCCGCTCATCTGCGCACCCAGGATACCGAGACCGACCGTCTCGGTCCGACCTCGGCCAGCGGCAGCAGCCACAACATCGGCAATCCCCAGGGTACGGGCGCGGCCCACAACGGCCAGGCGGGTGCACCGAACAAGCAATATCAGCCTGCCCAGACCCCGGCCCAGCACGCAGCCGAAAAATTTGCCAAGGATATTTCGCAATATCTGATGGACGCGCACCGCGACGGCCGTTTCAAGCAACTGGTGGTGGCGGCATCACCCGAATTCCTCGGCACGCTGCGCCTCAACCTCGATCCGCAAGTGAAATCCTTGATCAAGTTCGAAGTCAACAAGGACTACACGCATTCGAATGCACAGCAGTTGCGCGAGCAGCTGCGTGAGCAGCAAGCCAAGTCGCATTGAGGCCTTCCAAGCTGTGCAGTCAACGATGCCACCTCCGGGTGGCATTTTTTTGTCGAGCCGACAAGAAAAGGCAGCCCGGCAAGCCTGCGTTCTAAGCCTGGACGGCCGCTTTTGCCCGCTCGTGTGCGCGCTCCTCGCGCACCATCAGCCAGATCGTGCGCATGTTGACGATCGCGATCACCGTCTCCAGCGCCGTGCCGCCCACCGAACCCGACACCAGGTTGTTGGCGACCCACAGGAAGGTCCCGCACAGCATCGCCACGCGCATCGGCACGCCGCGCAGCAGGAACAGGGCCAGGGTGCCGATGCAGGACGCGGCCAGCGGCAGCCAGGCCGCGGCGCTGGTGGCAAGGTGCAGGCCGAGGGCGATGTTGATGGCGACGATGGTAAAGGCCACCCACAGCGAGCGGGTACGCAGCGCCAGCACCGAGCGGATCAGCGACATGGTCGAGCTGGCGACGGCGGTCGGATTGCCGAGCAGCGCAAAGTGGACGATGTAGGCGAAGCATTCCGCCGCCATGCATTGCTTGAAGCGGCGGTCGTCCTTTTGCAAAAAGGCGGCCACGCCGAGCACGAACGCAACATAGCCGACGCATTGCGCGGGCGAGAACCAATCGATCGTCATCGAAACGGAAGGAGGACCAGGACCCGGAAATTATAGCCGCCCTGTCATACGCCGGTCATACCGATGGGTCAAGCTCGCAGGCAGGGTCGGCGAATAACATCCAGCGAGGGTCCATGTATAAAAGCGCCAAGCGGCTTCTGATCCTCGACGCGGACGGCACCACCATCGATGCCTTTGCCGCGATCCAGCAAGCCTTTGCCCTGCACGGCCTCGACATCGGCGACGAGACCAGTTTCCAGAAGCGGCGCCACCTGCTCAAATACCTTGGCGGGCTGAAGGAATTTCCGTCGATTATCAAGAAGAACCTGCGCAAGAACAGCCGCGCCAAGCTGGTCGACAGCCTCACCGAGGTCTATCGCCAGGAAGCGCGCCTGTATGGCGGCATTCCCGAGCTGGTGCGCGAACTGATCGCCGCGCCCGACGTCATGGTCGGCATGGTCACCCGCAACATCACCAACGAACCCTTGACGACGCTGCGCCAGCTGTTCGTGCGCCACGACATCGACATCGATGCACTGGACTTTTTCGTGCACATCCCGCTCAGCGAAAAGAAGACCAGCCATTTCCGCGCGCTCCGCGAGCAATTCGACATCAACCCGGCGCGCGCCTACATCTGCGGCGACGAGCACAAGGATTTCAAGGCGGCCATCGGCACCGGCATGCATCCCTTCATGGTCTCCTACGGTTTCGAAGACCACGACCGGCTCACCACCAGGTTCGACATTCCGAACGAACTGATCTCGCGCACCTCCGGCGAGTTGTGCCGGCGCGTGCGCCATGCGCTCGATTTTCTGCCGAACCAGCAGGCCGCCTAGAGCGCAAACCGTAGCAGCACGATGGCCAGCACGCCGAAGATCCAGTAATCGACAGGCGCCCCCCAGGCCCAGCGCTTGTGCCAGGCCACGTGCTCGCGCTTGAAACGGCGCCAGCCGAAGGCCGGGTTCACGAGGAACCACAAAAAATCCTCGGCCACCCAGAACAGCATGATGCAGGCCAGCGCACGCGCTTCCAGCGCCCACGACCACTGCCCCATGAAGCACAGCGGGAAATGGAAGCAAAGGGCGATGAAGGAAAACATCCACGCGTGGTAGCCGGTCATGGCGCGGCCGCCCCAGAAGATATCGAGCAGGGGATGGCTCTCGATGCGCCAGGTGGGCAGGTTGGCGGCCCAGCCGGCCCCGCCCTCGATTTCCACTTCGACGCGCGCGAAAAAATACGCCAGGACGAGTACGGCGGCCAGCATCGGCACCAGCTGGCGCAGGCAAGACAAATCAAAGTCGTGCATCTTCGCTTTCAGGGTGGCGCAGGACGGTCTCGAGCACCCGCAAGCCCGCGTGCGGGCGCCCCAGCGCCCTGGCCCGGCTGCGCATCGCGGCCAGTTGTCCGGGATGGTCCGTCAGGTGGCGGATGCGGTAGGCCAGGGTCTCCAGGTCCGAGGCCTTGAGCGCCACGCCCTCTTCAAGCAGGAAGTTGGCATTGCATTCTTCCTGGCCCGGGATCGGCGCGTTGACGATCATCGGCAGGCCCAGCGCCAGGCATTCGGCGGTGGTCGAGCCGCCTGGTTTGGTGATCACCAGGTCGGCGCAGGCCATCAGGCGCTCGACCCGGTCGCTGTAGCCCTGCGCCGACAGCCGGCCCGGATACTCCAGCGCCAGGCGCCGCAGCGTCGCCAGTTCCGCCGCATTCTTCCCCGCCAGGACGATCAGCTGGAAATCGCCGGGCAGCGCCAGCAGGCGCCGCGCCACCTCGCTCAAGCCACCGAGGCCGGCACCGCCGCCCATCAGCAGGAAGGTTTGACGGGCCGGATCGAGGCCGAGCGCGCGGGCGCACGCCACCCGGTCCGGCAGGCGCGCAAATGCGGGCATGGTCGGGATGCCCGTCACGTGGATGGCCTGCGGCGGAATACCGTGCGTGCGCATGCGGAAGGCCACTTCCTCGTTGGGCGCGAAATAGCCGGCGACCTGCGGGTGCAGCCACATGCGGTGCAGGTCGAAATCCGTCACCTGCACCCACAACGCGCAATCCAGCCTGCCAGAGCCGATCTCCGCCGACAGCAGCTCGGCCGGCATGAAATGGGTGCACACCACGATGTCCGGTTTCATTTCGGCGACCCGGGCGATCAGTGCCCGGCTTTCGTGCCGCTCCACCCGGCGCCGCAGGCGGTGCAGCCAGCCGTCCGGCCTGGCCCGATTGGACAGGCGGTACACATGGCCCCACACGCCGGGCAGGCGCCGCACCAGGTAGATATACAGGCGGGTATAGACGGTGCGCAGGCGCGCCGAGGCAAAGGCAGTCGCGTCCAGATGGGTGACGGCGAGCTCACCCTGTCCGCCAGCATAGGCGCGGATCGATTCGGCGACCCGGGTATGGCCGGTGCCGGCCGGCACGCTCAACAGGAGGATTTTTTTCTTGCCCATGCCGCCTCGCGAACCGGTGTCCCTCATGCTGCCGCCTCCCGACGCATGTGCCGGCCCCTCAGGCCGGCTGCTTGCGGCGCCGGGCGAACATGCCCAGCAAGCCCAGGCCGCCCAGCACCAGCGCGCTGCTGCCCGGCTCCGGCACGGCGGCGGCATCCAGGCTGACCTTGGTGTATTTGCCGTCGAAGCTGAAGCGCACCGGCATGCGGTCGGCAGTGGTCGCCCGCATCAGGGCCTGGAAGGCGGCATCGTCCACGACGTCGCCCAGGAAGCGCAGCAGGTAATCCGGGGTGCCGAGGATGTCGGTCAAGGCCAGGGTCTTGCCGGCGACGATCTGGCCCAGGCCGCCGAAGGTCAGCGTACCGAAGCCGAAATCGATGCTCGCATCGCCGTCGAGCGACAGGCTGGCAAAGGCCTGGGTGCCGGGGCTGCCCAGTTTCAGCAAGCCGCCGGCCAGCACCAGCGCGCTGTCGGGCGAGACGACGCCGGCGCCATCCAGGGTCAGCGAACCGCCTTCGATCATGGTGGCGCCGCCGTAGCTGCTCTTGCCGGACAGCGTCACGTCGCCGCTGCGGACCGTGACGCTGCTCACGTTGGAAATCGTGCCCGCGTAGGCGAAGGTCTTGCCGGCGCCGGCGTCGATGACGACGCTGGTCTTGCCGCTGCCGCCATCGATGCCGCCCAGGATCCGGCCGCCCTGGATGACGATGCCGTTGGTGCCGCTCCCCATCTGGATCGCCTTGCCGCTGCTGCTGCCGTCGATGGTGCCGGCATTCGTGATGACCGTGTTGTCGGCACCGGCCTGGATGGCGGCGTTGCGCGCGCCGCCACCGACGATGAGTGCGCCGGCATTGTTGTCGATGGTGACGGTGTAGCCGCTGGCCGCGCCCACCGCCACGATCGCCGAATCGCTTTGCCCGCGGATGGTGCCGCCGGCCTGGTTGACGATGGTGGCATTGCCGTACAGGCCTTCGCGCGTGCTGGCCAGTGGCCCGCTGGCGATGTCGTTGCCGGCCAGGGTGATGCCGCGTCCGACCGCATTGCCGTTGCCGGCGGCGACCAGGCCTTCGATGGTGCCGCTGTTGACGATGCGGCCGCCGCCGGCGCTGATGCCTTCGCTGTACGCCAGGCCGGCGGACGGCGCTTCGACGGCATTGGTCGAACGAATGAGGCCACTGTTGGTGATGTTCGCCAGGCCATCGACGTCGATACCGTCGCCGTCGCCGCTGACGCCGTGGCCGGTGATGGTGCCGCTGTTCACCACGGTCAGCACCTGGCCGGCATTCAAGCCGTCGATGTTGATGCCGGAGCCGTTGCTGCCGGCGATAATCGCGCCGGCGTTGTTGGTCACCGTCATGGCGAAGGCGCTGGTGGCGTCGAGCTGGCCGCCGGTGATGCCGTGGCGTCCGCCATTCACCGTGCCGCTGTTGTTCACGCGGATACCCGAGTTGTTCTGGCCATCGATGCCGTCGCTGCCGCCGCCGGTGCCGGCCGAGGAGCGGATGGTGCCGGCATTGTTGACCACGCCGTTGGCGCCTGGCCGGACCGCATCGGCTTCATTCGCCTGCAACAGGCCGCCGGCGTAGTTGTTGACGACGTTCGCCCCGGTCAGCGCCGCGAAATCCACGGCCTGGGCGCCGCCGTTCGAGGCATTCAGCGACAGCAGGCTGCCGTAGTTGTTCAGGGTGACGCTGGCGGCCGGCACGTTCATCTGGATGACGTCCGCGTCCGCCGCAAGGATCAGCGCATTCGCATTGCTTGCGCTGCCGTTGTTGATCACCAGGCCGCTCACGCCCTTGTTGTCGCGGATGGCGCGGCCGCTGCCGGTCTGCAGGATGCTGCCCTGGTTGTTCAATACCGCGTTGTTGCCGGTGATGCCCACCGCTACCGTCGAAGCGCCCACCGCCAAGGAAGCGCCCTGCGCGATGCTGCCGGTTTCGCCGCTGGCGCTGCCCAGGACTTGCGCCGCGGTGCTGGGCGTGGTGATGGCAAAAGGCGTGGCGGACACGCTGCCGCCCAGGCCCATTGCAAGCGCGAGAACAAGAGGTTTGAAAAGCGGTGCCGAAGCTGCCATAAGATCATCCATGTAGTTTGACGGCAACCATAAACTACATTTATGACAACGAAATGACCCGGAAACGATGTTGTTCGATTACGCAACACCGGCTGTCCAGGTCCCGTTCTCCCCTGCTACACTGCGCCGCGTTTGCTTATCGGAAGGGGAAACACGCATGCAAAACATTGCCGAGCGCACGATGGCGCTGGCCGCCCTGGTCATTGCCGCCGCCCTGTGCTGGCTGGCGCTCCAGACGGCGCAGCGCACCAAGCTCCCGGGCACCGGCAGCGCCTACCAGTCGGTCGCGCTGGTGAACGGCCAGCTGTACTTCGGGCGCCTGGATGCCGAGGGCGATTACCTGGTCCTGCGCGACGTGTTCTTCGTCCAGACCCGCCAGAATCCGGAAACGCGAGCGGTCGCCAATGTGCTGGTCAAGCGCGGCGCCGAGCCGCATCAGCCGGACCGCATGCTGATCAACCGCCAGCAGGTGCTCCTGATCGAGCCGGTGAAAGCGGATTCGCAGATCGCCAGGCTGATCGCCCAGCAGAAGTAAAACGTGTCACCCGGCGTGGCCATGGTCGGCGTGGGCAAGCTCGATGCCGGCCCCACCGCCGCCGCCGCCCTCCATGCCCCCACCGCCCCCACCGCCGCCGCTCTTGCCACCGCCTTTGTCGCCTCCGCGCCCGCCGCTGCCCTGGGTGCGCGTCGGCCCCTGCAGCGGTACCTGCACGTCGGCGGGCATCGGTCCCAGGTCGAGGGCTTCGCGGATGAAGTTGCGCAGCGAGATGACCAGGTCCGCCGTGTGGATCGGGCGCCCCGCCGCCATGTCGCTGGCAGCCTGGCCGGCCAGGCGGCAGTGTTCCTCGGTGCCGAGCAGGATGATGTCGGCCAGGGCCGCTTCGACGGCGTCGCGGATGCGCCGTGCGCGCTCCGAATTCGGACGCACCTCGCCAGGCAGGCCTTCTTCGAGCTCGGCCGGCGCCGCGCGCAGCTCGCGCAGATGGCTGGGATCGACGGTCAACTGCCCGGTGAAGGAGCCGCCCAGCGTGCGATAGGCCGCGATCAGGGTGCGCAGGCGTTCGTTGATCTGGCGGTTCATGCGCTCGCGGCGCTGCTGCACGGTCTGCATCATCAGCACGCGGATGCCGACGCCGAGCAGCGTAAAGATGGCCAGGCTGAGAAAGGTCGTCAGGACGGCCTGCCATGAACTGAAATCCATATAGCGCACGTGGTCCTCGCGGCTTGGTTGAACAGCCTGCAGTGTAAGTGGCCAGCCGGCAGTGGCAAGGTTAAGACACGAACACCCGGGCACGTTGCCTCCGAAAATCCTCCGGTAATGACACTGCTTCTCTTTATCTTGTCATGCATGTCGAATAATTTTACAAAAAATAATTTGGCGAAAACTTGAACGGTCAAGAAAGCGCTTATATCCAGGCAAAACGGATGGAAGGCACGGTAGTTGCTAATAAAAAGAACCTGCGCTCCATCTTGAGAACGCAGCAAATAGACTTAACTGGAGACAACATGCAACATCCACGCACTCTGCGCCGCCTGGCCGCCGCCCTTTTCTCGACCCTGGCCCTCGGCGCCGTCGCCGTGCCGGCATCGGCCACCACCACGATCCTGTTCATCGGCAACAGCTTCACCTACGGCGAACCCGCCGGCGCCGCACCCACCGTCCAGTATTACCAGCCGGGCACGGTGACCGACCTCAACGGTTCGGGCATTGGCGGCGTGCCCGCCCTGTTCAAGGCGATGACGGTCCAGGCCGGCCTGGACTACACGGTCAGCCTGGAAACCATCCCTGGCGTCGGCCTGGATACCCACTACAACACCAAGCTGGACACCATCCTGGGCAGCTACAACAAGGTGATCATGCAGAGCTACAGCACGCTCGATGGCGCCAAACCCGGCGATCCGGGCAAGCTGATCCAGTATTCCGGCCTGCTGGCGCAAGCCTTCCACGACCGCAACCCGAACGTCGACATCCTGCTGGACTCGACCTGGTCGCGCGCCGACCTCACCTACAAGAGCAACAGCCCCTGGCTCGGCCAGTCGATCTACCAGATGGCGCTGGACATCCGCAAGGGCTACGACGCCGCCGATGCAGCATCCGACCTGATCGACGGCGTGATCCCGGTGGGCGAAGCCTGGAACCGCGCCATCGCCGACGGCCTGGCGGACGCCAATCCATATGACGGCATCGGTGAGGGCCAGATCAACCTGTGGGCGCCGGAGAACTACCACGCCAGCCCTTACGGTTATTACCTGGAAGCGCTGACCATGTTCGGCAGCATCACCGGCCTCGACCCGCGTTCGCTGGGCGCCGGCGACACCGTGGCAAGCGACCTCGGCATCAGCGCCGCGAATGCCGCCGCCCTGCAGCGCTACGCGTCCGAACAGTTGGCCGCCGAAGTGCCCGAGCCGGGCATGGCGGCGATGTTCCTGACCCTGGGCGGCCTGATGTGCCTCGCGCGCCGCCGTCAATCGAAGCGCGGCTGACGCACACGGCGGCGCTGGACAAAGCGGGCGCGAGGCAGAATACTGGCTTGTCACCTCATCAGGAACAAGCATGCCTCCCGACCGTCACCTGCGCCGCCTTCTTGCCCGTACTACCGCCCTCGCCGCCCTCGCCGTCATGGCGACGGGCGCGCACGCCGCCCCGCCCGCCACCACCATCCTGTTCGTCGGTAACAGCTTCACCTTCGGCGCCCCGGCCAATGCCGCGCCGCTGGTGCAATCCTACCGCCCACAGTCGGTCACCGACCTGAACGGTTCCGGCATCGGCGGCGTGCCGGCCTTGTTCAAGGCCTTTACGGAACAAGCGGGCCTGCACTACGAGGTCAGCCTGGAAACCATCCCCGGCGCCGGCCTCAACGACCATTACGAGCAAAAGCTGGGCACCATCGTGAAGACCTGGGACAAGGTCGTGCTCCAGAGCTACAGCACGCTGGACGCCAAGCGGCCCGGCAATCCTGAGCTGCTGATCAGGTATTCCGGCCTGCTGGCCAAGGCCTTCCACGACAAAAACCCGAAGGTCCGGGTCATGCTCAACGCGACCTGGTCGCGTGCCGACCAGACCTGGAAGCCGAACGGCGCCTGGTATGGCAAACCGATCTCGCAGATGGCACTGGACCTGCGTCGCGGCTACGACGCCGCCGATGCCGCTTCGCCGCTGATCGACGGCGTGATCCCCACCGGCGAAGCCTGGAACCGCGCGATCGGTTCCGGCGTGGCCGATCCGAATCCGTATGACGGCATCCAGGCCGGCCAGGTCAATTTATGGGCACCGGACAACTACCATGCCAGTCCCTACGGCTACTACCTGGAAGCGCTGACCATCTTCGGCGCGGTTACCGGCAAGGATCCGCGTTCGCTGGGTGCGAACGACCATGTGGCGCGGGACTTGGGGATCGATGCTGCCGTCGCCGGCGCCTTGCAGGGTGTGGCGGCCGAGCAGCTGGGGCGCTAACGCAGCACCTGCAGCTTCACCTTCTTGCCATCCCGGTAGGTGTACAGCGTCAGCGCCGCATTCAGCAGATCGCCATTCGGGTCGAAGGCGATGCTGCCGGTGACACCCTGGTGCTTGATCTTCGCCAGCGCCGGCAGGAACCTGGCGGGTTCGCTGGAGCCGGCCTGCTGCATCGCACCGGCGAACACCATCACCGCATCGTAGGCATAGGGCGCGTAGGTCTGCAACTCCATCTTGTAGCGCTGGCGATAGCGCTCCGTGAAACCGGTGTACCTGGCTTCTTCGGGGCCGGTGACACCGCCCGCCACCACGCAGATCACCTTGTCGTTGCCGAGCGCGTCGCCCGCCAGCTGGGGCAGTTTTTCCGAGCAGATGCCGTCGCCCGACACCAGCTTCGCAGTCAGTCCGAGCGCCTTCATCTGCTTCAGCAGCGGCCCGGCCACTGCGTCCATGCCACCGTAGAACACCACGTCCGGCTTGCGCGCGCGGATCTGGGTCAGGATCGCGTTGAAGTCGGTCGCCTTGTCGTTGGTGAACTGGCGGCTGACCACCTCAGCCCCGCCGGCAGCCTTGACGCCCTTCACGAATTCGTCGGCCAGGCCCTGGCCGAAGGCGGTGCGGTCGTCGATGACGGCGATCTTCTTCGCATGCAGGGTCTTGATCGAATAGCTGGCCAGGGTGCGCCCTACCAGGTTGTCGTTGGCGACCACGCGGAAGGCGGTCTTGTAACCCTGGTGGGTGTACAGCGGCGTGGTCGCGGCCGGTGAAATCTGCGGGATGCCGGCGGCGTTGTAGATCTTCGAGGCCGGCACCGTGGTGCCCGAATTCAGGTGCCCGACCACGGCCACCGCGCCGGCATCGACCAGCTTCTGCGCGGCCGCGGTGCCCATCTTCGGATCGGCGCCGTCGTCCTCGGGCTGCAGCACCCATTTGACCTTCTTGCCGCCGATGGCGGCGCCTTTGGCGTTGAGTTCCTCGATCGCCATGCGCGCGCCGTTCTCGATGTCCTTGCCCTGGTGGGCGCCGGAGCCGGACAGCGGCGAAACGGTAGCGATCTTGACGGTCGACTGGGCGTGGGCGGCGGGGATGGCGGCGAGGGCGAGCAGGCAAGGCAGGACGGCGGAGCGGCGCATGACAGGCTTCCTTTCATATTAGATGCCTGATTGTAATGCTGCACTGCCAAATGCCCGATTCCGCTTGGCCTGCCGCACCCGCCGCTCAGTTGCTCAATTGCTCAATTGGCTCAGTTCGCCACCACCTTCAGCTGCTTGACCTCGAGCGTCGATTCGCCGAAGGTGTCCTTGTCGAACTCGCCGACCAGTTCCACCGTCGTGTTGTGGTCGACCTTCACGCCTGCCGGAAAATGCTTGTCGTCGATCTCGACCCTCATCTTGCCGCTCTGGTCGGCGAATTCGTAGTCCTCGCCGCCCTTGTGGTTGACCAGCTTGCCCTTCAGGCGGGCGTACTGATCGTCCTTGCCCTTGTCCAGCAAGTCTTTTGCGCTCATCAAGGGCACGTTCGACGGGCCGGTGTAGCCGGTGGGCGCGGCCTTGCTGGAGGGTCCGCTGTAGCCGCCGGCTTGCTGGGCGATGGCGGCGGACGTGGCGAGCAGTGCGCTCAGGCAGGAGAGGAAGAGCATCCTTTTCATGGTCAGTCCTTTGCTTTTGAGGTGAACGGGATCGCGGCAGCGCAGGGTGCGCTCTTCCTATCTTAGTGCACGCGGCGTTTTTCGGTCTTTTCAAACGGACGCCCCGGAAGAGCAAAAAAAAAGGGCTGTGTTCGCGTTAGCTAGGTAGTCGCAAAAGTTGGCGTTCAATTGATCTGGAGCGCCGCAGATAACCACTGGGCGGGTGTACGCAAGTGTCGGGCGTCGAGCAGCCTTTGCCATCCCGAATAAT
>Ga0265780_10001365_pt1 | contig 34501 bp, 30 predicted proteins | sample P1T30metagenome_FD_192432 | JGI IMG/M metagenome (GOLD analysis project Ga0265780, IMG submission 192432) | Plant litter microbial communities from East Loma Ridge, Irvine, California - P1 T30 | ecosystem: Environmental > Terrestrial > Plant litter > Unclassified | place: USA: California...
ACGAAGAGGGCCAACAAATGCACTCCAAGTTTGCATCTAGTACGATGCGGCTCTTCTTGTCCAATAATGCCTAACACCGAATACAGTGCTAGGACCATCGTGACTTGGGAAAGAATGAGGAGTGCTGGGACACAAATAAGACGAAGTAGCACGCAGACAAGTTGAGCGTCGCCCTTTCTGGAAAACATTTGTTACTGTCGCGCGCGAGGCTCTTGACACTTTGTCACATTACACCAGATCCTGTACTCGACGATTAACGCAAAGTGTCTCGGTAGACGTACCCGGCTCATTTGTAGTTACTCTGCAGAAGTTTGTGCGAAGCGCAACTAGTTCACCGGAATCATGCATGCTGCAAGCCTCATGTGCCCAGAAGAGATGAGATTGCGGGCAGCTCAAGAGAAGGAACTGCCGCTGCTTGCGTGAACGTCCCCTATAAGCGATGTCAACATATGTTGACTTCACCGCAAGTCTGGTCGATACCATATGCATATCTGTGGATGAGGGAAACTGTGCCAACAAGCTCCAGGTGATCTGCGTTGGGTACTTGGCGCTGCAGTACAACATTCGCGAATGGAGACACCGAAAGCTGACCACATTGACGACCTCATTTCCAGCCCATTGCGTGTGACCGCCCGTCACCCCTGTACCGAGCGATTGATGCATACGCGGATCTGTCAGATGCTAGTGACATGACGTGATTGCTCAAGTAAAATTGGCGTCAATGTGCATCTTTCTCATGTGTACTGTGAACATGCAGTAATGCCAAACAACATCCATGAACAATTGCTGACAGAAGCATTACAGTGATTTGCAGTAGAATCGCAATAGTCGGCGATGGCCGATTGGCACTGCTAGAGCTTCGCCATACAAGTTTTCTGGTATGCTAGAAGGCGATCAGGACCGTGCTTGTGCTCAATAGGGGAAAAGGCTGAGGTGTCGGTTAAGCCGTGAGTGGAGTGTGGGAACGGGTGGGCTACATGTCTGGAATTCCGGGGTTGCCGTCTCGTCTGTAAGGGCGGAGAATTCGTGCGACGTAGCCGAGCCGGTCGCTGTGCCAGCCTGATATGCCAGGACAGTCTGCGTGTGCTTCATTCACGTCGAGCATTCGGTTACAAGGTGTTGTTTGACCGGAACAAGGGTCGCAACCTCAGCAAAAGCTCAAGTGTAGGTCTGGGCAGTGATGGGCAAACCCATGTTTCGATGCAGTAATGTCGTCACTGCCTGCAAGCATTGAAACAATGTTCACGGAACGGCCGATGTCAAAAATGTTTGAACTTGGGACAGACATTCGCGGGTCCATCCATGTATTACTACCGTCCGGGAACGCCGAACCACGTGCATTATCGCGCCCTAATCGAAAAATTGCGAGTAAAGACTTTTTAGTGACCATTTGTGCCGTTCTTCGACCTCCTCTTAGCAACTGCTTGTGCAAGATGCTCGAGCACCTTTTCCGTGTCTTCCCAGTTGATGCATGCATCTGTGATGGAGACGCCATACTTGAGGCCTGGCCATTGTTAGTTGAGGGCATAGCTTCGCGGACTTGATCAACTCACCCTCCTTGCCCTCCTTGGGAACCTTCTGGTTGCCCTCGTTGATGTTACTCTCGATCATGACACCCATGACGGCGGTCTCGCCAGCCTCGATCTGCTCGGCCAGCGCATGCGCGACCTTGGGCTGGTTGTTGTGGTTCTTCTCCGAGTTGCCGTGGCTGCAGTCGATCATCAAACGCGCGTTCAGACCCTTGGCCTCGAGCTTCTCGCGAGCCTCGTTGACGCTCTTTGCATCGAAGTTTGTGCCCTTCTTTCCACCGCGGAGAATGACGAAGCAGTCGTCGTTGCCAATGGTGCCGACGATGGCGACAACACCGGGCTTGGTCACAGAAAGGAAGTGATGTGGGTGCTTGACGGAGCCAATGGCGTCAATGGCAACGTCGAGGCTGCCGTCGGTACCGTTTTTGAAGCCAACAGGGAAGGAGAGACCTGAGGCAAGCTCACGGTGCAGTTGCGACTCTGTGGTCCTCGCGCCAATGGCTCCCACACTCAGCATATCAGCCAAGAACTGGGGCGAGATGGTGTCGAGCATCTCGCTGGCAAGCGGCATGCCCCTCTCAGTCAGGTCGAGGAAGAGCTGCCGCGACACGCGCAGGCCCTTGTTGATTTTGAACGAGTTGTCGATGTCGGGGTCGTTGATCAGACCCTTCCAGCCGACGGTTGTGCGCGGCTTCTCGAGGTACGAGCGCATGACAATGAGCAAGTCATCCTTGTACTTTTCCTTCAGCGCCATCAGCCGGTCGCAGTACTCGAGGGCAGCTTTGGGGTCGTGGATGGAGCACGGGCCAATGACGACCAGCAGTCTGCCATTGGCATCTTTGCCCTGCACGACGGCGACGGCTTCATCGCGCCCTTGCAGGACCGTCTCTCTTGACTTGGCCGACTGGGGAATCTCGCTCTGCAGAAGGTCGGGGGGTGTGAGGGGGTTGTAGCCGCGAATGCGCCAGTCCTCAGAGTTGTGCGCATCGCCGACGGCGGGGTTCTCGATGTGGAACTAGAAGAGCAGTGTCAGAGAAAATGTCGCAAGCCTCCCAGCGAGCGAGTGTACTGACAGACATGTCTTAATGGAGTAGGCAGGAGTGTAGTATGAAGAAGGAGAGGAGGAGAGCGAGTAATATGTAGGCCGAAGCGAATTAGTCACAGCAAACGCGTCTGCCCGCTCTCGACTTTTTTATGAGTCGACGCGCGCAACCATGTGAGTATGGCGGCCCGGACATCGGAGGCCAGCCAGCGCGTTCGGGCATCATCAACACCACGCTGCTCTTTACACATGTGAGCTTACGGACATGAGTTGACCGCCAGTAAGCCGTCCTGTACTTGGTAGGTCTAGCTCTGCGTGTTCGATCCCCGGCTAGAGAAAAGCGCAGTCGAGTCCTCCGATTCCGAGGTTGTACGGTGACTGAGCATGGGCATGCCTGGGCCACGGGGCTTATTCCACGCCTTGATCACCACATCCTCACCAACCTTTAACATGTCCGAAGGTCCGCATGTCCCCGTGACTGAACACGTGCGAAGCGAAGGCTGCCCAGGCGCCAGCAACCTCAGAAGACATCTCCCGACCCGATGCGACAAGACCAGCAAGCACCAGTCATCAGTCGCAATCATTACAGCGATGATTTCCTACGCCTTGCACTGCTTTTATCTAGATACGAGGTAAACAAGGTAAACACATGTCCTAAACATCGACCTCTCTAGCTGCAGCTCGAGGTGGGCTGCTAGGTATTACCTACGTCACAGCCATGACATGACAATAGATCCTTCATTGCAACCACTTGGAGCAGACATTGCGCCACAAATTCATCCGTCTTCTTCAATTCACTCCATTTTCCAACCTGACTGCATTCGCTGCTCACTTGCTAGACATCATGGGCCGTCTCGACTACGCCTCCCTTCTCTCCATCCCCATCAGCTACGCAACCTGCTCCCTCGGCTCTCCCAATGCCCCACCACCCCTTCTCGACCGCCTCCACGCTATATCAATCGCAGGCTTTGCCGCTGTCGAGCTCTCCTTCCCCGACGTCCTCTCTTACGGCCAAACACTGCTCGGCCACGAAGTCGACCCAAAGAACTACGATGAGCTATGCAAAGTTGCTGCCGCTATCAAGCAGGAATGCGACCAGCGCAAACTCGGCATCATGATGCTGCAGCCTTTTGCCAAGTTTGAAGGCTGGCCCGAGGGCTCGGAGGGGAGGACAGATGCATTCGAGCGCGCCAACGGCTGGATAAAGATGATGCAGGCGTGCGGAACGGATATGCTGCAGGTTGGCTCAAGCGATACGCCACTTGAAAAATTGGATAGGGATCGAGTAGTGGCGGATCTGCAAGAGTTGTGTGACATGCTCAGCGAACATGGCTTCAAATGCGCATATGAGAACTGGTGCTGGAGTACACACGCGCCGGACTGGAAAGACGTGTGGAACATTGTGAAGGAGGTGGATCGCCCGAACATTGGCTTGTGCCTGGATACTTTCCAGTCAGCGGGTGGGGAGTGGGCTGATCCGAGAACAGGGTCCGGATTACTAGAGGACGTGTCAAAAGATGAGCTGGAGAAGCGGTTCCAGCAGAGCCTCGATGACCTTGGTTCCACAATTCCGAAAGACAAGATCTACTTGCTGCAGATCAGTGACGGATACAAGGCGCCTCAGCCGTTCAGTGCGGAACGAGACGATTCTGGTCTGTTGCCTCGTGGACGGTGGAGTCACGACTTCCGACCACTCCCATACAACGGGGGATATCTACCCGTTGTCGATGTCGCAAAGGCAGTACTGCGGACAGGCTTCCGTGGCTGGTTCAGTTACGAGGTGTTTGATGGCGGTGCTGAAGGCAAAGGCAAGGATATAGACATTGTCGCATATGCACGAGCAGCGAAGAATGTTCAAGGTAGGTTACTTGCAGAATGCGCCGGCCAGAAGATTTCCGGGCAGACTGCCACACGTTGAGCAGAGGTCCATCAAGAACAAGTCCACCAAATATGCAGTAGAAGTATTGTACCACATGTACTATGATCTCAATTCCAGCACCAATCTAGTCTGATTGTCACTATGTACTGCTTTATTCGGCAGATTTGTTCATGTTAGACGGTTGTAGCAGTCTTAGTCCTGGAGGCTTTTGCTGATGGCCGAGTTGGAGGCGCTCGAGCGTGCTGATGCCTGCGCGGGTGCCTATCTTAGCGGCACGCCAAGATTGCGGGCATGCGATCATCTATGCATGTCTCTGCGCGTCTTCTCTCCAAGACAGTCCTTCCCTCCAAGAAGCACCCGCGCATTCTCTTCAGCTGGTGCGCCATGCCATCTGAGGGCCGGGTAGACGTGCTCAGCGCCAGTCCAATCGCTGCAGCAGCCACCGGTGCAGGAACCAAGCACACTTGTCTCGACGCTCAAGACGCTCTGAGCAATGTGAACAGCATCCAGCATCTGTTCGCCGAGCCCAGCACAGAAGATGAGGCACAACTTCGCGCGCATAAGCGGCGCAAACTCGACCACCGCAGGGAATCGCCACCGCGAGCCGACGACTGTGTCCAAGGAACATGTATTAGACTGGCCAGCGTGACTCTCGGGTTGGTGAGTGCTTGCGCCACTCTCCGCAGAGTTGCACTGACATGAACCAGGAGTTCCCGGCGCTCACGCAAGACCAAATATTAGAAATTAGTACCAAGACTACAGACCATGCTGTTGGACCACTTACAGTTTCTCTAAAGTCTTTCCACAGAATAGAGAAGAACGCGTTCCGCGTCGTTGTCTACAACCTGCGTACAGGCTACGGCACAGCCATCACTGCCACTGCGTGCACCTCGTTGCTCGACTCGATATCACCTCACCTTCGTGCCGCCTCTATGCTCGCAACATCGCATAACGGAAAGAGAAGTCGAAATGTGAAGCGCGCAGCCTTCGTCGACTGTCGATTATCGTCACCTGTCGTCGGACGGAATACTTATGAACTGCGGGTGCTCCTGCGCTGGAGGTTGGATGTATCTGTTGTGGAGAGTTCAGAGGTCGAGATGAAGCACATGAAGGAAGACTTGAAGCTGTTGTCACAATATTTCCCTAGCACCATGGCCCCAGACAGCGCAGGTTGGACGCTCTCAGACTTCTATGACTCGGTCCATGTACCACCAGCAGATTTGCACGTGTCACCCCGCATTCAGCATGCCTTGACAGATACTGCACTATACCCTTTCCAGGCCAGAGCTGTGGCCTGGTTGTTGCAAAGAGAAGGCGTGGCTTTTACACCGGCCGGTGACCTAGAGAATCATTCTACGAGTGCCCCGCCGGCTTCTTTTAGGCAAGCAGAAGACGCAGCAGGAAGAACCTGCTACGTCAGTCAGCTTCGAGGAATGATCGTAGAGGACTTGATGGCAGCTCAGCGTGATACACTACAATCATTGCGAGGTGGCATTTTGGCTGAAGAGATGGGGCTTGGAAAGACGGTCGAGCTGATGGCTCTCATAACGCATCACAAACGAACTATATCTACAGGCAAGATTTTTGATGAATACACTGGCGCCGACGTTGTACCTTCAGGAGCTACCCTCATAATCACTCCGCCCTCAATTCTTGAACAATGGATTAGCGAGATTCACACGCATGCCCCCGAGCTGAAAGTCTTCCACTACAGAGGCCTCCCGTCCTCCTCCGCACCTAAGAAAGACCATACGGCAGCCACTATGAACAACCTACTCAAGTTTGATGTTGTACTGACAACGTACAATGTCCTTTCCAAAGAGATCCACCACGCGACGCCACCTCCCGACCGCTCGCTCAGGAATGTAAAGCGTCATGAGCGCCGCAAGAGTCCACTAGTCGAGATCTCCTGGTGGCGTGTATGCCTCGATGAAGCTCAAATGATTGAATCAGGAGTCTCACAAGCTGCAAAGGTTGCTCGCATCATCCCTCGCTGCAATGCATGGGCTGTATCCGGCACACCTCTACGCAAAGACGTACAAGATCTGCGAGGCCTACTAATATTTCTAAGATGTGACGCTTTTGCGAACAACAAAGCTGTATGGGACCGCCTCGACAAAGAATCGTTTAGGTCGATATTCAAGCAGATTGCATTACGACACACCAAGGACTCAATCCGGGAAGAGCTGCGACTTCCACCTCAGAAGCGTGTTGTCATCACTGTTCCCTTCACAACGATCGAAGAGCAGAATTACAACGACCTGGTCCGTCAAATGTGCGATGCATGTTGGCTCACTCCGGAAGGACTTCCTCTGGACGATGGACATGATGCGAGTCACCCAGAAGTCATCGAGCGTATGCGCGATTGGCTAGTCAGGTTGCGGCAAACATGCCTTCACGCGCATGTGGGACGTAAAAACCGCAAAGCTTTAGGCGCAAAAAATGGAGCGCTCCGTACAGTCCATGAAGTTCTTGAAGTTATGATCGAGCAAAATGATACGAACTACAAGTCAGAATCTCGCGAGATGATCTTGCAGCAGATAAAGCTAGGCCACATCATGGCGTACGCTGGTAATGTACGTGACAGAGCGCAAAAGGCATTGCCATATTATGAAGAAGCACTGAAGGGGGCCAAGTTGTACGTGGAGATCTGCAGGAAAGAGGTTGCGGCAGAGAAAGAGAAACTTGATAAAGGCACCGGGTCTCTTGATCCGGCAGCATCGAAGGATGAGAATTCCGACATCGAAGACGAGAAAGACATCGAGAACCTTGGCCGCATACCAGTCCTGCGCAAGGCACTGCGTTCCTTCTTAGAGCTCGAGCACGCTTCCAACTTCTTCATTGCAACGACCTATCATCAAATCAAGGAGAGCGGACTAATTGTACAGCCTGAAGACATCCAACGTCTCGAAGAATTTGAATCTGATTGGTACGAGCGAGCTAAGACAGTCCGGCGCGAGCTGCTCTTGGAGTCCAAAGGGCGAGCCCAGAGGCAGATGACTAAGGTCGAATCCCGAAAGCCATTTTACCAGATTCCTGCGATTGACGATCTACCTGACTTTGGTGGCATCGAGAGTCGGCAAATACTCAACACGATGGACAACATCAGCGACTTCCTGAATGCACAAGCGAAGCAAGTGCAGACTTGGCGAATGAGGATTGTTGAGATTCTTCTTTTGCGCTTGGTCGATGATGACGACGACCAGGAAACTACTGGCGAGGAATATGATGAATCTCTTAAAGCACAAGACGAGCTTTATGTCTACATAATGGCTCTGCGCACACTGATTGCAGATCGTCACTCTGCTACGCATGGCTTGCAAGATACCCTCGTGGAGCATGAGCTGCGAGTCGCCGAGAAACAGGCACTGCGCAAGGACATTGACGAGGAGAAGGAAAGCCGTGGTCACGCTCCCGAACTTGTCATCGAAGTTGCACAGACGCGACGCAGATTACAGGCAATGCTTGAGGGAGGTTCGCTCAAGGGTGTTATATCTGGGGTTCGATCGCTTGCGACTGCATTGCAATGGAGAGCGGATGGAGCCGATACCAGAGCCTTGACCGAGCTAAATGTTGTCTCCAAACACGTTGCTCGCATCCAAGAGATTGCAACGCAACAAGCAAAAACAATCACAGAGCTAGAGAAAGAGCAAGAGATATTCCGGGCTACCATGAACCAGAGACTGGAATATTACCGCCAGTTTCAGCACATTTCAGACACAGTTGGCAAGTACAAGGAGGAGCTTGACGAGACATTCGACGAGCGGGAGTTTACCAAATCCACCAAGCTGCATCAACGAAAGAAGGAAATTGTTGCTGGCTTAAAGACCAAGTACACGTACTTGACCAATTTGCGTGCTGAGAACCAGGACGAAGCGAAAGCCGATTGCATCATATGCCAGGATGCGATAGAGATCGGGGTGTTGACAAGGTAAGTCGTTCACACAATGTGTAAGTTTGAGACACTGACACCGAACACAGCTGCGGACACAAGTATTGCAAGGAATGTATCAATACCTGGTGGTACGCGCATCGGACATGCCCTCTATGCAAGCAGAAGCTCGGTTCGTCGGACTTTAGAGACATCAGCTTCAAACCTACCGAGATAAAGGCACAGGAAGAAGCCCAAGAGCCCGCAAGCCCGGCGCAGGCGTCCACCCCGGGCTCTTCCAACACATCAATCTACACGGACATCAGCGACTCGACCATGAAAGAGATCAAGACAATTGATCTTGAAGGTTCATATGGTACGAAAGTCGACATGATCGCACGCCATCTCCTCTGGATCCGAGCGAACGATCCAGGAGCAAAGTCCATCATCTTCTCCCAGTTCGGCGACTTTCTCGAAGTCCTGCGCGAAGCCCTCAAGAAGTGGCGCATTGGCGTCAGTGGCATTACCGACAAGGAAGGCATCCAGAGATTCAAGTCTGACGCAGCCGTTGAATGCTTTCTGCTCGATGCCAAATCCGACTCGTCAGGCCTGAATCTTGTCAACGCAACGTACGTGTTTCTCTGTGAACCGCTCATCAACCCGGCGATCGAGCTACAGGCTATTGCACGAGTCCACCGCATTGGACAACAACGACCAACGACGGTGTTCATGTACCTTGTCAGCGATACGGTCGAGGAGGCGATCTACGACATTTCTGTTGCTCGGCGTCTCGCACACATCAGCAAGGCATCCACATCGACTTCTCGGGCAGGTACAGCGACGCCGACCGTTCAAGAAACTACACTGGACAAGGCGAATTCGGCGGAGATGCAAGCTGCGCCCCTGAAAGCACTGCTGAGAAAGAAGGGCAATGGAGAAGAGGTCAAGGAGGACGATTTGTGGCATTGCCTGTTTGGGCGGCAAAGGAAGGCTACCAAGCCAGTACTTGAGAGGGAGGTGGATAGGCATTTGCGTGCTGAGGCGGCGGAGGGTCGCGCATCTACGGTGATGGCGCATAGGGATGGGGTGCATTAGAAAGACGGGCACGGCGCGTCTGGGTTGAAGCATAGATAGCCTAGTTGAATATGGAATATGAATAAACGGACACGCTTCTTTCACATCCATCTTGATCATCATGTCGTGCACGGAAATTCAGGCGATGATAGGAAGAAAAGACTTTATTCGTTTCGGGGTATCACTGCAAAAACACTCGTATCTTGGTCAGGCAAAACCTCATGTGCGAACTCGAGTAGAGCTAGCGCGTCGTCTCAATGCTCTTGAACGTAGCCATTGGAGATTCGCAACCGATGGGTGCGCCCAAGATGCTAGCGCCAGTCATTGTCGGGACAAGTCTTCTCCGCAAGCCAAATGAGTGCAATCGTCTGACCCATGATGCCAATCTCCAAGTCGCCTCAAGGACTACGGCCTCGCAATTCCTAATCCGTGGCCAACACCTTTTTGATCGGCTCTGCAGCCTCGACGAACTTCTCCACCATGGCGTCCAGCTTTGTAAGGTCGTCCTTGCCCTTTTTGACTTCGGCAATGAGCTTCTGCTTCTGCTTGAGCTTCTCCTGGCGGCGCTCTTCCAGCTTGACGCGGACCTGGTGTTCGTGCTCGATGCGCGCAGCCATGAGGTCGTGCTCGGAGAGATGTTTGTGGTCGGGGAACTGCTCCAGGTACTCTTCGGCCGGGATGAGCGGGAGCTTCATGTACTTGTGACTGGTGTTGGTTAGAAAATGGCCGTGTGGTGGAGTCGTGGCACGTACTCGTAGTTCTCGGCCGCCGAGATTTCCGACCGCAGAGACTGTTCCTCATACTTGAGGTTGTGCAGGCCGAGAATGAGCGCATCGTTGACGGCCCTGTCGTCTGACGTCTTTGCCTTTTCCTCGCGCACTTTCAAGACACTTTGGCGGTACAGTGACTTGATGATGGAGAGCTGGGCGCGGATGTACTTTTCCTGCTTCTCAATCTCTCCGTGTGCCTTTTTGTCCTTGTCGATGTCCTCGCGAGCGGTGGGTTTTGGGTGCTTCGGGTGCGCCAGTTGATAGTCGACCAGGTCGTTGACGAGTTTCTTGAGGTTCTGAACCTCCTTGTACAGTCGGACGTTGTGCGGTGACTTGACGAGGTTCGCGATATCGAAGCCATGAGACGCTACATCATTATCCGGCCCGTCCATGGTGTAGTCGCGCAGTACTTTGGCGGTTGGTTGCCGTCGCGCGTCGTAAATGTTCATGGCACGCCGCGGCCGCGGGCGCTTATCCACACTGGGACTACATCACGTGCTCTCGCGACATATCAATGTAATATGCAGCGGCATCTCAGTGTCACCAACGCTTCAACGGAAGAGACACGGAGTCTATACCTCCCACAGAGAGCCGGACAGTCAGACTGCATCTTAGACGGACAAACGCAGGCCACATTAACCTTTCTGTGCTACGCAAGACGAATGCACCATCACCGAGCAGTCACTGACGCGCAATCTCCATGCAGAATTGCGGTGAAGAGCAACAACGGACGCATCATTGGCTGCCGGCATCGGTATCATCACCGCTTCCCGGCACCCTTCGGTTCCTCAAGGTTTCTCAGAGTTTCAGAAGCTCCCCGCCTGAAGAAGATCATGATAGTACATAGCCACCAGCTCCTTGCAAAGGATTTGGAGTGGGTCAAGGTGCTGGGGTTATCCTGCATCCCGGAGATCGCCAATCGTCGATCATGCAAAAGTCAAAGTCTATCCAGTACTGTGTAACATAGGCATGTGGAATTCGTATAACAACGTCCGCTTCTGGCATCTGCGCAAGGCTTTCCCCCATGGACAACGGCGAATGGCTGTGGTCTAGAGCATGGCCATGGCACTAATGTGTCGAATAATTCTAGCGATTGCGCAAGGCTCCCCAAGCCATGGACAAACAGCCGAGATGACCTGGAGTGTGGCTTGTGAAAATGAGCCCAGTTCGAACCGAGCACGCACAGCCGTCACAACGGGCGCAGACACCGCATTCTGAACATGCGCAACAAAATTTCAACAGCATGCCATTTCACCTATAGGAGTTTCTCACTGGGGCTAGCTAATGCAACAACATGAATCAAAGCACCGAAGTTTCGAAATATCGCCATCATTGGCTGATCAAACTGACCGAATTGTACATCCCTATCACAGAAAATTACGAGGGAAGGAGCTTCTGAACATCTTCACGTGGCTGCACCATGGCCCTCTCTGACCGAATTCTCAGGGGCACAATTCGTCAGAATGAGAGTCACGGAGACTTTGCCATCTAGTGTTCAGATTAGTACGCAAAACACATCCGACTCGAGGCCAAGGCATGGATCTGAGTTACGCACTTGCTCTTAGCTTCATGGGGAAACATCCGTGCAGGGCTCGAACAGCGAAGCAGGCGTTTGTTCGCCGAGATTGATTGTTCAGCTGTTCATGCAGGTACGTTGGGCTCTTACGCCAACCACGTTCGGGCCTAGGACTTCGTAGACAGCGAAACCTACCAATGGATGGGTCTTTAGCGTTCGGATCCATTTCCCCGCTGGTACAGAATCTGGAATTCATTTGGAGCACCGCGTTGTTGGAGTTCATGGGATAAACTTGAAGAGTCCAGTGAACGAGCTGAGTTTGCTAGCATTGTTCTGCGACCGACAGAACATGTGTTGCGCAGGAAACACTGCACGCCATGAGCCTGCCACAGGTGAAGCATGCCCCGGATCATGTACGACACTCGAGATGTTGGCGCCGCACGGAGACGGCAGGTTTACTACTCGGCCATCTCCCGCAATTAGTTAGCATGGCTCCCCTCTGTGGAGCTTAGCTGAAGACGGCGTCGATATACCACACAGCAGAGCGTTCGGCACAACTCGACGGCTGAACCTGCAGGATGGCTTGACCTGGAACGCTGACCATTCCAGTTTCTTGCTTCCGAGGCGTCCTGTGCACGTGGAAAGAGCACCGTCAAGACGCTAGTGTCTAGGGTCTACCTAGATCACAGATGGAACGCCACCAATCCCAAGAATGATTGCCATGTGGATACCCCAGTGATAGTCCCGGGGCGAGCGAACCTAGTCTTTGTCCCGTACTTTCAAACCTTCAGTGTGAATTGTCGGGTCAGGGCCCAGTGTCATTCGCGGGACCATGGTACCATTACTCAAAGTTCGCGTGTTCTCGAGCGGGTGGCTCAGTACACTAGCCAAGTATATTCACGCGGGCAAAGATGGCAGCTAGTCTTGGACGAAAGCTCAAGTACCTCAGCCCAGCCGCCCCCTCTTCCTTCGTTACATCCATTCATCACACGTCAATCTTTACATCGTCATGTCTCCAGCGAAGAAGGAGACATCTGCGGAGCTATGTGGCCGGGTCACGGCTCAGGGCAACACTATCGCTATCCGCATGCTTGAGTACCTTAGCTCAGCCAAGAATGCCGTTCCCGGATTTCAGAATCTCGCTGCCGATTTCGTCGATCTTTGTCAAGAGCTGTGGTCCATCGAGGCCGGCTTGACAGAAGCTGCCAAGTCAAGGAACGCTCTGCCTGTGGAAGTTGGACAGGAGCTCGACAGGCGGGTACGACAAGTTAGCGATGATTTTGTCGTCCTCGGTCAGATGGTTGGCAAATTTGTCGAGAATGAAAACCACAAAGGAGGCTTTGGACGCAAGTTCAGGATGATGTAAGTCGTTACAATATTTGAGTGTACCGTATCAGACAGCTCACAATTGCCAGGTTCGCAGATACCGATGTTGACAAGATGCGCTCGACCTTGATTCGCAGCCGCGACGCATTGAAAGTGAGCTCTGCCATGTTCAGATGGACAATTGGCGAAGCAAAGGCCGATGCATCTATGGGCATCGGTTACGCAGGCTTGATTGCTGCCCTTGAACGCTTGAACCCAGCCAAAGCTGCTAGCTTGCCCTCGCTGCACCACCCGCCTCCAACTTCTGATCTTCCTCCAACGCCACCGGTCAAGTCCATTCATACCGAGGGTTCCTTGGCACCTAGCCACCGTTTGGAGCGGCCGTCAGTAAATGATGTGCGATATCATAGCGACGATGTGCACTCATATCACAGCGACCCTCATCGTCACATCGATTCTCATTCTCATCAACACGAGGATCCAAACCTCTCCCGAGGCATAGTCGATCTGCACAAGAACTGGCGCGCTCCCAGCGAACACTCTTCAGGTTCGGGTACTCAGTCAACACGAGACACTGTGTTCAACCCGCAGACCGGCCGCTATCACGGCGAGCTGGTATACGAGGACGTCACCTCACTAGAGTCTACCAAATCGCGGGTCTTTTTGGAGGAGAAGATGAACGACCTTAGTGTCCACGAACGCTACCTCCACGACAGCCACCAACAAATGTCGAGACATGACTCCCCCTTGACATCACCCTCCTGGCAGCCTCGTTCATCGAACGGATCGAAGCCAGCAGGTGGCAAGGCGGCGCTCATCACAGCTGTAGAACAGAGGAAGCACCAAGTTCTTGAGCAACTTCTTGAAGGTGGTGCCAGAGCTGATGGCCCAATGGAAGCCGCGATGCTCCAGATTGCTGCGCAGCACCGGGACACGCAAAGCATTGTGCTTCTCCTGCGCTATGGCGCCGATGCCAATGGTTTTGATCGCGAAGGCATAACGCCACTCTTCGCTGCTACGCGTTCACAATGCTTCGAAAGCGCAAAGGCTTTGATCAAGCATGGTGCCGATCCCAACCTCAGTGCCGGACCTGATTCTGAATCTCCTCTTGCAATGGCTGCCAGCAACAATTATCTCGAGCTCGTTCAGCTGTTCTTGGCCAACAAGGGTGACCCAAGTTTCATCATGGAGAACGGCTCGACTGCCTTGGTGTCGTGCATGAACAAGACTGTCTCGACGAAGCTTGTGGAAGCGATGCTCGGCGCTGTTACAGACGCGGACGCAAAGAATGGCGAGGGAACAACTGCGCTGTTCCAGGCAATTCAAGCCAACCGTGTCGATCTCATGACCTTGTTACTTGACGCAGGCGCATCTCCTAACATGCCCGGCCCGAAACATCCTCTATGGCCTTCGACCTACAAGCCCCAAGCCTTGCAGCTACTGCTCGCTCGTGGTGCTGACCACCGCAAAACGCCAGGTGTCATGGAGCTGGCAGCAAGTTTAAAGAAGTTGGAGTCGGTAAAGATCCTCGTTGAAGCCGGCGTTTCACCAAACGTCAGAAAGGATGGCGTCTGGACTCCTCTGTGCTCGTCCATCCGCGACAACAACGAGGAGATCTTTGCTTATCTCATCGAGCACGGTGCCGACCCCAACTTTAAGAGTGCCGAGTTCCCTGCGTTCAAGTGTATTACGCACAAGCGCCTGCACTTCTTGCCACGGCTTGTTGCTGCTGGTGCAGACCTCCACAAGCCGAAAGGCATAATAGAGACAGCCGTGGTTCACAATGACAAAGAGGCGATCCTGTACCTACTCGACCAGGGTGTTAACCCCAACGACCGCTGCCCGGAAGGCGGTTCGACGGCTTTGACCACTGCCATCCGTGAGAACAGGGGCGATCTCGTTGACCTGCTCATCTCCCGTGGAGCCGACCCCTCCGTTCGTGGTGAGAACTGGCCACTGTGCATGGCTGTCAAGCAACCCTCTATCTTGAAGAAGCTTCTTGCAGCAACACCAAACCCTCGTGCGTTCCGCGGTGTTGTCGAGATGGCGGTATGCGCGCATCAGCTTGAGAGCATCAAGATGCTGCTCGCAGCTGGTGTCAGCGTCGAAGACAAGAACTGTGGTGTCTTCAGCCCTCTTACCTCCGCCATCCGCGAGAGGGATAGCGAGATTGTCCGCTATCTCCTCGACGTTGCCAATGCGGATCCAAACGCCCCTGGTGAGCATCTTCCGTTGGTCAAGGCATTGAGGAGATACAATGGAGACACAGAGATCCTCCGAATGCTGCTCAGTCGCGGAGCCGACATCAACAAGATGCACAGAGGATGGAACCCCATTCTACAGGCTGTCGAGAATGGCGATGCTGAAGTTCTGAAACTACTGATCGAGATGGGTGGTACGCCCGACCTACAGGCTCTCAATGAAGAGGGCAGGCCAGTCATTGACATTGTGACGGAGCGCGGCTGGGAAGAGGGGCTTGCACTGCTCTTCCCAAATGCTGCACCCAATCAGAAGGCCAAGCAGTAGGTAATCCTCACCCAACACCCGTCAATTACACGCAAATGTTAACCATGTGTAGTCGAAAGAGCTTCTCTATATCAGACTGGCGCTGGATTCATGCCGAGCTTGAGAAGGATGCTAAGCCAATAAATGATGATAACGCAGATTGCATCACAGTTTCGAGCGGAGTAATGGATCGTATGTAGTCTCATAATGGTGATCACGAGGAGCACATTTGTACCATGGTATTTGTATAAAAGGTGCATACGCGTTTGGAGTTTCGGGATACCACATCTGTCTTATTTCCTTTGTTACCGCTCATTTTATTTACTCTATTAAAAGCTGGATGTATACCCATCAATATCACATCTCATTGAGAAAGCGTATCCAACAGCGTCACATTCCTTCTGAGAAGTCCCTTCGTGGGAAATGATCTAGTCTCTACTGTTCCCGCGAACCCATGACAAAAGATGTCTTGTGTTCCCAACTGTAATAGATCACACATGACTAGATCTGTGAGCCGCTTGAACCTTGACGACAACTGTAAAAAAGCTGCGTTCGCAACCTATAGGGACTGTTGCCGACCAAGGCTTGCAGCAAGTCCACAGACCAGAGCCAACGCCCGCCACAATCTTTGTTTTCGAAGTGGTGTTGCGCTACCTTCTGTTTAGTAATGCTTCATCGTCGATCTGACGGGATTTCAGACGGAGTTGGCTCCGATCGACGATTGTTTTCGCCAAACTGAACTTTACCACCCACCAAGATGCGGGAAATCATGTGGCTCATGGGCAAATTGCCGCGGACCCTTAAATTGCGTTACGGGACCGAACGCCCGAACCCGAGCGCAGGGTTGGAGTTCTAGATCTCAGTCCGGGTGAGGCGCCTGAACCGGGTCAACCGCGACACATCTTGCAAACCATATCTTGTACCTGTCAAGCACCCGATGTTAAGGCTCCAATCCGCACTACAGCAGTGGCATGTGCGAAGCGCCGCGTGGAAATCTCCTGGGCATGTAGGAACACGATCTCGGGAGCTACTCATGAAAACGACCGAAGTGAGACGCCCATGGAAATATGATTTACTAGATCAAGGACTTCCAATACGGAGTCAAAGGCCCACACAGGGACATTTGGGCAAAGTTCAGCATGTTTTGTAGTACCGGAATTCTTTGACAAATGCCTCGCTGCATCTCACTCACGGTGGTGCTTGACGCGTCTCTTCCTGAGTCTATTGACTATGATGCCGCCGATACGCTACAGGGCTGTGCACTTCCCGTATCTAGTCATGCCGAGACTTGCTCCAAGGGACATTCGAGCACCTTTCCCGGCGCTACTAATTGTCCAAAAGCCGTCAGCTGAAAGTGTGAGCATAGGATGACTTTGAAATGCTTTCAGGTCTAGTCACTGTCAACGATAGCCAAAGAATAGGGGCTAGCTGAGAACAAAATCCCAAGGGTGAGTTACCGCTGTCAGCAAGGCCATGGTGACGTTTGTGAGAATTGTCGTCTGGATCTACATATCACAGCGTTTGCTGCTCAACATCGTATAGCGTCTGTGAGATTGAGATTCTTTCATGGCGCGTATGTGATAAAGAAGTGTTCGTGGAGCCGATGAATCAGACGTTGAATGATGCTTGCTGTCGTGTGTGCCAGTTCCCGATGTTTGGCCGCGGCACTGCGCCTTGAAGCATGACCTTATTTTCTCACTACACCGTTTCCTATGTTCATCTCCATCATGGCCTTTGATATGATCCATCTGCTCATCTCATCTTTAGGCACCGGTTGCTATCATGGGCCCCACGAGGCAAGAGTGGGGTTGAAGCCAGTCCCGACTCCGAGCGTTGTGTCATGACGTTGGAGCTTCTAGAAAACGCAGGCCGCGTCCGATTCATGCCAACTCATTGACATTGCACGCCCACGACCTCTGAATACACTCTGAAGCTTTGAAAGACGAGTCCTCAATAGCTGTATTCATCATGTCATCTCCGAAAATAATTCGCTGGGGTATTCTCGCAACGGGCGGTATTGCCTTGACATTGTTTGTACCCCACACCCCGCGATAGCTCTCAACTAATATGCTGTAGTACCAAAGACCTTCTCGTGGACCCAATTACACGCGGTGTCAGCCACCTTAAGCACACTGTCGTCGCTGCAGCATCCTCCACGTCGAAGTCGCGCGCCGAAGATTTCTTGAAAGAGACGGGAAGCCCGTCGGACGCAAAGGCGTATGGCTCGTATGAGGAGTTTGTCAAAGACCCCAATATCGATGTTGTATACATTGCGACACCGCATTCGCATCACTATCAGAATGCCATGCTATGCTTGGAGGCAGGGAAGAACGTGCTCTGTGAGAAGGCCTTCACTGTGAACGCTGCACAAGCGCGTGAGCTAGTCAAGAAGGCAAAGGAGAAGAACCTCTTCTTAATGGAGGCTGTATGGACACGCTACTTCCCACTCTCCATCTACGTCCGCGAGCAAATCACCTCGGGTCGTATTGGTCCTGTTGCACGTGTCATATCAGACAACAGCATGGCCTGTGATCCCGAGAAGAGCTACCCTGACGGCAAGAATCGCATGGTCAATCCTGATCTTGCGGGCGGTGCTCTCCTTGACCTTGGCATCTATGCGCTTACTTGGATCTTCCAAACCCTTTACCATACCCAACCAGAGAAGGATCGCCAACCCCCGAAGCTGCTCGCCTTCGTCAAAAACTATGAAGCAACACAAAAGGCAGACGAACATAGCACCATGATATTAAGTTTTCCACGCTCGAAAGAGCTGGGTGGCGAAGCACATGCCGTAGCTACAACCTCTTTGCGTGTTGCAACCGCTCCTGGAGGCAATATGGATACACCATGTTGTCGCATCCAGGGACCCAAAGGCGAGATTCAGGTCTTTCCACACTCTTTCCGGCCCTTGAAGACTAAGATCATCGGCTCGGATGGGAAAGTGGATGAGAAAGACTGGCCAATCCCAGGACCTGGACAAGGCAGTGGCTGGTACAATGGCTTCGGTAACTCAACGCAGTCGGAGGGTGAAGGTCAGGGTATGTTCTGGGAGGCGGACGAAACTGCGGACGCCATTCTGAGCGGCAGGAAAGAAGGCAAGTTCTTGGGTCTAGATGAGAGTATTCTGATCATGGAGGTCATGGACGAAGTGAGGAAGCAGGGCGGACTGGTGTATCCTGAAAACATTGAGACAACAAAGTACCCCACTCAGTTGTAAGTGGCCAGGACAAATCATCACCGCTCTAATTGAATCCAAACCTCTTCATCTACCATCTATAGTATGCAATAACTCTATTCCATTTACTGTTTGGTACGATCAGTACGAAGGCAGAGGTTTTGTCAAGGCCCATGTTGTGGCAGTATCGTGGATACTGGTAAAGCTTCGATCTCTTACATTCGTACATATCTTCATTCCGTGAGATTACATCGCTACCTACATTGATCAGAATCAGAGAATTCTTGGACGCAATGGGATAGCGCAGCACCTGCTTCCCAGGTTCGCATTACATACCCTCTTGATAATGCTGTTAACCAGGCATGTAATCATGTATCATCTTTTCTTGAATAGTGGATCGTGACTCACACAGCTATGGGTCAACAGAACAGATCAGTTGGAATCATGCATAGGACTGCTAATGCGGGGTCTCTGGCGCAGAATGCAACAAGGAAAGATGATCGCTGCCAGTGACTGCCAATACATGTTGCAGTCCAATGATGCAGACCGCTCACAGGAGAAAATGATTAGGGTCTGATGACCAACTGCATAGCCCAGCTGTACTGCGTGTATATTCAAGCTTATGATAGGCGAGCTGGTATTGCAGCAATGGTACATGGTAGACTGCAGTGATTACGCGATTCTACATGACTTAGGTCTCATGGCTCTGCAGTAACACAATGCAGCATGGCGCATACATGCATTACTATCATAGATTCACACTAGTAGGAAAGAACTGATCATGCGCTAAAGAGACAATCAGTGGGTCGCATTCTCATGGATTTACACGCAATGCTCCTTTGGAAACCAAGCACTTTACTTACGGCCTTTGCCATGCAGTGTGCAAATTCGGGTCGACAATCGCTGATCTTGCCACCGGTGCTGAAGCTTTGAACTTGTTTTAAATCCTCCAAGATAATTGAGTCCATAAATCCTCTGGTGGTGGGTGGTAATTACAGTGACTGCGGAATTCCAAAAGACCTCAACCCAAACTGTGGAAGCATGGATGTCAATCGAGAGCATTTGTTGAGGGCCGAAAAATATCGCATTGCATACCGCATAAAGCCTGCAGGCGCTCAATTCAACACACCCTGCAATAAGATTACTGTCAAAGGCTCCATGTCAACCAACCGACGTGGCATTCTGCAGGAGCGCAATAAGCAGCAAATCCTAGCAAAAATCCGAGCTCTTCTCAAAATGTAGCCACACATATCTTTATCGCCCTGAGATAGGCGCGGATGAAACGGAAGCGGTCGCTGGCAAGGCCGCGTCGGCTGCCATAGTTACTGCAGGGCCGCCAATGCAACCCACACTTTCAGTCGCCAAAGGCGCCTCCAGCATACTGGGCTACCTCGGTTACAACCAATAAATGTAAGCCTTCACTGGCTGACGGAGGTGATAGCTCCGACAGCTACGTCGTTCTGAAGTACCAGTAGTGTGGCGACAGTACCGGTGAGGCACGAATCCATGCGAAAGGCTTACGAGCGTTCATCCTGTCATAGAGTCGTACGCGCACCCGATCTAACGTGTCAAACACAGAGTGGTGGGAACTCCTCCTATGATATTCATGATTGGGACGCACCTAGGTCAGATTCAATGGCTTCATGGCGAGGTGCTTTCTCGATTCGGAAGCGAGGCGTGAGAAACATGCCCAGCTGGGTAAAGCAATTACGAGGATGGAGACTCAAGAAAGGCAATTGCCGGTACGATCTCCGGCATTTCGAAGCCTCCAAACTGCCTACATAGAACCGTTTCTATAGACACCGCAGCATATGGAGCTTTACAGCCTTTCCAAATCGTAAACTGGCAGGTTGTAGCACACAAGCTTTCCTGTTTGGGTTTAAAGAAGATTGAGAATATGTCGCGCATTTGTAAAGTCTTCGCCTTATATCTTCCAAAGGTCAGGGTCCATGAAGCTTGCGCAGAGTGAACATGTCTGTCACGTGATATGACAGGGCTCGACCAGTTCTAGAAGCGTATTATCTCAGCGTGCATGAACCTGCATATAGCGCGTCGTGTGTCGGTCGAAGTCACGAACGCGATGTTTTCATTTTCATTCGGGTAGCCTTGCATCCATTCATCGACCCTAGAACGACACGTCACAGCACGCCACCTGCAAGGACGCCAAGGGAGAACTTCTAAGGGCAAGTGCGCTCCCAAACAATGTCGGCACCCCCGTTCAATGATGATGAACAACACAACATCTGCCAGCGCAGCGCGGGCGGATTTCCTCGCGTCGAGACGCTCTCGACCTCGATATAGCCGGAACCCATCATGACTTCGATGTAAATTGCGCTCGAGAGGTATCCCCGAACATCCTTGTTTGAACAGGTGTTGTGGTAATGCCTTGATCAGAACCAGATACCAAACTAGTGGTCAAAGCACCAGGGTCAGTCGCTTAAGAGCAACGGTCAAGGGGCACGCACACGATCAGCCTATACCAGTAGCCCACGCTTCAATGCGTTACATTCTGTCAGTCATCTCGACAAGCATATCTAGGGCTGATGCGTTCGCGCCAGGGACAAGCGCCAGACATGTCTGTTTGAGAGCCGGGAATCCAATGAGAGCAAGATCGTTCTACATTTCTGGGTCCATATGCCAAAGCCGACACATTTCACTCTGCAGGTGACACTGAACAAAGCAAGGCGTGGGGATGACGCACCTTTGGGTGGTGTCCTGGCCGCCTGGCATCGAGCCGTGCCGCTTCCGCCTCCGCTCATGTACTTTACCGTAACCGGTCGGTCCGAACGCCGCAGCCAACGAGACCCTCGTGGCCAGCTGTCATTGCAGTCTCGGTCTGCAGAAACTAACCTCGCAGGCGTCTTTCAGTGCCAGCACATCGTTCATCCCAAACTACTCGTGGCGACCAGCTACATCACTTTGCCCAGGCCATTGCCGCTCATTGGTCTTTTCTTCCCGACGCAATGGTCTTCAAGAATATTGGTGCAAGTCATAAATGCGTTACCTGGATTCAGCACAGCAGCACTTCTTTTTTGCTTCCTGTTTCTCGCTTCCCCCGCAATTGCTTGCCCATTGTCATATTTGTGGGCCAATGAGAAACCGAAAGACCTGCCAGCGCAACATGGCCGCAACCCCTGATCATGCACCATCTGGACTGTGTACCACACTGCTGCAGAAAAATACTCTTGCAGGGTGATAATGTGGCAAAAGTGCTGGCGACGTCCTTATGATGCCAGAAATGAGGCTCTCAAATAGCATGTTCGGAGTATAAACAGCGAGCATGGTTTCCCCGAGAACACTGTCTTTCCAAACTTGTCAGCTCTGTGCCACCTTGAGTTCTACCAGACCCACCTGCAAGGTCATTCACCCCACTCTGTCATCGCTACCTGGATATTTCACCAGCATTCACCGTCCCTGATCCCTTCAGCATGGCAGCATCCGAGACCTATCTCCAGAAGCTTCAGCGTAGGGCCTTCTGCACCACGGTTGACCAAAGCTAAATCTTGCAGACTACTGCGCTACGCAGCAGATAGCGCAGCCGCAGTTCCAGGATTACTCCGACCCTCGAGGTTTGCATCCCTCCCCCGTAGCAACATTAGTCTGTCTCTGACTCAAGCACATAGGCATCAGGACAGCATGGTCCAGCAGCGTCTTCGTACACGGTCGCGAATACCGAGCACATCTCTGGAGAGACTATCGCTACCTTGAGCAGTCGCGCGAAGAAGCTGCTGAAGTGGCATGGAAATCCTTGACTGGAGCGGCTGCTGCGAACGCAGCCACCCAGGCACAATACAACAACAATCGTGGCTACACTGCGACCCGATAGGTTCGCCTCGAACGACCCGGGACATATGTCCACCGCAGTAGCATGCCCGTCGCGTCATCAGCTAGGCAGATGCCGAGCATACTCTACGCTAGCAACAACACAAGGGCACAACGTGGGATTTTTTCCTTGGACCAACCGCACGCTTCGCTCGTTTTGCCGTTTCATCATACTTCCCTCTACCCTGATCACCGTTTCGATTCTCTTGGCCCGCTTTATACCCATAAACGCATATAATTTGGCGCGCAGGGCAGTTCGACATGTTCATGGAATACGGACGGACATGTCGATCCACCTCCTCAGAGAGACGTACGCATGACCCGGGCCTACTCAGCTCTTCCATCAACTCGTCGGTCTTGCAACGCATCTGACATCTTGGACACAACGGAACATGATCTTTGGTTTCTGAGCTTGTTCCTTTATTTCCTTTTCTCTTTTACAAGGCAAGGCCCCTTTTGATTTCTGCTCTGAGCCTAGTGAAAAAGGCATAAGAAGCTGCACGCTACAAGCTGTATGTTACCTATCAATTTGATCTTTGAGGTGGCTACCGCAATGGTCCTACTAAATGCGTACTACCAAGACACAGCCCAAATGCCTGTCATCCAGTTTAGAGAATGTCAGTAATGCTCTCACGTCGCACAGTGCTATCGAGTGAGCTCATAGCGAGCAGAAGCTGAACAATACCTTACCTGCAACTCGAAAAAAAAGCGTGCCATGAGATAAGCATGAGTGACACAATTGAATGCATGTGTCACGGCTTTAGCGACGCTGAATGAGTAGAGCACATCTATTTTGTGATTTAGAGGTCTTTGCAGAATTAGGGATGAATTCTATAGGGCTGTTTTGCGGCCAATGTAGGTTGTTCTCAATCGTCATAGAGCATGACCACGTCTCCATCACCGTCATACCACGCATCAGAACAGCCCCTCACATCGACAAGATCCACCCAATCGTCATTCTCCACAGCAAGGACTTTGGGCATTCGTTTCATTACTCCCGATGCGTTGCCATCAAAGCCGAGCATGTCCACTCGCTCAGTCTTTGTACGTTCATCGTGGTGACTTCTAATAGGTGTATTGATCGTGGTGCATTTGGAGGCAGGCCCTGACACATCGTCTGACGCATCTCCCATGATGATGTCCCCACTCTGATCAACAGAATACAGATCATGCACGATACCGTCTCGGCAGAGGTATTGTTTCGTTCGAACAACTGGATGCACGTAGTTGTGGAAACGCCACGATCTGCACTGCGATGAGTGCGTGAAGGCCCGGATGGTAATGTCGGGTTGGGTGTGGACTGAGATTTCGCAAATGCCCGTGATCTGATCTACTTCGGTGCCGCCGAGGGCGATGGGCCATGGTGAGTTGGGGTCTTCGGGATCGGCATGGGCCGCGACATCGGAAGTCAGAGGTACGTCCCACCAATTGAGCCAATGATTTACAGAGTTGGCGCTTGCCGCGGATAGATCCAACTCATCTCTGTCTGTATTGTCACCTTTCTGCTCTGCTCGCGAAAACAGAACGATATCAGGAGGCACATTGAAGAGCATGATTGTATCTCCATATACTGCGACAATGATGGCGCCATTAGAGAGATCTGCAGCAGCTGTATACAATCTGGGCATCGCTTTCTCATCCGGAGGGACAAAAACCATCTTGCGCAATAATTTTGTAACCCCACCAAGTGGCGCGTCGCACCCCAGTATCAATTTATCGGTCACCGGGTCGATGAACAGGACATGGTGACCATCGCTCAGCGGAACAGCATGATAGTGGTCACACCCTCTTCGATTCGACGCCGATTCAAAACCAATGGAACCCCAGAAGGAGCTTAATGTTGGCCGATTGTGAAAGAACTTTTGTCTGATGGCAGGCCGATCGTCAGGATGTGCGGCGCTGGAGATGAGGCGCAATTTCTTGGCAGACTCTATACCAGGGCGAGGAGGTAGGAAGAAAAGGTAATCGCTGGGTGCTGTGAGCGGAAACTATCGACTCAAGCTCTGACCCGTGAGAGCATCGATCCAGTGTAGCTCAATACCCGCGGAGCAGCCGAATGCGACGCAGCGGCGCTGTGGGCAGATGGAGACGCTGCGAGGCGGATCGTCCTCAGAACAGAGGTGTCTATAGAATGTCGATGTGCCTGGTCCGATCGGAATGGTTTGGGGACAAGACCCTTCCTGCGAAGAGTGGTATCGTAATTGTCTCCACAATCTGCCAACTCCAGAGACTGGCACAGTTGCGTCTTTCGAAGGACTTCGCACGTTGAGATTCCATGTTGAATTGATAAGATTGCGATCATGTGCATGCTGGTCGTGCAACCTCTCGAGGCCGATATGTTCATTGTGCGAGTGTATATCAATTGCGTGGAGCGAATCGAGCTCCCGCCCCTGTATGCCAGAAAAGTTTCTTTGTGCAGTTCCATCTGCTTTTTCACCAGGAGTTTTGACGACGGCAGGTCGCTGCTTAGGTTGACCTTCGTGATCGTAATGGAGTTCGCAGACCATGCCCATTCGGCCTTCGAGGAGTGCTGCAACAGCACGGCGGCCACAGGAGACGTCCATGCTCATAGAAATGACTCTCCGGGGGCACACTACGCTGGTAGCGGGGATAAGAAACCCATGCTGGGTATCGTATATGTAAATTAGCGTATCCCGGGCGAATAACGCAAATCGCCCGCATGTACTCGTAGAAAAGGTCAGACCACTACTTTTAATACGCGCAGAAGAACCATGGCCGTCGAAGAATCCCGTACAATTTATGCTTGTGCTCTCAACCACGGCCGGTCTATCATCAAGTCCGTTTCCAGTCCAGTTGCAGGCAAGGGCGCATTGTCGTGATAGGTATCGGCTAAGCAACCATTCTTTGCTTTGGACGAGAGAGCCATGTGTGTCGTGAGTGTGCATCTGTCGCCTCAATTCAGCAATGGCATCCCCGCTAGACCAACCACCCCGCTCCAACATTGATGACAATAAACCCTTGTCGAGACTAGCTCGCATCCAGCTGCGACAGGTATGACGAGCAGCATTGAATTCTCTTGGATGGAGATAGTTGAAGACATGTTGAATGATCTCGATAGGTATCTGGTACGATGCGGGAAACCGCGGCGGGGCGACAAGATTCAGCGTACACCACCATGCTCGACTGGTAAGTCTTAGGGCTTTCTAGGCACCGATTTCCAAGAACGGCAACAACAGTATAGCCAATGTTCTGAGTTTGCTGCCGCCGCGTTGCCACATGTCCAAAGAGGTGTGCGGGACACTACCGCATCCGCCTGTGTGAACGCTGCTTAATGCTCCTGTCAGTCCATTCCTGACGGGAGTCATCAAATCCTCGTTAGGTGTGCAAACTCCAAGCAGAAAATCTGCCATGTTACGTGTGACACCTTCGCCTGAGATGGGTTCGAGCAAATTTTCTTCCAGGAAGTCCGCCTCGCCGAGCATAGAAAATGAATTCGATCGAGTGCGACGTAAAAATTGGACTTCACTGCAAGTGCCGGCAAGACTCGGTAGATGTGATGTTGAAGAGTGCAAACTTGGCCCGCTAAACACAAATGCGGTAGGGGATACAAGGTCTACGCTCGGCACCGATCCTTGGAGAGAAGAATTCGGTCGTGTTCCGAAGCTGGAAGCCCGAGACCGTGACAGTGGGGTGGTTAGTGCCGATGTAGAATTGTTACTGTTGCTAAAGAACGATGTGATGTATTTTTGGAAAGCAACTCGAGGCTTCTGTCGTATGCCATGACTATGATGGTCCCTGCGATGATAGCCTTTGGTGACGCGTGTTGATAGGTCACCGGCCCGGCTAGTTCTATCACGCGCTCGAAGCGGAAGAACGTGACGCAGCAGATCTGATCGTATTGTCGTGTTTACAGGCGATTTTGAGGAGACATGCGCCAAGCTCGGGTTCTCCATGTAAGGCTGTTTGGCCAACGAGGTTCCTGTCGTCTGTCCGGAAGTCTGCGTGTGCTCCGTATCGTGTACTATCGGACTGTATGTCGGCGTCCGAGTAGTAGGCGACTGAGTACACGAAGAGACTGAGGAAAGGTCGATATCCAATGTTGGAAGGGCGGGTAATGACTTAGTCCCCGCAACACCTCGGGATAGGAGGATCTGAGAAGACGTCGTGAAGCTCCCCACCCGTAGGTAGGCTACTTGTGGCAAGCGTAACGATGAGGATAAAGCGCGTAGGGGGCGGGTGGCTCAAGTGATAGATGGAGTGATACTCAGTAATATATGTTGTGTGCGTCTCGAGCCATTGACAACTCGCGCATGTGCGCAGAGGAGGTCCGCAAGATTGAAACATGGAAGAAAACTGCTAATGCAGTGAAAGAGTAAGAGCAAGCGTATCAATTAATCGTGGCAGGTGGGTATCGACAAACAATCCAAATACAGAAGGACAACTCAAGACTCATAGCGCGTCTTCAACCGGGAGGAGGAAAGACCAAGGTGCAACTGCAGCATGTCAATATAGCAACCTGAAGGCATGCGCAGCACGAGCCATTCTGATTCCCTTCGTAGCGGAAGACTCGTGTCAAGTGGGAGCAAAGTATACGAGGAAAATATATGCAGAGAAGCGGGTCCGCTAGGGAAATTCAGTTCATGCTACTGAGGGCCCGTTCGATCCATTCTGAGATGTCGCAGTACTGTTGCCGAGCCACGCCTCGCTAAGGCTACGAGAAGATCAGCAAACTTATTCCATTTCAATCAACTTGTACTTACGGCATCTTCAGGCAAGGATTTTCAAATCTCTGTCCGCGCTCCCTGGCTTCGTCTAGTGTAAGTCGCCCGACTGCCCGCTGTCCGATTCTTCCTGAGGATACAGCTTCTTCTTGAACGTCACGCCCAAGAGCTGTGGGCTCCGGACTACGAAGACTGCGCAGAGCAATGAATTTCATGAGTGGTCGATAGGTACGCGCAAACACGTAGAAGAACCAGAGAGTCGCAATGATTAGTGGCACTACCAAGGCTGCTCGCTTGAAAGCCTTTTGCAAGGCCAACTGACCAGCGACTGTAATCTGGAAAAGCACGGCCCCACCGATAATGCGATCACACATCATTGTCCATCCTCGACCAGTGGAATGTTGACGATGTTCCATGGCATAAAGTAGTTGATACTTGTGGACAAAATGGCCTATCATAAAATACGCCAGGCCAGTCAATAAGACCTGCCAGGAATCTCGCAGCACACTGTACACCATGCAGATGATGAAGATGAGGATGGTCTGTGGCAAGAAGAAGCCGTAGCTAAAGACCGGAGGCTGAACGAGTTCTGCATAATCTGAACGGAGTTAGAAAAGCACCCAAGCTGTTTTGAAAAAGCTCACCTCGTGGCGTTTTGGCCCCTATGAGATAGACCGGGTAGAGCGATAGCGCGCCAAATTCCATCAATCGCAACGGAAAGAGTCCAAACCCTTGGAGAATTATAAAATTCGTGTAAAAACCAAGGAGATCAGATAACGACTGAGCTAAGGCATAGGCAATTTGCGTAGCGCTCGTAAGCTTCTCTGCAAATTTGGACCATCGCGCCACGAAGCCAGATGCAGTGCCAAGAATGGTGAATAAGATGAAAAAGTTGAAGAAGACAAAGAAGAAATTCTTGGATATCACAGACAGCTCGACATCCCCTTGTGATATCATGCCTTGCATGTTGGCCAGCCAATCGTAAAGGAAGGGCACAGCCACGGTGATGAGTGTCAGCGCCAATGTCGGTAGTTGGGTGCTGACGAGGGACTGAAGGTTTGGGTGACGATCTAGAGCTTCGGCAAGACTGGGAAAGACTTCCTGAATGGAACAGATGTTCAGAGCTCCTGCAATGGGAACCAAAAGCGTCGTCCAAAATACACTCAGTATACCGATAGCTACGGTGATTGACCATGAGCGTGTTATTCTCTGACTTCGAGAAAGGTACGTGTTGGACCAGACAACATCGGAGGGCGCAGGACTAGTGTTGGCGAGGAGTTGCAGCGGAGATGGATCGAGAACGGCCTGTATAGCCATTTGAGCGCTCGCTACACTGTCCATGGTCACAAAGGCCAATGGAGTCGGCTCGAAATCCTTCTTTCGAAGCGTCTTGATCTCATCGTCTATTCTGCGCAACTTCTCCTCGTAGTAGTCGATCGCATCAACAATCTTGTATCGCAATTTGAAGCGTCCGTAACGTAACTTCATCGTGGGGCGCTGCCGGCCGTATGGGACAATATAATCGGGGTCTCGATCAACCTGTCGGATCAGATGGCTCGCTTCGTTGTCGTCCCTATGGCCATCATCGGCGGACTGCCGCGGAGTAGGCTGGACAATGGGCAGAGTCTCCAGGCTTCGCTCGACCGTGTGACTGCCAAGATGTACCGTCCACGCCTCCTCAAGCTTTCGCAGAATAGATTGTCGCATGTTGACCTTTCTGTCCAGTTCTTTCCAGTTTTTACACAATGTGACGCTTTCGACCCTGCCGATTTGGAGATCTTCGATGAACTCCTTAATCTTGTCCTCGGAACGCAGGTTCACGGGAATACCCGATAAACGAATGGTGCGATCTGTGATAGTGGTTTGGCTCCCTAGATACTCCTGGCGAACGTCGATGATCCTTCTCGTTTCAGACACGATCAGGTACATTATCAGGCCTGTGAAGAGGTATGCGAAGACGAGGTACATCCAGAGATAGTCCGTGGCGTACTCGTACTCGGCGGCCATGATTGTAAAGGTCGCTCGGGGTTGCATCCGCTCGTCGTGAGGGTCATGGTCGGGGGGCGGCAGCTTCTTGGATTCTGGGTGTGTATCGTGGACGGGCTTGATGACAGCGAGTGCGAAGAAGAGGGTGACGAGGAGGAACTTCATAGCCATCTTGAAGAAGGCCAGGTATACGTAGGCATCCAGGCCCGCCGAAGCCAGCACCTGCTCGTCGGTGATTCTCCATAGCGGCAGGATCCAGCCAAAGAAGCTATCGGGAAGTTCGGGGAGGGAGGTTGCCAGGTCGTTCTGCTTCTTGCGCGCTGCATAAAGACCTTTCCATCGAGGCCGCAGGAACTGAAGGCACAGATTAGCTTTGAAGCACGAGAAGCCGTGGAGGACTTGCGCAAAAGGTCAGGAATGCTCCCACGCCAAGGGTTAAGGAGAGGTAGATCTGGAGTCGAACGTCGCGCGGGTGAGACCTGCCGAGAATGTCGTCCGGACCCAGATTACAAGTTTTGTTGTTGCGCGGTATCATGGCCGAACAATGTCTTCGCTTGCCATGCAATGCGTATACCAAAGTACGGTGTGTACATGCTGTCTTCTGGCGAAGGCGCGCAGACCGCCGCTGCTCCTTTCGTCATAATGCAGCTAGCGGGCGCTAAGGGCGCTAACCATCGCTTCGACAGCCTGACATTATCTCACTCTCACTTTACTCTCACTTCCACTCGGACAAAATATACTAGAATTTGGGATTCCCAATACTGAAAGAGTGCGGAATGCCATGCACCGTTAGACACGGTCCGCGTGCGCACACTCTAATCGAGTTTGTAGGCACTCATTGCTGACTAAACTCAGGCTGCTAAAGTAAACCTTGCCTCTCCTGAGGCCGCTAAAGTACATGAGTCAGCAACCTTTGATGTTGCAGACATGGACACTGTCAACAGGCATATCTGCCAGCCATCTCAGAGGCTTGCTGAAGAAGCCCTTGCAGCTTTCGCCGTCTCTTCCCATCCATGTCAATATCTACAGTTCTGACTTGTAGTATATAATAAATGCGTACAGAAGGGACCTGTACTCAGATACTCCTCAGAACCATGACAACACTGTCCATGGAATCAAAGTTTCATCTCGTACAAATGACAGTGCAAGAGCCTCTCAGACAAGGGACTTCTGTACACCCAGTTGACGACCCACCTAGTCAAGCATTAAGCATTCGTGACCGCTTGGCCTGGAAGCTTATCACCTGTCATGCGCTAAATTGACGCTTGCGCTGCGGCAAAGCTCGGAAGGTCAAGCAGACGTGCGAGTGCAAAAAGGACGCAACACATGATGCAGACTAGGAAGGTGAAGCGGCGGACGAGCATGGCACATTTCTAGCAGTGGCCGAATGCCTCCATGGTTCAGTGTTGGAATGGACAGGCACACGTGTCTCGGGAGTCTTTCCCCCAACTGACCCCAGAGGAGGACCAGGCGGTGGCTTGTTTTATCGTCGTCTTTGCGCTCCGCTCACTTCGCTCCCAAGCACACCCGCCAGCACACAGCAAAAGCATCCCCGGTTGCGCATCTCGAGAAATTGATACCTAAGCACAGCGTCCTCGCGTGGTTACACGAGCTCTTCTGTGCAACTGGACGAATCCGACTCCTTCAGCATCGACTTGGCAGCCAAGATCGGTGTGGCTCTTGGTGCAGCCTTGTCAGGCTCTGGCGACGTCAACTGGGAAAACTGGGTATTACCGTACGTACAAGCATCGTCTCGTCTCGCCGGCTCCCTGTGTCGCATCCAGATTGCTCCTGGACGTCCGTGCGACCGCCTCGTGTGGTGTGTTGGGCGGTCGCAGTTCGGCATTAGACACAGCCTCAACCACGTCTCCTCGCGTACCCGCAGAACGCTTCCATGTTGCCACTACTGCCCGTCGTCGACCACACTACTCCGCCATGCTGACTGACGGCGTGCGTAATCCAGTTCCTGTCCCTGCCCACTCCCGCCGGCTGTGTCTGTGTTCCTTGTCGCAGCATCTGAGACACGTGCGCGTCGCCCTCGACCACCTGCACTCCCACCTGCACTCCCACTCCCTATCCGACCCGCCAAACGTCCAACCACGGCCATATCTCGACACTAACACTAACGCGACCCTGCGCGCACGCATCCGATAACCCACCGCCCGCGCTCCCGACTCCCGCACTCTACGCACCCCGCCTGGACATCGAACACCAGCAAGGCGATTCTGTACGCCTCCACCGCGATACACGAATCGCCGCGTGCCTTGCAATCGGTGCTCGCTGACTGCTGTTGCCCGTGCGGCCAACCACAACCAGAACGCGGGTAGCCGCATGATGTGCGCGATACAAATAGTATGAGTTCCAGTCAGACGCGCGCAACCGTCAATCCACCCTCCCCCGCGCCAAGCAGGTCGATCTTGTCCAGGCTCAAGTCGCCCTTGTCCTCCAAATCACGCAACTACACCGAGTTCTACATCCAATCCGACGACCCCCACCGCCAGTACGCCCCCGGAGACATCATCAGTGGATCCGTGATACTCAAGGTCACCAAGCCATTGAGGATCACACATCTGGTAGTCTCGTTGCATGGCTACGCCCAGGTCTTCAAGAACCCGAATGCGCCCGGCGATGCATACAAGAACTACTGCACCACTGTTGGGTCGGGCAAGGGCAAAAGGGCAGGCAGCTATTATGGCAACGGCTTTGTATCACTTTTCGAGGACGAGGTAGTCCTATGTGGCGAGGGAAGGTTGTCTGAGGGCGTATATCACTTCAATTTCGAGCTCGAGTTTCCGTCAAAAGGCCTGCCAAGCAGCATCGACGTAAGTTTAGACGTCACTACACTAACCGGAATCACTTCCTAACAGCCTATAGTTCGAACGCGGCACAATTACCTACATGCTGACAGCGACATTGACGCGTCCGACTACCATGTCCCCCACGGCTTCGTGTGACGCAAAGGTCAATTTGATTGATGCAATTGATATTGCACCGATAGGGGAGCCGAAGCCGCGCATAATTTCACTGGAAGCGATATCACGAAGAGGTCGTACGAAAACGCCACGAAAGCGGCCGGACACAGCTGTGGCCGACTCGACATCACAGACCCCTCAGGGACCTGAACCACCACGAACAGCACAAGGCTCAGATCCGAACGGCATTGCAGAAGAAGCCGAATACCCACGCAGCCCATCACCAAGTGACGTGAGTTACGAGAGCCAGATGAGCAGTGGTGGCGCCTCAGGAACCGAGTATGGCGTTCGGTCAATCCATACTGCAACAGACGGGATAACCAAATCAGACGGAAGCCGGCCATCAGCAAAAGGAAAGACCATCACAGCGACTATAGACGTTCTCAAAGGGGGCTTCCTCCGAGGTGACCAAATACCTATCAAGGTGACTGTGAACCACACCAAGCATGTCAGAAGCTTGAATGGCATCGTGGTGACTTTGTACCGTCAAGCCAGGGTAGACATGCACCCGGCTTTGCCAGTCGCGCCGAACAGCAAAGGTGACAAGAAAAAGACGGAGGATTATTACCCGAAGTCTCGAACAGGCCTCGGCGGACTTTCTCTGTCGTCTGCTGGATCAAGTCATCTATTCCGGAAGGATTTGTCACAATCATTTGCACCACTTTTCGTTGACCCAAGGACGCTTACCGCGGAGGTCAAGTGTGCTGTGCGAGTGCCAGACGAGGCATTTCCCACCATCTCAAATGTCCCCGGTGCCATGATATCATTCAAATACTACATCGAAGTGGTCGTGGATATCCAGGGCAAATTGACGGGACTAGATCGCATGGTTGCTAATGCTGGTCTCGTGAACGTTCCCTCGGGAGGCGCCAGCTTGGGACGCGAGGATGCTTCAAGTAACATGTTCTCAACCTACGGTGGCAACTTTGTTGACACGGATCAGATCCGGCGCGAAAAGGGTGTCATCTCGTCCCTGTTCGAAGTCATCATCGGCACCAAGGACAGCGATCGAAACGGCAAGCGCAAGCAAACCCGGGTTCCCGATGTCGCAGAACTTGTCCACAATATTTCGAATGAACCGAACGCCAAGCCGATTGTTGCAGAGGGCTACGATCAGGAGTATTATGACTGTGACGAGAACGGGCAGTATTACGATTACGATTACAACTACGACCCCGCATACTATGAAGTCCCTGGATACGAACAACATGGTCAGCGTGGAGAGCCCTCATATCATGCACCCCCACAAGCCCCGGATGGTGACCAAGGGCTTTCAGAAAAAGAACGTATGCGACGTGCAGAAGCACGATTACTACCGTCACAGCCTCCCGACGTTTCGGGCCAATCAACTTCCCTTTTGACCAATGTTCAGCAACGCGTTCCTCCTTCGGCGCCCATATTACCAGAAGACGATGATCCGAATCCACCTTATGCTGCGGCCGGTCCTTCATCGATACCTGTTCATCCCCCACCACCTTTTCGCACTACATCATCACCATCAATGTATACCCACACAAATGTGGCGCCACCCCTGCACCGTCGTGCAACAAGACAACCAGACGACGACAATAAAACAGCCACTACAGGCTCGTCGACCACTATCAACGCCATGCACAGTGCTGTTGGCACGACATCTCCCAACAGCAAGTCGAGCAAATATTCGAAGCCATTACCACCCTTGCCGCCACAGTCTCCGCCATCAGCTCCCGCTCCAGCACCATATTATGAACCATCTTCATCGTCACATGTTCAGCCCACAGACGACAAGCAAGAGATGCAGCGGCGTAGACTGCAGTTGGAACAAAGCGCACCTCCCGACGAGAGAGACGAGGAGCACGAGTCTTCCCGACAACCCTCAGCACCTCCTACCAGCAGTCGTCACAATCCTGTCCTGGTTCCATCAGCACCGACGTTGGACGATGACGACGAGGGCTTGATAGAAGCTGTGCGGCGAGGCAGAAGTATGATCAGTGCCGTTGATGACAGAAGAAGAAGTGAAGCGTTACCCGAGTACCAGAGGTAGCACATGTGATGAGAGCGTTTGACACTTAGCGCTTAACGATATTTAATAAGGTGGATGTCAGTTCCACGTGACTTGAGCACTTATGAGATACCTGATTTGCTTTTTGAATAGAATAGAATTTGATCTATTTGTACGCGACTTATACGCAGCAAAGCAGTGAAGGTGTTCAGTCTCGCGCGCATTCCTGCTCGTAGTATAGCTTAGCTAGAGCAATGTCTATTCCTCGATGCCATGTTACACCTTCGGACGCCACCTCTAGTGTGACACAGCTATAGTTCTCTCCTGGTCATGGGGAGTTGTCACTGTTTGAGTAAAGTAACTCAGTTTAG
>Ga0265780_10001366_pt1 | contig 34495 bp, 32 predicted proteins | sample P1T30metagenome_FD_192432 | JGI IMG/M metagenome (GOLD analysis project Ga0265780, IMG submission 192432) | Plant litter microbial communities from East Loma Ridge, Irvine, California - P1 T30 | ecosystem: Environmental > Terrestrial > Plant litter > Unclassified | place: USA: California...
GAACTGAAACTGGACCAGGCGCCCGACGCCTACCAGCACTTCGACGAACGCGACCACGGCTGGACCAAGGTGGTCCTGCATCCGGGTTCCTAGCGGAGCAGGGCGCTCACCTGCAGAAAAGGCCCCGCACCCGCAGGGCGAAAGCGGGGCCGTGAGCTGGCCAGGGGTTGCAGGATCAGCAACGCCGGCGGCAGTTGCCCAGGGCCACGCCGGCCGGATAGTGGCGCAGTTCGGAGCGGATGCCCATTTCCGCGAGCACATCAGGTACGTGGCCGTGGTGCAGGTCCTCGACGATGCCCTCGACCATATTGACGCTGTCGGCGGCGACCAGCATCAGCCAGTTGCGCAGTTCGCTCTCCGGCAACTTGCAGGCCAGGCGTCGGATGGCGCCCGACAGCCACTTGGGCGGCTCGGCCTTGCCGAAGCTCGCGCAGGCATGCGCACGGGTCGCCGAGCTTTGCAGCGAACGCAGACAGCAAACGGCCATGCTCGGTGTTCAGTAGCGCGACGCCAAAGCTGCTGAAGCGGATTGGTCGGCGTCCGCGAAAGAAAGAACATCCCGTCGTGATCCAGACGTCGCCGCCCGCAGGAACAATCGTCGCAGCGATGAAGTTGGAGATCTTGGATGCTTGCTCTGAGCTGCACGATGTCCCAGGATACGTGCGCCTCGAAGTAAGTTTGCAAGATGGCTGCTGAACAGGTCATCCTACAATTTTTCTGACAAAAAAAAGTCATCTTTGCTCCTGAGAGCTGAAGGAATTCTGATCGGCAGGCACGCCAGGCACAATAACATAGAGTGCGCATAATCTATATTATGTTAAATGAGACTTGGATGCGCGGCGATCGAGTGCTCTTTCGCGCCACGTTCACCCAACCTGTTCCTGGTCCAGCGTGATTCCAGCCACCTGTTCGCGATCGTCACGTATTTCGTCGAACCGCTGCGCCAGGCATGGACGTCAGCATCCGTTTGCGCGCCTGCGCTGCCGTTCGACCGTCTGGCAAACGCAGGCTGGATTTCAAGCGCAAAGCCTGCTCGTCAGTCGGATGCATTCAAGCGGACTCCATGTCCAATATTCGCTTGCTGCTCCGTCGCTGCTGTTCCAATGCTGCCCGCACGACGCTCACGCGCCCCGTCGCTGCACTGCCGTATCTGACGATGTGCCGTTAAAACACGCTGCTGGCAGTTCGCGCCGCGTCTTTGTGGCCGAAACGCGGCTGGTTTCTCGCTTGCGCCAAACGAATGACCATGCAAGCATCGTGCACCCGGAAAAGCTCACCGCGCCGACACCATGTTCATGCTGTTGTACGCAGTAAATCAGGGTGCCGGCAGCATGATTGACGATGATGTTGTCGGCGCCAATCAGCGAACCGGCACGGGAACCAGGTGAGCCGCAACAGATGCGCGCTTCGTATAACGCCTGACAAAACAAGCACTTGCGCCCCCTTCCCCTCCCACCCCCTGCTCCGGCGCCCTGCTTCGGTCCATCGATCATTTGCACCCCTCCTGCAAACACCGCTATATGCAAGTATTAAATGCTCGTATAATGAGTGCATATTCAACCCATGAAACGTTCAACATGAAAACCGCCATTGCCTACCTGCGCGTCTCCACCAGCGAACAAGGCCGCTCGGGCCTGGGACTCGCGGCCCAGCGCAAAGTCATCGACGACTTTGCTGCTGCCGAAGGATTTACGCTGGGCGACATCATCACCGAAGTGGCCAGCGGCAAGCTGGGCCTCGATGACCGGGCCGGCCTGCGCACTGCTTTGTCCAAGGCAAAAACGCTGCGCTGTCCGGTGATCGTTGCCAAGCTCGACCGGCTCAGCCGCGACGTGGCGTTCATCTCCGGGCTGATGGCGGCCGGCACGCCGTTCATCGTGGCCGAACTGGGCGTCGACACCGATCCGTTCATCCTTCACCTGTTTGCCGCGTTGTCGGAAAAGGAACGCAAACTGATCGCGTCCCGCACCAGATCGGCGCTGGCAGATTTGAAGGCCCAGGGCGTCCAGTTGGGCAACCGGACCAACCTGTCCGAGGCGCAGGCGCTGGGCCAGGCCAGGAATGCCGAGAAAGCGGCGGCGTTTGCGGCCGGGATCCTGCCGGAAATCCGGAGGCTGCAGGCGCAGGCAATGACGATGGCGCAGATTGCCGATGAGCTGAACCGGCGCGGCGTGAAAACGGCGCTGGGGCGCACCTGGCACCAGTCCACCGTATCGCGGCTGATCAAGTCGGCGGCCTGATGGAGCGCGAGCGCATCGCCGCGCTGGACGCGATCCGGGGCCTTGCCGTGCTGGGCATCCTCGCTGTCAACGCGGAGGCTTTCGGCGGGCCGATCGAGGCGTTGCATGACATGGCCGCGTGGCCGTTTCCGCATCAGGGCGCAACCGCGCTGTCCTACTGGTTCGTCGACGTCTTTTTCCGCGAAAAATTCATCACGCTGTTCTCGATGCTGTTCGGGGTCTCCGTGTTTTTGGTTGGCGGCGAACACGGCGACGCCGTCAAAAGCCGGCTGCTGCGGCGCCGGCTCACCGTGCTGTTTGCCCTGGCCATGCTGCATGGCTTCGGCATCTGGTGGGGCGATATCCTGTCCCTGTATGCCATGACGGGCGCCGTGCTGTACGCGTGCCGTTCGTGGGAGCCGCGCACCTTGATGACCACTGGCCTGGCCCTGTTCGGCGCCATGTCCCTGCTGCTGGTGCCGGTTGCCACGGTCGACGCTGCGAACGACGCCGACAAGGCGGCCGATGTGGCGGCAGCCATTGCCACTGCTACTGCCTCGTGGGCCGGCGCATACGAAGTCAATGTCCGCAGCTATCTGCAGATGCTCGATGGCTATCCGTGGGCAGTCTTGCCGACACTGTCCCTGATGATGATCGGGCTGGCGCTGTTCAAGAAGGGCTTTCTCGCCGGGCGCGCGACCACGCGCCGGTATTGCGCGGCCGTGGCGGCGGGCGCTGCTGCATTGGGGATCCAGGCACTGTTGTCCTGGCGGGAAGTGATATTGCTGCAGCCGGTCGCGGCACGCGATGCGGTTTTCGGCATGCTGGCGCCGGTGATTGCGCTGGGTTACGCAGCCGGGGTGATCCTGCTGCTGCGCAGCCACGCGGCGCCCGGGCTGGCGCCGCTGGTGGCAACCGGGCGCATGGCATTCACCAATTACCTGGCGCAGTCCGTCATCATGACGACCCTGTTCTACGGCGGCCGCTTCGCCATGATGGGACAGGTCGACCGGCCGGCGCTGTGGGCCATCGTAATTGCGGTCTGGGCCGTGCAACTGGCGTGGTCGACGTGGTGGCTGGCGCGTTTTGATTACGGCCCGTGCGAATGGGCCTGGCGCTGCCTGACGCTCGGGCGCCGGGTGCCTTTCACAAGGCGCCCGGCTGGAACGGTTTAGTTAAAACCGGCCAGCGTCACCTTGCCCATTGCCTTGCCGCTTTCAATGAGCGCATGCGCACGGCGCAGGTTCTCGGCGTTGATTGCCCCCAGGTGGGCGCCAGCCGTGGTGCGCAGCTGGCCGGCGTCGATCATCGCGGCCACTTCGCCCAGCAGGCGGCCCTGCTCACCCATGTCGGCGGTCTGGAACAGCGAACGCGTGTACATCAGTTCCCAGTGCAGCGCGATCGATTTGGTTTTCAACGGCACCACGTCCAGGCTGGCCGGATCGTCGATGACGCAGATGTGGCCTTGCGGGTGCAGGCTGGCGACGATCTCGGCCAGGTGCTCGCCGGTATGCGTCAGTGCGGCCACAAATTCGACGCCTTCGAGGCCGTGTTCGCCGAGCTGCGCGACAAACGGCTGGCGGTGGTCGATGACTGCGTGCGCGCCCAGGTCCAGGCACCACTGCACAGTTTCCGGCCGCGATGCGGTGGCGACGACGCGCAGTTTGGTCAGCTGGCGCGCCAGCTGGATCAGGATGGAGCCGACGCCACCGGCGCCGCCCACGATCAGCAGCGTCTGGCCTTCGCCGCCGCCTTTTGGCACGTTGAGGCGGTCGAACAGCATTTCCCACGCAGTAATCGACGTCAGCGGCAAAGCGGCGGCGTCGGCATCCTGCAGCGTGGTGGGCGCCAGTGCGGCCAGGCGTTCGTCGATCGCGTGCAGCTCGCTGTTGGCGCCGGGGCGATTCAGTTCGCCGGCGTAATAAACGCGGTCGCCGGCCTTGAACAGCGTGACTTCGGGGCCGACTTCCTCGACGATGCCGACCGCATCCCAGCCAATCACCTCGGGCAAATCGCCGACAGCCGGACGGCGCCCGCGGATCTTGGTATCGACCGGGTTGACGGCGATTGCGGCCACGCGCACCAGCAGGTCGCGCGCACGCGGGGTGGGATCGGGGATGACCAGGTCCTGCAGCGATGCATTGTCCGAGATCGGGAGGGAGGCAAAATAGCCGACTGCTTTCATGGGAGCGCCTTGAGTGAGAAAAGATGCATCACTCTACCCGTCCCGGCGCAACCTTGCAGCGCACGCCCCTGTTTTACCGCGCAGGCTCACTTCAGCGGCGGCCCGCTGACGCGCCATACCGTGTTGCCGACATCGTCCGCGATGAGCAGCGCACCGCGGTGATCCATGATCAGGCCCACCGGACGGCCCTTGTCCAGGAAGCCGGTAACAACGTCGACCGGCGGCCCGGCGGGTTTGCCGTCTGCGAACGGCACGAAGACCACCTTGTAGCCGCCAGCCACGCTGCGGTCGGCACGGAACTGCTGGCCGATGAAGGCGCCATCGCGCAGGGCTGGCGGCATGGTGCTGACCGGATTGTTGAACGCGAGGCCCAGTGGCGCGCGATGCATGGCAAGCGGGTAATCGGGGGCGATGGCGCGCGCCGCAAGGTCGGGCCGCTGCGGCATGGCGCGCGGATCGGGCGTGGCGCCGTTGTAGCTGTACGGCCAGCCGTAGAACCCGCCCTGGCGCACCGACGTCAGGTAATCCAGGGCCACGTTGCGTTCATTGACAACGGTCCACATGGCCAGGGTGTGCGGCTCCCACTGCATGGCGTTCGGGTCGCGCAGGCCGCTGGCAAAGGTGCGCACGGCGCCAGTGGCGCGATCGACTTCGAGGATGGCGGCCCGGTTCTTTTCAAGGTCCATGCCATTCTCGCCCACGTCGCTGGCCGACCCCACGCCGACATACAGCCGGGCGCCATCCTCGCTGGCCAGCAGGCTGCGCACCCAGTGGCGGTTCAGCGGTCCGTCCGGCAGGTCGGCCACCTTCGTGGCGGGCGCCGTGATGCGCGTGTCGCCCGTGTTGTACGGGTAGCGCAGCAGTGCGTCGGCCTGCGCGACATACAGGTCGGTACCGACCAGCGCGACGCCGCCTGGCGCCGCCAGGTGGTCGAGCAGGACGGTTTGCTGCGCGGCGGCGCCGTCAGCGCCGGGCCGCACCAGCGTGATGCGCCCGCCCTTGCCTGCCGGGCCCGCGGGCGGCGCAAGCAGGTCTTTCGGGCGCAGCACGGGCACCGCGGGGCCGGTCGCTTCGACGATCAGGATGTCGCCGTTGGGCAGCGGATAGAGGGCGCGCGGATGCATCAAACCTGTCGCCAGTTTGCTGACCGTAAGGCCGGCGCTGGCGACCGGCGCTTCGCCCTGCTTCCAGGTGGGCGTGCCGCTGCCCGGCTTTGCCGGTGCGGCCCGGTCGCAGGCGGCCACGGCCAGCGCCGCAGCGACCAGGGCTGCGGTGGTGCGCAAGGGATGGTGCATCAGCGCCCTCCGCGGGAAGGCGCCACGGTTGGCGCGTCATCGCGCGGCCAGCCGAACCAGGCGGCCAGCAGCATCAGCACCACGACGGCGGCCGACAGGGTCAGGCCCAGCGGCACCACTGCCGTGTACCCCTCGCGGCTGTGCACCACCGTGTTGGCCAGTGCCAGCGCCAGGGCGGCGCCCAGCAGCATTGCGTGGAACATGGCAAACGGCGCACTGCGCACCTGCGGCGCGCGCATCCACGTGGCCACTGCGGCGCAACCGGTCACCAGGCCCATGATGCAGCCGGCCACCAGCAGCCAGCTGGAAAACGTCGACCAGAGAAACACCGTCGTGCGCCAGTAGGCGAGATCGGCAACCAGCGCGCCGGTAAAACACACGGCGGGAAACTGCACCAGCGCAGCGTAGGCCGGCTGGTTGGCCAGCCCGGAGCGGGTGCTCCGGGACGCTGGCAAAGAGGCGGCCGGGCTACGCATGGAAAGGCCCGCCAGGAAGATGGTACGTCGTGTGCATGAAGCTGTCCGTCATGTTCTGTGAATAAAAGGCTCACATTATGCGGCAGACCGGGTACCTCATGCACTCACCTTACAATTCATAACAGCGGATAACAGCGTTACATCGCCTGCACCCAGCTGCCTTTGTAGACGATCGGGCCGCTCGGCTTGTTCGGATCGGGCGATCCGCCCAGCGGCTCGACACTGACGGCCAGCAGGGCGACATCGTCACCCAGCGCGCCGGCCGGCAGCGCGATGCGCACTGTCCCGCTCCTTGGCAAGATCGCGAGCGACCGTGGCGCACCGGCTTTCGGCACCGCCCACAGTTGCAGCACCCTGTCGGCAGCCGGCGTCACACCTTCGGCCAGGCGCACGTCCAGCGCGCCATGGCGGCGGTCGGCCGTGACCAGCAAGGCGGCGCGGGACTGGTCGTCGCTGAGCGTGGCGACGTAATCGACGGCCGGCAGGCTGCTGCGCCACTGCACCAGCGTCACGGCCAGCACCAGGCAAGCCACCATGGCAGCCAGGCCGAGCGGACGCCAGAAGCCCGGCGCGGCGCCGGTCCACCAGGACGCCGGGCGCAGGTGCAGGCGCTGCTCGATGGCGCGCCAGACGCGCCGCGGCGGCGTCACGGCAGGCGCAAATTCGCTCATCGGCGTCAGGCGTGCGCGCCATGCCGCAGTCAGGGCGCGCAGCGCGGCGTCGTCATGCAGCCAGCCTTCGAAGCGGCGCCGGGCCCCGCCCCTGAGCGTCCCCAATACATATTCCGCTGCCAGTTTGTCGCGCAGTACGGCATTGTCGCGGTAGTTCATGCGCTCTCCTGTTTGCCCAGGCAGGTCCGCAATCTTTCCAGACTGCGCCTGATCCAGGTCTTGACGGTGCCAATGGGCAGCGCCAGTTGCTGCGCCAATTCGCTATGCGATAAATCGTGAAAAAAAGCCATGCCCACCACCTGGCGATGCACGCTGTCGAGTTCCGACATGCACGCAGCCAGCGCTTGCGCGTCGCGGCTGATCTGCAGCGCCTCGATGGGCGTGGCGCCCGGGTCTTCCAGGGCGCGCAGCACGGCCGCTTCGAAGTCATTACCGTCGATTTCAATGGCGTGGTCCGCAGCGCGCAACGCGTCGAACGCCTTGTTGCGCACGATCGTGGCCATCCACGTCATCGGCGCCGACAGGTGCGGCCGGTAATCGCGCGCGCTGTGCCAGACCGCCGCGAAGCTCTCCTGCAGCACGTCTTCGGCCAGTTCCCTCCGATGCAATATACGTAAAGCGAAGCCAAACAGTTTCGGCGACGTGCTGTCATACAACGCACGAAAGGCGCCGGCGTCGCCGGTGGCTACCCGCGCCAGCAGGGCGCGCAGGGTGGCGGGATCGAGTCGGGAAGGATCGGAAGGCACGCAGGTATTCCTTTTTACATAATTTTTGTTGACAGAAAGATAGCATGAGTGCGGCGCACCAGACGATTTAGTTGATAAATAAAATATTGTTGAATCCATTACTGGCGCCTGTCCGTACATCGTTAGACGTCGCAATTTGTATGAATGCAACAGTCGTGCGCCGTGTTCGACCTGTGCTGTGTATAAGTTAAGACGCAGTAAATGCGCGAAGGAAACGGCGTAAGCAGTTGATTTGTAAGAAGAAGTGTCGTTCGAGTTGGTTACCGGAAGTATCCGCATCAAAAAAATAATATTCATCTTTGGAGAGAAACCATGCAAAAGCAACAAAAACGCCTGCTCGCAGCACTGATCGCCGGACTCGCTGCAAGCGCGGCCTTCGGCCCGGCCCAGGCGTCCAGCCACCGGGAAGCACCATTCATCACCTCCGCGCCAAAAGTCGACGGCACCGACTTCTACATGTTCCGCAGCTACGAGCCGAACCGCGCCGGTTTTGTGACGATGATCGCCAACTACCAGCCGTTCCAGGATCCGCAGGGCGGCCCGAACTTTTTCCAGTTCGACGCCAATGCCCTGTATGAGATCCACGTCGATAACAACGGCGACGCCAAGGAAGACATCACGTTCCAGCTGCGTTTCAAGAACACGTCGAAAAAAACCGCGCTCACCATCGGCGGCAAATCGGTACCGATTCCGCTGATGTATTCGGGCCCGATCTCCGGCGTCAACCCGGCGTCGCTGAACGTGCGTGAAACGTACACCGTCGACATGGTCAAGGGCGACCGCCGCACCGGCACCCGCACGCGCCTGGCCAACGCCGCTGGCGTGACCGAATTCGACAAGCCGATCGACAACGTCGGCGACAAGACGTTCGGTTCGGCCACCGGTTACGAGACCTACGCCAACCAGCACATCTACGACATCGTGATTCCAGGCTGCGGCGCCGGGCGCGTCTTCGTGGGCCAGCGCAAGGAGCCGTTCTACATCGCGGTTGGCAAGATCTTCGACCTGTTCAACCTGAACCCGCTGGGCGCCGAAACCGGCCAGAAGAACGACCTGGAAATGAAGAACGTCAGCTCGATCGCACTGGAAGTGCCGATTGCCTGCCTGGCTACCGCGAGCGAGCCGGTCATCGGCGCCTACACGACTGCCAGCGTGCGCCAGGGCCGTCTCGTCAATCCAACGCCAGCTTCCGGCCTGAACAACGCTACCAAGGAAGGCGGCGCCTGGGCCCAGGTGTCGCGCCTCGGCATGCCGCTCGTGAACGAAGTCATCATCGGCCTGGACGACAAGGACCGCTTCAATGCATCGAAGCCGTCGGGAGACGCGCAGTTCCTGACCTACGTGACCAACCCGGCGTTCCCGGCCGTGGTCGAGTCGCTGTTCCCGAGCGCCAAGGCCCCGACCAACTTCCCGCGCACCGACCTGGTCGCCGCGTTCCTGACCGGTATCACCGGCCTGAACAAGCCTGCCAATGCGGTCCCGTCGGAAATGCTGCGCCTGAACACCAGTATTGCCGCTACCCCGCTGGCCACGCAGTCGCCACTGGGCGTCGCCGCGGGCGACAACGCCGGCTTCCCGAACGGCCGCCGTCCGGGCGACGACGTGGTCGACCTGTCGGTGCGCGTGGCCATGGGCGCCCTGTGCGTGCTGACCACCACGACCGACAAGTTTGCCGTCGGTTGCAAGCCGAGCGATGCACCAGCGGGCGGCGCAGCGCTGACCGATGGCGTGCGCAAGGATGCGAGCGCCTTCAAGCCAGGCTTCCCGTACCTGACCACCCCTTTGCCGGGCAACCAGTAATCACCCATCAATGAGGAGATGACCATGTTGACACTTCCCTTCAAGCGCCTGGCGTTTGGCGTGGCCGTGGCTGCAGCCGCGCTGACGCTGGCCGCCTGCCACAGCAGCGACAACGACAACGGCAGCACCCCGCCGCCGGTGACCACCACGCCGCCACCGGTGAGTATGGCCGATTCGTTCATCACCATCGTGAAAGCGCTGATCACCGTCACCAACGAGACGGCCGAACCAAGCCCGATCGACGGCGTGACAGCGACGGCACCGGAAAATACGGAGCCCGAGTCGACCAGTTAAGATGGCGCGGGTTGCTTGCAGTTAGCCGCCCTTTCACTTGAAAATCATCTGGCTTTGCCGGTGATTTTTAACAGAGCCAAGCAAAAGTAGGGCTTCACTTTTGTTTGAATGGCTCAGTGGGGAAGCGGTTGCTTCCCCTTTTTCTTTTTCTACTATTTTTCAGACGATGCCGCCTTCCTTCTTACTGCGTTGCCTGTGCACCGCCCTGGCCTGCTTTGTGGCGCCGCTGCACGCCGCACCCTACATTCCGACCGACGGCAAGCAGGTGGTCGAACGCCTGCCCAGCCGCCTCGACCCGGTCCAGCGCGAACTGCTGCGGCTGCGCGCCGACCTGAACAAAACACCGAATGACGTCAAGCTGGCCAGCACGCTGGCGCAGCGCTACATCGAACAAGCCCGCCTCGAAGGCGATCCGCGCTACCTGGGCTACGCGGAAGCCGCGTTGAAGCCGTGGTGGAAGCTGGCGGCGCCGCCGGAAGCCGTGCTGGTGCTGCGCGCCACCATTCGCCAGAGCACCCACGACTTTCCCGAAGCGCTGGCCGACCTCGACCAGGCCGTCAAGCGCGACAGCGACAACGTGCAGGCGTGGCTGACCCGCGCCACCGTGCAGATGATTACCGGCGATTTTGCCGCCGCCAAAGCGAGCTGCATGCGCCTGTATTCGCGCGCACCGCAACTGGTGGTGCAAACCTGCCTGTCGAATATCGCCAACGTCAGCGGCCAGGGGCCGGCCAGCTACCAACAGCTGGCAGCGGCGTTTGCCGCGCAGCGCGAGGCGACGCCCGCGATCCGCGTCTGGGTCGCCACGCTGCTGGGCGAGATGGCGGCGCGCGCCGGCGACACGGCCGGCGCCGACAGGTATTTCACGCAGGCGCTGGCCGCCGACCAGGCCGACAGCTACCTGCTGGCGGCGTACAGCGATTTCCTGCTCGACCAGGGCCGCGCCCAGGAAGTGGCGCGCCTGCTGAAGGACAAGACCCGGGCCGATGCGCTGCTGCTGCGCTATGCCCTGGCCCTGCACGCCCTCCGGGCCGACGGCGCCGCCGAACAGGTCGAGGCCCTGCGCGCCCGCTTCGACGCGGCCATGCTGCGTGGCGATACGGTGCACCAGCGGGAACAGGCGCGCTTCGAACTGTCGCTGCGCCGCGACCCGGTGCTGGCCGTGAAACTGGCCATGCTGAACTGGGACGTGCAAAAGGAGCCGGCCGACTTCCGTATCCTCGCCGATGCCGCCGCTGCAAGCGGAGACGCGCTGGCGCGCGCGCTGGTGGTCAACTGGTTGAAACAAAGCGGCCTGCAGGACAAGACCGTCGCACCGGCGCTGCGCCGCCTGAAGGTGGCAGCATGACGACGTATCTGATGCACCGCGTACTATTTGTCCTGTGCATGCTCGTCGCCAGCCTTGCCAGCGCCCACAAGCCCAGCGACAGTTACCTGGCGCTGACGGTTGCCGGCAGCAACGTCACCGGCCAGTGGGACATCGCGCTGCGCGACCTCGATGTTGCCATCGGCCTCGACCAGGATGGCAACGGCGAACTGACCTGGGACGAAGTGCGCGCCCGCCACGACGCCATTGCCGCCTACGCGCTGGCCCGGCTGAAACTGTCGAGCGGCGGCGCGTCCTGTCCCTTGCGTGTCACGCAGCACCTGCTGGACAACCACAGCGACGGCGCCTACGCCGTGCTGCGCCTGCAGGCCGCCTGCGCCGGCGATATCACTGTGCTTGACGCCGACTACCGCCTGCTGTTCGACATCGACCCGCAGCACAAGGGCCTGCTGCGCCTGGCCGCCGGCGCGCAGACGTCCACCGCGATCTTCACGCCCGACAGCCCGATGCAGCAACTGCATGTGGCCGATGCGTCGCGCTGGCGCCAGTTCGCCGATTACGTCAAACACGGCGTCTGGCATATCTGGATCGGCTTCGACCACATCCTGTTCCTGCTCTCGCTGCTGCTGCCGGCCGTATTGATCCATACCGCCAAAGGATGGCAGGGACGCGACACGTTCCGGGCCTCCTTCATCGAGGTGCTGAAGGTGGTGACTGCCTTCACGCTGGCGCACTCGGTGACGTTGACCCTGGCCGCAACCGGCGTCGTGGCCCTGCCGTCGCGTGTGGTCGAGTCGGCGATTGCCGCGTCGGTGGTGCTGGCGGCGCTCAACAACATCTGGCCCGTGTTCGAACGGCGCCGCGCCGTGGTCGCCTTCGTGTTCGGCCTGATCCACGGGTTCGGCTTTGCCAGCGTGCTGCTGGACCTGGGCCTGCCGAAAACGGCGCTGCTCCTCTCCCTGGTGGGCTTCAACGTCGGCGTCGAGCTGGGCCAGCTGGCCATCGTGGCGGTGTTCCTGCCGCTGGCGTTTGCCGCGCGCAGGACGGTGGCGTACCGGAAGGTGGTGCTGCTGGGTGGTTCGGCGCTCATTACCCTGGTTGCGCTGGTATGGCTGGTCGAGCGCCTGGCCGATATCAAGCTTATTTCCTGAACAGGGTGCGGCGGTTCGGGTAGAATCGCCGCATGCGCCGCCTCCTTGTCATTTTCCTGCTGCTGATCTTCCCGCTCGAAATGACATTCGCGGCAGTGGACCCGTGCTGCAATTACAGCACAGGTACCGCGCGCCACATGCAGTGTGTGGAGGGTGCCACCGCGACACTAACGCAGGATGCTGCCCACCCGCTGTCGAACCTCGACGCGCACTGTTCGCTGTGCGCGCTGGGTGTCATCGCCTGCCTGCCGCACGCAGCGCCCGCTGCACTGGCGCCGCGCCTGCAGCGCGACAGCATCACGCCTGCCGCTCCCCTCGCCTTTGCGTCGCACCTGGCGCCCCGCCCCGACCGCCCCCAGTGGCCGCTGCCCGCCTGAGCGGCAGCGAACCCGTCTTTTCCTGACCTACCCGTTCGACCTGCCGAATTCCCTTCCTGTTTGATGTCCGGAGAATTCGATGCACCCATTGATCTGGCGCCTCGCCGTGGCTGCGCTGGCCATTGCGCCCGCGCGCGCCCAGCCCCCTGTTGAACCCACTGGCGCGCTGACGCTGGCCACCGCCCGCACGCTGGCGCAGGCGTTTCATCCTGCCATCGCCGCAGCGCAGCATGAAGTCGATGCGGCCGGCGGCGCGCAGTTGCAGGCCGGAGCCCGTCCCAACCCGGAGCTGGGGCTGCTGGTGGAAGACACCCGCAGCGCTACCCGCGCCACCACTTTGCAGCTGAACCAGCCAATCGAACTGGGTGGCAAGCGCGCGGCGCGCCTGGCGGTGGCCGGGCGCGCCCGCGACCAGGCTGGCGCGGCGCTGGCCGCTGCCCGCGCGGACGCCGGCGCCTCCGTTTCCGCAGCGTTCGACGACCTGCTGGCTGCGCAGGACGCCCTGGCGCTGGCCGCAGCGACGCGCGACGTCGCTGCGCGCACCGGCGCCGTGGCCAACAAGCGCGTGGCAGCCGGCAAAGCGTCGCCGGTGGAAGCGACCCGCGCGCGCATCGGCGTGGCCGAAGCGGACGTGGCGCTGGCCCAGGCCGAGGGCCAGGTTGGCGCCGCCCGGCGCCGGCTCGCCGCAACCTGGGGGGCTCACACAGCGCACTTCGACCATGCCGAGGGCGACCTGGGCGCGCCCGTGCGCCTGCCGCCGGTTGCCAGTTTGCTGGCGCGGCTCGACCAGTCACCGCGCGTGGTGCAGCTGCGCGCAGAGCAAGAGAAGCGCGGCGCCCAGGTCAGCCTGGAGCGCGCGCGCCGCACGCCTGACATCACGCTGTCGGCCGGGATCAAGCGGGATGCCCAGCTGGGGCGCGACCAGGCCGTGTTCGGCGTGGCAATCCCCCTGCCGCTGTTCGACCGCAACCAGGGCAATGTCATCGAGGCCACCAGCCGCGCCGCCCGCGCACGGGTTGATCTTGAGGCCGGCCTGGCCGACGCCACCGTGCTGTTGCTGCGGGCAGTCGATGCATGGACCGTGGCCGAGCGCCAGGCAGCGCTGTATCGCGACGAGGTGGTGCCAGGAGCGCGCAGTGCGTACGAGGCGACTGCGCGCGGATTCGAATTCGGCAAATTTGCTTTCCTTGACGTGCTTGACGCCCAGCGCACGCTGCTTGGCGCGCGCGAACGCCAGCTGCGCGCGCAGGGCGACGCCCGCCGCGCGCTGGCCGACATCGAGCGCCTGCTTGGCGTCCCCGTCTCCACCCTGACCGAGGTTTTGCCATGAAAAAACAACACATCGCCGCCATCGGCGCCATTGCTGCTTTTGGCGTGGCTGCTGCGCTGTTCATCCTGCGCGCGGCGCCAGACGACACGGACGCCATCGAACATGACGACCATGCGCCAGCAGCCACCGCAGCCGCAGCCGCAACCCCGCCGGCCGGCGTCATCGCCCTGACCGATGAACAGATCCGGGCCGGCGCCATTTCGCTGGAACCCGCAGCGCCGCGCCGCCTTGCCAGCAGCCTCCACCTGCTTGGGGAAATCCACGTGAACGGCGAGCGTTCCGTGCAGGTGGCTGCGCGCGCGGGTGGTTTGGTCGAGACAGTGCCGGTCAGCCTGGGCCAGCAGGTCAAGCGCGGCCAGGTGCTGGCCGTGCTGGCAAGCAGCCAGGTGGCCGACCTGCGCAGCGAACTGCACACCTTCGAGCAGCGCCTGGCGCTTGCGGTGACCACGCTGGCCCGCGAACGCGCACTGTGGGAAGAAAAAATCTCGGCCGAGCAGGATTACCTGGCCGCCCGCCAGGCGCAGCAGGAAGCAGCCAACAGCGTGCAGAACGCGCGCCAGAAACTGGCGGGCCTGGGCGCCGACACCAGCGGCGCCGGCCTGGCACGCTACCAGCTGCGCGCGCCCATTGCCGGCACGGTCATCGCCCGGCAGGTGGCAGCCGGGGAAGCCGTCGCCGCCGACAAGCCGCTGTTCACCATTGCCGACCTGTCGACTGTCTGGCTTGATGTGGCCGTGCCGGCAGGCGCTTTGCCAGGCGTGGCTGCCGGCAGCACGGCGCAGGTGCGCGGAACCGGCGTCGACGCCGCCGCCACCGCAACGATCGCCTGGGTCAGCGCGGTGGCGGGCGAGCCGTCACGCACCGCCACTGCCCGCATCGTGCTGCCCAATCCGCACGGGACGTGGCGCCCGGGCCTGTTTGCCAGCGCCGACGTGCATGCCACCGAGCGCGCGGTGCCGGTGTCGGTGGCGATCCAGGCGGTGCATGCGGTGGACGGCCAGCAGGTCGTGTTCGTGCGCGCACCGGGCGGCTTCGTGGCGCAGCCGGTCACCACGGGCGTGGCCGACGGCCGCCACATCGAAATCGTCTACGGCCTGCGCGCCGGCACGGTGCATGCCGCCGCCAACAGCAACCTGGTCAAGGCCGAACAGGGCAAGACCGATGCCGGTCATGCGCATTGAAGGGACGACGCCATGTTTGAACGATTGATTAATTTTTCCATCGCGCGGCGCTGGCTCGTGATGCTGGCCGTGCTGGGCATGGCGGGCCTCGGTCTGCTAAGCCTGCGCGCGCTGCCCATCGACGCCGTCCCCGACATCACCAACGTGCAGGTGCAGATCAATACTGCCGCCGCCGGCTACTCGCCGCTCGAGACCGAGCAGCGCATCACCAATCCCATCGAAGCGGCGATGGCGGGCCTGCCGCGCCTGGAGCAGACGCGTTCCCTGTCGCGCTACGGCCTGTCGGCAGTGACGGTGGTGTTCAAGGACGGCACCGACATGTTTTTTGCGCGCCAGATGGTCAGCGAAAAAATGGCGCAGGCGCGCGCCAGCCTGCCGGCCGGCGTCAATCCGGAAATGGGCCCGATTGCCACCGGCCTTGGTGAAATCTATTACTGGACCGTCGAAGCCCGCGACGGCGCCGTGAAACCCGATGGCACGCCGTACACGCCGGCCGACCTGCGCGAGATCCAGGACTGGATCATCAAGCCGCAGCTGCGCACCGTGCCGGGCGTCACCGACATCAACACCATCGGCGGCGATGAACGCCAGTACCAGGTCGCGCCGTCGCCGGACAAGCTGGCCGCGTATGGCCTGGGCATGCACGACCTGGTGGCTGCCATCGAACGCAACAACGCCAGCGTGGGCGCCGGCTACATCGAACAGCGCGGCGAACAGTTCCTGGTGCGCGCCAGCGGCCAGGTGCAGTCGCTGGCGCAGCTTGGCGCGATTGTCGTGGCCACGCGGGACGGCGTGCCGGTGCAGATCCGCGACGTGGCCACGCTGCAGTTCGGGGCAGCGCTGCGCACGGGCGCGGCCACGGAAAACGGGCGCGAGGTGGTGCTTGGCACGGTGTTCATGCTGATGGGGCAAAACAGCCGCACCGTCTCGGATGCGGTGGACCGGAAATTGCGCGCCATCAACCGCTCGCTGCCCGCCGGCGTCTATGCGGCGGCCGTCTACAACCGCACCACCCTGGTCGACAAGGCCATCGCCACCGTGGCGCGCAACCTGGTCGAAGGCGCCGTGCTGGTGGTGCTGGTGCTGTTCCTGTTCCTCGGGAACGTGCGCGCGGCGCTGATCACGGCGCTGGTGATTCCCCTGGCGATGCTGTTCACGTTTTCCGGCATGGTGGCGCAAGGCGTCAGCGCCAACCTGATGAGCCTGGGCGCGCTCGACTTCGGCATCATCATCGACGGCGCCGTGGTGATCGTCGAAGGCTGCGTACGGCGCCTGGCGCACGCGCAGCAGCTGCAAGGGCGGCGCCTGACCCTGCCCGAGCGGCTGGTGGAAGTGGCGGCCGCCGCCCGCGAAGCGCGCCGCCCGCTGCTGTTCGGCCAGCTGATCATCATGGTCGTCTACCTGCCAATCTTTGCGCTGGCCGGCGTCGAGGGCCGCATGTTCCATCCGATGGCCTGGACCGTCGTCATCGCGCTGCTAGGCGCGATGATCCTGTCGGTGACGTTCGTGCCGGCTGCCGTGGCGCTGTTCATCGGCGACCATGTGCAGGAAAAGGAGCCGCGCATGATGGCCGCGGCCGGCCGCTGGTACGGGGCTGCCTTCGATGCAGCCATGCGCGCAGGTCCGGTGGTGCTGGCGGCGGCAGGCACGGTGCTGGTGCTGTCGGCCCTGCTGCTGACGCGCCTGGGCAGCGAATTCATGCCCAGCCTGAACGAAGGCGACCTGGCGGTGCTGGTGGTGCGCGCGCCCGGCACCAGCGTGGCGCAGTCGGTGCGGATGCAGCAGCAGCTAGAACGGACCCTGAAAGCACGCTTCCCGGAAATCGACCGCATGTTCGCGCGCATCGGGACGGCGGATGTTGCCACCGACCCGATGCCGCCGAATGCGGCCGACAGCTTCATCATGCTGCACCCGGAAAGCAACTGGCCCGCACCGCGCAAGACGCTCGCGCAGTTGCGTGAAGCGATCGAAGCGGTGGCCAGCGAGCAGCCCGGCACCAGCTACGAATTTTCGCAGCCCATCCAGTTGCGCTTCAACGAACTCATTTCAGGCGTGCGCAGCGACGTGGCCATCAAGCTGTTCGGCGACGACCTGGCAGTGCTGGGCGCCACTGCCGCCAGGATGGCTGCGGTGCTGGAAACGGTGCCGGGGGCGTCGGAAGTGAAGGTGGAGCAAACCGAGGGCTTGCCGATGCTGACCCTGCGCGTGCTGCCGGAAGCGGCCGCGCGCTACGGCTTGAGTGTGGCCGACGTCCAGCAAGTGCTGGCCGGCGCGGTGGGCGGCCTTGACGCCGGCGCGGTGTTCGAAGGCGACCGCCGTTTCGGCATCGTAGTGCGCCTGCCGGAGGCGCTGCGCAACGACGTGCCCGCGCTGCGCCGGCTGCCGGTGCCCCTGCCAGCCAGTGACCGGGGCGCAGCGTCGGTCCCGCTGTCCGAAGTCGCGACACTGACGTTTGCGCCGGAGCCCGCGCAGCTGAGCCGCGAAAACGGCAAGCGGCGGGTGGTCGTCACTGCCAACGTGCGCGGCGTCGATGTCGGCACGTTCGTCGCGGCAGCGCAGGCGAAACTGGCCCGCGCCGTGCCGGTGCCGCCAGGGTACTGGGTGGCCTGGGGCGGCCAGTTCGAAAACCTGGCGTCGGCGGCGCAGCGGCTGCAAATGGTGGTGCCGCTGGCGCTGCTGCTGGTGTTCGTGCTGCTGTACGGGATGTTTGGCAGCGTCAAGGATGGCGCGCTGGTGTTTACCGGGGTGCCGTTCGCGCTGACGGGCGGCGTGATCGCGCTCTGGCTGCGCGACATGCCCCTGTCGATTCCGGCCGCAGTCGGTTTCATTGCGCTGTCCGGCGTGGCAGTGCTCAATGGCCTGGTGATGGTGGCGTTCATCCGCGCGTTGCGCGACGGCGGCATGCCGCTCGACGCCGCATTGCGCACCGGTGCGCTGGCGCGGCTGCGGCCCGTGCTGATGACGGCGCTGGTGGCCGCACTTGGCTTCGTGCCGATGGCGCTGTCGACCGGCACCGGCGCCGAAGTGCAGCGGCCGCTGGCGACCGTGGTCATTGGCGGCGTGCTGTCGTCGACGCTCCTAACGCTGCTGGTATTGCCGCTGCTGTACCGGCTGGTGCATGGAAGGGACGAAAAAGCCCGAGTTTGACAGCCCGCGTGCGCGTGCACGCGGGCTGTCACGTGCTTACTCGGCGATATCCGCTCCCACATTGATGGCAGCGTACGCCCGCGTCACCGCCTTCACTTCACGGCTGCCGGCGCCATACAGCTCGGTGGCCGAAGCAATCATTTTCGTGCGCGCATCGGCATAATTGGTCGACGACGTGAACTTGGTCGTCAGCGCGCGGAAAAAGATGCGGAACGCCCGGTCGGTGCCGATGCCCGTCATGGCGCGCGGCGACTGCACCAGGTAGCGGCTGTAATAGTCGCTGGTGGTGGTGGCGTTCGAGCCTTTGGCGAGGAAGTAGAACATGCGGTTGTTCGGGCCGCTGCTGTAGTGGACGTCCAGGTTGCGCAGCGTGCTGCTCCACGCGTCCGGGCTGCGGCCATCCTTGCTCGGCTTGTACAGGTAGCGCAGCGGCGTGCCGGTCTTGCTGATTTCCAGGCCCGTGACCCAGTCGTTGCCGGTGGCGGGAATGACGGTTCCGGTGCCGCCGGCGCGCGCGTAGGCCTCCACCGCTTCGCCGTTGATGTCCGAGGCTGATTCGTTCAGGCCACCCGACTCGCCCGAATAAGTCAGGTTCGACGTGGCGGCGGTCACGCCGTGGCCCATCTCGTGGCCGATTACGTCGATGGCGCCCAGGCTCTTGAAGCTGGAACCGTCGCCGATGAACATGCAGCGGCAGGTATCGCTGTAGTAGGCGTTGTCGTACGCGGTGTTGACGTGGGCGGCAATGTACGTTGACGTGTTGCGCCCGTCCAGCGACTGCCAGCCCAGGACGTTTTTCAGGGTGTCGTAAGTATTCCTCAGTCCCCACATGGCATTCACCGCAGCGGTCTGGCCGTTGGCGTTGGTGGTGCTGCCGCCATTGATGTACTGCTGGCCGTCGCCCCACGTGTTGGTGTTATTGGTGTACACCGCGCCGGCGGTGGTGCCATGGTTGGCGTTGGTGATCGCCATCGCGCCGTGCGTGCCCCCAACGCCGCGCGTGGTGTCGACCATGCGGTAGGTGCTGCCCGAGAGCTGGGTATTCAGCGGCACGGTGCCGTTATACTGGCTTTTCCCCGTGCCGGCTACCGTTTGCAGCATGCTCCACTGTTTCAGGATGGCGCCGGTCTTCGCGCTGACGATGGTGTCGTGGTAGCGCGGCGTGGCGCCGTCGGCAATGCGGGTCTTGACCAGGTAGGCCAGCTGATAGCTGTCAACGACGTCGACCAGGTCGACTGCATTCAGGTCCGCTTCCGCCTTCCCGGCTGCCTCGGGCGTGCGCACGGTTTTCATGACCGGGTAGACGATCAGTTCGGCCTGTGCCGGTGCGATGGCCACGGCGGCCAGCAAGGTCGGGACCGTGCTGCGGGCCGCGGCAATGGCCGCCTTGGCGCTGATGGCCGGCGTGACGTCGAGGTCGACGCGGTTCAGGGCGCTGCGGCGGTCGGCCACCTCTTCGCTGACGATGCTGCCGGCCGTGTCGCTGACGACCACCGATTCCGAGCCGAATACCCGTACGCCCTTGAAGGTGTGGTCGGCGCGGCTGATGACGGTGCCGACGACGCCCGGGTGCTGGCTGGCCAGGACGAAGTTGTGGCGCGCGTCGAGTCCGTGCGCGCTGCGGTTCGACGCCAGGCGCGCCAGCAGGCTGGCGTTGTCTTGTACGGACAGTGCGCGGGGCGCATCCATCATCGCGTTTTCCGCCGCTGCCGCGTGGACGCTGGTGCAAGGTTGAATAAGTGCAAGCAGGCTGGCTGCCAGAATGGTTTTGCGGGTGTTCATCGGCTCTCCAAGAAGGTCGCGGTGGCGTGGCACCGTTGTCGTTGTGGGCCCGGAACTGCAGGGCTGTACTGACACTAACGGCGACCTCGAGCAGGCGTCAAGCAACCTGGCAAAATGAGACAGATGGCCTGTGCATGTCTAATTTGGGACATTCTTGACGCATTGGCCATGCACACCGCAGGGTCCGGTAACTGCCGGGTAACTGCCGCGTTTGCCGTCAGGGGCAGGGTGGTCGATAATGCCGCCGAAACGCGTAGTGTTTTTTAATTGCCAACTTGAGTGGACTGCCTGATATGCGTGAAATTATTGCTGGGTTTTTGCGGTTTCAAAAAGAAATTTTTCCCTCCCGCAAAGAGCTTTTCAAGACGTTGTCCGTCGGGCAAACGCCAAAGGCACTATTCATCTCCTGTTCCGACAGCAGGATGGTCCCCGAACTGGTGACACAGCGTGAGCCTGGTGAACTGTTCGTTCTCCGAAACGCCGGCAATATCGTTCCGTCGTATGGTCCGGAACCCGGGGGCGTAAGCGCCACTGTCGAATATGCCGTTGCGGCACTGAACGTGAGCGATATTGTCATTTGCGGCCATTCGGATTGCGGCGCCATGAAAGCCATCGCCACTTGCGCCTGCCTTGATCACATGCCAGCCGTTAAAAACTGGCTGCGCCACGCCGATGCAGCCCGGCTGATCAATGAAGCGCTTGATCATCCGACGGAGCAGGCGCGCCTCGACGGCATGGTGCGGGAAAATGTCATTGCACAAATGAACAATATCCGCACCCATCCCTCGGTTGCCCTGGCGATTGCGCAAAAACGGCTGAACCTGCACGGCTGGGTGTATGACATCGAGACCGGGTCGATGATTGCATTCGACGAGACGACCGGCACCTTTTCCGCGCTTGAAGATTATTCTGCCGCGCGACATGGCCGGGCCGGCCCTGCGCAGTGAGGAAGTGCGCACGGGCAGGCGACGGTCGCCGCGAGACATGCATCAGGCGTCCAGGCGCCATGTAGCAGGCGTGTGCAGCGCTCCGCACTAATGCAATCGAGTTGCGTTCATGAGGTGGATGGGGTACAGTCTGGCCCTGACCACGGCTTAGAAGGATCCGCTTGTCCCCTCCCCTCATTTCAACATTCGGCTTGCGCGCACTTCGCCACGTGGCGGACAGTGCCGGCATGCTGGCCTCCGGCCTGTGCCTGCTGCACTGCCTGGCGTTTCCCGTCCTGATTGCGCTGTTCCCCTTTGTTGCGCCGGCTGGCGACAGCGAAATTTTTCACGGCGCCATGGTGGGACTGGCCCTGGTCGCTGCTCTGCTTGCCCTGGCGCCAGGCTACCTGACGCATCGCCGGGCGGTCATCGCAGCCATGGGCATTGCCGGCCTGGCCTGCCTGGCAGGCGCCGTGTTTGTACTCGGTCCCCGCTACGGTGAAGCAGCCGAGACCATGCTGACCGTCGCCGGCGCCGTGCTGCTCACGCTCGCGCATCTGCGCAACCGGGCCTGCTGCCGCGCCTGCGTCACGCCGCGCTGAGCGCCCTGGCGCATCGGTGCGCCAGGGCGGGCACGGGCATGTCAAGGCAGGTCGTGGCGGCGCGTCCTGATTGTCCTGCCCAGGCGCCGCTTGCCGACGCCATCCCGCTGACGCTCAGTCCAAATCCGTCAGCAGGCGCACCAGGCATCATGATTTGCTGTAGCAGATCCGCCGTGCCCAGGAAGGGAAAGTCGAACGTGTGCAAGCCGCTATACAGCCAGCCGCGCGCCGCATGCGGCCGTCCCTGCGAGATAATGCAGCGACATTCACCACGCAGGAGCAACCATGGCACAGCAAGATAACGGGACGAACGGCATCGGTGACGACGACCTTGACGAAAACGGGCAAGCCGATGCCACGCAGGACCAGTCCGAGACTGGCGGCAGCGGCGGCGCCGGGCTGACGCGCAACGACGGCGACGGTCCGCCCGCTGCGCTACCCACCGCAGCCACGCCGGCCAGGCCTGCGCATGCGCCGGTTGAATCCGGTGCGCTGGGCGCGGGGGATACCCGTGCCAGCCAGGCCGGCGTACATCCTACCGGCCTGGGCAGCGCGGAAACAGGCGCCAACCAGACGCCGGAGGACATCGGATCAGGCCGCTAGAACGATTCAGGCGGCGTGCGCAGTCGCAGACAGACGCGGCCTACGCTGTCTGCGACGGCATGGCAGTGGCGGCCGCTTCCTGCGCCGCCAGCTTTTTCCACCACAACCAGGACGCGATGGCGTTGATCCAGAAAAATGCGTACAGCACAGCGGTGATTGTCAGCCCGCGGCTGAAGTACAGCGGCACGGCAATCGTATTGACGAGCAGCCAGAAGCACCAGCTTTCAATCCGGCGCTGCATCATGAGAAATTGGGCAATCACTGAAAAGACCAGCACGCTCGAATCGAAAAACGGCGCGAAGGCTTTGGTGCAGACATACAGAAGGGTGCCGTAAGCGGCCGTGGCAAGCAGTCCGGCCGGCACCATCCAGAACAGGCTGGCGGGGCGCATGTGCGTGACCGGCAGGACGTTGCCGCCAGCACCCTTGCGCCATCTCCACCATCCGTACACGCTGGTGAGCACGAAAAACACTTGCAGAACCACGTCGGCGAACAGTGAGGCCTGGTAAAACACCACTGCGAACAAGGTGCACCCGACAATACCGGCCCACCACGTGTGGACGCTGTTGCGTCCGGCAAGGAAGATGGCCCCGGCGGTGAAGGCATTGGCCGCTGTTTCAAGTCCGTCGATCTGCATCTGTACCCTGCCCCATCCATATGAGAATGGGCCAATGTACGCCAACCGATCGGACTATGGCAAGGTATTCACAGTCACCCTGCCGCTGAAGTCAGTGCAGCTTACAGCGGGATCTTGCCGTGGTCGCTGTCCAGATCAGGCGTGCTGCCGGTAACGGCGGCTTTGGCCATGGCGAAGAATCGCACCATTTTGCTGTCGTTCGAATCCCAGAACTCGGCGCCGTGCGGATCGACGCGCACCAGCACGACATGCGGATCGTCCGGACCGGCAGGGAACCACGCCTGCACCATCGGGTTCCACATTTCCTTGATCTTGGCGCGGTCGACGACGCGCTGGGCAGTGCCGCTGACCGAGACGTACAGGCTGTCGTCAGGCTGCGAAAAGCTGATATTTACTTCCGGCATTGCGCCGATGTTTTCCCACAGGTCCGCGTGCGTGGACGTATAGAACCAGATGCCGCCTTCAGCGTCGATCTGCTGCTTGGTCATGGGATGGCTCAGCAGGTGGCCGTCGGCGCTGGTGGTGGTGAACATGGCGAAACGCAGGTCATCGATCTTGTCTTTCAGCGTCGCGACCTGGTTATTGTTGGAAGTTGTCATGATGGGCATCCTTGTGATAACGATAATGTGCGACCAGCGTAACCCAGAACGGGCGCGCGCTTTGTGCGCAGCCGAACAGTGCGCGCAGGAAGGGAGCGTCATTGCCGCCGCGCCACTGGTGGACAAATAGTCTATAGTGACGCCACGCAGTTCAACCCACCATCATTACGCACTTGCCCATGAAATTTGACGTCGCCATTGTCGGCAGCGGACTGGCCGGCCTGTCGGTCGCGCTGCACCTTGCCCGGACCCGCAAGGTTGCCATCATCTCGAAACGCACCCTCCTCGACGGCGCCAGCAACTGGGCCCAGGGCGGCATCGCCGCCGTGCTTGACTCGGGCGACAGCCACGAACAGCACATCGCCGACACCCTGGTGGCCGGCGGCGGCCTGTGCGACGAGGCAGCCACGCGCTACATCGTTGAACATGGCCGCGAAGCGATCGACTGGCTGATCGAACAAGGCGTACCGTTCACCCGCGACGCCACTGCCGAACTGGGTTTTCATTTGACGCGCGAAGGGGGCCACAGCCAGCGCCGCATCATCCACGCGGCCGACGCCACCGGCCACGCGGTGCAGGTCACGCTGGAACAGAAGGTGCGCGCGCATCCCAACATCACCCTGTTCGAGCACCACTGCGCCATCGACGTGATCACGTCGGACAAACTGACCGGCAAGTCAGTGCACGGCAACACGCCGCACCTGGTGGGCCAGCCGCGCTGCCACGGCCTGTACGTGCAGGATGAAACCACCGGCCAGGTCTTGACGTTCGAAGCGGAACACACGGTGCTGGCCACCGGGGGTGCGGGCAAGGTCTACCTGTACACCACCAATCCCGACACGGCCACCGGCGACGGCATCGCCATGGCCTGGCGCGCCGGCTGCCGCGTCTCGAACATGGAATTCATGCAGTTCCATCCCACCTGCCTGTACCACCCGTACGCGAAATCGTTCCTGATCACGGAAGCAATCCGCGGCGAAGGCGGATTGTTGAAACTGCCGCCGGAGGCAGGCGTGGCAGGCGGCACGCGCTTCATGCCGGCCCACGACGAGCGCGGCGAACTGGCCCCGCGCGACGTGGTGGCGCGCGCCATCGACTTCGAGATGAAAAAGCGCGGCCTCGATTACGTCCACCTCGACATCAGCCACAAGCCGGTCGATTTTTTGCTGGAGCACTTCCCGACCATCTACGCCAAATGCCTGGAACTGGGCATCGATATCAGCAAGGAACCCATTCCCGTGGTCCCGGCCGTGCACTTTACGTGCGGTGGCGTCGTGACCGACCTGGCCGGGCGCACCGATATCCCGGGCCTGTTCGCAGTCGGCGAAACAGCGTGCACCGGCCTGCATGGCGCCAACCGCCTGGCCAGCAATTCGCTGCTCGAATGCCTGGTGATCGGCCGCGCGTGCGCGCAGCAGATCGAAGCGACGCTCCCGGCCGGCACGCCGGCGCTGCCAGCGTGGGACGAAAGCCGCGTCACCAACGCTGACGAGGAAGTCGTGATCGCCCACAACTGGGACGAGCTGCGCCGCTTCATGTGGAATTACGTCGGCATCGTGCGCACGACCAAGCGCCTCGAACGTGCGCAGCACAGGATCAAGCTGCTCAAGGAAGAAATCGACGAGTACTACCGCAACTTCCGCATCACGCACGACTTGCTCGAGCTGCGCAACCTGGTCGACGTGGCCGCACTGATCGTCACCAGCGCGCTGTCGCGCCATGAAAGCCGCGGCCTGCATTACTCGCGCGACTATCCGGATACGCTGCCGAAGGCGCTGCCAAGCGTGCTGACGCCGCCGCGCAGGTAGACCACGCATGCAGCGCCGCCTGACGTTCGGCACCGCCCTGCTGCTCACGGTCCCGCCGCTGCTGTGGGCCGGTAACGCCATTGTCGGGCGGCTGGTCAGGGATGCAGTGCCCCCAATGACGCTGAACCTGCTGCGCTGGTCGATTGCGCTGGTGATCCTGCTGCCGCTGGGCCGGGCCGCGTTCGCACACGGCAGCGGCGCGCTGGCCAACTGGCGCCGCTACGCCCTGCTCGGCCTGTTTGGCATTGGCCTCTACAACTCGTTCCAGTACCTGGCGCTGCAAAGCTCCACGCCGATCAACGTCACACTGGTGGCGGCCGGCCTGCCGGTCTGGATGATGCTGGTCGGCCGCCTGTTCTTCAAGGCGCCGGTGCGTGCATGGCAAGGCGTTGGCGCGGTGCTGTCGGTAGCCGGGGTCCTGGTGGTCCTGTGCCGCGGCGACTGGCAGCAGCTGGCCGCGCTGCGCCTGGTTCCCGGCGACCTGTACATGATCCTGGCGACCATTGCCTGGTCGTTCTACAGCTGGATGCTGATGCAGCAGCGCGATGCGCCGGCGCTGCGGGGCGACTGGGCCGCGTTCCTGCTGGTGCAGGTCCTGTACGGCGTGCTGTGGTCGGGCGCACTGTCCGCCATCGAGTGGACTGCCGGCGCCCCGCACCCGGTTGCGTGGAGCGGCGCCGTATTTGCTGCGCTGGCGTACGTCGCCATCGGCCCGGCGATCCTCGCGTTTCGCTGCTGGGGTGCGGGCGTGGCGCGTGCAGGACCGGCCGTCGGCGCGTTCTTTGTCAACCTGACGCCGCTGTTTACCGCGCTGCTGTCGTCCGCATTCCTGGGCGAGCCGCCGCACCTGTACCACCTGCTGGCGTTCGCACTGATCGTGGGCGGGATCGGCATATCTTCGCGCTGAATGCTACGATGGCGGCATGTCCCCTGCCATTGACTTTGCCCCTGCCCTCGCTGATTTCCTGGCCCGCCATCCGCACACGCTGGTCCTGACCGGCGCCGGCCTGTCCACAGCTTCCGGCATTCCCGATTACCGCGGGCCCGACGGCGTGCGGCGCGGCCGCGCGCCCATCCAGGGGCCGGAATTTCGCACGTCGGCCACCGTGCAGCGGCGCTACTGGGCGCGCAGCATGGTGGGCTGGTCGACCATGGCGCAGGCGCGGCCCAACGCCGGCCATGTAGCGCTGGCCGCGCTCGAACTTGGCCAGCGCATCGGCAGCGTGCTGACCCAGAACGTCGACGGCCTGCACCAGCGCGCAGGCAGCCTGTCGGTGCTGGAGTTGCACGGCAATGTGCGTACCGTGCGCTGCCTCGATTGCCAGGCGACGTTTTCGCGCGCGTTCATCCAGACGGTGATGAGCGAAGCCAATCCATCTCTGGTCGATGCTCTCGCCCAGCCGGCGCCCGACGGCGACGCGCACATCGAGCCGGATGCGCTGGACGAATTCCATGCGCCGTTCTGCCTGCACTGCGGCGGCACGCTGACGCCAGACGTGATTTTCTTTGGCGATAACATCCCGGCAGCGCGGACGGTGGAAGCGCTGGGCCGCATGGAGCAGGCCGACGCGCTGCTGGTGGTCGGTTCGTCGCTGATGGTGTACTCGGGCTTTCGCTTTGCGCGCATGGCCGCCGCCAGCGGCAAGCCGATTGCCGCCATCAACCAGGGCGTCACGCGCGCCGACGACCTGATCGGCCTGAAAGTGGAAGTGCCGGCCGAACTGATTTTGCCGGAAGTGGCCCGCCTGTTGCAGGAGTGATCACTGGTATACTCGGCCTCCGTTAACTAGTGAGGCCATGCCGATGTCGTATCCGTTTTTGAGTGACCTGGTCCGCGACCTGACCGGGATCGACATCCCGCTGCCAATGCCCATGTTCGGCCTGTTCGTGGCGCTGGCCGTGATCGTGGCGGCCTACTTCATGAAACGCGAACTGGCGCGCATGTACGATTCCGGCTTCATCGGCCCCGCGCGCATCCGCGAAAAGAACAAACAGGGCGTCCTGGTCGACAAGGCCATCCCGCCGCAGGACGTGGTGTCGGATTTTGCCATGATCGTGCTGTTTGCCGGCATTGTCGGCGCGCGCGTGTTTCACATCCTCGAGCACACCGACCAGTTCATGCGCGACCCGGCGTCGCTGATATTTTCCCGCTCCGGCCTGTCGATTTTCGGCGGCCTGATTTTCGGCACGCTGGCCGGCATCTACTGCGTGCGGCGCTGGAAGCTCCCGGTGCTGCCGCTGCTGGACGCCACCGCGCCTGCCATGATGATCGGCTACGGCATCGGGCGCATCGGCTGCCAGGTCTCGGGCGACGGCGACTGGGGCATTGCAGCGAACATGGCCCTGAAGCCCGACTGGCTGCCAGCATCGTTCTGGGCGCAGACGTATGAGAACAATATTGTCGGTGAAGTGATCGCCCTGCCCGGCGTGTATCCGACGCCGATGTACGAAACCGCGATGGCGCTGGTGTGCTTCGCCATCCTCTGGGCCGCGCGCAAGCATCCGTTCAAGGTGGGCTGGCTGTTTTACGTGTACCTGGTGCTGGCCGGCGCGGAGCGCCTGCTGATCGAGCAGATCCGCGTCAATCCAGTGCTGCATGTGCTGGGAATGGCCGCGACGCAGGCGCAGATGATTGCGGTGTCGCTGATCGTGCTGGGGCTGGTGGGGATGCTGCTGCAGTCGCGCAAGGTGCGCTGAGAGCCACGCATTTGATGGGGTTCCGCCACTCCATGAATTCGAGCTAGCGAATTAACTGCATGCTTTTGCCGCTAGTTTTTAAACCGTCATCCTCGCGAAGGCGAGGACCCATAGCACGTTTCCAAAGTCATTTGCTCATGCAGCTTTCGGCAGCATGGTATGGGTCCCGGCCTTCGCCGGGATGACGGTTTTTAAGCCAACTGCCTCAGACACGTCATCCGCGCGCAAATGCCAACCTATACCGCCTCGGGTGTGACGATCCGCATTGAATAATCCGTCGCGCGCACGTCCTTGGTCAGGCTGCCCACCGAGATGCGGTCCACGCCTGTTTCCGCAATGGCGCGCACGGTGTCCATGCTGATGCCGCCCGACGCTTCCAGCTGCGCCCTGCCCGCATTGATGTCGACGGCTTCGCGCAGTTTCGGCAAATCGAAATTATCCAGCAAGACCGATGTGGCGCCGGCGGCAAGCGCCTCGACCAGCTGGGCAATCGTTTCAACTTCGACCTGGATCGGCACGCCCGCATCGAGCGCCGCAGCCGCCTTGAGCGCTGCCGTCACGCCGCCGGCTGCCGCGATATGGTTTTCCTTGATCAGGATGCCGTCGTACAAAGCCATGCGCTGGTTCTGGCCACCGCCGACGCGCACGGCGTATTTCTGCGCCTGGCGCAGGCCCGGCATCGTCTTGCGCGTGTCGAGGATGGCGGCGCTGGTTCCGGCCACCACGTCGACATAGCGGCGCGTTGCCGTCGCGACGCCAGACAGCATCTGCATGAAGTTCAGCGCCGAACGCTCCCCGGTCAGCAGCGAACGGGGCGAGCCTTCGATCGTGCAGACCACGCTGCCGGCACTCATCAGGTCACCCTCGGCGTACAGCCAGTTGATGGCGGTATCGCCGTCGATGGCCGTCATGACGCCTTCGAACCAGGGCGCGCCGCACAGGACTGCCTGTTCGCGCACGATCACCTGCGCATGGACGCGCGCTGCGTCCGGCACCAGTTGTGCGGTGACGTCGCCGCTGCCGATGTCTTCCATCAACGCCGCCAGCAGGTTGGTTTCAAACGCCGTTTGCAGTTTGGCGTCGAAGACGGCGTGGGGATTCCGGAGTGTGGAAAATGCGTTACTCATGCGGGGCCGATTCCAGTAAACAATTTAGCTTCTTGTGCGAGGCCGCCAGTGGGCAGCGCTTTGGCCTTTTTGGCGGCGGCGAAATCGAGCATGCGGTCGATCGCAAGGACGGCTTCCTTGCCGATGGCCGGATCGACGTGAATTTCATTCGACATATTTTCCAGCACGGCGGCCAGGTTTTCCAGGCCGTTCATGGCCATCCACGGGCAATGTGCGCAGCTCTTGCACGTGGCGCTGTTGCCGGCGGTGGGTGCGTCGATGAAATGCTTGCCGGGTGCGGCAAGCCGCATCTTGTGCAGGATGCCATTGTCGGTGGCGACAATGAACGTGGTTGCGTCCATGGAGCGCGCCGCGTCGATCAGCTGCGTGGTGGAGCCGACCACGTCGGCCTGCGCCACCACATTGGCTGGCGACTCCGGGTGCACCAGCACTTTTGCATCCGGATACTCGGCGCGCAGGAAGTCCAGTTCGATGCCCTTGAACTCGTCGTGCACGATGCAGGAACCTTGCCACAGCAGCATGTCGGCGCCGGTCTTGGCCTGGATGTAGGAACCCAGGTGCCGGTCCGGCGCCCACAGGATTTTCTTGCCCTGCGCGTGCAGGTGCGCAACGATATCGAGGCCGATCGACGACGTCACCATCCAGTCGGCGCGCGCCTTGACGGCGGCGCTGGTGTTGGCATACACGACGACCGTGCGGTCGGGATGCTGGTCGCAGAACGCGGCGAATTCGTCCGCCGGGCACCCCAGGTCGAGCGAACAGGTCGCGTCCAGGTCCGGCATCAGGATCGTTTTTTCAGGACTGAGGATCTTGGCGGTCTCGCCCATGAAGCGCACGCCGGCCACGACCAGCGTCTGCGCCGCGTGGTCGCGCCCGAACCGCGCCATCTCGAGCGAGTCGGACACGCAGCCGCCGGTTTCTTCGGCGAGGTCCTGCAGGTCGGCGTCAACATAGTAATGCGCAACCAGCACGGCGCCGCGTTCCTGCAGCAGGCGCCTGATCTTGTCCTTCAGTTCGGCCTTGCGTGCAGCGCTGGGGGTGGCGGGCGCACGCGCCCAGGCCTGCGCCGTGCAGCTGGCGCCGTCGACGGGATGATCGTAGTCGTATACCTGGACGGGCGCTTGCATGATTATTCGATACCCTGGCTGGTCAGGTACTGCTCGTACGTACCCTGGTAATCGACGATGGTGTCGTCCTTGATTTCCAAAACGCGCGTGGCCAGCGACGAGACGAATTCGCGGTCGTGCGATACGAAGATCAGCGTGCCGGCATATTTTTCCAGCGCGATGTTGAGCGACTCGATCGACTCCATGTCCATGTGGTTGGTCGGCTCGTCAAGCAGCAGGACGTTGTGGCGGCCCAGCATGAGCTTGCCGTACATCATGCGGCCCTTTTCGCCGCCGGACAGCACGCGCACGGATTTTTTCACGTCATCGCCGCCAAACAGCAGGCGGCCCAGGATGGAACGCACGGCCTGGTCGTCGTCGCCTTCTTTCGTCCAGCGGTTGATCCAGTCGGTCAGGACCATGTCGGTGGCGAAGTCTTCGGTCGGGTCCTGCGGCATGTAGCCAACGTCGGCGTTCTCGGCCCACTTGACGCGGCCCGTGTCCGGCTGCAGGCCGGTGATGTCCATGCCGATCGATTTGAGCAGCGTGGTCTTGCCGGCGCCGTTGGCGCCGATGATGGCGATCCGCTCGCCGGCTTCCACCATGATGCTGAAATTCTTGAACAGCTGGACGTCGTACTTTTTCGAAATGCCCTCGACTTCCACCGCGAGGCGATGCAGCTTCTTCTCGCCGTCGAAGCGCACGAACGGATAGGCGCGCGACGACGGCTTGATGTCGTCGACCTTGATCTTCTCGATCTGCTTGGCGCGCGATGTGGCCTGGCGCGCTTTCGATTTGTTGGCGGCGAAGCGGCGCACGAAGTCCTGCAGTTCGGCGACCTTTTCCTTGGCCTTGGCATTGTTCGACAGCTGCTGGTTCCTGGCCTGGGTGGACGCGAACATGTATTCGTCGTAGTTGCCAGGGTAGATCTTCAGCGTGCCGTAATCCATGTCGGCCACGTGGGTGCAGACCTGGTTCAGGAAGTGGCGGTCGTGGGAAATGATGATCATGGTGGAGTTGCGCTCGTTGAGCACGTCTTCCAGCCAGCGAATCGTGTTGATGTCCAGGTTGTTGGTCGGCTCGTCCAGCAGCAGGATGTCCGGATTCGAGAACAGCGCCTGCGCCAGCAGAACGCGCAGCTTCCAGCCGGGCGCCACGGCGCTCATCGGGCCCTGGTGCTGGTCGATCGACACGCCCGCGCCCAGCAGCAGTTCGCCGGCGCGCGCTTCAGCCGAGTAGCCGTCGTATTCGGCCACTTTCGACTCGAGTTCGGCAGCGTGCATGTAGTCTTCGTCGGTCGCTTCCAGGTTGGCGTAGATGGCGTCGCGCTCGGTGATGGCGTTCCACAATTCGGTGTGGCCCATCATGACGACGTCGAGCACGCGCATGTCTTCGAACGCGAACTGGTCCTGGCGCAGTTTGCCGAGGCGCTCGTTAGTGTCCAGCATGACGTTGCCGGCGGACGGCTCCAGGTCGCCGCCAAGGATTTTCATGAACGTCGATTTGCCGCAACCGTTCGCGCCGATCAGGCCATAGCGGTTGCCATCGCCGAACTTGACGGAGATATTCTCGAACAGCGGCTTGGCGCCGAATTGCATGGTGATGTTTGCGGTAGAGAGCACGGTGTCAGCCTTAAAATGCGTTGCGGATTAACCGGGCATTTTACCAGTATCCCCGCGCAGGCGGGGACCCATACCCTGCCAGCCAGGCCGTTATGCCAGCCTGACCGTCGGATAATCCGACAGCGATAACGTAAAGCTGCCACCGTCGCACGCCAGGCACCCCTGCGCCCCGAACGGAATCGTCACCCGCCGCGGCCCGTGCCCGAATGCCAGCCCGGTCAGCACCGGCACCGGCAGCACGCTGCGCAGGTACGCCAGCATTGCGTCGAAGTCATACCCGTTATCCGCAGGGCCCAGCCGGTACCCGGAAAAATCGCCCAGCACCACCGCCTGCTGGCGCGCCAGCACGCCCGTCTGCATCAGCTGCAGCAGCATGCGCTCGACCCGGTATGGATGCTCGCCGATGTCTTCGAAAAACAGGATGCCGTTGTCGATGGCGGGAAAATACGGCGTACCCATGAGCGACATGAACATGGCCAGGTTGCCGCCCCAGACGGTGCCCCGCACGTCCACCGCCGGGTTGACCGTTGCTTCTCCGCGCACAATATGCCCCGGCCCCGCCAGGCACGTCCAGAAGTCGTCCAGCGTGAAGTCCACCGGCGCTTCGGCCCCGAAGTCGCCCGCTGCCATGGGCCCGGCATAGCCGATGGCGCCGGTTTTTGCGTACAGCGCCATGTGCAGCGCTGTCACGTCGGAAAAGCCGACGACGATCTTGCCGCTGTCGGCCAGCGCCTGGTAATCGATCTGGCCGAGCAGGCGCGTCATGCCGTACGCACCGCGCAGCGCCAGGATGACCTGCACGTCCGGGTCGGCGACCGCTGCAGCCAATTGCGCCAGGCGGGCGGTGTCGCTGCCGCCGAAGCGCTGGTGGACCTGGCCGTGGTCATAGTAATTGTGGACCACGCAGCTGCGCGCTTCAAGCAGGGCAACGGCGCGGGAGACCGCGCACGGGTCGGGGGCATATCCGCCTGGCGCGACAATGGCGACGCCGATCTGGGAGGTGATCACTGTTGTTCGAAGAGGCGCGTGGCAGGGGCAATCATCTTACCGTGCGCATGCAGGTCGATCAAGGCCAGCAGCCGTTCGATCAGTTGGGCCGGCAAATCGTGGCCCATGCCTTCGATGACTTCCAGGCGGGCGCCGGGCACGCACGCGGCGACATCCGCGCCGCAGGCCAGCGGCACCAGCGGATCGGCGGCGCCGTGGATGACCAGCGTCGGCAGCGCCAGTTGCCGCAGCAATGGCGTGCGGTCGGGCGCGGCGGTAATGGCCAGCAGCTGGCGCGCCACGCCCGATGGGCAGTTGCTGCGCCGCAAGGCGCGCAGTACACCCTGGCGCAGCGCAGCGTCGCTGGTGGGATAGGCCGGACTGCCAATGGCGCGCCACAGCGCCACCGCGTTGTCGAGCACGCTGTCGACATTGGCAGGGTCGGCGGGCCGGCGCAGCATCGCGGCCCGCACGGCGCGCGTGGGACCGGGCAAGCCGCGCCGGCCACTGGAGGACATGATGGAGGTGAGCGTCAGTACGCGGTGGCGGTGGTGCGCCGCCAGCAGCTGCGCCACCATGCCGCCCATCGAGACGCCGACGACGTGGGCCCGCGCCACGCCCAGCGCGGACAGTACCGCGAGTGCGTCCTGCGCCAGGTCGTCCAGGGTGTAAGGCGGATGCAGGCGCATGTGCAGGCGCTTCTTGAGCCAGGCCAGGCCCAGGTTGGGCGTGCCGGCGGCATCGAATTTGGTGGACAGGCCGCAGTCGCGGTGATCGTACCGGATGACAAAAAAGCCCTGCTCGGCAAGGCCGTCGACCAGCGCGTCTGGCCAGGCCGTCAGCTGTATGCCAAGTCCGTGAATCAGCAGCAGCGGCACGCCGCGGGCCGAGCCGGTCGTCTCGAAAGCGATGCGGATGCCGTTGGTGTTCAGGGTAGGCATGGGGAGGAGTCACACGTGGCCGCGATGGTTCGAGCATACCATCATGGTGCAGCACGCGCCTATCGTGCCGCTGTATCGTCCTGCCTGCCGGCGCGTGCAGCTGCGCGGCGTTCTGCAAAAAATGCCTTGAGCATGGCGCCTGCCTCATCGGCCAGCACGCCGCCCTCCACGACTGCATGGTGATTGAGCTGCTCCTGGGCAAACAAGTCCAGCACCGAGCCGCATGCCCCTGTCTTCGGGTCGGTCGCGGCGTACACCACGCGGGCCAGGCGCGCATGCATCATCGCACCGGAACACATGATGCAGGGCTCGAGCGTCACGTACAGGGTGCAGCCGGGCAACCGGTAATTGCCGACCTTCGCGGCTGCCGCGCGCAGGGCGACGATTTCCGCATGCGCCGTGGGGTCATGCGTGCCGATCGGCTGGTTGAAGCCGGTGGCAATGACGACGCCGTCGCAGACGACCACGGCGCCCACCGGCACCTCGCCCTGCTGCCATGCCAGCTGCGCCTGGGCCAGCGCCACCTGCATGAATGCGTCGTCGTCAGTCACCGGTAATCTCGGCCCAGCAGTTCGGCGTTTCGTGCAGCACGAGTTTATGCAGGCGCAGGCCGGTGCCGAAGCGGTCGGTGTAGGCCGCCTTCAGGATGTCGAAGGCCACCTTTGCCAGGTTTTCCACGGTGGGAATACGGTCGATGACGACTGTTTTATGGCCCGGGAGGGAGGCCAGGAACTCGCGCACCTTGTCGTCGCGCTCGTAGACGATGAACGCATGGTCCCAGACATCGACCAGGTGCTCCTTGGCCAGCGCCTTGATGTCGGAAAAATCCATGATCATCCCGTTGTCGGAATTGCCTTCA
>Ga0265780_10001367_pt1 | contig 34465 bp, 30 predicted proteins | sample P1T30metagenome_FD_192432 | JGI IMG/M metagenome (GOLD analysis project Ga0265780, IMG submission 192432) | Plant litter microbial communities from East Loma Ridge, Irvine, California - P1 T30 | ecosystem: Environmental > Terrestrial > Plant litter > Unclassified | place: USA: California...
TGGTGGTATCATACGGATTTAACTATCCGCTGATTAGGTACTGGGTATTTAAGCAGGGTAAAAATGAGGCGCTGACGACTACTTAAAGACTTTAACCGGGAAAGAAGCACAACACCGGCAAAGGCAGGCAGCGTTATTTTTTATAACTTTGAATGTTTTTGTTAATGATTCGTTTCGTTAATAACAGCGGGATGAAGATTAGTGGTGATTGGCGTTACTGGCTGACTTCATCAAAAAAAAGCCGGCAGGTTTTCCTGCCGGTTTTTTTATTAAATATTTATTTAGCTGTTGACAACATGAAAGCTTTCCAGTTTTCAACAAATTCATAACTTAGCGGTTAATTCTTATCCAAGAATATTATGTTTACCCAAAATTAGATAGACAATCCTGATAATGATCATTGAACCTAAAATACGTGGGTTTATTTGCCTTACATCTCATCCGAAAGGATGCGAACAGAATGTAATAAATCAAATTGAATACGTAAAATCTGAAGGGCCTATAGAAGGTCCTAAAAATGTACTGATAATCGGAGCATCAACGGGCTTTGGGCTCGCTTCAAGGATAACCAGCGCTTTTGGTGCCGGAGCATCTACTTTTGGAGTGTATTTTGAAAAGCCTCCTGCTGCAGGCAAGCCGGCATCTCCCGGTTGGTACAATACAGCTGCTTTTGAAGAGCAGGCGCATAAAGCAGGACTGTATGCAAAAAGCATTAACGGTGATGCCTTTTCTGACGAAGTGAAAGCGAAGGTTATAGAATATATAAAGAGCGATCTGGGACAAATAGACCTGGTGATCTATAGTCTGGCTTCGCCAAGAAGAACGCATCCGAAAACCGGGGTAACTCATAATTCAGTGCTGAAGCCAATCGGAGTCACATATACCAATAAAACAGTTGACTTTCATACAGGAATCGTATCTGATATATCTATAGAACCTTGTTCTGAAGAAGATGTAGCTAATACGGTAGCTGTAATGGGCGGAGAAGACTGGGAGATGTGGATAGACCAGCTGAAAGAAGCAGGTTTACTCGCTCCGGGTGCGATGACGGTTGCTTATTCGTATATAGGTCCTGCATTGACTGAACCGGTATATCGTAAAGGTACTATAGGCCGTGCAAAAGATCACCTGGAATCTACAGCTTCAGTGATAAGCGATAAACTGAAAGATATCAGCGGAAAAGCTTATGTCTCGGTAAACAAGGCGCTGGTAACACAGGCAAGCTCGGCAATTCCGGTTATTCCTTTGTATATATCCTTATTATATAAGGTGATGAAAGAAGAAGGTGTTCATGAAGGATGTATAGAGCAGATAGACCGCCTGTTTAAAGACCGTTTATATAGCGGATCTGAAATTCCTACAGATGAGAAGGGAAGAATACGCGTTGACGACTGGGAGTTACGTGATGATATCCAGGCACGGGTTGCGGAGTTATGGCCGAAGGTTACTACAGAAAATCTTGCAGAGCTTGGAGATCTTACGGGGTATAAAACCGAGTTTTATAAACTTTTTGGTTTCAGCGTTCCCGGGATTAACTATGAAGATGAAGTGAATGAGGTAGTTGAAGTACCCGGACTGGTATAAAATCTCAGCAAAGAAAGAGAACTCTTTGTTATATAGTAAAACCAACAGGCTTTGTCTGTTGGTTTTTGTCGTTAATGTAGTATTGATTTATTTCCTGTTTTTGATAATAATTCCTTTCTTGTATTATGTATGAAGTTCTGTACCGGACCATCAATCAGAAAATAAGTGTCAGCGAAGAGGAGTTTGAGAACTGCAAAAAGTTTTTTGTCCCTAAAAAGCTCAAAAAGAAACAATATTTCCTGCAGGAAGATGAGATATGCCGCAATATCGCATTTGTAGAGAAGGGATTATTACGGCTTTATAATGCCGGTCATAAGGGTAATGAGCATATTCTGCAATTTGCTATTGAGGGTTGGTGGATCGCAGATTTATACAGTTTTTTTACGGCAGAGCCTTCTGTAAACAATATCGAAGCTTATGAAGATTCTGAAATTTTGCTGTTGAGCAGAACAGCTTATGAAAACCTGCTGGAAGAAATGCCGAAGTTTGAAAGGTTTTTCAGGATACTTAATCAGAACAGCCTGATAGCCAACATCAGGAGGGTATCTGGTACTTTAAGCAAAACCGCGGAGGAGAAATATCTTAACCTTCTGGAAATATACCCCGACATCGTTCAGCGTGTTCCTCAGCATATGATCGCCTCTTACCTGGGTATTACTCCTGAAACACTGAGCCGGACAAGGAAACAGCTCATTTTTAACAAATAGAATTAACCTGAATCAATAGTATTTCTTATCATGCCTCAATAATTCCGGCCGCCATTTCCTTTTACTTTGTAGTATTAATTCCCGGCTTAGCAGGGAGCCTTAAGCAAAAAGGTTGTTTTACACTTTAATACTAAACGGAAAGAAAATGGGACTACAACTATTCAAAGCAGGCGACAGGGGGACAAAAAACCTGGGCTGGCTTATTAGCAATTTTACTTTTAGCTTTTCTACTTATCAGGATCCCGCGAGAACTGGTTTTGGATTGCTGCGTGCATTCAACGACGATTTTGTAGAACCGGGAAAAGGGTTTGGGATACATCCCCATCACAATATGGAGATCATTTCCATAATGCTTCAGGGGAGAATGAATCACAAAGATACATTGGGATATTCAGAGGTCGTTGAAAAAGATTGGGTGCAGATCATGAGTGCGGGTTCAGGGCTCAGGCATGAAGAGTATAATGTTGGCGACGATACAGTCAATTTCCTGCAGATATGGGTAGAACCAAAACTACAGAATATTGGACCGCGATACCAGAAAAGGTATTTCCCTGAGGAAAAGAGGCGCAATAGTCTGCAAACCATTGTAAGCAATGAGGAAGGGACTGCTCATTGCTGGATAAACCAGAATGCACGCCTGTCTCTCGGCTTTTTTGAACAAGGAGCAACGACGGCGTATACCTGGAACCCCTTAAATAAAGCGGTTTTCGTATTTGTTATCAGCGGGGCCGTGGAGACTGAAGGAGAGATTCTGAACGCAAGAGATGCTGCCGGGATCTGGGAAAAAGGCGAAATTCTCATCAGGGTTAAAGAGGAAAGCAGGTTCCTGATCGTAGAAACACCTATTAATCATTAGTTTAAAAAAGGTAAATTAGATTTAATATCGTAATACAAACTATCATCTGAAATGGAAAATCAAATATTGGGTATCCACCATATTACCGCAATAGCGGGTAACGCTAAAAAGAACTACGATTTTTATACACGCATTCTGGGCCTGCGCCTGGTGAAAAAAACTGTAAACTTCGACGACCCTTATACTTATCATTTTTACTATGGCGACAAAACAGGGACTCCTGGTACAATCCTTACTTTTTTTCCATGGGAAGGCATAACAGCAGGCAGAAGAGGAACACAGCAGGTTACCGAAATAGGCTATTCCGTACCCGAAGGCAGTCTGGATTTCTGGATAAACCGATTCGAAGCAAATAATGTTATATACAATAAAGTTTCCGAAAAATTCGGCGAGCAGTATCTTACTTTCCTTGATCCTGACGGGCTGAAATTTGAGCTGGTTGTTCCCGGTTCGGCAGATAACAGGCTGCCCTGGGAAACAGGAGAGGTAAAAGCTGAAAATGCTACCAGAGGTTTTCATCATATAACTATCACCAGTAACAAGATGAAGGGAACTGCTGATATCCTGACAGATGTTTTCGGCTATAAGCTCAGTGATCAGCACGTGAACAGGTTCCGGTTTAAAACGGATGCAGTAGAAAACGCGGCCACTGTAGATATCGTTGAAGCGCAGGGAGAGGGGATCGGGCATGTTGCCGGAGGTTCCGTGCATCATGTGGCCTTCAGGGTTAAAAACGAAGAGGTGCTTATGGCATACCGGGATAAGATCGTAGGTCAGGGTTTAGATATTACAGAAAAAATAGATCGTAATTACTTCTATTCGCTTTATTTCAGAGAACCCGGAGGTGTGTTATTTGAACTGGCTACTGATAATCCGGGCTTTACAGCAGATGAAAGCGCCGAAACTCTTGGAAGCAGCCTCAAATTGCCTGTGCAATATGAAGGGCACAGGGCAGAAATCGAAAGTAAATTACCTGATCTGAATTCTTAAATTATGTATACGCACAAAAAACAGATAGAAAAAAGCGGCGTTGCTGCTGCTGATGCAAAAAAAGCGATTATTATGCTTCATGGAAGAGGAGCGACCGCACAAAGCATTTCCTCTCTGCAAAAATATCTTACACTGGAGAATACCATAGTGTATGCTCCCCAGGCAACTAATAACAGCTGGTATCCTTATAGTTTTCTTGCACCGGAAGAAGATAACCAGCCGGCGCTGGATTCTGCACTGAGCCTTATTGCTGAGATTGTCGAAGAGATCAAAGGCCTGGGCATTCCTGCTTCGGAGATTTATTTTCTGGGGTTTTCGCAGGGAGCTTGTCTTTCCCTTGAATATGTGGCACGTAAAGGAATGCGATATGGGGGAGTGGTTGCCTTTACCGGAGGCCTCATCGGGGAACAGCTGGACCCGGAGAATTATTCAGGAGATTTGCAGTCTACTCCGGTACTGATAACCACCGGAGATCCCGACAACCATGTGCCCTTAAGCCGTGTAGAACAAAGCGTTGCTCTGTTAGAAAAAATGAACGGGAAAGTGGACCTTAAAGTTTATAAGGGCAGGATGCACACTATTCAGTCGGAGGAAATACAGCTGGCCAATGAGTTGGTTTTTAATTCCCGGCATTAGATCTCTATAACACTATAATACTGCTGTTATGTCAAAAATTATTGCTTCCGCAGAAGCTGAAAATACAGGAGCGTTTTATTCAACAGCTATAAACGTACATCAGCATAGCCTGACGGCAGATGAATTGCCTGAATATGGGGGACTGGATCTCGGTCCTTCTCCAATGGATTATTTGTGTATTGCCCTGGCATCGTGCAAAGCCATAACACTAAGAATGTACTGCGAAAGAAAGCAATGGCCTGTAACGTCTGTCAACGTAAAAGTAACACTGGTAAAGGCTGAAGATATGGCGACGGCAGTTAATACTTTCTTTTGCGACCTGAGTATAAAAGGAGAGCTAAGTGCTGAACAAAAGAAGCGATTGGTCGAAATATCTAAGGCTTGCCCGGTTCAGAAACTACTTGGGAAGCCGGCGGAAATTGTAACAATTATGATGGAATCCTGATATGAAGGCTTTAGTGATTGGGTTAACAATGCTGTTTGTGGATTGTTTGGGCTTTTATTTCAAATTTTCTATCTGACTTTCAAATGTTTATACAATGTATAAGTTTAAACGTCTATTATTAAGTGTTTTCTTTTTGCAGATATTGGCTTTATATTTATATTTGTATCGCCCTCCCAAAGGGCATGTTTTTCATAGGTAGATGTAGGGTCGGATACTAGTATTCGACCCTTTTTTATTTCATTCAGGCATAAAAAAACGCCTCATTTCTGAAGCGTTTTTGTTCTATTAAAAGAAGACCATTTTCTAAATATATTCGGTTCCGAACCTTGATTTTACATCGGCAACGATCTGTTTAACATTTTGTTCCTGGCTTTTATGGCATACCATCAGGGTGTTATTGGCTTCGACTACAATATAATCATCGAGTCCCTGGAGTATTACCAGTTTGCCCGCCGGAACATTTACCATACAATTAGAAGAATCATACATAATTACCCTGTCTGAGGGGATAACTGCATTTCCAACATAGTCTTTTTCGGCCAGCTCATATACAGAAGCCCATGTTCCGAGGTCAGACCAGCCGAAATCTGTTGGCAATACATATACATTATCCGCCTTCTCCATAATTCCGTAATCGATGGAAATATTGGTGCACTGGTAATAGGCATTCTGAATAAATGCGTATTCGCCTTCGGTATTAAAGAACTGTCCGCCTTCCTTGAAGATGTCATTCATGTCAGGCAGGTATTGTTCAAACGCCTTCAGAATAGAAGCTGCCGACCATACGAAGATTCCGGCATTCCATAAGAATTCGCCGCTCTGAACGAAGGTTTTAGCCAATTCCAGATTGGGTTTTTCCGTGAATGTCTTTACCTTATGGAAATTGTCTTCAAGCGTTTGATTGGTAAACTGGATATATCCGTATCCGGTATCGGGGCGTGAAGGTTTTATTCCCAGTGTAATAAGGCAGTTGTTCCTGCTGGTTACTTCGAGAGATTTATTGATGTCGTTAATAAATTCGTCGGTATTCAGGATAAGATGATCTGAAGGCGATACAACAATTGCTGCATCCGGATTCTTCATGCTGATCTTATGACATGCGTAAGCTATACAAGGCGCGGTATTGCGCATTATTGGTTCTCCGAGTACCTGGTCTGGAGAGATATCAGGAAGTTGTTCTTTTACAAGATCGACGTAAATGTCGTTGGTTACTATATAAATATTTTCTGCGGGTACGATTTTTAAGAACCGTTCGTATGTGTTTTGGATGAGGGTTTTACCTGTTCCGAGTATATCAATAAATTGTTTAGGATGTGCTGTGCGGCTTATAGGCCAGAAACGGCTTCCGATACCGCCGGCCATAATTACTGCATAAAAGTTCTTCATTTAGCTAAATATTTAATTTTTGTTTTTTTATATAATTCCTTCTTTCAACAGATCATGAAGGTGAATGATGCCTTTGTAATCATCGTTGTCTGCAACAACAAGTTGTGTGATGTTGTTTGACCTCATCATTTCGAGCGCATTTACGGCAAGCTCGTCGCTGCTGATCTTTCTGGGAGACCGTCCCATGATGTCTGAAGCGTGTAATCCGTTAATGGTGGCATACTTCTCCATCATCCTTCTAATGTCGCCGTCTGTAATAATACCTAATATTTTATTATCTTCAACAACAGTTACCGCTCCGAGCCGATTTTTTGTGATTTCCACAATGACTTCCCTAATAGTGGCAGCAGGGTCAACCATAGGTTTTTCATTATGTACATAGAGGTCGCTCACTTTCAGGTAAAGTCTTTTTCCGAGCGATCCGCCGGGATGGAACTTAGCAAAATCCTGCGTGGAAAAGTCGCGGCATTCCAGGAGGCAAACGGCGAGAATATCGCCCATAACGAGCTGTGCTGTGGTGCTGGTAGTAGGGGCAAGGTTATGCGGGCAGGCTTCTTTTTCTACGGTGGTATCAATGATATAATCTGCCTGCCTGGCAAGAGAGGAGTCCCTGTCGCCAACCATAGCAATAACCGTGTTTCCCGAATGTTTTAAATGGGGAACAAGCACTTTGATCTCCGGTGTATTCCCGCTTTTGGAAATACATATGATAAGGTCATCTTTCTGTATAATTCCCAGGTCGCCGTGTACGGCATCAGCCGCATGCATAAATACAGAAGGAGTGCCTGTTGAGTTAAAAGTAGCAACAATTTTCTGCGCAATAATGGCACTTTTTCCGACGCCGGTAACGATCACTCTACCCCTTGATTTGAGGATACAGGAAATTATCACCATAAAGTCATTATTTAATTGAGGCAGGAGTCCTGAAATCCCTTCAATTTCTGTTTTCAGCGTTCTTTTGGCGATTTGAATAATTTCTTCAGTTGTCTTCAAAGAGGATTTTTTAAATTATAATACCAGTTTCCGGCAAAAATATGTTATTTTGACTTCAAATTTAGCCTTTCTAAATTTTTTCCGGTGAGGACGATGGAGATAAAGAAATCATTATTCGATAATTTACAGAACTTTTTTGGCTTCGACAATTTTAAGGGTGAACAGGAAGCCATCATTACCAATATCTTACAGAAAAAGGACACATTTGTGATCATGCCCACAGGCGGCGGTAAATCAATATGTTACCAGCTTCCTGCTTTGATGAGCGAAGGGACCGCGGTAGTTATTTCGCCCCTGATCGCTCTGATGAAAAATCAGGTAGACCAGCTGAGGGCTTTTGGAGGCACAGAGAGTATAGCGCATTTTATGAATTCGTCGCTTAATAAAGCGGAGATTACCAAGGTGAAGCAGGACGTACTGAGTGGGGAGACCAAACTTTTATATGTAGCGCCGGAGTCACTGGCGAAGGCAGAAAATATTGATTTTCTGCGCTTAATAACACTATCATTTGTTGCTGTTGATGAGGCACACTGTATCTCGGAGTGGGGGCATGATTTCCGCCCGGAGTACAGGAAAATAAGGCAGGTAATTAATAATTTGGGGGAGAATATTCCTATTATCGCCTTAACAGCAACAGCAACTCCTAAAGTGCAGCAGGACATTATCAAGAACCTGCAGATGAACAATTCGACTTTGTTCAAGTCGTCGTTTAACCGCCCTAACCTTTATTATGAAGTAAGGCCTAAGCGGGACGTGGTTAAAGAAATTGTCAGGTTTATTAAGGGCAATGCCGGCAAGTCGGGTATCGTATATTGCCTGAGCCGGAAAAAGGTGGAGGAAGTGGCTGAGGCACTGAATCTTAATGGCATAAAGGCCTTGCCTTATCATGCCGGGCTCGAAGCTAAGATACGGGCCGACACACAGGATAAGTTCCTGATGGAGGAGGTTGAAGTTATAGTAGCTACGATAGCCTTCGGAATGGGTATAGATAAACCGGATGTGCGATATGTGATACATCACGATATACCTAAAAGTATGGAGGGGTACTACCAGGAAACAGGTCGGGCCGGTCGTGATGGGGGTGAAGGTCTTTGCGTGGCATTCTATTCTGAAAAAGATATAGACAAGCTTGCCAAATTCATGAAAGATAAACCTGTTTCTGAACGCGAAATAGGTACACAAATCCTTAAAGAGGTTATTGACTATGCTGAATCTTCTGTATGCAGAAGAAAACAGATACTTCATTATTTCGGTGAAAACTTTAATGAGGCAGGCTGCAGTGATATGTGCGATAATTGCCGTGCGCAGAAAACAACTTTTGATGCTTCGGAAAAACTTCAGTTTACCCTGAAGACTATTCAGGAGTTCGGCGAGAAATTCGACGACCACCATATCATCAATTTTATGGTCGGCGAAGATACTTCGCAGATGGCTGCTTATAATCATAATAAACATGCAGCTTTCGGTTCCGGTAAGGAAGATGGTGTGATATTGTGGAAGTCCCTGATGCGCCAGGCGCTGCTTAATAATTACGTATCTAAGGATATCGATAATTATGGGTTGCTGAAGTTAACCAAGTCAGGAAAATCCTATATCGAAAGTCCGCATTCCACCCGGTTTATTCTGAACCGGGAAATGGAAACTGCTGAAGATGATCAGGAAGATGCAGGCCAGTCCGGAGGAGGAGCGCTTGATGCCGCTCTGCTTCAGATGCTTAAGGAACTGCGTAAGAAGATTGCCAGGCAGAAGAGCCTTCCACCCTTCGTTATATTCCAGGATCCTTCTCTGGAGGAAATGTGTACGCATTATCCTGTATCTCTGGAAGAGCTTAAACAGATCCAGGGTGTTGGTTCCGGGAAGGCACTTAAGTTCGGCGGACCGTTTATTGAGCTTATCAAAAAATATGTCGAAGAAAATGAGATAGACAGGCCTGTTGATCTTGTGATCAAGAGCGCTGCCAATAAATCGGCATTAAAGGTTTCCATCATCCAGAATATCGACAGGCATATTGCTCTTGACGATATCGCTTCTTCTAAAGGGATTTCTTTGGAAGAGATCATAAGGGAAGTTGAGTCTATTGTGAACTCCGGTACCAAGCTGAATCTGAACTATTATATTGACGAGATGATTGATGAGGATCGCCAGGATGAGGTTTTTGATTATTTCAGATCAGCCGAAGTGGATTCTATTGATGAAGCGATAAAGGAGCTTGGAAGCGACGATTATACCAAGGAAGAGCTTCAGTTAATGCGTATTAAGTTTTTATCAGAATTAGGAAACTAATGATTGATCATATTCCCGGTATCAGACACACTGATACCAATAACTTTTTTTTAATGGCGGGCCCCTGTGTAATTGAAGGGGAGGAGATTGCCTTAAGAATTGCTGAAAGGATCGTTTCGATTACAGACAAGCTGGGTATTCCATATATTTTTAAGGGATCGTACCGTAAGGCAAACCGTTCCAGGATTGATTCTTTTACCGGTATTGGTGATGAGAAAGCCCTTAAGATCCTGGCCAGGGTGAATAAGGAGTTTGGAGTTCCTACGGTTACAGATATTCACGAAAGTACGGAAGCTGCGATGGCTGCCGAATATGTGGATGTACTGCAGATCCCTGCTTTTCTGTGCCGGCAAACAGACCTGCTGATTGCTGCTGCCAGGACTGGGAAAACTATCAATATTAAAAAGGGGCAGTTTCTTGCTGCTTCTTCTATGAAGTTTGCCGTCGACAAGGTTATGGATTCAGGGAATAACAAAGTGTTCTTAACAGACAGGGGAAATACTTTCGGTTACCAGGATCTTATCGTGGATTTTCGCAGTATTCCGGAGATGAGATCGTTCGGGGTACCTGTGGTCATGGATTGTACACATTCCCTGCAGCAGCCTAACCAGGCATCGGGCGTTACCGGCGGTAAGCCGGAGCTGATAGAGACCATTTCTAAGGCGGCGATTGCTGTTGGTGCCGACGGGTTGTTTATTGAAACACACCCTGATCCTGCAAATGCGAAATCTGATGGAGCGAATATGCTGCATCTTGATCTGCTTGAGCAGTTGCTGGAAAAGCTGATCAGGGTGAGGAAGGCGGTTATTTAGGGGCGATGAAATCGCGGTTCCCGCTACATCCGCGTTTCAGACACGGACGATGAAGAGTTGATAGATATGGGTCAAATGACAGGCGGTGATCGTCCTCGTTTGTAACGAAAATGAGTGATTGATGCATTTTTAATGTATCAATCAAACACAAATACAACATCTCTGCATCCACTTTAAATAAATAACAAGCAATAATTTTTTTACAGTATGTCTTAATGTTTAAGGCAAAATTTATATAAGTTTGACCTAATGACATTAATAGAAACCGAACAGAAAACAGTGGTCGAAGAAATGTTGGATAAGTATGAACTGGTGGTTGGTCTGGAGATACATGCCCAGCTTTCCACAACTACCAAAATATTCTCCTCTGATCCTGCTCATTTTGGAGCAGATCCCAATAACCATACAAGCCCGGTGTCCTTAGGTCTTCCCGGTACTTTACCCAAGATCAATAAAGAAGTAGTAAGCAGTGCTGTAAAACTGGGACTGGCTACCCATTGCAGGATTAACCTGGAGAACAGGTTCGACAGGAAGAATTATTTCTACGCCGATCTTCCAAAGGGATACCAGATCACGCAGGATAAATTACCCATCTGTGTAGAGGGCTTTTTAACTTTCCGCGTAAAAGACAGAGATGAAAAAACAGTCCGTCTCAACCGTATCCATATGGAAGAAGATGCAGGGAAAAGCCTGCATGACAAAGCCGACAGTCATTCGCTCATTGATCTGAACAGGGCTGGCGTACCATTGCTTGAAATTGTAACAGAGCCCGATATCCGGTCGGCCGAAGAGGCCGCCGCATTCCTTTCTGAAATGCGTAAGATAGTACGGTACCTGGATATCTGCGACGGCAATATGGAAGAAGGCAGTTTACGCTGTGATGCCAATATATCCGTACGTTTAAAAGGTGCAACAGAATATGGAGCCCGGTGTGAGGTAAAAAACTTAAATTCTATCCGCAATTTACAGCGTGCTGTTAATTATGAATACAAGAGGCAGATAAAAGTAATAGAGGCAGGGGGCAGGATCGAACAGAATACCCTTAATTTTGATGCGGTAACCGGGGTAACATCGGTGCTGAGATCAAAAGAGATGGCTTATGACTACCGGTATTTTCCTGAACCGGACCTTCCGCCTCTGGTTTTATCGCAGGATCTGATCGAAAAGCTGAGAGCGTCTCTTCCTGCATTGCCGGAGGAGCGAATAAAAAGATATACAAATACGCTCGGCCTGTCTGAGTATGATGCGGTTATTCTTACCAATGACAAAGCAACAGCAGATTTTTACGAGGAGCTCATAAGTTTTAGCCCAAACAAGAAATCAGCTGCTAACTGGGTCATGGGCCCGGTGCTGTCTTATCTTAATGAAAGCGGCAGGGATATTTCTGAATTAGGAATTGCAAAGGCTATTGCAGAAATAATAGAACTGGTAGACAAAGGGCAGATAAATAATACAGCAGCTACGCAGCAGCTGTTTCCTGCCCTGATCAGCTCTCCGGGACGGTCTGTCGACGAACTGGTAGGCGAAATGAACCTGCTTATCGATACAAATGAAGACGAGCTTACAGCCCTTATAGATAAGGCGGTGGCCAGGTTCCCCGACAAGGTTACCGAATATAATAAAGGCAAAAAGGGAGTATTGGGGCTCTTTATGGGCGAACTGATGAAGTTATCTAATGGCAAGATCGACCCGAAGGCTGCCAACAAACTAATTATTGAAAAATTAGAATCTCTTAAGTGAAAAGGATACAAGAAATAGCACTGTTTTTAATGGCTGTGCTCCTGGTTGCATGTAATAACAGTAATCAGTTTACGGTCGACGGAAAACTGCAGAATGCAAAAGACCTGAAGAAGGTGGTACTTTACAGGCAGGATAAGGCAATTGATTCAGCTGTATTAAATGAGAATCAGGAGTTCAGGTTTAAGGTAGCATCTGCCGACCCTGACTTTTATTATATAGTGGCAAACGATAAAAATTATCTTTTTGTTGCGAGTAATGGCGATGAGCTTACGTTTACTGCAGACTATACTGATAAGCTTAATGAATACAATATAGAGGGATCTGATGTAGCGGAGAAGTTAAAGGAGTTTAATAAGATAAGTAATCGCTATGGTAAAATTTATCTTGATATTCAGAACGAATACCAGGATAAACTGAGCCGGAATCCTGCACTTAAAGATTCGCTTGAACAGGTCCTGATCCCCAGGTTTGAGAAGAACATGAAAGAGTTCTCTGATATATCTGTAAAGTTCGCCAATGAAAATAAAGATAACCTGGCTGGTTTTTATGCAATAGGTTCATTAGACCCTGTTAAATATGAAGCTGAACTGATCAGGTATGCAGATGATATCAAGGGAAAGTTTCCGAATAATAAGCCGGTTGCCGACTTTGTGGCCCGTATGGAAAAGGCAAAGGGTATTTCTGTAGGGCAGAAGGCTCCCGATTTTGAATCTTCATCCGTAACAGGCGCTCCGGTTAAACTTTCTGATTTCAAAGGGAAATATGTGCTGCTTGACTTCTGGGCATCATGGTGCGGTCCCTGCCGCCAGGAGAATCCCAATATCGTAAAGCAGTACCAGGCGTTTAAAAATAAGAACTTTACCATCCTGAGTGTATCGCTCGACGATACAAGAGATAAATGGCTGAAAGCAATAAAGGACGATAAACTTGACTGGAACCATGTTTCTGACCTGAACCAATGGAACAGCAAGGTTGCAAAGCAATACCAGGTAGAATCTATCCCTGCATCTTTCCTGCTTGACCCGCAGGGAAAGATCCTGGCCAAGAACCTGAGAGGCAGCGAACTTGAAGATTTTTTAAAGGGAATATTGAAATAATTTCAGCATATTGTTAATTATTTATCACTGTTAACAATAACTTAACACTGGTTTAACTATTAGGTGCTATTTAGCATATACTTTAGCGGCATAATTAAAACCATGAGTGCGATAAAACAAAAAATACTTATTGTTGACGATGAACCGGATATCCGGGAGCTGATTGAGTATAACCTAAAAAAAGAAGGTTACCAGGTTTTTACTGCTGGAAATGGTCAGGAAGGTGTTTCAGAGGCTAAAAAGGTAAAGCCTGATCTGATAATACTGGATATTATGATGCCTAAAATGGATGGTATCGAAGCATGCAGGATACTGCGTACACTGAATGATTTTAAAAACACGTTCATGGTATTTTTGACTGCCAGGAGCGAAGAATATTCTGAAATTGCGGGATTTAATGTCGGGGCAGACGACTATATTGCCAAACCGATTAAACCGCGTGCCCTGGTAAGCCGGATCAATGCCATTCTGCGCCGTAATAACCAGCCGGAAGAAATGCCTGAAAATAAGCTGGAGATCTCTGATCTTATTATTGACAGGGAAACTTATCTTATTTATCGTGGCGGAGCCAAGATCGTCCTGGCTAAAAAGGAGTTTGAGCTTTTATATCTTCTGGCATCCAAACCAGGTAAGGTCTACACCCGCGAAGTGATCCTTAAAAATATCTGGGAAGATTCTGTAGTGGTAACCAACCGTACCATTGACGTCCATATACGTAAATTAAGAGAAAAACTCGGAGAGCATTACGTAAGCACTGTAAAGGGCGTAGGATACAAATTTGAGGCCTGATTCTCCGCGATCAGGTCTCTCCCTTCAGGCTTCTCTTAGGATATGTGATCTGCAAAATCTATATTTGCCTTAGTTCTTTACATAAAAATATACCAGCAAGGTTTTTTTCCGCCTGTCGGGAATGAATTAAAAAGGAACCGTGTGTAATTCACGGGCTGTTGCGCAACTGTAAGTAACTTAAGTTACCGCCGTTTAAATATCCATTGTCCTTAACCACAAGAAGGATGAGAAGGATGGCAGTAATGTTACGAGCCAGGATACTTGCCTGCTGTGTAGACAAATGCTTTCGCAATAAAAGCAGTAGTCGGAGAGTAAAACGAACGGTACAGTGATATCTTTTCCTGTGCTGTAAGTTTTTGCTTTGTCTCTACATCTATTTTTCGAAAGCATACCAGAAACGTAAGGAACATTAATTCAATTAATGTTTAACCAAAGTTTTATGCGTATGCTCAAAAACAATCTAGGCTATCCCCGGATCGGAAGCCAGAGACAACTCAAGAAGGCCAGTGAGAATTACTGGTCGGGGAAAATTACAAGAAGCGAACTGTTCGCCGAGGCCCGTAAGATCAGGGAGGAGAACTGGCTTGTTCAGAAACAGAACGGAATAGACCTTATTCCCTGTAATGACTTCAGTTTTTACGACCAGGTGCTCGACATGTCGTTAACGCTGGGCGTTATTCCCAAACGTTATTCGCCGGTACTTTCCGAGGTAAAGTCGAATACAGAAACAGAGCTGTATTTCGCTATGGCAAGAGGGTATCAGAAAGACGGACTTGATATCACAGCCATGGAGATGACCAAGTGGTTTGATACCAATTACCATTATATTGTTCCTGAGTTTACAGCAGATCAGCAGTTCTCTGTTTTTTCTGAAAGGATATTCGGAGAGTTTAACAGTGCCAAACAGGCTATCGGGGCTATTCCGAAGCCGGTGCTTATCGGGCCGGTGTCTTATCTGTTACTTGGAAAGGAGAAGTATGAGGATCAGGAAAAGGGAAATTCTTTTAATAAGCTAGACCTGATTAAAAAGCTGGTGCCGGTATATATCGAAATCCTGAAGAAACTAAAACGCTATGGTGCAGAATGGGTACAGTTTGACGAACCTTTTCTCTGTATGGACCTTACGGAGCAGGAACGTAAAGCTTTTGAATTTGCGTATAAGGAAATAAGCAAAGGATGCAGCGGCATAAACCTGATGGTCGCTACTTATTTTGAGGGCCTGGGCGATAATACGGATCTTGCCGTAAGCCTTCCTGTCGATGCGCTGCATGTGGATCTGGTGAGGGCGCCGGAACAGCTCAAAGAACTGCTGAAAAAGATAGAACACACTAACCTCAGGCTGTCCCTCGGTGTGGTAGACGGTCGTAACATCTGGAAGAATAATTATGTAGGTTCTCTGGCTCTAATTTACGAAGCTCTTAAGGTTCTGGGCGATGAACGTCTGATGATCGCTCCGTCATGCTCCCTGCTTCATTCGCCAATAGATCTGGAACTCGAAACCGGGTTAGAGCCGGAGTTCAGGAACTGGATGGCATTTGCCAGGCAAAAGTTAAACGAGCTGAATGAACTTTTCTCCATTCTGCAGGGAAATACAGCATTGCTGGGCATCAACAGGACTGCTATAGAAAGCAGGAGGACTTCTGAGCTGATACACGACTCATTTGTAAAGGCTGAGGTTGCTGCCATCAGCCAAGAAGACAGCAGGCGTAAGAGTGCGTTTAGTTCAAGGCAGCAGATACAGTCAGAACGATTTAAACTTCCTCTGCTGCCTTCCACTACAATAGGCTCTTTCCCTCAGACGTCAGATATAAGGCAGCTGAGAGCCCGGCTTAAGAAAGGAATAATCTCCGATGCAGAATATGACGCTGCCGTAGAGCATGCTACGCTCGAGGCTATTCGTTTGCAGGAACAAATAGGGCTTGATGTGCTGGTGCACGGGGAATTTGAGCGGAATGACATGGTAGAATACTTTGGCGAACTGCTTAATGGTTTCCTGTTTACCGGTAACGGATGGGTGCAGAGTTATGGCAGCAGGTGTGTAAAACCTCCTGTAATATTCGGAGATGTAAGCAGGCCGGCAGATATGACGGTGCGCTGGAGTACTTTTGCCCAGCAGCATACAATAAAACCCGTGAAAGGTATGTTAACGGGTCCTGTTACCATACTGCAATGGTCTTTTGTGCGTGATGACCAGCCCCGTTCTGAAACAGCTTTTCAGATTGCACTGGCCATACGTAAAGAAGTGCTCGCGCTGGAAAAGGCCGGAATAGGAATGATACAGATTGATGAACCTGCTATCAGGGAGGGATTGCCCCTGCGCAAAAAAGACAGGCAGGCCTACCTCGACTGGGCCGTGGAGGCATTCAGACTATCTGCCAGCGGCGTAAAAGATGAAACTCAGATCCATACGCATATGTGTTACAGTGAGTTCAACGATATTATAGAGAATATTGCCGCCATGGATGCTGATGTGATTACTATTGAAACTTCAAGGTCGCAGATGGAATTGCTGGACGCTTTTGCTGATTTCAATTATCCAAATGAGATCGGTCCCGGAGTATATGATATTCATGCTCCCCGTGTGCCTTCGGTTGCGGAAATGGTGCAGCTGCTGGATAAGGCGGCTAAGTTGATACCCTTGCAAAATCTCTGGGTGAATCCTGACTGCGGCTTAAAGACCCGTAAATGGGATGAAACGGTACAGGCGCTGATCAATATGGTGAAGGCGGCTGAGGAGTTTAGAGTGAAGGCAGGCGGAGTAGTTGAGTTGTAGCCTGACGCTACTATCAGAAAAGGCTGTTTATATAGTCCGCATTTGAAACGCGGATACAGTGAGAGCAGCGATTGTATGGCTAATTTCTTTCAATAATAGGTACAGAGCAGTTAAGCCTGCCTATATCTATCCTGCCATGCGAAGCCGGCAAAGCTCCGATCGTTGCGGTGTTATTTATAAAATACTGGAGGTAATAATTACCTCCGTATTTTTTTTCTTCCAGGAACAAGGCCATTTCCTGCAGATCTTCCTGTTTCAGCAGTTCTGAATGTATCGTTGTTCTCACTTCGAAACTAATATCTGAGCTTAAGAGTATGTCGAGTGATCTTTCGAATTTTGAGAATTGTAAAGTCCGTGTTATTGCCCTGAATTTTGAATGGGGGGCTTTAAAATCAAGGGCGATATAGTCGGCAAGCTGCGATTGAATAAGCGACTTTAACAGCGCCGGATTCAGGCCATTGGTATCTATCTTAATCAGAAGCCCCATCTGCCTGATCGCAACAGCGAAGGCATCCAGATCTTTATACATGGTACATTCCCCGCCGCTCAGCACTACGCCGTCAAGCAGGTGTTTTCGCCTGTCTATAAAACTGAGCGCATCAGAAAACGAGATTTTGCCTTTGCCGCATACTATATCCGGATTATAACAGTAGGAGCACCGCATATTACAGCCTGCAAACCAGATGATGCAGGCTGTTTTATCCGGATAATCCAGCATAGTAAAGGGAGTTATACTATAGACAGGTGTCAGCACAGTGGTTTTCTGTAAAATGTACCCGTTCTTTATGCTCGCCCTTTTTGCCGATGTTAAAGCTTTCTACCGGCCTGTGATAGCCCATTACCCTGGTATAAACCAGGCATTTGGTCCTTGATGCCTCATTAGCAGCCAATAATCTCTGTTCTGTTTGTGTTTTCATGTTTGATATTTTTATGTTGTAAACGGGTTAAAAGGTCTTCATCGCATTTTGGGCAGTATTCATGTTCACCGTTCAGGTAGCCATGAACAGGGCAGATGCTGAATACCGGGGTCAGGGTGATATAAGGAAGCCTGAAATTGGAAAGTACTGTCTTTATGAGGCTGCGGCATGCCTGCGGCGAGCCGATACGTTCTCTCATATAAAGATGCAGCACTGTACCTCCTGTGTATTTACACTGGAGCTCATCCTGCTGTAAAAGCGCCTCAAAAGGATCGTCTGTATAACCGGCCGGGAGCTGCGAGCTGTTTGTATAATAAATGTTTTCGCCTTCGCCAGCCTGCAGGATATCGTTAAATCTCTTTTTATCTTCCTTGGCAAAACGGTAAGTGGTGCCTTCGGCAGGAGTAGCTTCGAGGTTGTAAAGATTACCTGTTTCCTCCTGGAAGATCTTCATTTTTGCACGGATATGATCCAGCACCGCGGCCGCGAGATCCCACCCTTTGGCTGAAACAATATTAAGGCTGTCGCCGCTGAAGTTCCTGATCATCTCATTGATGCCATTTACACCTATGGTCGAAAAATGGTTTCTGAAATGGGGGAGGTAACGTTTGGTATAAGGATAAAGTCCGCGGTCAAACATTTCCTTTATAAATACCCGTTTTTTCTCCAGCGTTGATTTGGAGATAAGCAGCAGCTGGTCGAGCCTCTGAAACAAAGCTTCCTTATTGCCTTTGTAAAGGTATCCTAATCTGGCCATATTGATAGTCACCACGCCGATACTGCCGGTCATTTCAGCGCTTCCGAACAGACCGTTGCCCCGTTTCAGAAGTTCCCGAAGGTCCAGCTGCAGCCGGCAGCACATACTTCTCACGGCATTGGGCTTATAGGCTTCGGGGTTTTCTACCTGGTTGCCATTTTCATCTTTAATAAACTGGCTTCCGATGAAGTTCTGAAAATAGGAGGAACCTATCTTTGCTGTATTTTCAAACAAAAGATCAGTGTTGGGGCCGTTCCAGTCGAAATCTTCGGTGATATTTACAGTCGGTATAGGGAAGGTAAATGGCTGGCCGTTGGAGTCGCCCTCCGTCATTACGGTATAATAGGCTTTATTGATCAGATCCATCTCCGGCTGGAAATGAGTATAACAAAGATCGGTAAGCTCTGCGACTCCCCGTTCTGCCGCCTTCTCTATAAGCTCAGGATCATCGATGCCCTCAAAAAGGTGCCTGGTTTTCTTTGTCGGGATCTGTCCTTTGAGGTCATCCGGTACGGTCCAGTCGATGGTTATATTGGTAAACGGCGACTGCCCCCAGCGTGCAGGCACGTTCAGGTTGTAGACAAAACTACGCACAGCCTTCAGGATCTCATCGAAGGATAGTTTATCCTTAAAAACATAAGGAGCGAGGTAGGTATCGAAAGAGCTGAAGGCTTGTGCGCCTGCCCATTCACTCTGCAGGATGCCGAGAAAGTTCGCCATCTGGCCGAGTGCTTCTCTGAAATGGGAAGGTGCCCTGCTTTCTACGCGGCCTCTTACCCCGTTAAAACCTTCATCCAGTAATACCCTCAGGCTCCATCCGGCGCAATAGCCGGTAAGGCAGTCGAGATCGTGGATATGTATATCGCCGTTTCTGTGCGCATAACCTTCTTCACGGGAATAAACCTTATCCAGCCAGTAGTTAGCAATAACCTTTCCTGCAACATTATTTACAAGCCCTGCATTGGAGAATGACACATTTGCATTGGCATTGATCCGCCAGTCTGCCTGGTTTACATATTCGGCAATGGTATTGGTGCTGTCGATAAAGGTGGTGTCGTCTGTGAGGCCGGCAATATGCTCGCGCTGCAGCTTGCGGGTATGCCTGTATAACATAAAGGAGCGCATGGCACGGAAATATCCTTTCGAAAACAATTCCTGCTCAATTATATCCTGAATTTCTTCTACGGCCCATACCTGTTTTGCCCCGAGCAGCTGCAGGGTATTTTCTAAAACAGACGGATCGGTGTCAATACCTGTGCTTTCAAATCCTTTTTCGATGGCATCCCTGATCTTAAATGTTTTGAACTGTTCATAATCGCCATTTCGCTTAATGACATAATTTATCATACTCTTTCTGATTTTAGATAAAAGAGCAAACGGGAGCTATGATAAAAGAAGAGAATGTGTACGATCTTCTTTTTGCATTGCCTTTCACCCGAAAGCTACAAAATTACATTGGGCAGGTCTTCTGACTTGTTCCGGCTCCACCGCCTTCCCATTCGTCTGTGCTGCGAACAGTGGCCTTTGTGGAGGAGCTTATTGTGGAACTTACAGCTACGGGGATAGTTCCGGAATTTCACCGGATTCCCTTTTAATCCATCTTTTATTTAAGGATGGAACCAAATGCGGTTACAAGAGTAGAGTAATTTTATAACGTAATCGCTTTCAATTTCTCAACAAAGCGTATTGCTCTGTTAGGATTTTTTTTCTGTCATTTTTAAACATTGGACACCTTTTTTTATCGGTTATTATTGATGCTGCATGGCGTAAATTAACATCTTCCTGAATATAAACCTGTTCATTACTTTGTTCTATAATTTTATCTAAGTTTGTGCCGTGAAAATTCCGAAATTAGAAGATATAATACTTTTTGAGAATGACGATCTGATCGTTGTTAATAAGCCGCCTTTTATCAGTTCACTTCAGGAGCGTGAGGGAGGTGAGATAAATATGCTCAGCCTGGCAAGGCAGTATCATGAAGATGCGCAGGTTTGCCACAGGCTGGATAAGGAAACGTCAGGGTGTCTGATAATAGCGAAGAACCCTTCGGCATACCGTCATGTATCGATGCAGTTCGAACACCGCAGGGTGAAAAAAGTTTACCATGCGGTGGTAAACGGAACTCATGTATTTAATGAGCTCAAGGTGGAACTTCCCATTCTTAACCTGGGGAATAAAAATGTGACCATTAACAGGCAGGAGGGTAAGCCGGCCGAAACACTTTTTAATTCCATCAGATATTTCAAGCATTATACGCTGGTTGAATGCCAGCCGGTAACGGGAAGGATGCACCAGATCAGGGTTCACTTATCCACGCAGAAGGCATCTATAGCCGGCGATGAAATGTATGGCGGTAAACCGGTATTCCTTTCGGAAGTAAAAAAGGCGTACAGGCTGGGAAAAGACCAGGAGGAACTTCCTGTTATGAAACGTTTTGCCCTTCATGCGAAGGAACTTACATTTAAGGCTGCTGATGAAACTGAGATTAAAGTTTCTGCTCCTTACCCTAAAGATTTTGCCACGCTGCTGAAACTGCTGGAAAAATTTGATTAAAACATTAAGAACAATCAGATCGCCGGAGGCGATCTGATTGTATATTGCTAGGTATAACCTAAGATCTTAAGTACCTGCTTGCTGTTCTGTTCTTCCCCGAAAACATCAAAGTTGAATGTCTCATCGCGGTTTCTGCGGATGATAACATGTTTGGGAGAGGGGAGGAGGCAGTGATGAATGCCGCCGTAACCGCTTAATACTTCCTGGTAAGCGCCTGTATGGAAAAAACCAAGGTATTGTACCTTACGTGTTTTAGGCATGAATACGCTGTTCATATGAGCTTCCTGGTTGTAATAGTCCTGCCCGTCGCAGGTAATCCCACCGAGATTCACCCTTTCGTATTCTGAGTCCCAGTTATTAATGGGAAGCAGGATATACTTCTGATTCAGAGCCCATACATCAGGAAGGTTTGTAATAAATGAACCATCAAGCATGAGCCACTTTTCGCGGTCGTTCTGCTGCTTGCGTCCAAGTACTTTATATAATATTCCTGAGGCTTCGGCTACGGTATATTTTCCGAACTCGGTAATGATATCCGGTTCCATTACATCGTGTTCCGCACATATTTCCTTGATCCGTTTCACGATCTCGTTTACCATGTATTCGTAATCGAAATCGAACACCAGCGAATCCTTGAAGGGCATGCCTCCGCCGATATCGAGAACGGTAAGGTCAGGATTTACCTTTTTAAACTTACAGTAAAGCGTTACATATTTCTCAAGCTCGTTCCAGTAATAAGGAGTATCCGAAATACCCGAGTTGATGAAGAAATGTAGTAGTTTTACTTTGAAGTTAGGGTTGGAAGCGATTTTATTATTGTAAAAATCAATAACGTCTTCCATTCTTATTCCCAGTCTTGAAGTATAAAACTGTGAATCGGGCTGCTCTTCTGACGCTATCCTGATGCCCAGGCTGCAGGGAATATCAAGCTCATCGTCGTAGATGTTGAACTCTTCCTTATTATCCAGTACAGGGATAATGTTCTGGAAGCCGTCATGGAACATATCGACAATATACTGCTTGTACTGATAGGTTTTAAACCCGTTGCAGATAACAGTAATATCCTTGCTTACCAATCCTTTTTTCTCAAGGGCATCGATCATCGGCATATCAAATGCAGAAGACGTTTCAAGGTGTATATCGTTTTTTAGCGCTTCTTCAACGATATGTTTGAAATGTGAGCTTTTTGTACAATAACAGTACATATAGCTTCCGCGGTAATTATTGTTTATTATAGCCTGCTGAAATAACAGCTTGGCCTGCTGTATCTTCTTTGTAATTAAAGGTAAATAAGTGAACCTGAGTGGAGTACCATAGGTTTCGATCATTTCCATGAGGTTCAGATCATGAAAATACAATTCGTCATCAATAACTTCAAAGCCTTCCTGCGGAAAGCCAACGCTGAGGTCAATAAATTCTTCGTAACTCTGCATTTAACCGTTTTCTGAAATATTTATTACAGTATTCTTAATTGCTGTATTGCTATTAAGAGCCTGAATTTTCAGGGACGAAAATAGCAAAAAATGATTGTTTATTGTCTGATAAAACATGGGTGGGGAAAAGATTACATTTTGCTTAATTAAGCCCTGTAACATGCAGATAATGAGTAGTGCTTTATTCATGATCCCGTCTTGTTCTGTTAAGGAAGATTTCAGCGATCATGCACCTGGCACTGCCGCCCCCGGCCTGTTCTATTGAATACAGCGGGGAAGAAATGAGAGAGGCGTGTTTTTCAAGCCCGGACAGCTGTTCGTCCGACAGGGAATTATATGCCTGCTCAGACATTACCAGCAGTTTTTCGCCCGCCTTGTTTAGCAGCTGTATCATATTTCCTGCGAAATGATCAAGCTGCGCATAACTTATTTTTATAATCTCTTTTCCTGATCTGAGCAGCGAACTTTCTACAGCAGCTCTCTGTACCGAATCATGAATAGAATCCAGGCAAATCACAGAAAATGTTTCTCCTATACACATCATAACATTGGTATGGTAAATATTCTGCCCCTTGCGGTCAGCTGCGCTAAAGATCACAGAGCTGTAATTCAATAAGTTGCAGAATTGTTTTAAAACGTCGGGATTAGTTCTTGAAGAAATGCAGGCGTAGGCAATTTTATTCGCATGATCGAGCACCATGCTGCCTGTACCTTCGAGGTACTTTCCTTCGAGTTCGTAAGGACTGAGATCGGTGACATCATTAACCTGGAAACCGGATCTTAACAAATCTACCACATCGTCGCGCCGTTCTTTCCTGCGGTTTTCCGCTTCCATCGGGTAGAGGATTATCCTACCTTCAGGATGGGTGGAAATCCAGTTGTTTGGAAATACAGAATCAGGAGTATGAGGTTCGGCAGTATCATCGATGATAATAATTTCAATGCCTTTTGCTCTTAGTGTTGTTGTAAAAACGTCAAACTCTTTTAATGCCCGGGTCTGGATATCGCTGTGTTTGATATGGTCATCCTGAAAAGCATTACTTGTTGCAGTCTGCTCATTATAGCCAAATTTTACGGGCCTGACCATCAGTATGACGGATGTGCTTTGCTTGTTCATGGCAGTGTGGTCTTAATCGTTTTCATCTCTGTGCAATGGCATGCTCATGCAGTGGAAACCTCCCCTGGCGCGGGAAAGTTCTGCCGAAGGCATCAGAATCAACGTTTTATTTATTGTCTGAATGTTTATTTTACCTTCTTCAAGCCCGTTCAGCAGCTCGCCGGCATGTATTATAGAGAACCCGTTTAATCTGAATGCCTCTATGGTTTTGTCATTTCTGTCGTAACCCAGCACTACGCCTTCTTTGAGGGCCAGTACATTGCAGGAGTCTGTCCATTGTTCACGCGCATCGAAAGGGAATTCATTATTCCCGGAGTAGATAAACCTGGTTTCTTCCCCGCTGTTCAGGTCGTTCTCACTGATGTCTTTTAACAGCGCTTCGAGGCAGGGAAAGGTTTCCGGTTTATCCAGGCGGTCTTTTCTGAATTGCAGGATCTCCGGCTTTTCCTTATTACGCTTCTCCGAGAGGTAGTCGATCGCTTCTTTTCCTTTGTAAGGCTGAAGGGTAGCTACCGGTGCAAATACTACCCAGGTGTTCCTGCTCACCTGGGTAAATAAGGTGTCGATATGCATATAATCGCGCTTCGGCGGAATTTTTATTACCGTTACTTTTTCAGCAATGCCTCTTTCAAACAGGAGTTTTATGGCTTCATTTGCGCCGCTGGACGAAGTTCGTTCACTGCATCCAATGAGGATATGGTCTTTACTTACTACCATTACATCGCCCCCTTCTATGGTGGTTCTTTCTCCCGGGTCGTCTCCCGGGCGTAAAAAATACTTTACGGTATCAGGTATTTCGAGAATTTTATTCCTGTATTCACTGAATATAGGATGATTGAAGAAAATATAACGTGCCAGCAAGGTTTCCCGGGCCCTTGCTTTTTTAGCCGGCTTATTCAGCAGGATATGATCGTTTATTACGATGCCTATATCGCGTGTAAATATCAGGTTGGGTATCGGCGGGAATATCATTTCTTCGCTATTGAGGGTGCCCGATATAAATACTCTCGCAAGCTCAGAAGCCGGCGTTTTGCTGAGCTGTGTCTGCAGGGCATAACTGCAGCCTTCAATAGCACAGACCGCCGATGTAAGTTTTAAACATATCATTTCATCTTCAAGGATCTCACTGAGCAGCCGTTCCATTTCGATCACTTTGTCCGAAGAATGAAAACCTGGTTTTGAAGGTTTAAAGAACTCCCTGTCATTTGCCGGCGAATCTATATCAGAGATACGGCCTTTAATTTTACCGGGGTCGAGGAAATACATCAGCAGCTTTACGTAGTAATCGTATTCCTTCTTCCTTACCGTTTCCAGGTGAAGTATATCTTCAAACAACCAGTCCTGTGCCTTCGAAGGCGCCACGCGTCCTATTCCGCTATCCGGACTATGGATGATCAGGGAGCGGAGAGTACCTGTTTCTGAACTTACGTTTATTTTCATGTTATAATAACAATTAACAAAGCTATCTGATTTTCCAGCTTTTATGTTATGGAATCATTAAATCGGTATGAACACTTTTGTAATTTTTAATCATCGCTTTAAGGAAATAAGTATGTGTGTTTTTCGGCTTAATGTTTAATTTTGGCCGATGGATTTTATTGTTAAAGGAACCCTTGATGCTGTTAAGGCATTATATAATACAGATATTAAAGAATCAGATATAAACCTGCAGGAAACACGCAAAGAGTTTGCAGGTGAAATAACGCTGGTTACTTTTCCACTTACCCGCATTTCAAAAAAATCACCTGAACAGACTGGTTCCGAAATAGGCCAGTATCTTACAGATACGCTCGCTGAGGTTTCCGGTTTTAATGTGATCAAGGGTTTTTTAAATATATCTCTTGAGGATGAATTCCTGTTGTCTGTATTCCGCAGCGAAATACTGAGTGAAAATTTTGCCGTGTTTCCTGAAAACGGAAAGAGTATCATGGTAGAGTACTCTTCTCCGAATACCAACAAGCCGCTTCACCTGGGACATATCCGCAATAATCTTCTGGGTTATTCGGTAGCTCAGATACTTTCTGCATACGGGTATAATGTAATTAAGGCAAATCTTGTAAATGACCGTGGCATCCATATTTGCAAGTCCATGCTTGCCTGGGAAAAGTTTGGCGCGGGCGAGACTCCTGAAAGCAGCGGGTTAAAGGGAGATCACCTGGTTGGTAAATATTATGTGCTTTTCGATAAGGAATACAAGAAACAGATCGAAGAGCTGAAAATACAGGGGCAGACGGAAGATGAGGCTAAGAAAAATGCAGCTCTGATAAAAGAAGCGCAGGCTATGCTTCAGAAATGGGAGGCGGGAGATAAAGAGGTTATCGATCTGTGGGAGACAATGAACTCATGGGTGTACCAGGGATTTGATGTTACATACAGAAATCTCGGTGTCGATTTTGATAAGTTCTATTACGAATCAGGAACCTATCTTCTGGGTAAAGATATTATTGACGAAGGACTTGCGAAGGGCGTGTTTTTCAGAAAAGAGGATAATTCTGTGTGGATCGACCTTACTGCCGACGGACTTGATGAGAAACTGGTTCTCAGGGGCGATGGCACTTCCGTCTACATAACACAGGATTTGGGAACTGCCCAGCTGAAGTATGACGATTTTAAAATGAATGAATCCATTTACGTTGTAGGCAACGAACAGGATTATCATTTTAAAGTATTATTCCTGATACTGGAGAAACTGGAAAAATCATGGGCAAAAGGATTACACCATTTATCGTACGGAATGGTCGATCTCCCTTCCGGAAAAATGAAATCGCGTGAAGGTACGGTAGTCGATGCAGACGACCTGGTGAAAGAAATGGTAGATACCGCAAAACAGCGTACAGAAGAGCTGGGTAAGGTCGATGACTTTCCTGAAGAAGAGAAAGCGAACCTGTACCGGATGATCGGCCTGGGAGCGTTGAAATATTTTCTGCTGAAAGTTGAACCCAAAAAACGCCTTCTTTTCGATCCGAACGAGTCTATCGACTTCCAGGGACATACCGGTCCTTTTATTCAGTATACGCATGCCCGTATCTGCTCTGTTGTGGCTAAAGCCGGCCGTACGGAGTTTACGTTCGATTCCATAAACAGCCTGTCGGCAACAGAACGCGAACTTATACTTGCTTTAAATAAGTATCCTGCTGTTCTGGAAACTGCAGCAAAGGAATTCAGCCCCGCACAGATCGCAAATTACGTATATGAACTGGCAAAACTTTATAATAAGTTCTATCACGAAGAACCAATTTTAAAGGTCGAAGATGATCAGCTTAAAAACTTCAGGTTAGCTCTTTCTTCCGCAACAGCGATCAATATCAGAAAGGCTATGAGCCTTCTCGGGATAGAAGTCCCTGAAAAAATGTAATAAAAAAGGAGAGGCTACCCTTGCAAGGGTAGCCTCTCCTTTTTTATTAAAACCAACCAATGTATTATCTGCTGTTTCTTTGTCTGTCGGGCCTTCCGGTTCTGGTTTTATGTCCTTTAGCTTTTTCCATCTTATGCGATTTCATACTGGCATAAGTTTTTCTTTGCTGCTCGTTCAGAACTTTGTTTATTTTATTCTCACTGGCCTGGTGAAGCTTTTTGCTTTTGGCTAAGTCCTTTTCATGACTTGCTTTAGAAGACTTATGGAGTTTTTCCATATTTTTCGCCCGTTCAAGGTTTATCTTGTAAATCTCAGACCTCTGCTTTTCTGAAAGAGACAGTTTTTTGTTGTATGAATCTGTCATAAGCTGAGCTCTTTGCTCGGGAGTTTTTTTATCTCTGTTTGGTCTTTCCTGTGCTGAACCTGCTGCTGCTGTGCCTAAAATAAAGAGTGCGGCAAAAATTAATCTTTTCATATCTGTGTGTTTTAATGAATAGAAAGGTTCTGCCGGTAAAGGTTTAAAAATCGATGTGTTAAATAATGTTAAGAGCGATTAAACTGTTTTTGAAGGGGAGGATATATAAAAAGAAAAGCGGCCATTGACCGCTTTTCTTTTATATTACATGCTGTTAGTTGGGCCTTTGGCCACCCTGGCCGCGACCGCCTTGTCCCATTCTTTTTCTTGCCTCTTCCTGGTAAGCTGCGAATGCCTTTTTCTGATCTTCGTCTAAAATGGCGCTGATCTTTTTGTCTGTTTCCTGGCGGATAGGTGCCAGTTTTGCAAACATAGCTTCCCTGTCGCCGCCACCTGCTGTTCTGAGACTATCCATCGATTTTGCCTGAGAAAGAAAGATGCTTTCGATCTTGGTTTTTTGATCTGCTGTAAGCTTCAATGTTTCAGGTAAACGACTCACCTGCATTTTAGCTCTTTCTTCAGGTGTGCGCTGCTGGCCGCCTGGCTGTGCCTGGCTTAAAGTTACTGTACCTGCAAATAATGCAAGTATTAAAAATGCTTTTTTCATTTCGTTTTTTATTGGTTGGACTATTGAATAGTCAATAGTTTAACAAGTTATGAAAAAAAATCAATTGCCGCCATGCTGAAGTTTGGCTATTGATTTTTGCATTTGCGACATCATCAGCGTAAGACTTTCCATCGTTGGCTCAGGAGAAGGTTCGGGGAAGGTAGTTGCAATGTAAGCTTTCGCTTTCCATATTTCAACAATGTCTTCTCCATCGACAGAATAGGGTTCATAAACCGTATTGTCTGATATCAGTTTCATTGCTTTGTTCTCCTTAAACCTGTTACCTGCTCTCTTGTAGACCACACCGTCTGTCCGTGTAATAAATACATAAGTCTCGCCCGGTTTTACATCGTTCCAGTCCTGCAGATACTCGCCGATAACAATGGTGCCTGATTGCAGGGGTAACATGGAATCCCCTTTTATTTCGAAGGCCCTGTAAGTGCCCTGTTTAAGTATAGGGAGATGGAATTTAGGAAGGTCGCTTATAAATTCCGGATCAGCATAACCATTTAAATACCCGGCGCTGGCCTTTACAGGTACCAGTTCAATATTCTCCCTGTCGTCCGAGTCGACAGATACACTTAAAACGCGGATGTTAGACGAATCGGTTTTGGCTTTCGGTTTCCATTTATCAGTGATCTTCTCATTGATGATTTCGTCCATGCTCAATTCATAAAACTCTGCGAATTTTTTTAGCAATTCGTATTTGGGTTCAGCCCTGTCTTCTTCGTAAGCACCTACAAGGGAACGCTTAATTTCCATTAAATCTGCGAATTGCTGCTGTGTGAGCCTTTTTCTCTTCCGCAGCTGCTTTAAGTTATTAGAAATATTGGCCATGTTGAAAATAAATTTGCATTTGCTAAAATAGTTAGTAACTTTATGCTCATAAAATTAGCAAAAAAAATTCAAACTCACATAGAATATTTCAGAATATGAAAAGGTACGTATTTATTGTCACAGACAGGAACAGAAGTTCGATCCATGTTGGTATGAGTGCAGATCTGCTTAAAACAGTTGCTTTTTACAGGCAAATGCCTAATCTGTTCTTCGATAGCGCACAGCAGCTTACCAGGCTGGTCTATTTTGAAGAATTAAATACGGAATACGCGGCGGTGCAGCGGTTCAATATCATCAGTAAGTTTACCCGGGCGCAGAAAGAAAAAATAATCAGGGAGGTTAATCCGGATTGGCTGGATCTTAGTATCGGTCTGGATTTCGAAAAAGTGGTTTACACCCCCGGTATTCCTATGGCTTCGCATCTAAGCTTCAGGTGAGTAAGAGTTATATTATAAAAAAAGCGGCTCGTAGCCGCTTTTTTTATAATATAACTGATGAGCAGCGGGCTACCAGCCCGGAGCGAATGTCATACCGAATACGGGGCCGTTAACATCTGTTCTCTGGAACGGATAAGCCATGTATGGTTCAAGAATAAAATACCCAAACACATTTACGCGCAGAGAAACACCGGCACTCATTGCAGGAACACGTTCGTAGTCGCCATCAACGAGTCTTGGCGTACTTCTGAAAGCTACATTAGAATTTTTTTCCCATGCTAAACCTGCGTCAAAGAACACGTTGAGATCTGAGAACAGGAATTTAGACTGAAATGCAGCCAGTTTCTCCGGGCCTGTAAAAGGAAGACGTGCCTCGAGATTAATTACCGCAATCTTAGAACCCGTAAGCTGCTGGATATTGAAGCTGCTGTTCGTACCTGAGCCTGACTCTCTTCTGTAAAAGGAATTCGCCTCATAACCTCTGATGAGGTAAGGATAACCGACAAATAAGGGGTATAAAGCTTGCTCGTCTCTTCCGAGGCGTGCATAACTATAACCTCTTGCTGCGAAGGTTACCGGTTTCACTCTCAGATACTTCCTGAGGTCTATGGTTAAAGCGGTAAAGTTATAATCGCCCATCATTTGCTCCACACCGAGCCTGTACCTGTGTCCGCTCAGGGGGGCAGTAACTCCGAAATACGAATTGTCTGCTACCAGGGCGCTGTTAAGCTGATAAATTAAAAAAGGATCTGCACTAATCTGGAAAGTTTCTTCTATTTCATCTTTTGAGAGTTTCCTTTTATCTGCTCCGACGGCGTAACCGCTCTGATCATAATAAGTACTGTAGCGGTCTACTCTATAACTATAATAAGAGACGCCTGCTCCGGCTTCAAAACGTAAGTACCTTGAGAATGGGTATAGGCCGAATACCTGTACCTGATCTTCAAAGGTTCTCATCAGATCCTGGTTCTCGGAGATATAATCACCATCCCGACCTATATTGTAATACCCGGAGATATACGGAATATGCGATACGGCGCCACCCCAGTTGATCCGGCTTTTCTGGTTCACATATGCGAACTGACCTCCGAAATCGTATATTTCGCCGTTTACCGCAAGTGTTGCGAACAGTTGATTCCTTCCAAGGATATCGCTGAATATTCCCTGAACGCCGCTGGATAAGCCGGTGCCGAACCGGCCGACTGACGCTCCTATTCCATTACTTGATAAATAATCAAGTTTGAACTGCGGGCGGTAAGGAGCAGGACGTATGGAATCGGCAGATATCGTTTCAAAGCGCTGGAAGTTATCGAGGTTGGCATTGATCAGATCTACTCCGGTCGATTTTGCCGGAGGCAATGTAGCTGCATCGAAATTAATAGCATCCGCTGCTACAGGAACAGGCTTAAAGTCGGAAGCTTTTGCATTGTATATGGTGTACCTCTGCGATCTGTAATAAGAGTAAAGAATATCATCGTTAAGAGAGACACTCAAAGCCGGCGAATATTCAGTAATCCCGCTGATCCCGGTAAAATAATCAGTCAGCTGCTCGATCAGGTTGCTGCTTAATGTATAACGGTACAGGTTGCGGAATCCGTCCCTGTTAGAAAGGAAATAGATCTGTTTGCTGTCTCCGGAAAACTGGGGATTAAGATTGTTCGCCCCGGCAAATACCGGAAGATCGGTAATGCTGCGGGTTGCCAGGTCCATTACGGCCATGTTATAAGTGATATCCACACCTTCTCCGCGACCGTAGGTTGTTCTGTCGCTGGAGAAAACAAGCGATTTGCCATCCGGTGAAAAGTTCGGCTGATAATCAGAATATTGATCGTTGGTAAGCTGGGTTAACTTTTTTGTCCTCGTATTGAAGGTATAGATATCGCTATAGCCGCCTTTTAAGCCGGTAAAAGCTATGTCGGCTCCGTTAGGCGACCAGCTTAAATTACTGAATTCTCCTACGTCTCCCATGCTTTCTGTAAGCAGGGTTTTACCATTGGCCACATTGATCACAAAGAGTTTCGTTCGCCCTTCGCTAAACGCACTGAATGCAAATTTCTTGCTGTCGGGCGACCATGCGCCCGCAGATTCTATAAAACTGAAATCGTCTATATGCGTATTGCTCTGCTTACTGACCAGCTTTCGGAGCACCTTGCCCGTCTTGGCATCAGCCAGATAGAGGTCTATGCTGAGCAGCTCTTTTTCAGATAAGAATGCCACGTACTTTCCGTCCGGAGATATTGCCGGAGCAACATTCATCTCACCGCCGTTTTTTGTATTGATCAGGTTACGCCCAACAGGAACCTGGGCAGTATCCTTAAGAAGCGGTTTGTACGCATTTTCAATACTGGTTCTCCAAAGGCTGGAGAGTGTTCTTTCATCATACCCAAAAGTCCGTCTTACCGCCATCTCGTATCCGAACTTTGCTGTTGCCTTAAATAAGGGAACGATTACAGTATCTCCATACGTGGAACCGATATAAGTCCAGAAAGCCTGTCCGTAGCGGTAAGGGAAATACTTGCTGTTGCTGGTCAGGTCCCGTAAGGTGGGAATGTCCCGGTTGAGATATGCATCTCTCATCCACATGGCGGTAAAGGCGTCAACTTTCCCTATGGAAAGATATTCCGCCATCCCTTCAACCATCCACAGCGGGAGATTTCCTATATTTTCCAGGTTTGTAGAGTCGCCTTCGATTAATGAATGATATTGGAATGCGTGTACGAGCTCATGCCCCAGTACGTGTCTGGTCTGGTGATTCAATTGCTGTATCGGCATAACCACACGGTTTTTAAGCCCCTCGGTAACACCACCGGTTCCTACACCTGCACCGCCCTGTAAAACGGTGGTCGACTGGAAATCAGGGTGGTTTTCATACAATATGAAAGGGTTCTTTTTAGAAAAAGTGTCTCTGAATACCTGCTGATGAAGATCATACCATACTTCAGCTTCCTGGATAAAGTGTTTTACCAGGCTGTCATTTTTGAGATAGTGATACAGCTCAAAATGCGGCGACTGGTTTACTTTGAACTTCAGGTTCTTGTATCTTACCAGGTTCTGGCCGAAGTATTGTGCATTTACACTTCCTGATACCAAACAGAAGAAGATAAGAAAGAGGAATGCAATACTAGAAAACGACTTTTTCTCAGGCATGTAGGAGTGTTTCATATAAATGATTTAAGGGCTTCCAATGTATATAAAGTCTAAAGTTAATATAAGCAGTTTTCAAACAAGATTACGCGTCAATTATGAACAATAGATGAATTTTTTAATTGTTTGGCTGCTGTTCTCTTTTTTGTTTTCTGGCTTCTCTGTTCTGCTCTCTCCTTGTTTTCCTGTCTGCCGCCGGATCCTGAACCACCGGGCTTTCGGCAGGTGTTCCCGCCGGCTGCTTTCCCTGGGTATTGTTTGGATTCGCAGGTTGTACTGCTGCCGGATCCTGTATTACGGGTTCCACAAAACCGGAATCTACAGATAAGGAATCTGTGAGGGTCGAGTCGACGGCGGTAGTGTCAATAATTCTTCTCGGAGTAGGGCAATTGTACTCTCTTGTTATGGTAACCCATGGCGAAGGCAGCGGCCCGTACGTATAACCCGATGAAGGGTCATGGTATACCTTTTCCATGAACTTTCCAAAAATAGGGAGTGCCGTGTGTGCGCCTTCGCCCGTGCCTGAACTTCTGAAATGTACGCTTCTTTCATCGCAGCCTACCCAGACTCCTGTTACCAGATCTTTTGTAATACCCATATACCATCCATCTACGAAATCTGAGGATGTTCCGGTTTTCCCGCCTATCTGATTTCCCTTTTTCCACAGATCCCATTCCCAGAGAGACTGTGAGGTGCCGCCGGGTTCTTCCATCCCGCCCCTGAACATATATAACATAAGCCAGGCTATTTCTTCGCTCAGTACTCTTTTGGTTTCCGCTTTAAAGTCTTGCAGTATATTGCCGTCATGATCGGTGATGCGTTGTACAAGTATAGGTTCTGTCCGGTTGCCTTTATTCAGAAAGGTGCCGTATGCTTTTACCATTTCATAAACGGAAACGTCATTAGAGCCGAGGCTTACTGAGGGAACAGATTTCAGATTACTTTCTATTCCGCATTCGTGCGCATACTTAACTACGTTGTCCCATCCAACCTTTTCGGTGATCTGGGCAGTTACGGAGTTTACCGATCTGCCCATAGCATGGCGCAGGGTCATTTCCTGTCCTGTGAAAGAATAGTCTGAGTTCTTGGGTTCCCAGAATTTTTGCTCATTATTTTCGTCATAAGCAATTTTAACAGGTTTGTCTACAAATTTATCGCATGGGCTCATGCCGCTTTCCAGTGCCGCCAGGTAGGCAAAGGGCTTAAATGTAGAGCCTGCCTGTCTTTTTGCCTGGTTTACGTGGTCATATTTAAAATGGTCGAAGTCGATTCCGCCCACCCATACTTTAATATGGCCGCTAACGGGGTCCATACTCATCATACCGGTATTAAGTATGGTGGCGTAATATTTAATGGAATCAATTGTCGAGTAGTTAACCTCTTTGTCTCCTTTCCAGCTGAATATTTTCATCTTTTTAGGAAGATTGAGGTAGTACTCAATAGAATCCATATTGTTGTCGTATTTCTTTTTAAGAAAATCATAATAGGGGAGCCTCTGCGCGGCCTTCATTGGAAAATCTTCGATTTCTTTTCCGTCAGAGTCCCTCCAGGGCACTTGTCCCTGCCAGGCATTGTCCAATCTTCGCTGAAGGGATTTCATCTGTTCTTTTACTGCTTCTTCTGCGTAGTTCTGAAGTTTAGAATCGATTGTAGTATATATTTTCAGCCCTGATTCATACAGGTCGTATCCGTTATCGTCGCACCATTTTTCGAGGTATCGCGAAACAGCATTACGCAAATAAGAATCGCCCCTGCTATCGTCTTCTACTTTTCCAATGGTCAGGTTTAATGGCCGTTTGCTA
>Ga0265780_10001368_pt1 | contig 34438 bp, 31 predicted proteins | sample P1T30metagenome_FD_192432 | JGI IMG/M metagenome (GOLD analysis project Ga0265780, IMG submission 192432) | Plant litter microbial communities from East Loma Ridge, Irvine, California - P1 T30 | ecosystem: Environmental > Terrestrial > Plant litter > Unclassified | place: USA: California...
CTTAGATGCGTAGATTAAAAACTTTACTTTAACTTTACTTTTATTAACTTAACTTAACTTTAGCTTTACTTCTAAAAACTTAACTCTACTTTAACTTTAGTCTATATAACTATAACTTAGACTATACCTAGATATAAGTTATATATACTTATTTGCTAGCCTGCGTTAAAGTAAAGATATTAATAAGAAATAAGCTAGAATAAAAGTAAATTTAAGAATAGGCGCTAACCTTCTATACTAATAATACCTAAAAAGATAGCTAATTACTAAGTAGAAGTTCTAGCGAGTTAAAGTATTATATACTAGAAGTCTTAACTTCTAACTTAGTAACTAGATTAGCAAAGCTAATCTAAGCTATATTAGGCCTAGTATAAGACTATCTAAGTATAGTTCTTACAGTAAATAATAATAATTATTTTCTACTTATATTATATATAGTATAGTATTAAGATTTAGAAGCTTTAAGATTTATTTATAATTTAGTTAACTTACTAAAGTTATATTATATATTAACTTACTCTTAACTTTAGCTTTATTAACTATAATAATACTTAACTTTATAAAAAGAAAACTATAAAGTAAAGTTAAATTAAAGTATTATAATTATAGTATAATCTATATCTATTTACTAGCCTAATTATATAACTAAAACTATATATCTAATATAGAATAAATTATTTAAAACTCTAGTTTAAAAAATTCTATAATCTATTAACTAGCCTAAGTCTTACTCTATATATAGTATAATAAGCTTAGAGGTCTAAGAGAATTTTAGCGCAGTTAGTACTTGCGCTAGCAAGAGCTAAAGCAGAGCCGCTTACTAGAGCGATAAGATAACAAATTACTTTAGTAAACTAATTTCATCCTCAGCAACGTCTGTTGACCGCAATACTCTACCTATCCTGAAATCACTAAGGTTCCTTAATACGTTCTGAATTTCACATGATTGTTCGTTAGGTCCGTGTTCTCCAAGCTGCGAGGATGATCTCCACGCTTGTTGGGCAGAGTGGTCGCAAGTACAACCTCCAAAAAGTGCTCCAACGGCACCCTAAAAAGCCTGAACTTAGCGTTTGCCTTGCGCTGTGAGTCCTGAATTCCCTGCGTATCTATCAAATTAGGTGAAACTAATCGCTTTTTTCAGCTGTGACAAGACGCCCTACGTCGTGAAGCCCGTCTCAGAGTCCATCTTGGAGCATCTGGACGAGTTTCGAGCCGAATTTCAAAGTCATCCCTGTCTTCGCATTCATGTAGACAAGATTGAAAAAGAGAGCATTCTCATTTACGAGTACTTTAAAACCGATTTGCTCGCATTGGTAGAGAATTACCCTCCTCTTCCGTTGACAGCAAGGAAGAAGATATTGAAGGAGATCGGAAGCACACTTGCTGAAATGCATGAGAAGAATTGGATCCACCTAGGTACAAAACCGCCTGAATGCCTCAGCTTTGACTAAAGCTTTGCTAATTTGACTATAGACGTGAAACCGGACAATATCTTCCTGAATTGGTACGTGGACTCGAGCGACGAATTTCACCTTGAGAAAGTAGTCTTGGGCGATATGGACTGCGCGTTGAAATTGAAAGGCGAGAAACTACTGAACTATAAGATTGGAAACGTCATGTGGCGTAGTCCGGAAGGACAGCTGGGAAGAGGCGTAGGAAAGCCTTCTGAAGTCTTCTCCTTTGCTCTCTTGGTAAGTCTTGTGCTCAATTAGACCTACGCAAGCTTATTAACTGCCCTATCTAGTGTCTCTACGTCATCACGGGGGTGCAGTCATTGCAATTCGACTTCGCGGAGCTTGACACTGAGCCTGAGGTGGTAGTTTTGTTCAAACTACTTTCAACCTTCGGCCCGCTGCCAGATGCACTTATAAAGCATGTCGATGATGCAAAGGCTGGCGAGCTTCTGACGGATTTATGGACCGCAGTGAAAGAGAACGACGTGAATGAAAAGTTTGCGGATTGGACAGAGGACGTGTTTCCTAACCTCACGGACGAAGCAAAGAGGTTGATCTTAAGGATGACCAATCTCGATCCAGCTATGAGAGCAACGATGTCAGAGATTGTCAAGGATAATTATTGGGTCGAAGATGAGAAGTCTTGAGTGACGGTTGGCGTACAAGGTTCAGTTTGTCAAAATTGAAGCATAGCATTGCGGTGGCTTTTTAACAAGCCTATCTGGTTATGATAGCCCCTAGGTCTTTCCTTGTTTCGCTTCTATGTGACAGCTTTCTATCGTGGCATCAACCACAAAACTCAAACCATGACTCAAGATACTTCAACTTCCTCTCATTCTGAAGAGTATCTTGCTGCTTAACATGCCATTCTCTCCTAGAGCTCGCTGGTCCTAAGGAGTGGATCTAGGGATAAACATGCTTAGTCGTGATATAGTTGCCATTGGAATCTTCGAAGACAGTGGTGAAGTGAGAGTTGCTGTCGCTTTCGCTTGGATGTTCTTTTTTACTAAGTTCCATTGTTAGCCTTGTCAAGCACAATGATGAGAGGAATGTCTCTCACGCTAATATAGCAATAGCAGCACTAGCAGGGACGTCATTAGTATTCTTTAAAGCCTCGCAAAACTCGTCTTGCACGCCCTACGCTAAGAAGTTACGCTCCCAAGTGGAAGTCTTGGTGACATACTTAACTTGGATTGCTTTACCGCCTGCATTAAGAGTCTTAATCGCTTTGCTAGAAATAACTTTGTTATAGGACATATTGCGAAGAGGATAGTTGTAATGTCGATGGACAAATAGTCTTAGAAGAGGTCGTCTTGATTTGCAGATATAGATTCTAATTAGTAGTCTTTGTTGTGTCTTTCGATTCTGTAGCTTAATTTAATTTACGTTTGTTAGTATCTCTTTTATATTTAACTAGCGTAGCTAATTTATCGTTCGCCTTATATATTAAGCTCTATTACTTATATAATTTCTAATAATAAGTAACTTAGAAAGTATCTATTACTACGATTACTATACTATTTATTACTGTTAGTAAGGCGCGAATAGAGCATAGTTATCGGCGCTAAAGATCTATTAAGTCTAATATACTCGAAATAGCTACTATAAGCTAATAGCTAGCGTAACGCTAGAAATAAATTTACTATATATATAGCTCTATATTTTATTAGTTAAAGTAGTAATATAATAAGAGAGTATCGTTTTAAATATTAATATTCTAGAAGAGTAATAATAATACTATTTAAGTTAGATTATAGATGTTAATAATATCTTAGCTATATAATTAGGCGTACTAATACGAGTAAGCGTACTAATTGCGGCGTCTAAGTAGCGCTTAGACTAGACCTTCTATATCTAGCCTTTCTATAGTTCTCTTTTATTAAGAATTATATTATTAAATAGAATAAATTTCTAGTTCTATATTATTTTCTTTTTATATTAGTACTATAGCTTTACTTATAAGTTATATTATTCTATTATAATATCTCTCTAGATAAGTCTAACTATAATTATATATAATATATTAATACAGCGTAAAACTGATATAAGACTAATGCCTAAGTAGCGCTTGCTTTAGCGCTGAGTGGTCTTGCAGCGCCCTGCTATCTCCCTTCTTACTACTAGCGGCCCCATTTGCATTGTGAAACGAGAGTCCGCTCTTCGCACCGCGCCCCTCGCCCTCGCCCTCGCCCGCTTGTCAGGTACCATCGCATCGTCTGTGCAGCCTGAATTCGGCCATGTATCAGGTCGTGCCTCAGGACACAGCGTCTCACGTGAGGCCCTCATGGCGTGCGCGCGAACCGACATGGCACAGCATTCTGATATCAGGCACGTTTATGGCTCTGCAGGAGGCCAACTTGGGGTGCGGCGGTTTCCATCGCCGCACCAGCCTCGATTCTACTGTTCAATACTGACCGTGCGTCCCGGCACATGTTGGATTCCGCCCGGCACGCACAGCCAGTGTGAAGTAGATTGAAGTAAGTTGGTCCTGAGTCTGCTTTAGGCTGCGGGAGGGGTCTGTGACCGATTTGAGATGTGCGTACCGTAGCAAACGGGCCTATTCGTGTCTGATTAGAGTCCTGTCGTGATCTGGGCAAGTTTGTGTGAATGCAGGGAAGCGTACAACATTCCCCTCACGAAATGGACACTACTTACAGCTGTGCGAGCTGATGCGTATTACCGTCGCCGTCTGCTCACTGTTCGAACGCTAGGGCTGAGCATTCTAATATCCGAGGGTTGCGCGCGCGACGTGTGTTGTAGATCGTGAAGTAGTCTGTGTAGGCAGGCGAATTGAAAGGCGGCCCACTTGTCGCAGCACATCAGCGATTCGCGTATCATGCTCCGGATACGAGCATTTGCAACTAAGTCAATAGTCTATTGCTGACTTCGCTTGCACTAAACGCCCCCCTGTCTCACCTAGCCGAGCCGAGCCTGAAGTTTCTACACTGCACTGGACTACCGCGATGCTCATGCAATTGTCAGACTTGGTTGGCGGCGGCACAGCAGGCCAGGCGGAGGAGGGCGAGCATCGACGAAAGTAGTACATCAAACACTAGATGCAGTAGAGATACATCAGGGGTGTACGGACAAGATTTCCAGATGGCGTGCAATCGATAACAGGTTTTGCTAATATTGGACCGGCGGGTCCTTGGAGAAAACGCATGCTGAGAACTTCTAGAATCCCGGTACCGTGGGCGCTCAACTGTCTCCTCACGGGTGGGTGCAGTAGAAGCGGTGTGTGCTGGGAGTCTGGGTCGCACGTAGATGCTGTACAAGGTCGTATCAATATCGCTTTAGATGTTGTGCTCTGCTGGTGCCGAGCCATGACAGGAGGTCAGGCACTCGACCCGCGCCGCTCCAATGGCAGGCAACAACAAGGACACATTGTCTGGGCTGCCATCATGGTGGAGCGGCCAACGAGAATGCATCGCGATGGAAATGGATCATTCACGAAGGCGACCTTGGCCCGTGGTTTGGCACAGTACGTTAGGTAAGACTCCCGAAACTATCTCAGCGAGCGTCAAACGGCGCGGACGGGACTTTGCCCTTATCAGCCAAAGCGCCTTGGGCTTGGTGGCTTGCAGGATTGGTAGGCCGCCTGTTGAGAGGCAATGTGCTGTAGTGGCTGGTGAAACTTCAGGGAATCACTCCTCTCTCGCGTCATTGTGGAAACTGGAGGTGCAGAGCCTGCTAGCTGTGGAAGGGCTGCGGCAGAGGCGGAACGACGATGCTAGGGCATGTCATCGCACAGAAGCGAGGCGAAGTCCTCAGGCACCGGGCCCTCAAAGTCCAAACCTACCATGCGCGTTTGTGTAACGCTGTCAGCACCCAGCACGTCTTTGGGGATCTTCACAGTTGCGAAACACGTTGCTGTATCGGAGGAGCGTCCAGGAATAGCGAGAGGTTCGGCGTTTCTTTTCTGCGAGGTGTCATCGTGAAGCAGTGGTGCACGACTGCCGACCCCTGACTGCACTTTGCCAGAAGGAGAACCCGCCAACACTCTTGGAACAATACCCGAAGACAAGCTGGCTAGGGCATCTCGTACTCGCTCGCGACCGTCCGAAGACTCTTCGTCATGACATGAGCGTGGAAACGCTGAACAGATGTTGCACAGCGTCACGAGGCTCTCACGCTTCCTGCGGCGTAGACGATGGCGCCGTGTGGTCGCATCACTTAGCCTCCCGCCCGCACCACAGCAACCACCATCAACTGCACTGAATGCACGGCTCGTATTCGTCGCCGCCGCTGTGCCGATCCATGTGGAGCCCTCAAGGCCGCTGTTCCAAACACTCGCGCATCGTCGCTTTCTATTTTCGGGAGTGGTGTTTTGCCGCGGGTCCCTCACCACCCAACTCATGGCCATACGATGAGCAGGGGACGTGTAACGAACATGGAGGCGCCGGACTAGCATGCGGGAACCAGCCGAGCAGGCATTCCCTGCCACTAAGCGCGGCCAGGTGTTTTGCTTGCATGCATGTCAACTCTGCTCCTCACAATGAGTATCCGTTGTTTCTCAGCGGGTCCTAGTTGGTGCGGATCCCCTCGCTGCTGCATTAACAATATAACATTTCCACTCCCCATGCACTTCGCCCTGCCTGTGACGACCCTCACATCATCATAGACGCAGCATCCATCAGCCACAGCAGAGCACGAGGTCTACTTGCTTGCATTTCCTTGGCTATCTGTGTTCTTGTCCATACATGGCAGGTCTGATTCACTGGTGACACCCGTTCCCTCGCTCCCAGGCCAACGTTCCACACTCGTTTCCAATACGCCGCTTGCTCCCAAGATTTAACCTCATAACCCCCGCGTCCATCCTCGTCGTGGCCTGAGAGAGTATTGCAACCTAACACTCGCCAACTGTTACCGCCGACCGCCTTCACTCGCTACCCTTTGTCACGGGACCATTGCTGGACCTCGACCCATTTACCTCCGAGACGCACTCTGGTACCACACGTGGAGCGTTGTTGATTAACTGCACGAGACACGGAACCCATCTGCCGACGCCGGACATCTGCCCATATCTTATCGCAGGTCCTCCCTTCCTCTGCGGAACTACCCTGACGTCGCTTCTGCGAACAAGGTACCGAGCCGCCGCACCTTCTTGGATTTTCAATTACTGTTTCCCGTGCGGTCAATCGCCATTCCTACCCTATTCCTAAAACCCTAGACCTCTATTACAAGATGGCTTTCGGACAGTCGCCAGGAAATGAATTCTTCAACAGTTGGGCGCTATGGCAGAAGATGACCTTTGTATGTCTCAGCACCATTTTGAATTGTCATTTGCTAATGTGGTACAGGTGCTAGCTTGCGGAATCGTACGACTCACTCTGTCTTGTACTGCGTGTCATGTGCTAACAATCACAGGTTGTCACAGTATTCCTCGGCCTCTTGAAGCTATGGTACGACACCAACAAGCTCAAGAAGTACAGCAAAGTCGACAAGGGCAAACGAGCTGCGACACCGGAGATGCTCGAGGCACAGCCAGTGACTGCCGTCAGCGTGGAAACCAAGGACGATGTCCCATTCGGCATTCGCGCCATTCAAAGCGGAATCGAAGTCGATGGTGTATGGATCTCGAGGACCAACACGCCCGCTGGCAGCAGCCGCAACTCAATCAGCGAAGCTGCTCGTAGCTACAACAATTCCCAGCTCGAGCTTCCGCAAGCCGCCATGTACAAGGGCTCTAGCCGCGACAGCTCGCGCGCACCCAGCAGCTCCTTCGACCGCGCTGTCTCTGCCGAGCCGATCACAAGCAACGCTTCCCGTTCCTCATCGCGAAACAGGCAATCTATGGCAGCCCCTGTACGATGCACTAATTGTAATCATAATGTCGCCCACAACTCTACCACCCTCCAAAACCTTGAGTCCCCACTAGCTGGCGGTCGCTCAGGAACTCCGTCCCGTAAGCTGGTTTCATTTGCGCTACATTGCAACTGTTAACATGTGAATAGCACCTAATGGGTCACACGGCCAAGTGTACTCTGGCAAGACCTCCAACATATCAAGCCGACGCACAAGCGACGAATCAGACTACATGTCCCTCCAGCAGGACGTTCGCGCATACGAGTCGGCCTACATAAGACCTGCCTCGTATCAAGTAGCAGTTGATCCCCGGACCGACCTCGATCTCCTCCAGAGCCACCGCATGTCCCACGTTGCCGAGACTGGTCAACTCACGCCCCGCGTCCGCAAGCCAGGCACCAGCGGAGATTGGGCCAGTGTGGCAGACAACCAAACTTCATCCGCCAACGGTGTCAGCTACTTTATGCCCCAGAAGACGCCTTCTCCACCATACCCCGCTGCTGTCGAAGAGCGACAGCCGGCAGTATCGCACTACACTCAGGACGGATACGCATCGAACGAGTCTAAGCAAGGCATTCCTCTCATGGAGTCATATGCGCCCCGAGCTGCCTATCTCCCCGACACATACCAGCCCAAGGGCCCACACCACCAGTACTCGTACGACGAAGTGCCGTATGAGGTCAACACCGAGCAGAACCAGCGCGAGAGCCAGATCCTCCGCAAAGTCAACTCTGGCTTCGAGATTATGAGGCCGGGCACGTTCGCAGCGCCCACCCCAGAAGAGCTCGAACTCGCAGACAGGCAACAGCAGGGGAAGAAACTCCAGAAGAAGCGGCGGTCATCCGAGACCCGACGATCGGCTTTCGTTGAGAGCGTGTAGACTCCTTGCTGCGATGCACGTCATCCACATAACGATCCGCGACACCGGACTCTCGCGTACACGTCGCGACCTGCTTCCTGGGTGTACCACTTCCCTTGCCGCCCTTGTACTACAGTCATGGCTCGGCGTTTTACTGGTCGACCCCTAGATTGGTTCCAGAATGTTGCTTGCACTTGCTATCTCCGGAGTTTTGAATTGAGCGAATTAATCTAGTACCGATTGGGAATCTTGTGGGAGCTCTTCATTGGCATTTTGACGTTGGCGGATGAAGATCATGCCAGGCACATTACTACGGCTCCACCACAAAAGCGACAGACTTGTTCGCATGCATTCATCATGTTCCGGCGTTTGATGCTTTCTAAGGTAGAATGAGCATATCAAGGGGCTTAATCATGACCTTTCCACATAGTGATGAGTACATATCACGCATCATTATCACAATATACTACACATTCACAAATCTCCTTGCCAAATCTCATACAATTGAATCTCACTCAGCCGTATCAGCACTGGCAGCCTCCAACTAGTCCCACGGTCTTCCAGCTACCGCTACAAGCTTCGCTTATTTTAATTTACTACACCAAAGCTTCTATTACAAGTCCCGCGGTTCGTGCAATTAAGGTTCTCATCCCCAGCCGGCGCGGGTTGTTCCGCCGGGTGAGCCACCCGCAGTGACGCTGCTGACACGATCAGGGCAAAAAATTAATGAAATCCCAACACGGCCAACCCGTTTGTGCGGCTGAAGCAGCGCACGCACGCTTTTCCAACAGTCACCCACGAAAAACAACACAGCACGATCTCTCGCACGTTCAGCTCATGGTATATGAATACGAGCACGCGCCAAGCTTTCATCTATAAAAAAACAAGGTGCTTTATGCCACGGAGTTATTTCCTCAGGATTCGGAGAAACCTGGTTCACGGAAATTTCGAGATCGCGCAACTATGGAAAGCAAGATTTGGGGCTGGGGTTCGGGGGATTATGTGTACTTTATTTGATACTGCGGGCGGATGCTTGTGTTCCCCCGCCGACAGGACGATGTGGCACTGGGTTGAAATGAGATGCCAAGATCGTGGAAGGATCGCTGGAAGGCGGCGTGGGGACTAGAGAAGAGGACGATATTAAGAGAGAGGGAATGCACGTGCTGGTGCTCGTATGGGGATGGTGCATGCGTGCGGACCTCGTGCGCGGAGCGTGGAGGGGACGTCACGACGAGAACGAGGTTTTCGAACACGAGGCTTTCTGGGTTCTGGGTTTTCGTGCGATGGGCTCATCGGGTGATGGTGGAATTTCCTGTTTGGGGCGGGTGGGTGCGGGCGGATGTGTCCATTGGTCACTTGAGAGGGCTTTTTGGAGGCGTGATGCGCCCGAGGTCAGCTCGAGATCGTTTTGACCACACGACCGGGATGGCTGGAAGAGGAAAATTCAGGCTGAGAAGCGGTACTGGGGAGAAACGGCTGGGCTGGAATGGGTCGTCGGCAGAAGCAAAACACGGTATACCGTCATGCGTGTTCACGACTTTCAGGCGTCGGGGCATGTCATCCAACAGTCACAACATGAACATGGCCTTTGAGATCTTCAGGGCTGCTCTAAAAAGCGGTCTGTAAGCGCCAATGTTCCAACGTTTATTCTCGAATCCTCATGAAAGAAGCAAACATGTCAGCTCGGTGACATTTGAGTGGCCTGAGAACGACACATTTGCAACGAATCCCTGTGTAAGATTTCACCATGGTACAAGTTAATGGCCTGTTACATTCTCACTCGTTTTCAAGGATTCTTTTGTTGAACAATCCTTCAAGCACAGATCGCGCCTGAACGTCCAGGATCCTCCTTGACTCCTTCGCAGGTCCACTCGTAACAGGTCAGTGAAAATCTACACGGAGTACAAGCTCGTTCGCTCTCGAGCAACAGTGAGTCGTGACATGACCTCGCGACGAATGTGCGCTGAGGATGAGTGGAGCCACGCAGCAGGCACCTGAATCATGCCACCGACGATCTTCTTCCTTCCACTTCTCGACACATTGAAAATTCACATCGACGCAGCATCACTGGACATTACATCTCAAACACCAAAATCGCGCATATCGCTACCAAGCCCATGCCTGACAGATCTGACGCGCCAAAGCACCAATCCCCATCTGCCAATTCCCTTCCCCATTAGTCCATCGCCACTGAGCCGCACCGCATGCACACTGTCGTGGCAGCCTAGCTGCAAATCCAGCCGTTGCAGCATCGCCAGGACGAGACTTGGGCTTTCGATAGCGTGGAGCCTGCATACACGATATCCACAAGGCGAGGCCCGGAAACCGGTGTTTTTGGGAATCGGTTCCCAGGGGTTAGATGCAGGTTGGTCGTTTGATGTGGTGATGCATGCACACAGCCACCACAGACGGGGATTTTTTTGCCACTCGGACGAATAAGCCGAGGTGGGATTATATGATGACTTGATGTACTTTGGAGTATTGGCGGAGTGAATTTAGGTTTTGGCGGAATGCTGTGAGTGTTGCAGTTGCAATTCGGCATACTTTGCTTGACGGGGGAAATCTACTGCTTTACACATTTTCTTAGAAATTTCTTCGAGATAGTTTCAAGCTGGAAATTACTTCAAGAAGGATTTCACCGTTTGTCGAATGAGATGCGGCGCTTGCAAATTTATCAGTGACTACATGGCGTTCCCTGTTCGGCAAGCCGTGGGCAAGAGCTGATGCTCAATGCACAACGGGCTAGAACAAGCAACAGTTGTATCAATGCTCTCGAATAGACCTAATTGATCGAATCCTAATTACATGCAATCGAAAGCAGTTCACCTTCTTTACTTGTTCAAGATTGGTTGTATACGGTTATCCTGCGCTAGACATGTCAGAACTCCGAGACGCATGGCAGCTCCACGCTGAGTGGAAAATAGGTAGGTGTTAGAGATGCTACATTACACTGCTCTCCAGTAGCATATCTGGTAGCTTCTTCTTTGCAGATAGATAAACATGCTATTATTACCATTAACAACTAAGTAAGCCACTGATCTAAGTACATCTAACAATTATCCTCGACAATGCGGATGTTGTCAAAGTACATCTTCTGAGCCGGAGCTCCTGCATCACATCGAGCCTGAAGAGCCAGGTCATGGGCTCCATCGACACCTCTTGCCTGGAACCACGCCGTATGTCTGGTCCACACGCCAGGTTGTGGGCGAGGGATGTTATCTTGGCGAAAGCTTTCAGAGCAGCGAGTCTGAGGCATACTGTTTGTCGCACCAACCAAGTATTCCGGGGTCGCCATGATCTAGCAGGGACGGTCAGCACATTTGTCTAACGGAGGAGAATGCAACGAGCGCAGGATGATTCGAGGGAGCTAAGGGCAACTTACAACTGCTTGAAGGTGATTGGTCCACGTGAAAGTCTGGAAGCATCTAGCTGAATTTTTCCCGTTGTTATAAGTGTACATCGTGCTGAACTCAACGCGGAACCATTTGTTCGCAGCCGAGGCGGGAATGCCCTGATAGAGGTAGACGCTGGAATAGCTGCCTCCGTTGTGGGAGAGTTGCAGCGAACGGTCACTATCATCGCCGAAGTTGACAATGCTGGGTGTCATGGGGTTAGAATATGCCTGCACCACGCGCCAGTCGTTGAGATTGTTAGTCTCGAAACCTGTGTTCGCTCCAACTGTCATGCGAGCCCTGTGGAAATTGATTAGCGGAGGTCATAGTGGGAAGTAGAGAGGGCTACGAACGCGGCAGGAATAGTAGTCGTCGCGAGTTGCGTGGTAGTTGTGGTAGTGGTGGTTTGGACGACTAAGATCACAGTGGTGACGGCTGTCGTGGGGTCAACGGATGCTGTAGCGACAGAAACACTGGTGGAAATTCCAGTGGCAATCTTGGAGCATGCGCTCGAAATTCGAGATGCTGGCCATGCTGAGATGGGTGAAGGCGTCGCTTCAGCGCGCTTCCAATTTGCCGGACGGGGAAGGGTGACGGTGGCTGCCACGGATGTCACAGTCACAGTCGCTTTGACGACAGATGTAGTCAATGAAGTAGCCGTTGAAGTGACGATGCTAGCATCCGGCGTGGTAGTCGAGAGAACGACCGTGACGGGAGGCTCATACGCGATGAACGAAGAGCAGAAAGCGCCGCCGTTGGCTTCCAAGTACTGCAGAGCGGCTTGCTCGGAAGTCTTGACTTGCCGGCCCGTCCACACATGGCCAGCGGGAGTGCCATCCCCATTGATAATTTTCTTCAGGTAGCAGGTTCCGTAGACGAATGAAACATTGACGCAGCCATCAGCACGATCACAGGCATCCATGCAGAGCTCAATGGTAGCGGTGTCCAGACTCTGCATGTCTCCACCTGCGTAGTCGAGACCGCACTCGATCTTATAGGATCCTCCGGTCTTCGCAGTGTATGTTGCTCCATTGCTCACGTTGTCGACACATGAAATGGCGTCCGTGTTGGAGTTTTGACGGATGGCTGTCCAGACCCAGTCGGCCGTGACGAGAGTCGCAAGGCTGCGCTTGAGATAGCATGCGCCGTTGACGTAACTGGAGACAATTGTAAGCGTTTGTGGTAAGTCGCATAACTCTATACTCACGAGACATCGATGCACTCGTCAGTCATGTCGCAAGCCTTGATACAATCTTCAAAGCGAGCTACACTGACAGACTTGAGATCGCCACCAGCATAATCTTTCCCGCAGATGATTTTGTATTTCCCATTGGCAGCCTCATAGATGCTGTTATCACTGGCCTTATTCTCGCATGTAAGACTGTAATCTTTTGGCCGCGTGGAAGGCGGGATGGAAACACCTTGCTTTTTCGCGGTGGTCACAAGCGGAGCAGCTACAGCGGTCTTCGGGTCGTTCTTCATGTAGCATGTATTGCCCTGGTACGAGACACTGATGCATCCATCAGTCTTGTCGCAGTCCAGAAGGCAAGCTTCGAAGGTATCGGCCGTGGAAGACGTAAGGTCTCCTCCAAAGTAGTCGTTGCCACAGATGATATCGTAAACGCCGCTAGGAGTTGAGAAGGTGAACTTCGAGTCTTGCTCTTTGCTTTGGCAGGTAGGAATCTCTCTCACAAGCTGCGGTTCAATCGCTACCGGTGTGGCTGATACTGGGGCACTGGCGAGCAGGCCGAGAGCCGCCAGGATGATGATGGGAGCGGGCATGTTGATTAGAATTAAATTATGATATAAGAGGTAGAGACTGGTACAGATTTAATAAAATCCAGACAAGCACTCAAGCGATGCATTCTTGCTGTTCTTTCGCCCCCGATATATACACTCAGATACCTCGTGCTTGTCAGCTTCGCAGTTGCTATTAAGTTCCGTGGCTTTCAGCTTGAAAGGTCGACTATGGCCTGGATGCAGTGATTTGGGCGTGATGTCGGCAGCCCCGAACGACACGACACAGAGCCTCCACGGGTCATGTGTATCGAGAAGCAGGGGTCAAGGCCCCAATGTCCAAATTCGACATACTCATTATCTGTTTAGACGGCAATTGTTCGCGAGATGAAGGGCAATTGCAGCCGCGGTGGTTGTGGCGGTTTCTGTGGCTGTCATAGTGCAGCTGAAGAGCGCTTGGCATTGGACTCGTCTGTGGTCTACGTACTAGAATAGCTAGTGGATCTAGACACCCACATGGAGCACGATCAAGCTATGCCTGTTCCAGCTTCACTGATTAGCGTGAAGCCTTGCACGGCTGCAGGGGAAATTCAGCCACGTCAGCCAGCTTTCCCAAGAGCAAATCTCCGACAAGTGTCCTTCACACAAGCTAGATCGATTCTTCTCGCGTGTTCATTCAACTCACAGAGAGTGTTGAACGTTTTGTTGCTAGCTTCGCTTCAGCTCGGAAGATTTCTAGATCTCCAGATCTTCAGGATTTCCAAACGGTTCCATATGTACAAACTTTTGACAAATCCACCTCCTTCTACCGTCAGCACAATGAATGCGCTCAAAGGACATCGCAGTCAGTTGGAAGAACCCAACGTACGAGTACAGTAGGCATAGATCAGATCTGTCAGCCCGCTTCGCCCACTACCACACTATCGTGTACCGGCCCTAGACTCGCCTACAGAGGGCAAACAAAGGGGTCGATGTCTTGGCGAGCGCTAAAGGTTAAGCCCAAAGTCCTCTTCAGCCTCGAGGGTTTCGTGGATCTGGGTTCATTATATCTTCCACGCGGAGCTTTAGGGCTATATTTCGTAGGCTGGGCGGTCAAAGTGGTTGCGAAGGGGCCGTACAGAATATTAGTGGTGGACAACAACGAGCTGAACAGCACGTTAAGCGAGATTCATTCGCACTACATAGGGAGCGTCAAACTATAGTGGAAATATTTGGATGAAAGGCGGCTCAAAATCCCGCTCTATACCTCACATTTGCTCAATTATATATGGGATGACTGCACAGCTGCGCAATAGATGAGCAACTGGACTACCATAGGTACACTGAACCTTGGGACAACTTCAATGCGATGCCATATAGCTGAGAGAATAATCCCATTCTTTGAATCAGAATACAGGAAATGCGCAAAAATATGCGTTGGTTGATGTTGTGGTCGTGTCGCTGGCACATGTTTTTGCCCCAAGCACTACCACCAAAGCCACCACCACGCAGACAAATCGGCAAAAAAAGATAATTCATGACTGGTCTCTCAGACGTGGAATCGAACAATCGAACCCCGGCCTCCTGCGAATTGTCTCTGCTAGGTGACAAGCAGAAATACTGACCACTATACGATCTGAGACGATACTCCGAAGAGCAGATCTGGTAATTTGATGGAGGACTTGAAAGTTAGCTAGTCAATAAACGCTTTACAATGCAGTCTTGGAATGGAAACAAGCATTGAAGATAGGTGGCAAGGCAAGTTTAGAAAATTTGCAGCGTGTAGGGTTTTAGACCGCGTGGGGCTCCGGCAACAGAACAACATTGTTTTGCACGCCAACACCTATCGGATGCATATCTAACAATTCGTCTATGGAATGCTTCTCAGGAGCTATCACTTTAATATTATTGTTTTGGCTTCATCGTGTTCACGTATCGTTGCGGATAACTGACTTCAAGACATCCGACTTTACTCGTTTATTGTATGAAATCGTCAGAACCGCGAATGTATAATTGATCTTGCTGGATTAGAATGAACGATTGCAATGGCACATATTTGTATGCGCCGTGAGCAATTTGCATTGGTAATGTGGGTGTAGCTTGTCAGTGTTGTGGGCGTTGCCTGAGCCCATCGCACGCGATGACTCCACAAGCGCAACTATGAATTGCTCCCATATCCCACATCATCGCAAAGTACTTAGATCAATGAAACACATCATGCGCAGTCGCTTTAGAAGATCTCAAAGACACTTCATGATCAAGATAACGACAGTGATTGATTGAGCCAAAATATGTACAAGGTGGCCAAGCTATATACAGTTGTAAATCTCTTTGACAAGAATGTGCATCAAGCAGCATGACAGAGAAGTGGTAGAAAGTAAAGTCGATTTAGCGATAGTGTTGTTGGCAAAATGAGTCAGTGCTCGTCTTGTGCTGGACCAGGCTGTCTATTCCTCCTTAGGGGTGGGGGTGGGCTTCGGTGGGATGCCAACGCCACCAGTACCGGAAGGCTTAGGAGGAGCCGAAGGAGTAGGACGGACGGAGATGGTAAAGGAACGCGAGTGCCTGAGATCTGCGTCAAATTTTTTGAAGACGAGGTGCGAACAATAAAGTGAATGACGCTATATTTAGAGGGCTGCGGATAAAAGGAGAGTCGACTTACGCTGATCGGGTGGGAACTGGAGGCTTGCCACTTGCAGATGGACGGGGCTTGCTGCTTTCAGAGGGGCGAGGCTTCTTGCTCTCCGAAGGGCGAGGAGCAGGCGAGCCAGATGGAGGTGGAGGGCGACCACTGACAGATGGACGAGGAGGGAGAGCCGATGGAAGAGGCGCGCTGGACGGTGGTGGGCGCACACTTTCGCTTGGCTTAGGAACACCGGAGGGGAGAGCAGTGGGCTTAGGCTTGTCTTGTGCCTGAGCAGCTGCGAGGCTGCCGTGCGTTAGTGTGATGCTGTGTTAGCGACTTACAGATGGCAACGCACCTGCTCATGGCGATACAGATGATGGTTGAGAACTTCATGATGTTGGCGTAGAGAGTATGTTCTGTTTGGTGAATGTGATTGCGGTGCTTGTTGCAACTTAAGACACTGCCATGGTTTTGTCTTTATATGCTTTTCTGAGCAGTCGTAAGACGTGATGTTGCTTGGCCATTGCGAAGCACATAGATTGGCGGATATTCGACCTCCGCTCGACCATACTTCTTCCAGAAGTTCTGGTGTATACGCAACTAACTCCCTACACTGACGCGATGAATGCGCTATGGCCAAGCATTCAGTGGACCATTCTCCCAGGGCGAACGGAGTGAGCACCTGTAGTCCATGGGGTAAACGCTGATAAATTACTCCAGTGAGTGGCACTAAAATTTCGCAAAGTGGCTCTACCATGAGAAGGCCCGGTCTTGGTGCCTGGAGCTGCGTCAGTAGCTGTGAAGTCCAAGAGACAATCCCTGCAAAGATGTCGGAAGAGGTCCTCCCAGGCATCATTGACGATAAACGAACCCCACCGATGAGGAGTCTAGGGCTTCTCTTCCGGTGGCATCATGCCTTGCCTCAAAGATTAATCGATGGAAGAGGCCTGTACCTGGATCGTACAGCGGATCAATCGCTAGGGGAGGGGGACATATTGCTTTTGTGGCCGCTGCAACGACGAAGTGTAATGACGCAAAGCGATGACTATGGACCTCTTGTTTATGGCAAGTCGATCTCAGGGTTGTGTTGCACGACTAGATCCGTGAACATTGCAGGTTGACAGCTGCAAAGGAACAAGACCAATCGAGTTCAACATGCAGCGGTGCATGTACAAGACCAGACTACCGCATAGAAAGGTATTTGTGCGTCTTAGCCATTTGATTTTGATATTGCAGATGTGCACTCCTCATCGCTGGGGGGAACGCAGGAGAAAGGTCCGACGCCATGGAAAGGTGCACTACGTGATGGATCCGTTGCAGCTGCTTTCCAAGATCGCCCATCCAGAAGCATACCCAGTCAAGTGCTCTAATTGGCGGAAGTTTGTGGTAAATACAGGCATTTTGCGCGTGATCGACCAGGTATTGAGTGTGATACCAGATGGCTGGGCCCAAGTCGATTGCGAATCCAAGAAACTCTTGTGTGAATAAGGCTAAAAGTATCTGCAAATGTAGCCACAAGCTTCGACAAGCCTTGAGTCGATTACAATGTGCCTGAAAAGAGTAGGTAGTGAGGAAATTATGTCAATTAAATCACTATAGGAGTGCGGGGAAGTTGAGATCGTCATTATCCGGGGTAGATTGTGTTGGGCAGTGTAGTAGAGCTCATTAACATGTTACAGACCCTAGCAGATTGATGTTTGTTGATGGCGAACCTCTGGAAAGATACCGCGACCATCAGTCGTGTAGTCGAATTCAAGCACCGGATGGTACAAACGTGCTTTCGTGTCCGATTTTGCCTAACCCACGAAGCCGGGATTGAGCAGTATGAAGAAGAACTCATAGGCCACGAACTTTATGTCGGTGAAGTGGAACGTAGGTTCCTTGGCGTATATGCACATCCGTCACGTCTGGACTTTCGTACATTGAATCAAGATCACCTCATTTCGCGTGAGTCTGTCGCGTATCTACGTCGTCGGAACCAGGTAGGGAAGCCGCGGAAGGTACACGTGAAGCATTGAGAGCCGAGATGTGATGCGATTGCAGAAGGAAAGAAGTTAGATGGGAAGAAGAAGATCTGTCAGATTTTGGAGATGCTCCCGGACTGTGTAGAGTGGTATCGTCAGCGAACTGATGTTAAGGGTGCTTTTTACCATCGTGGCAAAGCGGCTCAAGCATGTGTAAGGCAGACTGAGAGACTTTTACGGTAATAAACAGTTCGCACAGCTATACCAGGAGATAGGCCCAATATTTTGAGGTGTGTGTTGTTGAGGTTGTAGTTGCGATGGTGTTGGAATCCATCTCGACTGGACCGCGATGAGCCTCGCTCCACTTTTATAACTAGTGTCTGGCAGAACCCCGGCTAGCACGCTTGGAAAAGTTCCTGTCGCAACTTTTGGCTGCGTGCGACGCTTGAGGAATAACAAACCCCACTACATTTACCGACAATGGCTGGAATCAAGCGCAAATCCGAGGTGTCGAAACCTACCGATACGAAGACGAAGAGCAAAAAGGCCAAGGTCGAAAAGAGCACATCCAAAAAGGAATCGAAGCACGCGGTGAAGCCAGCGAAGAAGTCGAAGAAGGCCAAGGAGGAAAGCTCTGACGACATCGAGGAGTCGGATACCAGTGAGCAAGAGAATGGCTTCTACGGCTTTTCCGCAAACGAAGATGTCGACATGAGCGACGCAGACAGCAGCGAAGAGGCAGAACCCATGGAGGACGTGAAGCAAAACGGCAAAGCGCATAAGCGCAAGTCAGACGACAACACAGCAGAGGAGAAGAAGCCTAAGGGCGATGGTGCGGACTCAAAACTGGCGGAGCTGAATTGTACGTAGGCCAAATCTTCAGATACATCCGCAGCTAACATTTTGACAGCAAACAACTCAAGAGAAGCGCACGCAAAACAAAAGGCTCTTGCGAAGGAGCGAAAAGCCGCGAAGCCAAATGCCGACGTCATCGAGCGCTCGAAGAAGCTGTGGGAGAAACTCAGACTCAAATCGCACATTCAGAAGGACGAGAGGAAGGAGCTGGTCAAGGAGCTCTTTGAGATCATCGAGGGCAGAGTCAAGGACTTTGTCTTCAAGCATGACTCTGTGCGTGTTATCCAGACGGCGATCAAATACTCGACCATGGAACAGCGGAGGATGATTGCGCGCGAGCTCAAGGGCGAGTTTAGGACTCTGGCTGAGGGCAAATACTCAAAGTTCTTGATCGCAAAGCTTGTAGAGAAAGGGTATGTAATCGCGAACTGTTCCTCGGAATCCCTACTAACCTTCACAGTGACCCCGAAATCCGCGACTTGATCATCCAGGAGTTCTACGGCTTCGTTAAGCGCCTCATCAACCATCCCGAGGCTGCTTGGATCCTGGACGACATTTACAGAGCGGTTGCAATACCAGAGCAGAAGGCGCGCCTTCTTCGGGAGTGGTATGGAGCCGAATTTGCCATCAAGGGACTCGAGGCAAAGGGTACAGACAGTGCAGAGCTCTCCGTGATCTTGAAGGAGTCGCCTGAACGGAGGAAGCCCATCATGGACTACCTTGAGAACCAGATCAACTCGCTCATTCAGAAGAAGCTTACTGGCTTTACCATGCTTCACGACGCCATGCTACAATACTTCCTCGTGTGCGAGCCAGGTACAGAGCACGCGAACGACTTCCTTGAGCACCTGAAGCCCGACCCAACGCTGAAGGAAGGCGAAGAGGCAGACAACGTCGACCTACTCAAGAACCTCGCCTTCACAAAGTCCGGCTCGCGCCTCATGTCCCTCTGCTTCGCCTACGGCACCGCCAAAGACCGCAAGCTCTTCCTGCGCCCCTACAAAGACAACATCGAACTGATGGCCTACGACGTCAACGCCCACCACGTCCTCCTCGCCGCCCTCGCCGTCACCGACGACACCAAACTCTCCTCCAAATCCATCTTCGGCGAGCTGCTCCCCACAAACGACACCCTCGCCGAGAAAGTCCTCAACCTCGTCACCGACCCCCGCGCCCGCACCGTCCTGCTCTACCCCTTCGTTTCCGACGCGAAATGGGCTCTTGACGATAATACCCGCGAGCGCTTAGCCGAACTCTACACCATCCGCCAGAAGACATCCAAGAAAGACCCCACCACGCGCATGCACGAGGTCGCAAAGAACATCGAGCCGCAGCTCCTAACCGCCATCACCGCGCGCGCCTCAGACTTCGCGCCCTCCGCCTTCGGCCTGCAATTCCTCGGCGAAGTCCTCGTCGGCGCGCCGGACGTCGAGCCCGCGAAGCGCAAAGAAGCCCTCGCCGAGGTCGCGCGCCTGGCGCAATCTATCCTCGATGCCTCGGGCGAGGCCACCAGTCATGGCAAGAATATGCTCAAGATGCTCGTGCAGGGCGGCAAGTTTGATCCCGCGGCGAAAAAGGTCGTGCCTGTGGAGCCGGCGCTTGGATTTGCGGATCTGCTGTGGAGTGAGATCAAGGGCAGTGTGGTGCAGTGGGCGACGGGACAGGGCTCGTTTGTCGTTGTGGCGCTGACCGAGGCCGAGGGCTTTGAGGGCAAGAAGGACGTGCTCAAGGCGCTGAAGAAGGAGAAGAAGGCTTTGGAGGCTGCGGCGGGGCCGCCGAAGGAAGCTGGGGAGAAGAAGAAGGGGAAGAAGGGCGAGGCACAGGGCCCGAGGGGGAATGCGGGCGCGAGGATATTGTTAGAAAAGTTATAGGTATATACACACAGTGAGAGCATTTCCGTGGCGTTTTTGGGAGATGCTGGAATGGTACATGATTAGGATGCGGCTAAGCAGTCTGTTTTAAAGGACATGAGTGAATGTTGAATATCTGATGTACATAATAAAACCGCTACTTTAAACGCTTGGGGATATAATTGCTTAGACCAACCTTTTACCAAATGAAGCCGAAAACGCCATACAGACAAATACAGTAAGGAGCTCAAACAGCATGAGTCGCAGTGACGTCGCTCTCCCTTTCTTCCATTAACGCACCGCTCCCATTCACTCCACCATCAGTCTCGCTCCTTCCATTTTTGCTCCAACCCTCAGTACCAACATAGTTTCCTCGTCCAACGCCAATACCCCACGCGCGATCGTAACTCCTGGGTCCCCAAGCCCATCCAGCACCGCGGGAAATAGGCAAGTGGTAGAACCTGAAGCTAAACCAAGCGGCCGAGATTCCAATGAAACTGCCAAACAGAATGTCGAAGCCAAAGTGGCGGTAGTCGGTGAAGCGAGATGCGCAGACGTAGATTGCCGAACCGATGGGAACGAGAATGAGGAGCAAGGTCCAGACTGGAGGGGCAGCGTTTTGGTAGCGAATGGGCACAACGTGGTCGTCTGCGTATGCGTGTGCAGGGGACGATAGGCTGGACTCGTGTTTGGAGAAAGTCATCGAGGCTGCTTTCTTCAGGTTGGAGGGGGCGACGGCGGAGGTGTGGGCTGGGTTTGTTGAGTACGGGCGATGCGGGAGGAAGGGAATTGCGACGGAGAATTTGGAGGCGAGGAAGAGGGTGAGGTAGAGGAGGCCGGCCCAAGAAACTGGAGCAGTTGTTAGTACAGGTGCGTTGGAGGGGCAAGAGAGACATACAGCTAGAATGCCCGCTGGGGAAGGACTTGAACCCGTCCATGAGCTCGCCGCCTCTGCTGCGGTCGGGGTTCTGGCAGATTTCCGAGGTAACGAGAACCCAGTTCATGTTCACAACATCAGCAACGACTGGGTTGACCAGGGTCTCTTGAATGCGTGTAAGGTCCGGCTGGCAGCGCGACAGCAGGTCAGGTCGTGGTTTCCCAAAGATCAGCTTCATGCCCTGGGTGATCATGAAAGCGGTCGCGAGCGACAGAGCAAGGCCCATCCAGCCAATGTTCCACTCCCAGAGCTTCCTACGCCAGATGAGTGCCTTGGGAGTTCCTCGGCTAGCGGTTGGTCCCGGGACAAACACCATGCACACAACAAAGATGATGCCGGCGGGCGCGACGAGGGCGACAAGGGCGAGCAGCCATGTTGGGATGGTTTCGTGGTGCTCAAAGGGGTACGAGATGGTGAGGTCGACGGGGGAGAAGGGGCGGTTGTATGGGTAGATGTATTCCCAGCCTACGCCGACTGCAGCGATTGCTCTGTGAGCTGTCAGTTGCTGAACCCGTGGTGTTGTTGCGGTACGCTCAGGAGTGACGCATGTCGCAATTATAGAGCGGCTAGCGGGGGCTCCCGAGGTAAGCACGCGATGACTTACATTATACATATCCAGTCGAAGACATACGATGCGACCAGCTTCATCGACGGGACGCCTATGCCCTGAACGTTCCTCATGGTGGCTGCAAGCGAATCGTGCGGCTAGTAAGTGGTGACAGTGAAAGGAGACAACAGTGCGGCTGCTTGAGGGTGCGAGACAGGTTCCAAGACGCTTAAAGAAATGGGCGCATCGGACCGCCGTACGCGGCGAGAAGGCGGTAGGACCGAATGCGGTACGACGTAAACACGGGCGGTTGCTGCTGCGGTTGGTGCAGGCGTTTGCGCGTGGCTGAAAGACACACAACGAAGGGATTACAATAGATAATTGAAGCAATCACTTGGTCGTACGAAGTAGAGGAGGCGGTCGGAAGTCACAAACGTCAGCGGCAACCTTTTGGAAGAAGGGGCACGCGACGCGCCAAGTGGTTTGGGGCTGTGAAGCGCCAAAACGAGGAGCTGCGTGTTGGACTCCGGAGTAGGCGCCCTATAGGCTGACGCCGCTTTCTATTTCTCGCACCATGGCCAGGAAGTGGGAGTTCCAAGCCTCCCGCGGACAGTAGCGGAAGATGCGACGACGTGTTAGGGCTGCAGGAGGATGGAAGATGCACGTTGCTCAGCAAATCGGACGCTGGAGACAGCCAATCCCCGTAAGGATATGCGCAACTGACGCACGCACACCAAGCCTGGAAATTCTCCGCAAAACGTCACACACCCACAATGGCCTTACCGACGCCGACGATAGATGTCCTCCTGAACCTCATCGACACGCGCCCGCAGGCTATCCTCACCTCGCTGGCGCAACACCCCCAGCTCGCCTCTGCCCGCGATGCACACGGCTACTCGCTAGTGCACGCAGCTGCATCCTACAACCAGCTGGAAGTGCTCCGCGACCTGGTCCAGAAATACAGCGCAAATGTGAACATACTAGACGAAGACGGCGAGACGCCCCTCTTTGCCTGCGAAAAGGCTGAGGTCGCAAAGTGCCTGGTGGAAGAGCTCGGCGCAGACTCGTCGATACGGAATGAGGAGGGCCAGACGGCCGAGGAGAAAATTGGCGAAGAGGAGGGCGAGGCAAACGACGTCTACCAGTACTTGAAAAGCTCAAGGACTGGTGGTGCGCCCGCCAGCGCAGGCGAAGTCGAGACGGCAGACGTGCATCCCCCACCACCGCTGCCTGATGGTCTGAACGTCGAGATGGGCACCATGTCGGAAGAAGCTGCGGGTGATGCGCCGGATCCTGAGATACGGCGGCGCATCGAAGAGCTCGCTGCCCGCCCGGACTACGAGTCGGAGGAGGTGCAGAGACAGTTACGGGAACTGGTGCAGGACGTCGTTTCGGGTATGGGTGGGGAGCAAGACGGTCGCAGTGTGCGGAGGAGAGTTGACTGAAGCTGATCAATACGGCGGCCTAAAGAATGTGGAAGAGAAGTGAATCTTGGCATCAAGCTGACGGGAGCGAGGCCCACGAGCGCATCCTCCATTCCTTCGTCAACGTCATACCCGAGGATAAACAATAAGCTCTCTTGCACGCTCGCAACCACGAGAAGCATGATAAATTGCTTGCGTCATGTCGAATCGACTGATAAGTTGAATAAACACGGCAGGCGCGAGGGGCCAAACAGACACGACACGATGGGAAAGAGCATGATCAATGGAAGCTTATGTCACCTGCTCAATCAATGCACTCTCGCGTGCATCAAAGTTACACGGCTTTCTTCCTCCAATTCAGTCATTTTCTGTCCCTCACATTCTTGCCACTTTCCGTATTAAGACCTGAGTGCAGCAAACACGTGGACCACACCTTATGCGGCTTACGACTTTAGCAGCGGCAGGAGCGCCTGCACTCTGACAGCCTTAGTCTGACGGCTTTCACACACGGGCTGTAGAAATTCACCGAGACCCCCTTTAGAGCTGCCAGCGCATCGCCATGGGCGAAACACAACCATTCACACACCTCTTAGCATGAGCCAAACGTTCAGCGCCACCGACCACCATTCAGCCTCAAGTTCTGCATACCGCAATAGGCAGGTTCGGTCTAGAAGTGTTGATTGCAGTCGCAAGGTGGCACAAGACTGATTCTCTTTGTCCAGTGAGCACCTAGACTTGATCCGTCGCGGCGACGGCCGCGTCTCTCTCTACCTACCTGAATGGGAAGGGTTGGTACAGGTGTAGAAAGCAGTAGGCAGGTTGCACAAACTAGTTGACTAGGTCCCGTCCGCTGGTCGGGCAAGCTTAGCAGCATTGTCTTGGAGGTATCTGGATCTGCCGATTCTTTTCGCAAGGCCACACCCCCAAAGAGGCAGTATCATTTCCATCCGTCCATCACAGCACCAAGCACTACCCGGCTCGGCTCTTAGCTACCTTTGTTTGCAGCCCGCTTGCTAAGTCCGCATGCGCGCACATCTACTACCACAGATGCATGCACACGAACACTACCACAGAACCCCCATCCCCAGCAAGGCAACTCCCCTCCAAAGCATCGATCACAGCGCCAGGGCTTCAACATGCTAGTCGCTTGGTCCCACCGTCGTCATTCCAAATGCCCACATGCACGCACAGACACCCTGCCGGCAAACCCATCCCAACCGCACAGACACTATCCCCAAAAGATACATCTCAAAATCGCCAGATCAGTGCAGCAACGCATGTTGGACACGCTCGATTTAGCAAATGCTCCTTGAAAAGGCACCACGTCCCGCAGTAAGCTAGGGTCTTAGGTCCCACAGTCCCACGTCGCTTTGTCCTCCCAGCGCGGCAACGCAAGCGCAATCGTGAACCAAGATTCAAATATCTCCGAAATACCCCACCCCGCTGCACTACTTGCCGCAAGCGGAAGGATAGAGGGAGGTGTCGATTATAGGACTCAGATCTGTACCGAGATCCGTACCAGATCTCGGGGTAGGGCAGGCAAGGGGTCTGTGCTGGTGGTGCGAGCGGTGTAGCGGTAAGGGAAGCCTGGTTGGGAGGGGGGCGGGTGGATGGAGTGAGGGCGAGGCTGGTGTTTGGCTTTGGTGGATTGTAGTCTCGCTGTTGACTTCACGTGGGCTAGACGTAAGGGCGTGGAAGTGTGCGCATGCGCGAGGCACTCTTCGGGGGCGATACTCACTGCGACACCAGTGCAGCTCAACTCCCCACAGCCATTCCAAACACTGACGAGAATGACGAGAGGCGAGGGTGCGACCAGCACCAACCCATCACGTAGCCCGAAGCCATACAGCACCGGCGGACTTGGACCGCAACGGCACGACACCGTGTATAGCTCCAACCTATTTCAAGCACCTCCCCCGCCCTCCGTCATGGTCAGCAGCAAAAGCCTAAGCTCCAAACTATCCCCTACCTTACCTAACACTACTCCCAACCACGTTCCACCCACGCGCTAACCCCCTCAGCCTCAACCCAACCTTCCCAACCAAGTAACTCCTCCCTCGTCCCATCGATCACAGCGCCAACCCTGCAACAAGCTAAGCATCTAGCTCCCATCTTCGTTCAAGAGTCCGAATGAGGAAACTCTGAGTGCGACCGTTTCCGGCGGGTGAGCGGGATGCGTGTGGATTACTGCGCTTGTGGGACGCGTGGCATGGAGACTCTTTCCTTCTCGAAACGATGCGTTTCGGGTGGGGAGTTGGGGTGGGGATAGGGAGTTGTGTCGGTTGGGTATGCTAGACTCGGTGTATTACAGGCAAGTGCAATGCACACACGTACACAAGTCTCATAAACTGGGCAAATTTGTAGGGTGAGGAGTGCAAGGCATGTACGCTGCCGGTCATCTCTCCTTGAGATGGAAGATATGTTGAAGATGGGTGTGCGCTCTGGTTTTTTGGAGGCGGTGATGGGGCGCTGCGGGACGTGTACCCGAGTAGTGACTGTTGAGTGAACATAGGGGTGCTAGATCTGCGGTAGTTTGTGCATGTCGCAAGGAACTGGTATGTAGGTCGGATATCTGAAGCGTTGACAATCACCGCGCTGCATTTTCTTCCTCTGGAGTATTGGCGGCGGCATCCGGATGGGAAGCCGCGCCATGCCACGATGTCTTGCAGAATAGCGGGTTCGGAGTATAGAAGATGCAGTCCGGAGAGCGTGAGGCGTCCGAACCAAAGACGAATTTGCGAGGTAACCGGAATAGGATAGGAAGATTGAGGCCGAAGTATTGCAAGCAGCTGAGCAGGGTGCTGAAAAATGCAGTGAACAATTTTCGTCGTGTGTAATATTGACTACCATAGCTTTCCAAGATATATTCATATCTACTCGAATAGGAAGGTTGGCGGTGTGGTGTTGAAAGAAGATGACTCATGTATGATCAGATAGGAAGTCTGGTGGTGTGGCACTGGAAGTAGGTGCTCTAGGTATTGAAAAACGCAATGGCGTCCTTCCATACTTGGAATATTGGCTATCATAGCTTCCCCAATGTTCACACTTTTGGATACTCGATTAGGAAAGAAAGATACAGGAGTGTAGAAGACAGTGATACAGTGGCGATACATCTCGTCTCGTTAGATAGGCGCTATGGAAATATCAGGTCAACCACCGGACCTTCGTCCGCAACGCGCACTTGATTAGGCATTTAGTGTATTATCTGTATGTCCAAGCTCGACTTCTATCTAACCACGGGGTTAACCAGGAATAGTATGCGAGCAGTGTCCAATGCAGACGCCCGAAATTCTCATCTGCATTGTGTTGATCTTCGATGCCCGTGATAAACTTATGCGCGATCAGAGCATGAACAGCTCATACGTGACTGGTCGTGCCCACCATAGGTAGCCGCAGTAAGTACGTATGTCTCGGCTTTACATACGTGCATGGCAGAAGTTCAACCACTCACACGCGCAGCCGAACGCAAGTGTCGAGCCATACATGGTCTGCGGGTGAGGGGCCGGCCACTCCTCACTCCACCCGGCAGCAAACATATTGCCAGAATAGGAAGGATATCTCTACGACTGTGGGAAACAGGCAAACAGCTTACGAATCGATCTTTCAAGTCTGTTTGGTTGATCGACGTATGCAGTGCTCATTCGATAGTTCGTAAAGCATTTGCAGGTCATGTTGCCATGGAGATTGTGGTCGTACCGTGTTTTTTGTTGCATGTATTATGTATGTGACCGTGATCTTCACCAGTTTGCGTCCAGAAGAGGAAGGAGTTGAATTACTGTGGAAAGTAGCAAAGGTCTCGATCGTCGAACAAATGTACGATCGATGTGCAAGTCTTGGCTAGTCCATCGAGCGTCCCTTCGCGCTATTTGTGCAAGGTGAAAGTCCGGAGATCGCCGTTGTGGCGTGCGAGGTACATTGGATTTATGAATTCGCTAAGTTCAACAGTTTCTATGGCAGGGAGTGGTCTTCGCATAGTGTGTGTGGAGACAAGTAGAGTTGCATGGATGCGAAGGTGCCCAGATCTAGATATCAATTGGCCAGAATTCCAGTTACGGAGCTACCAGATTGGCATAACGCGTTCGAGATCCCTATTTACATCGTTCTCTACACCCAACACCACTTCTGTCTCAGACAAGAATGCTGCAAAGACCGTTGTAGGCGGCCTTTGCCTGCGAGCTTCCATCAAACAAGAGTGGCTTGTCGCTCGCACGCCAACTGTCAGTGTCGGAGATACCCCACACAGTGACACCGACGCACTTCGCCTCGTCCAAGCAAGCCTTGACCGCAGCTTGGTAGTCAGATGTCGACGCACCCTTGATGTCGAGCTCAGTGATGGCGCACTCGCTCACATCCGCACACACGCTCTTCAAGGCGCCAGCAAATTCAGAGATAGGCCAGTTGTTTGCCAAATGCGACTGCGAGCCAACACCATCGATTGGAATGCCGGCTGCGACCCAGCGCTTCACTGCGGATGCCAAGCCGCGTGTCTTGGAATAGCTGGCAGAATCGAGATTGTATTCGTTGATGTAGAGCTTGGCTGCTGGGTCTGCAGCACGAGCAGCACGGAAAGCAATTCCGACGAAGTCTGTAGAGTCAGTATACGATGGCAGAGATTGATGTTGATCACCCACCTTCGCCGAGTACGTTGTAGAAAACCGAAGAGCGGAAGGACCCGTTTTCCTAGACGAAGTTAGTGTATGTTCCACATACAATGCGTACGTATGATCGACGAGGTGTAGGTGCTGGGTGATTGAGTGGACCCCGTTATGGTTCGCTTTATGGAAGATGATGGGTGGTGCGGTATGCTTGACCCCTGATGGTTCACCCAGCACCCACAACCACAACAACGGCTCCCGGAAGCAACAAAACAACAAAAATGGCGACTTGCCTCAAAGATCTCGTTTATTACGTCCGATAAAGATGTTAGCATGCCCTCAAATAATCGCGTTTATGTGATCAACATACCCAAGCATACACTTTGCCCTTGTATCCACCGATCAGCTTGTTGATGTGGTTCACCATAACAGTCTGAAGCGTAGATTTGTCTCGAATGCTGCTGACCCAGTTTGGAAGCTGAGAGTGCCAGACCGTAGTGTGGCCACGGATGAGCTTGTTGTTAGTGGAAGCCCAGTTGACAAGGTAGTCTGCAGTGCCCAGGGTGAAGGAACCACGCGAACCCTCTGTCGCATCCCACTTCATGCTGTTCTCAGGTGTGACCTGTCCGAAGTTGTCGATGATCAGCTGGGCGTTGGAGCCGCGGGTCAAAAGGCCTTGGTCGGTCGCGACACCAATGTACTTCTTGCCCTTCGCCTTGAACGCGGCATCGATAGAACACTTTGCTCCATTCTTGCCTGACCCGCCGACACCGCCGGTTGGCTGGGTGCTTGCTGTGCTAGTTGCGGTAACAGTCTCCCGTGTTGTTGGCGCAGGGTTTGAGCCTCCTCCACCCCCTCCGCCCTCGATGCACTGGGAGTACCACTCGTTGGTCGCCTTACAGCTCCAGCCGCTGACGCACTGTGTCTCACCAGACCATCCGTTACCTGGAGATGTAGAAGATTAAAGTCAGTCTAAGTCTCAGGTGCGAGTTGAATGGACATCTTACCACCACATTGGCCCCAGGGCTGGACAGCTGCAAAAGCAGTGCCAGATGTAAGGAGGAGAGCAAGTGCGGCGTGCATCTTGCGAAGTGATTGACGCTGTTTGTTTCAAGGTTGTGAAGTTACACTGTGAGGAGCCAGATGAAAATGGTACCACCCTTGAGCTTATAAAGTCATTCCGAAGAGGCGACCTTCGGACCTAGAAGCCTGAAGTAATGCACATGACTGAAGAAGCACCATCATGAACGATGCCAAGTTGGCTAATTCAGTCGTTTATGCCAACCTTGTACGGCTATGGACCACCACACAATATAGCAGGCGCTGAGTTCCCGAGCTATCCTATCATGGTGTGGAACATGAGTATAGGAACCATGATTAGCCGTATCAATAACTTAGCACATCAGAACCGGCGGTATTAACTTTAGAGTAGCCAAGAGAAATAAGGCTTCAAGATCAGAGCTTATCGAGCGAAGTGTATACACTTAGGTATATTGCATCTCGCAAGCGATGGTTAGACATGGCCCTGTCAGCCGAAGCCCGGGTCTGAATGCGATGTATAGTCCATGACCCGGTCTTTACCCCGGAAAACTCAATCAAACATAAGGTGCGCCAAGACCGCTTGATGAGCAGCAGACCTGGGGTCCACATGGATGCTGTTGATTATCCGCGCCAACATTGCTCTTTCAAGCTCGAGAGAGAGTGTGCGTTCGATGATATGCCCACGGTGACTGCGGTGCGATCACCGGGAAGGCATGGGTCGTACTGCCCAAACCGGGGACTGCGCAAAGTGCTCATATCACTTCTCCAGGTTCGTGAAGATGTCAGGATGTGCTATATTTGGACAGTTTGACGTCGGGGCAAGGAGTCTTGGTGTTGAGTTGCCACGTGGGGCCACATGTGCATCGCGTGTGCCGATCTGCATCATAGTGCCTAGAAAGACCACAAAAGTCACGTGTGGCCGCTGCCTACAAACATTTGAAGATATCGAATGTGATAGGATGAAACATCGAAGGTGGATTTTTTCAAGGATGTCCCAACGTTAGCTCAAGGCCGCGCAACCCACGTGATTGTCACGTGTGCTGCTGCCTGGAGCCTTTCAGCCTCTATATAACCTGCTGTTTCCCCTCCCCAACTTCTATTCTTTAGCTTTCTTTGCCAATTCTGGCTCCGATCAAGTGTAGTATCTGTTCTTTTTAGTTTAATCGCTAAAATGTTCTCATAGAGGACACCTTACATGGTTATTCTTATTTTTGTACCCGTCGACGAGCTCCCTGGGCTTGCTCATAGCTTCGTTGGCACAGTGCCGCAGATCTCACACTACCTTCTGCTGGTGCGACCTCCATTCTCTCTTCATCGGGTTTACTGGCTGTTGCTTGTAGCTTGAGGAAGAGATTTAGCGCCGTCATATCGTGCACTGAAGTGGCGCAAGCCGGTGCTTGACCTTGGCCATCGTTGCTGCGGAAGTAACGGTGCACCCAGAATTCGCTAAATTTCTTTCTACCCTACATGAAAGATATCATGGGTTGGAAAGGTACAGCCTGGCTGCCGGTAAGAATATTGATTAAAGTTTAAGAACTAAATCCTGTTCGAAAACCTTAGGTTACTTTATTCACACGTCGAACGACGGAATGTTAGGAGCAATTACATGTTATTCCAATCAGCTTGCCTGCCTAACCATCGTCCATCACCTCGCGCTTGTCTTCCTATTCTCGCATTTCCATTTCCATCAATCAACTCGTCGCCTCCAGTGACAGCTCCTGAACCACTCGTCTCAGCATCGCTCGGCTCTTTAGCTCGGCTCCTCGCGTGTGGATAGTTCCACTCATCGTTGATACCGATCTCATCAACCTCCGTATCACGCCACGTCGCGTTGTCGTACCCGAAGCTGGTCTCACGGAACCAGTAAACTGGGCTTTTGTTCGTCACCCCTTTCGCATTGGCTGCCTCTTTGTACTCGTGGTCGCCGGGCTCGCACCAGAATCCAGTCAAATCGATATTGTGAACTGGTGGGGCGAAAGGAGGAATGGGACGGCTATGTGAGTATGCCGAAAAGAGACTGGGGTAGGGAGACTTCGTGGGCGGGAACGGGTCTCGTGGCGACGGATTAAATGCAGACGCCAAATTGCGCGGAGAAGGGACCGGAGGCATAAAAGCATTTCGTCGTCGCAGTGTCGCTTGTGGGTAAGGGATTATAGGATTTCCAATAGAATCTTCATGCTGTGTTCGAGGAGAACCTCCCAGTATTGAGTTCCTTGAGCTGTCCATGTTGTATGTGTGTTGAGTTCTAGCGCACTTAATTCTGATCAGATGTATTGATAGACAGGGAACAAAGATGAATTTATCTTTAAGGCGGAGAGACTTTAGGATAGAGCCATAAACACTTTTAGGTGTATTTAGCATCATCGGGAACCGAAATTCGCTCTATGTCGGTGCCGATCGCTTAGGAATGTTCGGTACCAACCATTATCCTCACGCGCCACAGTGGAAACTAATAGCGCAGGATAAATAAGGCTGTATATATTCAAGACTTCTCTAGCGATAGATATGACTCTAAAAAGCTTGTGGACATATTCGGCCTTATGTTTAAAACATCGGATGGACGTTGTGAGTCCGAGCATACCAAAGATGGGCATTCTTTCTCAATCTGCCACTGTGTGGCACGGATCGCCCTATAGTTCCGGTACCCATACCACAAATCTGAGGCTAATCGTTGCGCGAAACTGGGAGAAACTTTGGGAGTGTTCCAATGCTCGTAAACTCGCCAGGTTAGATAGCTCTTCCGAAGCCCACATTTGCAGAATCTTTTCCAGTAGCTGGACTGACTACGTCATTAGTTCGATATCAAGACGCATGTGCTTGGCTAAGTTCTGTCCTGTCTATGCTCGCTCAATAGATGATAAATAGCAGCTTGCTCAGTTGTCCACACCTCATCTTCTGCGCGTGCAACTCTACACTATCTAATCCCTCATGACGAAAACCGAGCTTAGATTTACTTCATACGCCCACGTTCATTACGCAAAAGTTGTGTTGGTTTTCACCGCACTGGAAGCCCTGGAGGTTTTCACTTTCACTTCACTTCACTTCACATCACAACAACACGCCGTTGCGCATAGCAACACAATCTCTTGCAAACGGATTTTTGCACCGCAAAAAGTCTTCCACTCAAGCGCTGCCGCCTGATCTAACAACGCACTCTCTCCCTCTCCACGACGTCGCGTGCGCCGCTCGTCCTACCACCATGGAGAACAACAAGTCCACGTTCGGCAGATCGGTATCAATGCCGATCTTCCAGAACCAACAGCAAGACGACTCGGATGCGCAAAGCAATGGCGTAGCTGTGCCCATTGAACAGTACGACGCGCTTCAACACTCGCCTGGCTTCCAGAGCTTTCGCAACCAGGCCAACAGTGTCTGGTCGAGAAATGGCAACGGCTTCGCAAGCCCGCTCTCTAAGATCAACGAGACCAGAAACGACATCAGTGCCGCCAATGGCAGTGGCATGAGCGTCGATACGCCTGGAGTATGGGACACTGGCATGGGAGGTACTTCATCCAATACGACCGACTCTTCAACCTCCTCAACGTCCTCGATTAAGTCCGACGTAACCGTCAGGGCGCAGGCTTTTGAAGACCTCGTCAAGGCTGAGCTTCCGCTCGGCTTCGGAGATAACAAGATCGACGCTGACACTGCAATCTCTGACGCAGAACCTAAGTCCGCCAAGTACGCCTTCATGAGTCCTTCGAATGGCACTCCCATGAGGTCTGAGCCAAATGAACACCTCTTCCGCTCTTCCGTTGAGGACTTCGGTGTCATCGGTGAAGGCCGCGCCCTGAATACCAGCAGCGACGTCTCCCTAGGAAGTAAGACACCGCAGAAGAACTGGCTTCCTGGCCTCGAGCATCGATCACCAGACACTGACAGAATCTCTCCACCCAAAGGCAACGGCATCTACGTTCCCGGCGGCTTTGGCAACCATCGCAAAATGACCAGCCAGACGATGCCGAGTATTCCTTCGCCTCTAGGCCCACAAGCTCTACATAACCTCAACGCCGCTCTCGCAACCCTGATGTCGCCAGACTCGCCCATGCAGAGCTCTCCCCACCGCAACGGCCAGTACGGACGAAAGGCCAAGAGGAGCCAGGAGAAAATCGATCTCCATGTGCTCAAGGTCTCAGCTAATGCTGTGGGCAGCCCTTACCATCGCAAGACACCTGCATCCGGTCTCGGTCATGTTCGTAACATCACGGATCCTTTCGTCGAGAACAACGGCATGGGCAACATCTCTCCTGGCTCTTCGCGATTCGGCACCCACGCTCGTGAGGACATGTCACTTCCTTCAACTCCAGAAGTCCAAGTTCCCACCACGCCTCCGTTTGAGCTCCGTATTTCTCCCAGCGCGCACCGCAACCCGAGCAGGGACAACACCTTTCTGGGATTCAACTCCCCGCTCGCCCGCCGCGACTTCCACGCCCCCAAGCCCCCCATCTTCCAGCCAAATCCGCCTCTGCCAGCTGGTGTCCCCTTCGCCAACGGCACTGCTACCCGCGCCGACCTGCCTATTCCTCCCCCGCCCCTCTCCACCGTCCATGGCAAGCTGCACCACACCCAGGAGACCCGCGACCGCCTCAACGAGCAGGCCATCATCCGCGCTGAATGGATCCGCACCGAGGCCGCCAAGATCGCCGAGCTGAGCCGCCAGGTGTACGCCGCTGAGCAGCAGTTCCGCGCCACGGGTACCAAGGACGACTATGAGGTCTGGCAGCGTCTTGACGCCGAGTACACCGCGGCCACGGATCTGGACAAGAGGCAGGAGGAGCGCAGGAACATGTTCATGCCGCCTGGTATGACAGCCATGCGCACGGGTGTCGAGAATCCCGGCGGTGACCAGTCTGCTGCGTTTGGCCAGGGCGGGGAGCGCGAGGGCAAGTTGCTCGGCTTCAAGCAGGCGTATATGGAGCGTATCTGTGCGGAGGTGCAGATCCAGAAGAACAAGAAGGAGGCGCAGGAGGACGAGGAGATTACCAAGGAGATGCTGGCGATGCTGAAGAAGGATGAGAAGAAGGTGCTTAGGCAGTGTCTTGCTGATAGGCTCAAGGATGCGGCTGGTGGCTGAGCGGGGATGATGGGTGTTGATCTTGATATCGATGCGTGCTTGAAGCTTACCCTGCCTTTGGGTTGAAGCAGAGAGCTTGGAGATGAGATGTATGGATGGTGGTTGCGCACCGCCCTGGGTTGTATATTGTGTAGTGATTTTGAGCTTTGCTCATGTCTATAGAATGGCAATATACGTGAACCAAAAAAGACGCCTTACTCCTGCCAGTGGAAAGTCTACAACCGTGATCCATAGTCTCCGCCGCGCCCGGACCTCTCCTTTACAAATGAATGCGATCAAAGTCTAAAACCAAACAATAT
>Ga0265780_10001369_pt1 | contig 34433 bp, 31 predicted proteins | sample P1T30metagenome_FD_192432 | JGI IMG/M metagenome (GOLD analysis project Ga0265780, IMG submission 192432) | Plant litter microbial communities from East Loma Ridge, Irvine, California - P1 T30 | ecosystem: Environmental > Terrestrial > Plant litter > Unclassified | place: USA: California...
AACGTCTCCATCGCCGCGATCGCCGAATGATCCGCCATGTGTAAAAATTTGCAGTCGAGCTCCACGCGCGCCGGGTCGGTGGCGGGCTCGAACAGCTCCAGGAAATGCGCGCTCGACGCGAAAAACAAGGTCCCGTGCGGCGCATACGTGCGCTGGCCCGGCACGCTGTCGTCGATCTCGGCGCGCATCTCGCGCGCATGCTGCCACGCGAAATTGAGCGCGGCGATCACGATGCCGCACAGCACCGCCATGGCCAGGTCGGTGAATACCGTGATCACCGTCACGGCCACGATCACCAGCGCGTCGTGGCGCGGCACCTTGCCCAGCACGCGCAGCGAGCCCCAGGCGAACGTTTCCAGCGCCACCACGAACATCACGCCCACCAGCGCCGCCAGCGGAATCTTTTCGATCAGCGGCGCCAGGAACAGGATGAACAGCAGGATCATGACGCCGCTGACCACGCCCGACAAGCGCGAGCGCCCGCCTGAACTCAGGTTGATCATGGTCTGGCCGATCATCGCGCAGCCGCCCATGCCGCCAAAACAGCCCGAGACGATATTGGCCGCACCGAGCGCCACGCATTCGCGGTTGGGTTCGCCGCGCGTCTGCGTCAATTCATCGGTGAGGTTAAACGTCAGCAGCGTTTCCAGCAGCCCGACCAGCGCGATCAGCGCCGCATACGGCAGGATGATGTGGAAGGTTTCGGCGTTCAGCGGCACCGCCGGCCAGTGCCATGCCGGCAGGCCGCCGGCAATCTTCGCGAGGTCGCCCAGCGTGCGCGTCGGCAGCTGCAGGAAGTAACTGGCCAGGCCGACGCCGACAATCGCCACCAGTGCCGGCGGCACGCTTTTGGTGACGCGCGGCAGCAGGTAGACGATGACCATCGTCAGCGCCACCAGGCCGGCCATCATCCACAGCGCCGTGCCTTGCAGCCATTGCCCCGGCGCGCTGTGAAAATGCGCCAGCTGCGCCATGGCGATCACGATGGCCAGGCCGTTGACGAAGCCGAGCATCACCGGATGCGGCACCATGCGGATCAGTTTGCCGAGGCGCAGGAGGCCGAACAAGGTCATGAATATGCCGGACAACACCACGGTGGCCAGCAGGTAGTCGACGCCGTGCTGGACCACCAGCGCGACGATCACCACCGCCATCGACCCGGCCGCGCCGGAAATCATGCCGGGCCGGCCGCCGAACAGGGCCGTCAGCGCGCAGATGATGACCGCGCCGTACAGCCCCATCAGCGGATTCAGATGCGCCACCAGCGCAAACGCGATGCATTCCGGGACCAGTGCAAATGCTGTCGTCAGGCCGGCGAGGATATTTTTTTGCGGATGGGCGAACCAGTCGGCGCGGAAGGTCGATGAGGGTGAAAAACGCGATGAGAGCATGAAGGCAGCCGGGCACGCCGGGCGATGGATTGCTTGCGCGGGTGCGCGTGCGCAGGCGACGCTGCGACCGCCGGATTATACAAGACGGGTCCCCGGCCGGTCCGGCGCCGGCCTGCCCTATTTCTTGCGGAAGCCGTCGACGTCGAGCAGGCGCGCGACGAACGAGCGCTTGCCGGTTTCCGCCACGCCGGTTTCGACGACATCGCTCCAGTTGGCCACCAGCCCTTCGCACGTGGCGCGCACCACGGGATCGAGTTCGCTGCAGCGCGACAGCGCCGCCAGGTGGCGCTCGATCGACGCGGCCAGCTTGACGCACGGCGTGTCCTTGCCGGCCGAGGTGCAGTAGTGCGACATCAGGTGAATGACGGAGGAAATCAGGACGGTGTCCCTGGTGGATGCACCCGTTGTCATCGTTGGATTCATTCTGCGCTCCTGGAGTTAAATCTAAATGAGAATTATTCTCGTTAACAATAGACCAGAAGGCGGCGCGGTGCAAGCGTGTTGGCGGGTGTTTTTGCGCTTACACCTCGGCCCACTGGCGCAGCAGGTTGTGGTAGTGGCCGGTGATGCCGACGATGGCTTCGCTGTCCCCATGGGCATGGCGCAATTTCTGGATGTGCGTGTCGAGTTCGAACAGCATGGCGCGGCGCGTGTCGTCGCGGACCATGCTCTGGGTCCACAGGAACGAGCAGACGCGCGCGCCGCGCGTGACCGGTTCGACCCGGTGCAGGCTGCCCGATGGATAGACGATCGCGTCGCCGGCCGGCAGTTTGACCTCGTGCGTGCCGTAGGCGTCCACCACGACCAGCTCGCCGCCGTCGTAGTCTTCGGGCTCGGACAGGAACACCGTGGTCGAAACGTCGGCCCGCAGTGGCGGCAGGCCGCCGCGCTGCTGGCGCACGGCGCCGTCGATGTGCAGGCCGTAATGTTCCCCGCCGGCGTAGCTGTTGAAGTACGGCGCCAGGATGCGCAGCGGCAGCACGCTCGAGAAGAACAGCGGGTTCGCGGCCAGCGCGGCGCTGACCACCTGCCCCAGTTCGATGGCCAGCGGCGACGCCTCGGGCAACTGGCGGTTGCGCTTGACCTGCGCGCCCTGCGCGCCGACGCTCTCCCGGCCGTCGACCCAGTCGGCCGCCTCCAGCCTGGCGCGCATGGCGCGAACCTGTTCGGGCGTTAACACGGCCGGAATATGCAACATCATGCTTGGCTCCGATTGCAAATGAGAATCGTTCTTATTATCCGCAAATCAGCGCGGCAAGACAATCATTAGTTGCCGGCCAACGGTGCGGCACCGGCCACGGTTCTGTCCGATAATTTACTCGTCAATACAACGGGAGCTGCGATGTTCGAGATGGACTTGCCATGGTGGGAATTCATCGTGCGCGCTCTGGTGGTCTACCTGGTCCTGCTGGCGATGGTGCGGCTGTCGGGGCGGCGCACGGTCGGCCAATTCACGCCGTTCGACCTGCTGGTGGTGATGCTGCTGTCGGAGTCGGTATCGAACTCGCTGTCGGGTGGCGACGATTCGCTTGCAGGCGGCCTGATCGTGGCCGCCACCCTGATCGCGTTGAACATGGCGGTGGCGCTGCTGTCGGCGCGCAGCCGGCGCATGGCCGCGCTGCTCGACGGCAGCGCCGTGCTGATCGGGCGCGACGGCAAGTTCTTCGACAAGGTCGTGGTGCAATGCCGCCTTGCCGAAGCCGACCTGGAACAGGCGCTGCGCTCGGCCGACTGCCAGCGCGCCGACATGCAGTGCGCCTTCCTTGAAACCAATGGCGACATCACCATCATGAAGAAGGGATGAGACGCTCAGCGCGACGGCAAGCTAGAACGACACGCCGGCGCCCAGCAGGAACAGGTCGGAATCGCGGTGGTAATTCGTGATGACGCGCGACCATGTCAGCTCGGCGCGCAAGGTCGGATTGAAGCGGTAGCGCACGCCCACCGACGCGATCGGGGCCACGTGCGTGGTGTCTTCCTGCTCCGGATTGGCACGCTCGGTCTTGTCGCGCATCGTGTACACGCCGGCGCCCAGGGCCAGGATGGTGCGCTCGGTCAGCGGGCGCATCAGCCAGGCCTGCGTGACCAGGCCCTTGCGGTCGAGCGTGCCGACCTTGCCTTCGTTGAGCGCCATGGCCGACAGTTCCAGGTTCTCGTTGATGGTGCGGCGGTATTCGATGGCGCCGCCGCTCGAGGTCTCGGAGTTGAAACTGTTGACGATCGAGTGGCTGCGCAGCAGCAAAATCGTGTTGTCGCCCGGCTCGGCGTTTTCCAGGCGCGCGGCACGTGAGGTCTGGCCCAGTTCATAGCCCACGCCGACCAGCAGCAGGTCGCTGTCGTGGCCGGACAATCCCTTGATGCTCGACGCTTTGACCTCGACGTAGGTGTTCGATGCCAGGTGGTATTTGGCGCTGGCGCTGACCATGGTGCCCCAGCCATGGTCGTTGCGGTATGCCTGTGCGTTGCCGCGGCCGGACGTGGTGTCGAAATAAAAATAGGGGCCGATCCCGGCTGCGAACGACCAGCCGCGCTCCGGCACGCGCGTATGCAGCCAGAACTGCGAGGACAGGCCGTCGCGGTGGTGCAGTTCGGGATGGCCTTCGTTGACGTATTCGGCGCTGACGGCCGTGTAGTCGCCCAGGCGCTGCGAGTAGCCCAGCTGCACGGCAAAGGAACTCTGGTCGGTTTCGCGCAGGCTCATCCCGCCGGCCAGGATGGCGGCGTCCTGGGCCTGGGCGAAAGGCGCAGCCAGACATGATACAAAAAACAGGGGCACGGCCTTGAAAAGGAATCGCATTGTGGCTTTCTTTAATCTTGTTGGTTCAACACTCAGACGCTGCGCAGGTTCAGCAGGTCGGACCAGGCATCGATGGCGGCCTGCCAGAACGTGTCCAGCGACTGGGCGCGCTGAACCGGCAAGCCGAGGAAATGGGCGGCGGACAGCAGGGCGTCGATGGCGGCGACGTCGTCGCCCGGGGCAATCGACAGCGCGCCCGTCTGCTTCGACAGCTTTTCGCCGGCATCGTTGCGCAGCACCGGCACATGCAGGTAGCGCGGCGTCGGATAGCCCAGTAAATGTTGCAGGTAGACCTGGCGCGGCGTGGAGTCGAGCAGGTCGGCCCCGCGCACGACGTCGGTGACGCCCTGCAAGGCGTCATCGACCACGACGGCCAGCTGGTAGGCCCAGTAGCCGTCGGCCCGGCGCAGGACGAAGTCGCCCGATTCGCTGGCCAGCAGCTGGCGCATCTCGCCGTTCAGGCGGTCGATAAAACTGATCAGGTCGTGTCCCGGCTCGGGGACCCGCACGCGCAGGCTGCGCATGGTGCGCCCTTCCGGCAAACCCTCGCGGCACACGCCCGGATACAGCGCCGCGCCGTCGGATGCCAGCCCGAGGCGTGAATCGGCGATCTCGCGCCGGTTGCAGCCGCATGGATACGCGTGCGCGGCGAGGCCGTCGAACGCGGCCTGGTACAGGTGTTTGCGCCGGCTCTGCCAGACGATCTCGCCATCGGACGCCATGCCGAACGCGCGCAGCGTGTCGATGATCTGTTCGGCCGCGCCGGGCGCGGTGCGGCCCTCGTCGATGTCCTCGATGCGGATCAGCCACGTGCCGCCGTGGGCGCGCGCATCGAGATAGCTGGCGACCGCCGCCACCAGCGAGCCGGCGTGCAGCGGCCCGCTGGGCGACGGCGCGAAGCGGCCGATGTACGGGATCGCCATGACGGCTTATTTCACGCCCAGCGGCGCTTCGTAATCGCCGATGGTGGAAATCACCTTGCTGCTGATCTCGTTCGGCACGGCGATCGACAGCTGGTAATGGTCGATCTCGAAACTGGCGCCGGCCTTGTGCAGCACGCCGCTGGCCTGGCAAATGCCCATCTGCGTTTTCAGCAGCTCGTCGAACCAGATCACGGATCGATCGGGCGACACATACACATTGCGGCGCAGCGGCGTGAACGCCCAGGCGCTGCTGCGTTCGAACGCCTTTTTGGCCCATACCTTGAAATCGTCGCGCTTCCACAGCTCGGTCTTGTCGGTGCCGATGTAGACGCCGTCCCTGGCGATCTTGTCGAAAAAGGCCGGGCGCGCGTGGGCGGCGTCGTCGTGCCAGCTATCGACGAAGGCATTGACCTGCTGCTTCAGGGCGGCGTCGGGGTCGGGTTGGGCAAAGCCGGACAGGCTGGCCAGGCTCAGCAAACAGGCAAGGATCAGGCGTTTCATGGGCGCTCCAGGACGAATGCCACAATTGTACATCGCGCAATCTTTTCGTTTTGGCCGCACGTTTGCCTGCGCCCCGCGCGGACGCGATTGGCAGCACGTGCTCCGCTATTCCATATTCACATATCAGCTAGCGGGCTATCGCTATTGTGTAAATTTCCTGCCGTGACCAGAATTGAACAAACGCGCTGGGGTGCAACTGCATGCAAGCTGCACGCCGCCGAAAACAATTACAGGAGACACGTCAATGCTCACAAGCACAGCAGCGGTGGCCGCACCCACGCAAGCGCCGCCCCGGCGCTGGTACAAGCAGTTATGGATCCAGGTCCTCATCGCGATGGTCCTTGGCATCCTGATCGGCCACTTTTACCCCGAATTGGGCACGCAGATGCAACCGCTGGGCGACGGCTTCATCAAGCTGATCCGCCTCTTGATCGCGCCGATCATCCTCTGCACCGTGATCCTCGGCATTGCCAAGATGGACGACATGTCGCGTGTCGGGCGCGTCGCCATCAAGGGCCTGTTCTACTTTGAAGTGATGACGACCATCGCGCTGGTCGTCGGCCTGGTCGTGGTCAACCTGTGGCAGCCGGGCGTGGGCATGAACATCAATGCGTCCAACCTCGACACCGCCGCGATCCAGAAGTACGTCGCGCAGGGCCACGAAGCGGGAATCATCCCCTTCATCATGAACATCATCCCGAACACGCTGGTCGGCGCCATGGCCGAGGGCAACATTCTCCAGGTGCTGCTGATCTCGGTGATTTTCGGCTGCGTGCTGGCCCGCCTCGGCCCCATCGGCAAGCCCGTGGTCGACATGCTCGACGGCTTTTCCAAGGTGTTCTTCGGTATGGTGGCACTCGTGATGTGGGCCGCGCCCATCGGCGCCTTCGGGGCGATTGCCTTCACGGTCGGCAAATACGGCGCCGGCGCCCTGCTTTCGCTGGGCAATCTGCTGGCCTGCTTTTACGTCACCTGCCTGATTTTCATCTTCTTCGTGCTGGCGCCCATTTCCCGGCTGTGCGGTTTCAGCCTGTTCAAGCTGATGCGCTACCTGCGCGAAGAGATCCTGGTCTGCCTGGCCACCACCTCGTCCGAAAGCGTGCTGCCGCGCATGCTGGTCAAGATGGAACAGCTCGGCTGCAAGGCGAGTGTCGTCGGCCTGATCATCCCCACCGGCTATTCGTTCAACCTCGACGGCACCTGCCTGTACCTGGCCAGCGTCACGATCTTCCTGGCTCAGGCCACGAATACGCCGCTCGACCTGACCCACCAGCTGGTCCTGCTGGGCGTGCTGCTGCTGACGTCGAAAGGCGCCGCCGGCGTGGCGGGCGCCGCCTTCGTCGTGCTGGCCGCCACCCTGTCGACCGTCGGCACGATCCCCGTGGCCAGCGTGGCGCTGATCCTGGGCGTGCACCGCTTGCTGTCGGAAGGCCTGACGCCAACCAACCTGATCGGCAACGCCGTGGCCACGATCGTCATCTCGAAATGGGAAAAGGCGCTCGACATGGCCCAGCTGCACCGCGTACTGAACCGCAAGTAATCCCCAGCCGGGCCAAGACCCGGCATCCCTTCCTCACCGGAGACACACATGAGCAGCCCCTTGAAACAGGCCGCAAGGCCCCTCCTCGCCTGCGCGCTTGGCGCCGCAGGCAGCATGCTTGCCCTGCACGCCCACGCCGCCGACGGCGTCCAGCTATACGGGCTGGTCGGCAGTTATGTCGGCAGCATCGAACGCAGCGACACCACGCCGCGCACCACGGTGGTGGGTTCGGGCGGGCTGACCACGTCCTGGTGGGGCATTCGCGGCAGCGAGAGCCTGGGCGGCGACCTGAAGGCGATTTTTCAGCTGGAGCAATTCTTCCAGCCGGACACCGGCGGCGCCGGGCGCAGCGCGGCCGACCCAGGCGGCTTCTCGCGCAGCGGCTGGGTGGGATTGTCGGGCGCATTCGGGCAAGTAACGATCGGGCGCCACACCTCGCCTTATTATGTGTCGATGCAGATGGTCAACCCGTTCGGTTCGTCGGTCGTGTTCTCGCCGCTGGTGGTGCAAAGTTACGTGGCGGCGTTCAGCAATACCGTCATTGGCGACACGGTCTGGAACAACGCGGTGCAATACGTGGCGCCCACCATCGGCGGCCTGTCGACGACAGCGATATACGCGCCGGGCGAAGTGGCCGGCAACAGCCATGTCTACAATGCCGGCCTGCACCTGCGCTACAAGACCGGGCCGGTCAACGCGGTGCTGTCGGTGCAGCGCGACCGCACGGCCGCCGTGGCGCCGTCGACCAGCCAGGACGCCGCGCTGGCCGGCGTGGCCTGGGATGCCGGCTGGGCCAGGCTGTACGCGTCGGCGCAGGCTACCGACAACACCGTCACGCGCATCCGCTCGCGGACCTGGCAGCTGGGCAGCTCGGTGCCGGTGACGCAGGCCGGTGCCGTGCTGGTGTCCTGGGCCCGCACCACCATCGACAATCCGCTGCTGGCAGTGGGCCAGCACGATACCGCCGGCCTCGGCTACGACTACAACCTGTCGCGCCGCACGGATGTGTACGCCACCTACCTGTACGACCACATCGACGGCAAGCGGCGCGGCGACAGCTACGCGCTGGGCATCCGCCATACTTTCTGACGGCACGCCCTCAGCGCAGCGCAGCTCAGCGCAGATAAGCGTCGATATTCTCCTGGCGCGCGGCGTACAGCGGCATGATCTCGCCTTCCAGCATGGCCACCGCGCGCGTGGCCAGCCGCGACATCGGATGCTGGGTGCTGGTGGCGATGGCCAGCCGGCTGTGGATCGCCGGGTCAAGGATGCGGGTACAGCGAAACCGGCGCTTCAGCGGATCGGCAAGGATGGCGGCCACCGGCAGCACGGCGTGGCCGTAACCTTCGTCGATCAGGTCGAGCATTGGCGGCACGGCGTCGATTTCAAGGGCGATGTTCAGCGCGATGCCGCGCTCGGCCGCGTGCATTTCGACCAGCGTGCGGATGGCGTGCTGGCGGCCGGGAATGATCAAAGGATAGTCGGCCAGCGCGGTCAGTTCGATGGCGTCCGGCACGGGCGCATTCGCCTCGCTGATCAAAAACATCTCCTCCGTGAACAGCGTTCGTTTTTCCACCAGCGCGGTCTCACCCGTGTCGTACAGGATGGCCGCGTCGATGCGCCCCATCGCCAACCATTCCGCCAGGTAACTCGACAAACCCTCTGAGATGGCGATATTCGCCTGCGGAAACTGCTGCTGGAACCGCCGCACCAGCGCCACCGTGGCAAAGCGCGCCACGCTGGGCGCAAGGCCGATCCTGACGTTTCCGTCCAGGCTGCCCTGCAGGTTTTTGAGCGCATTTTTTGCGCCATCGACCTGGTGCAGGATGCCCCGGCTGTGCTCCAGCAGCACCTTGCCCGGCTCCGTCAGCACCACGCCGCGCCCGTTGCGCAGCAACAGGTTCTGGCGCAGTTCCACTTCCAGCTGGCGCACCAGCCGCGAGAGCGCCGGCTGCGGCCGCCCGAGGATGGCAGCGGCGCGCGTAAAACTGCGCAGTTCGGCAACGTGGACAAAGGCTTCGAGCTGGTCGAGATTCATGAATCGAGGTATGCGCAAAACGCATAAGAGCTAGTCAGGTATTGCCATTGTATAGAGCGGCCCGGCTGGTCACAATCGTCCCATCGCCTTCTCGAAGAATCCCATGAAAACCTGCCTGCCCCCCGATCCGCACCCGATCACCCCCGCGGCCACGCTGCCGCCGGGCGCCTGCGACGCGCACTGCCACGTGTTCGGTCCGGCCGCCCTGTTCCCGTATGCACCGGACCGCAGCTACACGCCGCCCGACGCGCCGGTGGAAGCCCTGCGCGCGCTGCATGCCAAACTGGGCATTTCGCGCGCCGTCATTGTCCACGCCAGCTGCCATGGGACCGACAATACCGTCACGCTGGCTGCGATTGCATCAAGCAATGGCGCCTACCGCGGCGTGGCCAACGTCGAGGCGACTATCACCGACGCCGAGCTGCAGCGCCTGCATGACGGTGGCATCCGCGGCATCCGCTTCAATTTCGTCAAGCACTTGGGCGGCGTGCCCGACGCGTCCGTCATCGAGACCATGAGCCGCCGCATCGCGCCGCTGGGCTGGCATATCGTGCTGCACTTCGACGCCGAGAACATTCCCGAGCAGCAGGACATGCTCAGCAAAATTACAGTGCCGTTCGTGATCGACCACATGGGCCGCGTGCGCGCCGAACTGGGCCTGGACCAGCGCCCGTTCCAGCTGTTGCTGGAACTGATGCGCACCAACCCGCTGGCCTGGGTAAAAATTTGCGGCGCCGAACGCGTGTCCGCCGGCAAGCGCCCGTTCCTCGACGCCATTCCTTTTGCCCAGGCCCTGATCGCCACCGCGACGGACCGCCTGCTGTGGGGGACCGACTGGCCGCACCCGAACATTTCGAAGGACATGCCCAACGACGGCGGGCTGGTCGACCTGTTCTACCAGTTCACCGATGACGAGCGGGTCCGCCACCAGATCCTGGTGGACAATCCGGCCCGTTTGTACGGCTTCGCGTGACCCGGCTGCCTGGAGACCATCGATGAGCGACCAACCTTCCGACCTGCGCGCCGTGCCCTGCATCCTGATGCGCGGCGGCACCTCGCGCGGTCCTTTTTTCCTTGAATCGGACCTGCCGCCTGACGCCGCCACCCGCAACAGCGTGCTGCTCGCTGCCATGGGTTCGCCCGACAAGCGCCAGATCGATGGCCTGGGCGGCGCCCATCCGCTGACCAGCAAGGCTGGCATCGTGCGCCCCAGCAGCACGCCGGGTGTCGACTTCGATTTCCTGTTTGCCCAACTGCAGCCGGACAGCGACAGCGTCGACCTGACGCCCAACTGCGGCAATATGCTGGCCGCCGTGCTGCCGTTTGCCCTCGAACGGGGCCTGTTTCCGCTGGGCGACGTCACCACTACGGCCCGCATCCTGACCCTGAACACGGCCATGCAGTGCGACGTGACGGTACCGACGCCCGGCCGGCGCCTGCACTACGGCGGCGATGCGCACATCGACGGCGTGCCCGGCACGGCCGCGCCGATCACTATCAATTTCCTCGACACGGCCGGCTCGGTCTGTCCGTCCATGCTGCCCACGGGGCGCACGCGCGACCTGGTCGACGTCGGTGGCGAAGCCCCGTTTTCGGTCGCGGCAACGCTGATCGACAACGGCATGCCGATGGTGCTGGTGCGCGCGGTGGATTTCGGCATCACCGGTGACGAGACCGTCGCCGAGATGAACGGCAACCTGGCCCTGCGCGCAAAGATCGAAGCACTGCGCCTGGCCTGCGGCCCGCTGATGGGCCTGGGCGACGTGGCCGCCAGATCGTATCCCAAAATGTGCCTGGTCGCGCCGCCGGCAGCGGGCGGCAGCCTGGCCACGCGCTGCTTCATCCCCAAAGTGTGCCATGAAGCCATCGGCGTGCTCGCTGCCGTGACGGTGGCCACGGCCTGCGTGCTGGAAGGCTCGATCACGGAAGGCATCGCCACGCTGCCTGATGGCGCCGTCAAGACCGTCTCGGTCGAGCACCCCACCGGCGAACTGAGCGTGGAGCTGGCGCTTGACCCGGACACCCCCCGACAAGTGGCGCGCGCCGCCCTGCTGCGCACGGCGCGCCCGATCATGCGCGGCGAGGTGCTGATCCCCGAACAAACCTGGACTGGAGACTAATAACAATGACACGTGACATGAACAAGCCCCTGGTCATCGACTGCCACGGCCACTACACCACGGCGCCCAGGGCGCTCGAAGACTGGCGCCGCCGCCAGATCGCCGCGCTCGGCAATCGGGCCGCGGCACCCAGGGCATCGGAGCTGAAGATCAGCGACGACGCGCTGCGCGAATCGATCGAAACCAACCAGCTGCGCCTGATGAAGGAACGCGGCTCGGACCTGACCATTTTCTCGCCGCGCGCCAGCTTCATGGCCCACCACATCGGCAACTTCGACACCAGCGCCACCTGGGCCGCCATCTGCAACGAATTGTGCTATCGCGTGGCGGAACTCTTTCCCGACCATTTTATCGGCGCGGCCATGCTGCCGCAGTCGCCGGGGGTCGATCCCGCCACGTCGATTCCCGAACTGGAACGCTGCATACGGGAATACGGCATGGTGGGCGTCAACCTGAACCCGGACCCATCGGGCGGGCACTGGACTGCGCCGCCCTTGTCGGATCGATCCTGGTATCCCATCTACGAAAAAATGGTGGAATACGGCATTCCTGCGATGGTGCACGTCAGCACCAGTTGCAACGCCGCGTTCCACACCACCGGCGCGCATTACCTGAACGCCGACACCACCGCTTTCATGCAGTGCCTCACCAGCGACCTGTTCAGCGATTTTCCGGACCTGAAATTCGTCATTCCGCACGGCGGCGGCGCGGTGCCCTACCACTGGGGCCGGTTCCGCGGCCTGGCGCAGGAAATGAAAAAGCCGCTGTTGAGCGAGCACCTGCTGAACAATATTTTCTTCGACACCTGCGTGTATCACCAGCCCGGCATCGACCTGCTGACCCGTGTGATCCCGGTGAAAAACGTGCTGTTTGCGTCCGAGATGATCGGCGCGGTGCGCGGCATCGATCCGGAGACCGGCCACTATTACGACGATACGCGGCGCTACATCGAGGCCGCGGCGATTTCCGACACCGAGCGCTTCCAGATTTTCGAAGGCAATGCGCGCCGCGTGTATCCGCGCCTGGACGCCGCCCTGACCGCGAAAGGCATGTAATGACCACTCCCCTGATCAACCAGCTCGGCGTGGTACGACGCCGGATCGACCGCGCCGACAGCGCCGCCGCCGACAAGCTCGGCACCTTCGGCGCCGCCACCGTCCACGAAGCGATGGGCCGCGTGGCGCTGATGAAGCCGACCATACGGCCCATCTCCCCGGGCGCGCAGGTGTCGGGCACGGCCATCACCGTGCTGCTGCATCCGGGCGACAACTGGATGCTGCACGTCGCCGCCGAACAGATCCAGCCCGGCGACATCGTCGTCGCGGCTTTGAGTGCCGACTGCACCGACGGCTTCTTCGGCGACCTGCTGGCGACCAGCTTCATGGCGCGCGGCGCCCGGGCGCTGATCATCGACGCCGGCGTGCGCGACGTGCGCATCCTGAAGGAAATGGGCTTTCCGGTGTGGAGTAAAGCCATCAGCGCCAAGGGCACGATCAAGGCGACGCTGGGGTCGGTGAACATCCCGGTGATCTGCGCGGGCGTCCTGGTCAACCCGGGCGACGTGGTGGTGGCCGACGACGATGGCGTGACGGTGGTGCCGGCGGCGGATGCGGTGCGCGTGGCCGGCGTTGCGCAACAGCGCGAGGACCTGGAAGCGGAAAAACGCGCGAAGCTGGCGTCGGGCGTGCTGGGGCTGGATATGTACAGCATGCGCGGGCCGCTGGCGGCTGCCGGCCTGAAGTATCTGGACTGAAGATGATCCCCGCCGTCCTGGACCGCTCGCGTCCGGCGGCGGAATCATGGATAATCACGCCCCATGAACGATACCTCCACACTCCCTCCCCTTCCCGACCGCCTGTCGATCGATCCGCGCAGCCCGCATCACGTGGCTGCCGTCTTTGAACACGAGATCGGCATCAAATTCAACGACAAGGAACGCACCGACGTCGAAGAGTATTGCCTCAGCGAAGGCTGGATCAAGGTTGCCGCCGGCAAGACGCTGGACCGCAAGGGCCGCTCGATGCTGATCAAGCTCAAGGGCAAGGTCGAAGCTTTCTACAAGTAACTTTCTACAAGTATTCCCCGCCGGCAGTCGCGCGGATGCAATAACCGGCGCCGGCCACCGTGTGGATCAGCGCCGCTTCTCCTTCTCCATCGACCTTGGCGCGCAGGCGGTGCATATGCATGTCGATGATGTTGGCGCGCGGGTCGAAATCGTAATCCCAGGCGGCCTCGAGCAGCATCGCGCGCGTCAGCACCTGACCCGGGCGCCGCATCAATTGCTCCAGCAACGCATATTCGCGGGCCTGTAATGGCAGCTCGCGCGCGCCGCGCCGGGCGCTGCGCGCGACGGTGTCGAGCACCAGGTCGTCCAGCACCAGCACCACCTGGCGCCGGCTGGCGTCGTTGCGCCGCGCCAGCGCTTCCAGGCGTGCCAGGATTTCCGAAAACGCATACGGTTTCACCAGGTAGTCGTCGGCGCCCGCACGCAGGCCATCGACCCGCTCGCGCGTGCTGCCGAGCGCGCTGACCATCAGCACCGGTGTGGCGCCATCGCTGCGGCGCAGTTCGGCCAGCAGCGCGATGCCATCCATGCCGGGCATGCGCCGGTCGACCACGATGACGTCGTAAATGCCTTCGCGGGCCATGGCCAGGCCGGTGGCGCCGTCCGCGACATGGTCGGCCACATGCCCGCTCTCGCCCAGGGCACGCATCAGGTAGCGCGCCGAGCGCGGGTCGTCCTCGATCAGCAGGAGGCGCATGGCAATGTCATTTCAGCGTCAAGATGAACGATTTTTAATGTCAGGGAGAACTGGCGGTAGTGACTGGCACGCGATAATGCGCAGCTAGTATAAGCATAAGCGCTCCTCTTTCATGTCAGGCAGGGCGCGCCACGGGAGACGGGCAATATGGCCAGGGTGTTGATCATCGAAGACGATGCGCTGACGGCGCAGGAAATCCAGGAAGCGCTGCGCGACGACGGCCACCAGGTGGAACTGGCGCCGGACGGGCGCAGCGGCCTGCTGCGCGCCGTGGGCGAGGAATTCGATGTCATCGTGCTCGACCGCATGATGCCCGGCGGGCTCGACGGCCTGGCCGTGCTGGCGACGCTGCGCACCGCCGGCATCGCCACGCCGGTGCTGATCCTGTCGGCCCTGTCGGCGGTCGACGAGCGCGTGCGCGGCCTGCGCGCCGGCGGCGACGATTACCTGTCGAAGCCGTTCGATTTCATCGAACTGACCGCGCGCCTGGACGCCCTGCTGCGCCGTCGCGACGGGCCGGCTGCCGTCACCGGGTTCCAGCTGGGCCGCCTGGAGATGGATCTGCTGACCCACACCGTGCGCCTGGCCGGCCAGCCGGTCGACCTGCAGCCGCGCGAGTTTCGCCTGCTCGAATATTTTTTCCGCAACGCCGGCCAGGTGCTGACGCGTACGATGGTGTTCGAGGCGGTGTGGGAATACCGCAGCGACGAGCGCAGCAATGTGATCGACGTGCACATTTCCCGCCTGCGCAAGAAAATCGACCCGGACGGCACCGCGCCGCTGATCCACACCCTGCGCGGTTCCGGCTATGTCTTCCGTGAAGCGTAAAGCTCCCTGGCGCCTGGCGCGCCTGTCCGAACTGCGCCGCACCGCCGGCTTTCGCATGGCGCTGCTGTTCATGTGCCTGTACGGCGTCATCGCCGTGCTGCTGTTCGCGTTCCTGTACATCCAGATTTCCGGCTACGCCGTGGCGCGTATCGACGAATGGCTGCCGCGCGGGCGCAACGCCATGCTGCGCGGCGACATGGCGCAACTGCGCACGCGCGTGGACGAGCACCTGAAAATCGATCCGGAAAACGAGCGCCCCTACGCCCTGTTCGACCGCACCGGCCGGCGCCTGGCCGGCACCTTTACCGGTCCGATGCCCTTCCCCGTCCACGATGGCCGTCCTTATACGGTCGAGGTGATCGGTGAAGGCCGCGGCGAAGGCAGGGTGGCTGGCAAGCCTCGCACCCTGCGCGCCGGCGCGTGGCTGATGCCGGACGGGCAGGTGCTGGTCGTGTCGCAGGACATGGCCGAGATCGAAGCGTTCGACGCCTTGCTGCTGAAAGCCCTGGCGACCGCCGCAGCCATTGCACTGCTGATGGGCCTGGCAGGCGCCGTGCTGATCGGCCGGCGCGCCGTGGCCCGCCTGGATGCCATCACCGACGCCATCCAGGCCATCGTTTCGGGCGACCTGAGCCAGCGCCTGCCCACCGGGCGCGGCGGCAGCGCCGGCGACGACCTCGACCGCCTGGTTACGGTGGTCAATGGCATGCTGAACGACATCGAACGCCTGATGCATGAAGTCAAAGGCGCCTGCGACAATATCGCGCACGATCTGCGCACGCCGCTCGCGCGCCTGCTAGCCGGGCTGGAACGGGCCCAGCGCCGTGCTAACAGCGCGGCCGACTACCAGGAGGCCGTCGAGGCGGCTATCGCTGAAACGCTTGGCCTGCTGACCATCTTCAACGCCATGCTGCGCATTTCCGAAGTGGAGGACGGCGCCCGCCGCGCCGGCTTCACCGACATCGACCTGGCCGCCATCACCGATGACGCCGTCGAGTTCTATGCGCCCAGCGCCGACGAAAAACGCATCACGCTCGCCTACGCCCACGACACTGCGGCCGTCCCCATGCGCGGCGACGCCAGCTTGCTGTTCGAAGCGGTGGGCAACCTGATCGACAACGCCATCAAGTTCACGCCGGAGGGCGGGCGCATCACCGTCGCGTTGAATGTTCGCCATGGCGCGATCCGCCTGGATGTGCACGACAGCGGACCCGGAATTGACCCGCTGGAACGCGAGAGCGTATTCCTGCGCTTCCACCGCTCGGAAGGCAGCCGCCACCTGCCGGGCAATGGGCTCGGGCTGAGCCTGGTGGCCGCCGTGGCCAAGCTGCACGGCTTGCAGGCAGCGGTGTTCGACAGCCAGCAAGGTTGCCACATCGTCCTGCGCACGGCCGCGCCCAAGCCCGCCGCATAAGGCCAGGTTGCCGCGCAACACACCGGGTCAGCTGGCAGCCACTTCCTTAACTATTGTTCATACTAAGTAGAAGCGCCGTTCATCGCCCCTGCGCCACAATGGCTGACATGCTTGGGGGCATTCCGCCACCCGATCCTGCCCTACACGGAAAACCTCATACCATGCATCTGCGCCAGCCTAACCTCCACCGTTCCGGCATGCTCCTCACCGTACTGGCACTGGCTCTGGCACTGGGCCTGGCCGGCTGCAAAAAAGCCACGCCCGCGCCCGCCGCGCCCACGCCACCTGAAGTGACGGTGGCCGCGGTCCACGCCGGCAACGTCCCGCTCAGCGTCGAGCTGCCCGGCCGCACCACGCCTTTCCTGGTGGCGCAGGTGCGGGCGCGCGTCGATGGCGTGGTGCAAGCGCGCAATTTTGTCGAAGGCGAGGATGTGAAGGCCGGGCAGTTGCTGTACCGCATCGACGCGGCGCCGTACCGGGCCGCGCTGGCCAACGCCCAGGCGGCCCAGCAGAAAGCCGCCGCCAACCTGGCTGCCGCGACCGCCTCCGCAAACCGCTACCGCTCGCTGGTGGGCGGCACCGCCGTCAGCAAGCAGGCGGTCGACAACGCCATCGCCGCCGAAGGCCAGGCTGCAGCCGACCTGGCCGCCGCCAGGGCCGGCGTCGAGACCGCCCGCATCAACCTGAGTTACACCAATGTCGTGGCGCCGATTGCCGGGCGCAGCAGCGTGTCGCAAGTGACGCAAGGCGCGTATGTGCAGGCCGGCAGCGCCACCTTGCTGACCACCATCCAGCAGATCGACCCGATGTTCGTCGACCTGTCGCAGTCGAGCGTGGCCGGCCTGCAGCTGCGGCGCGACATCGCCAGCGGCGACGTCAAGGCCGGGGGGGCCATGCATACCGACGTCAAGCTGACACTCGAAGACGGCAGCGTCTATCCGCTGGCCGGCAAGCTCCAGTTCAGCGGCGTGACGGTCGACCCGGCCACCGGCTCGGTGACGGTGCGCGCCAGCTTTCCGAACCCCCAGCACGTTTTGCTGCCTGGAATGTTCGTTCACGCCAGCATCAGCCAGGGCAGCGCGGCCAACGCCATGCTGGTGCCGGCCAGCGCCGTCACCCACAACCCACAGGGCGACGCCACGGCGATGGTGGTCGGCAATGACAACAAGGTGGCGGTGCGCACGCTGGAAACCAAAAGCATGTCCGGCGCCAACTGGATCGTCACCAAGGGCCTGGCCGATGGCGAGCGCGTCATCGTGGCCGGGGTCCAGCTGGCCAGGCCGGGCATGGTCGTGAAACCGGTCGTGGCCCCGGCCGCGCCCGCCACACCTGCGCCGGCGGCAGACAACATCGCCACCGTGGCGCACTAAGGAACACGCAGCATGGCGAAATTCTTCATCAACCGGCCGATCTTCGCGATCGTGCTGGCACTCCTCATCATGCTGGCCGGCGCCATTTCGGTGACGACGCTGCCAGTCGAGCAGTTCCCGCCGGTGGCCCCGCCCACCGTGCAGATCAACGCCAGCTACCCGGGCGCGTCCGCCGTCACCATGCAGAACACCGTGGTGCAGGTGATCGAACAGCAAATGAGCGGCATCGACAACCTGCTCTACCTGTCCTCGACTGCGGACGACACGGGGCGTTCGGTCACCACGCTGACGTTTGCCACCGGCACCGACCCGAACATCGCCCAGGTGCAGGTGCAGAACAAACTGCAGCTGGCCACGCCGCAGTTACCGGAATCGGTGCAGCAGACCGGCATCCGCGTGACCAAGTCGACCGCCTCGTTCCTGATGATCGCCGGCTTCGTCTCCACCGACGGCAGCATGAGCAAATACGACATCGCCAACTACGTGGTGTCGAACGTCCAGGGGCCGATCAGCCGCATCAACGGCGTGGGCGACCTGAACGTGTACGGCACCCAGTACGCCATGCGCGTCTGGCTCGATCTCACCAAGATGAACAGCTACAACCTGGCGCCGCTGGACATCACCAACGCGCTCCAGGCGCAGAACGTGCAGATTTCCGGCGGCCAGCTGGGTGCGGCGCCGGCCACGACCAACCAGCAGCTGAACGCCACCATCACCGAATCGACGCTGCTGCAGACGCCGGCCGAGTTCGGCAACATCCTCCTCAAAGTGCAGGCGGACGGCTCCCAGGTCCGCCTGCGTGACGTGGCACGCATCAACCTCGGCGCCGAGAACTACACCACCGACAACAAGTACAGCGGCAGCCCGGCCAGCGGCCTGGGCATCCAGCTGGCGCCGAACGCGAACGCCCTGCAGACCGCGAACGACGTGCGCGCGCGGATCAAGCAGCTGTCCGCCAACTTCCCACCCGGCCTGAAAGTGACCTACCCGAACGACGTCACTCCCTTCATCAAGATTTCGATGGAAGAAGTGGCCAAGACGCTCATCGAAGGCGTCGTGCTGGTGTTTCTCGTGATGTATCTGTTCCTGCAGAGTTTCCGCGCCACCCTGATCCCGTCGATCACCGTGCCCGTGGTGCTGCTGGGTACCTTCGGCGTCATGCAGGCGCTGGGCTTCACCATCAATACGCTGTCGATGTTCGGCCTGGTGCTGGCCATCGGCCTCTTGGTCGACGACGCCATCGTGGTGGTGGAAAACGTCGAGCGCGTGATGCACGAGGACGACCTCGGTCCGCTCGAAGCGACCAGGAAAGCCATGAGCCAGATCAGCGGCGCGCTGATCGGCGTGGCGCTGGTGCTGTGCGCCGTGTTCGTGCCGGTGGCATTCTCGGGCGGCACCGTGGGCGGCATCTACCGGCAATTCTCGCTGACCATCGTGGTGTCGATGCTGCTGTCGGTGTTCGTCGCGCTGTCGCTGACGCCGGCGCTGTGCGTGCTGCTCTTGAAACCGCCGTCCGAAGACCATGAGCATAAAACCGGCTTCTTCGGCTGGTTCAACCGCAACTTCGACAAGGGCCGCGACAAATACGTGGGCGGCGTGCGCGGCATCATTGCCCATTCCGGCCGCTGGCTGCTGGTCTACCTGGCCGTGATCGGTGCCGTCGTGATCCTGTTCCTGCGCCTGCCGACCTCGTTCCTGCCGAGCGAAGACCAGGGCTATCTGTTCGTGCAGGTGCAGGCCCCGGCCGGCACGCCGATGGCCAAGACCGGCGCCATACTCGACCGCGTCGACGCATACCTGCGCAAGAACGAAGCGGCCAGCGTGGACGCGACCTTCATGGTCAACGGCACCAACGACGCCGGCCGCGGCCAGAACCAGGGCCAGCTGTTCCTGCACCTGAAGGACTGGGACGAGCGCAAGGACGAGAAGGACAGCGCCGCCGCCCTGTCGGCGCGCATCCTGAAGCACTTCGCGCACGACCAGGACGCCATCATCACGACCATCCTGCCACCGCCGATCCGGGGCCTGGGCAGCGCCGCCGGTTTCGACTTCGAACTCGAAGACCAGGGCGGCCTCGGCCACGCCGCGCTCGCCCGCGCGCGCGACCAGCTGATGGCCATGGCGGCCAAGGATCCGGCGATTGCCCAGATACGCTTCCGCGGCCAGGCCGAGAACCCGACCTTCAAGGTCAGCGTCAACCGCGAAAAGGCGGCTGCGCTGGGCCTGTCGGCCAGCGACATCGACCAGGCCTTTTCGATTGCCTGGGGCTCGAAGTACGTCAACAACTTCCTCGACACCGACAACCGCATCAAGAAAGTCTACGTGCAGGCCGATGCCTCGTTCCGCATGACGCCGGAAGACATGAACAAGCTGTACGTGCGCAACAACGCGGGAACGATGGTGCCGTTCGGCGCGTTCGCCACCTCTGGCTGGACCTACGGCCCGCCGCAGCTGCAGCGCTACAACGGCGTCGAGGCGATGCAGATCCAGGGCCAGGCCGCCCCGGGCAAAAGTACCGGCCAGGCCATGGAAGCGATGGAGGCGCTGGCCGCCAAGCTGCCGCGCGGGATCGGCTACGAATGGACCGGCAGCTCGCTGCAGCAGAAGCAGTCGAGTTCGCAGGCGCCGCTGTTGTACGGCCTGTCGATCCTGGTAGTGTTCCTGAGCCTGGCCGCCCTGTACGAAAGCTGGTCGATTCCGATCTCGGTGATCATGGTCATTCCCGTGGGCGTGCTGGGCGCGCTGCTGGCCACGACGCTGACCGGGCTGACCAACGACGTCTACTTCCAGGTGGGGCTGCTGACGACCATCGGCCTGTCGGCGAAAAACGCCATCCTGATCGTCGAATTTGCCCGCGACCTGCAGCACCAGGGCCGCAGCGCGCTGGACGCCGCCATCGAAGCGGCGCAGATGCGCCTGCGTCCTATCCTGATGACGTCGATGGCCTTCCTGCTGGGCGTGCTGCCACTGGCGATCGCCAGCGGCGCCGGCTCGGCCAGTCAGAACTCGATCGGCACGGGCGTCATCGGTGGCACGCTCGCGGCGACCTTCCTCGCCACATTCCTGATCCCGATGTTTTTTGTCGTGGTGATGAAGAAGCTCACGAAGGAAGATGCGCCGCCAAGCGACAAACCTGCTGCGCCAGCCACGCCCGATCCGGCGCCGGTCGCCGATCACGCCTGAGGAAACCAGATGAAACATCACGCTTTTACTATCGTCTGCGCGGCAATGATCACGGGCTGCTCCCTGGCGCCGGTGTATGAACGCCCGGCGGCGCCCGTCGCGGCCACCTATCCGACCGGCCCGGCCTATGCAGCGCCCCAGGCCGGGACAAGCCAGGTTGCCGCCGCCGACCTGGGCTGGCGCGATTTCCTGGTCGACGCGCGCCTGCAGCGACTCGTCACGCTCGGCCTGGCCAATAACGCCGACCTGCGCGTGGCCATGCTCAACGTCGAGCGCGTACGCGCCCAGTACGCGCTGCAGCGCGCAAGCGCATTGCCGCAGGTGGACGCGCAAGTATCCGCCGGCCGTTCGCGGACCAGCGCCAACGGGACCAGAAACAACGTCGCGGCCGGTCTGAACGTGGCGTGGGAACTGGATTTCTTCGGCCGCCTGCGCGACCTGAACCGCGCCGCCCAGCTGGAATACCTGGCCAGCGCGCACGCGCGCCAGGCCGCGGAAATCCTGCTGGTGGCGCAGATTGCCGACCAGTACCTGACCCTGGTGGCCGACGACGCCCTGCTGGCCGTCACGCACAACACCCTCATCGCTTCCCGCGCCGCCTACGACATCGTGCAGCAGCAGTTCAATGCCGGCATCGCCGCCGAGCTCGACCTGCGCCTGGCGCAAACCACGGTGGACCAGGCCGAAGCCAACCTGGCGGCGCAAACGCGCGCACGCGCCCAGGCCGAAAACGCCCTGGTACTGCTGGTGGGCCAGCCACTCCCCGCTGATCTGCCGGCGCCGCTGGCGCTCGACCAGCAAGCGCTGGCGACATTACCGGCCGGGCTGCCGTCGGATCTGCTGACGCGCCGCCCGGACATCCTGCAGGCCGAAGCCACCCTGCAGGCCGAAAACGCCAACATCGGCGCGGCGCGCGCAGCCTTCTTCCCGAGCATTTCGCTGACCGGCAGCGCGGGTGCGTCCAGCCCGGCACTGGGCAGCCTGTTCAAGGCGGGTTCCTCGGTGTGGTCCTTCGTGCCCGCGCTGACGCTGCCGATCTTCAACGGCGGCGCCAACCAGGCCAACCTCGACATCGCCCGCATCGACAAGGACATCGGCATCGTCCAGTACCAGCAGGCGATCCAGACGGCGTTCCGGGAAGTGGCCGACGGCCTGGCCGCGCAAGGCACCTACGACCGCCAGCTCGCCGTCCAGCAGCGTGACGCCGCCTCGCAGCAGCGCCGCCTGGAACTGCAGACCCAGCTCTACACGAGCGGCCTGGACACCTACCAGAACGTGCTCAACGCGCAGACGGCGCTGTATGCGTCGCAAACGAACGTGGTCACGGCGCGCCTGAACCAGCTGACCAGCCAGGTCGGCCTGTACCGGGCGCTGGGCGGCGGCTGGATCGCCCGCACCGGCGAGACGCCGCGCGCCGCGGATGCCGGTTTGCGTTCTTCGCCGACTGCAGCCCAGCCTTGATGCATCGGCGCTGAATCAGCGCTGATGCAGGTCGAGCAGCGCGAACTGCTGCTCCAGCAATTCCACGCACACGCGCACCTTGGCCGACGTGGTCAGGCGCGACGGGTACACGGCCCACACGTTCGCCTCCTGGCGCCACTCCGGCAGGATCTGCACCAGCGAGCCGTCGCGCAGGTGCGGGCTGACGTCCCACAGGGAACGCAGCACCACGCCGTGGCCGTCGACGGCCCACAGCACCGCCATCTCCCCATTATTGGCCGACAGCGGCCCCGTCACCTTGACGGTGTCTTCCACCGCGCCCGCACGCAGCTTCCACACGCCGAAGGGGTGGTCGCGCTCCTTGATCACCAGGCAGTCGTGGTTCGACAGCGTCTGCAGCGTGCGCGGCGTGCCGCGCCGTTTCAGGTAATCGGGGGACGCGCACAGGATGCGGTGGTTGCTCGCCAGCCGGCGCGCGATCAGGTGCGGCGCGATCTCGTCGCCGACGCGGATATCCAGGTCGAAGCCTTCGCTGGCGACATCGACGATGCGGTCGAACACTTCGAAGCGGATCTGCAGGCCCGGATATTTCTTGACGATCTGCGAGATCATCGGCGCGGCGATATTGCGCCCGAAGCCGAAGCTGCTGGCAATGCGCAGCGAGCCTTGCGGCAGGCGCTTCGTGACGGCCACTTCCTGCAGCAGCCCGTCCATGTCGTCGAGGATGCGCTGCGCCCACAGGAACACATGCTCGCCCTCTTCGGTGACCACCACGCGCCGGGTCGTGCGGTGCAGCAGCTTGATGCCGAGCGCGCTTTCCAGCATGTGGATGCGCTTGCTGACGTAGGCGGTCGAGACGCTCAGCTCCTCGGCGGCGGTGACGAAGCTCGATTTGCGCGCCACCACGCTGAATACGCGCAGGTCTTCGGCGCTCGGGAGTTTGTGCATGAAACGTGAATAATCTATTTACGGAACACTCATTGTATCTTTTTTTACGCGGCTCAATAATGCGACCACTGTTCAGCGAGCCGCAGTTGCTGCTCCGGCCGCTGCCACCCATTTCAGCAAAGGATGCAATGAGCAAGACATTCAGGATCGCCGTGATCGCCGGCGACGGGATCGGCCAGGAAGTGATGCCAGAAGGTTTGCGCGTCCTGCAGGCCGCCGCCCAAAAATTTTCCCTCGACCTGAGCTTCACAACCTTCGAGTGGGCCAACTGCAATTACTACGGCGAGAACGGCAAGATGATGCCGGACGACTGGAAGGCGCAGCTGTCGCAGTTCGACGCCATCTATTTTGGCGCCGTCGGCTGGCCCGCCACCGTGCCCGACCACATCTCGCTGTGGGGTTCGCTGCTCAAGTTCCGGCGCGAGTTCGACCAGTACATCAACCTGCGCCCGGTGCGCCTGTTCGAAGGCGTGCCCTGCCCGCTGGCCAACCGCAAACCGGGCGATATCGATTTCTACGTCGTGCGTGAAAACACCGAGGGCGAGTACACCGCACTGGGCGGCATCATGTACGAAGGCACCGACCGCGAAGTCGTGCTGCAGCAGTCGGTGTTCTCGCGCAAGGGCACCGACCGCGTGCTCAAATATGCCTACGAATTGGCCCGCAGCCGCGCCCGCAAGCACCTGACGGTTGCCACCAAGTCGAACGGCATCGCGATCAGCATGCCGTGGTGGGATTCGCGCGCCGATGACATGGCCAAGTCCTATCCTGAGATCACCGTCGACAAGCAGCACATCGATATCCTGTCGGCGCGCTTCGTGCTGCAGCCGAACCGCTTCGACGTGGTGGTGGCCTCGAACCTGTTCGGCGACATCCTCTCCGACCTGGGCCCGGCCTGCACCGGCACCATCGGCCTCGCGCCATCGGCCAACCTGAATCCGGACCGCCTGTTCCCGTCGCTGTTCGAACCGGTGCACGGCTCGGCGCCCGACATTTTTGGCAAGAACATCGCCAACCCGGTCGCCATGATCTGGTCGGGCGCGCTGATGCTGGACTTTATCGGCAATGGCGACGCGCAGTACCGCGCCGCGCACGACGCGATCGTCAAGGCGATCGAGGTGGTGCTGGCGACCGGGCCGCGCACCGGGGACCTGGGTGGGTCCGCATCGACCACCGAGATGGGTGTGGCGATTGCTTCGCAGTTGCAGGCCGCGTAAGAAGCCGGAGGAGACAGCAGCATGGCAGAATCAAACCAGCGGACAGCACTCATCCGCCTGCACGCAAACGACAACGTCCTGATCGCCCGCGTGGCGATGGGCCTGGGCGAGGACGTGCCGGAACTGGACCTGCGCATGCGCGCCCAGGTACCGGCCGGCCACAAGATTGCCGCGGTCGCAATTCCCCAGGGAACGCGCGTCCTCAAGTACAACACCGTCATCGGCGTCGCCGCGCGCGACATCGCCGCCGGCGACCACGTGCACTCGCACAATCTCGACCTGATCGAATTCGACCGCGACCCCGGCTTTTGCCAGGACGTGCGCCCGGTCGACTACGTCCCTGAAGCCGAACGCGCCACCTTCATGGGCATCGTGCGGCCGGACGGCCGCGTGGCGACGCGTAACTTCATCGGCATCCTGGCGTCGGTCAACTGCTCGTCGACGGTGATTACGCAGATCGCCCGGTACTTCACGCCGGAGCGCCTGGCCGATTATCCGAACGTCGACGGCGTCGTCGCGTTTGCCCAGACCACCGGCTGCGGCATGTCCTCGCCCAGCGAACACTTCGACGTGCTGCGCCGGACGATCGCCGGCTACGCGCGCCATCCGAACCTGGGCGGCGTGCTGATCGTCGGCCTCGGCTGCGAACGCAACCAGGTCGCGGGCCTGGTCGAATCGCAGAACATCGCCACCGGGCACCAGGCCCGCACGATGGTCATGCAGGACGTGGGCGGCACGCGCGCCACGATCGAAGCGGGCATCGCCGCCGTCAAGGAAATGCTGCCCCGCGCGAACGACGTCGTGCGCCAGCCGGTATCGGCCAGCCACTTGAAGATCGGCCTCGAATGCGGTGGCTCGGACGGCTTTTCCGGCATCACCGCCAACCCTGCCCTGGGCGCGGCGATGGACATCCTGGTGCGCCATGGCGGCACGGCGATCCTGTCGGAGACGCCGGAAATCCATGGCGTCGAATACATGCTGACGCGCCGCGCGGTGACGCCGGAAGTGGGCCAGAAACTGCTCGACCGCTTGAGCTGGTGGGAACACTACACGCGCGGCCACAACGCGCAGTTCAATGGCGTGGTCGGCCACGGCAACCAGCAGGGCGGCCTGGCCAACATCTTTGAAAAGTCGCTGGGTTCGGCGATGAAAGGCGGCACGACGCCGCTGCAGGAAGTGTACGAATACGCCGAGCCGATCGACAAGCATGGCTTCGTGTTCATGGATTCGCCGGGCTACGATCCGGTCGCCTGCACCGGCCAGATCGCCAGCGGCGCGAATCTGATCTGCTTTACCACCGGGCGTGGTTCGATGTTCGGCTCGAAACCGGCGCCGACGATCAAACTGGCCAGCAACACACCGATGTTCACGCGCCTCGAAGAAGACATGGACATCAACTGCGGGCTGATCGTCGATGGCGAATTGAGCGTCGACGAGATGGGCGAACGGATTTTCCAGCTGATCCTCGACTCGGCGTCGGGCAAGCAGACCAAGAGCGAACTGCTGGGGCTGGGCGATAACGAATTCGTGCCGTGGCATGTCGGGATCGTCAGCTGAGCTGGCGCCGCAACACCATTGAAAAGAAACCCATGGACAACTCACTGACATTGCAGCACGGCGAACTGCTGCGCACCCGGAATTTGATCGGCAGCACATGGCAAGCCGCCGTGAGCGGCAAGCTGGTCGACGTGATCGATCCGGCCACCGGCGCGCTGATCGCGCAAGTACCCGACAGCGGCGCGGCCGATGCCGCCGCTGCGCTCGACGCCGCCCACGCGGCCTTTCACGCCTGGAGCACCCGCCCGGCCCGCGACCGCGCGCAAATCTTAAAACGCTGGCACGCGCTGCTGCTTGAACACCAGGAGGACCTGGGTCGCCTGATCTCGCGCGAACAGGGCAAGCCCCTGCACGAAGGCCGCGGCGAAGTCGCGTATGGCGCTTCCTACATTGAGTGGTTCGCCGAAGAGGCCACCCGCGTCTACGGCGACATCATCCCGGCGGCCGTCACGGGCCGGCGCATGATGGCCGTCAAGGAGCCGGTCGGCGTCGTCGCCGTGATCACGCCGTGGAACTTCCCGCTGGCGATGATCGCCCGCAAGATCGCCCCGGCACTGGCCGCCGGCTGCACGGTCGTCGCCAAGCCGGCCGAAGATACGCCGTTGACCGCCCTCGCGCTGGTCCGGCTGGCGCAGCTGGCGGGCGTGCCGGCCGGCGTGCTCAATATCGTCAGCGCCTCGCGCGAGCAGACGCCGGAAGTGGTCGACGTCTGGCTGGCGGACAGCCGCGTGCGCAAGGTCAGCTTCACCGGCTCGACGCCAGTCGGCAAGCACCTGGCGCGCGAGTCGGCCGCAACCCTGAAAAAACTGTCGCTGGAACTGGGCGGCAATGCGCCGTTCATCGTGTTCGACGACGCCGACCTGGATGCGGCCGTGGAAGGCCTGATCGCCGCCAAGTTCCGCAACGGCGGCCAGACCTGCGTCTGCCCGAACCGCGTCTACGTGCAGGACGGCGTGTACGACCGCTTCGTCGATGCGCTGAGCAAGCGCGTGGCGGCCATGCGCGTGGGTCCCGCCACCGACCCGGCCTCGCAGATCGGCCCGATGATCAACCTGCGCGCGGTCGACAAGATCGCCCGCCACGTCGACGACGCCCTGGCACGCGGTGCGCGCCTGGTGACCGGCGGCAAGCGCGTCAAGGACGCGGCCCGCCAGTCCGACACCTATTACGCACCGACCGTGCTGTGCGACGTCACGGCGCAGATGGAACTGGCCAACGAGGAAACGTTCGGCCCGGTGGCCGCCATCTTCCGCTTCGCGGCGGAAGAAGAAGCGGTGCGGAGCGCCAACGATACCCCGTTCGGCCTGGCCGCCTATTTTTACTCGAACGACGTGCGCCGCATCGCGCGCGTGGCGGCAGCGCTGGAAACCGGCATCGTCGGCATCAACGAGGGCGCCGTGGCGTCGGAAGCGGCGCCGTTCGGCGGCGTGAAGGAATCAGGGTACGGCCGCGAAGGTTCCCGCTACGGCCTGGAAGACTATATGCATATCAAGTATCTCTGCCAGGGCAACCTGGCATAACACGCCGCCACCGGCCTTTCCGCGAAGGTTCGACACGCACCATCTGGCGCGTGGCGGACGGCTGCGTCCCGGAAAACGCCGGCGGCATCCGCACACGATTTTAAAAAACGCGGCATGAGCGCGCCACCAGAGCACGCGCCGCATCACGGAGACAGCATGAAAATCGAGCAATCGCCCCAACACGCGGCCGGTCTGACCATCCAGCAAACGCAGCAACGCAAATCGCGAGTCCGCTGGTGGGTGGCCGCCATGATGTGGGCTGCCATCGCCATCAACTACATCGACCGCACCGTGCTGTCGGCCGCCGCGCCGCACATCCAGTCGGAGTTCGCGCTGACGCCTTTCCAGATGGGGATCGTGCTGTCCGCGTTCTTCTGGTCGTACGCCCTGCTGCAACTGCCGGCCGGCTACCTGGCCGACAAGTACGGCCAGAAAAAAACCCTGGGACTGGCCGTGGTCTGGTGGTCGCTGGCCACCGCCGTGACGGGAATTGCCACCGGCTTCAAATCGATCGTCGCGCTGCGCGTGGCGCTGGGCGTCGGCGAGGCAGCCGCCTATCCGAGCAATGCCGGCATCGCCGCCAAGTGGTTCCCCAAATCGGAACGCGCCACTGTCGGCGGCATCTTCGACAGCGGGTCGAAATTCGGCGGCGCCATCGCCCTGCCGCTGATCGCATACCTGATCTCGGTGTTCGACTGGAAAGTCACCTTCGCCATCATCGGCTCGATGGGCGTCGTCTGGGGCGCGGTCTGGTTCTGGTTTTTCCGCGATTCGCCGGCCGACCACAAGGGCGTGAACGCAGCCGAACTGGCGCACATCATGGATGGGGTGTCGACCGCGGACTACGAGAACAAGGTCATGCCGATGAAGTGGTACGCGCTGCTCAGGCATCGCAACATCTGGGCCATGTGCATCGGCTTCTTCATGATCAACTACAACTCCTATTTCTTCATCACCTGGCTGCCCAGCTACCTGGTCAAAGAACGCGGCATGAGCCTGATGCAGATGGGGATGGCCGCCGCACTGCCGATGATCGTCGCGATGGTGGTCGAGGTATTCGCCGGCTGGCTGTCGGACCGCGTCTACGCATCGGGCAAGCTGTCGCTGACCGCCACGCGCAAGCTGTTTTTGATCGTCGGCCTGCTGATGGCGTCGAGTATTGGCTTCGCTGCCTACGCCGAATCGGTGACGGTCGCCGTGATCCTGCTGTGCGTGGCAAAATCAGGGACCACCGTCGCCGCGTCGCAAGTATGGGCGCTGCCGGGCGACGTGGCGCCGAAGAACATGACGTCGATGGTGGCCGGCCTGCAGAACAGCGTCTCCAACATGGGGGGCGTGGTTGGCCCGATCGTCACCGGTTTCATCGTCGGCACCTACGGTTCGTTCAATCTTGCCTTGCTGTTCTCGGCCGGCCTGATCGTCCTGGCGATCCTGAACTACGCTTTCCTGCTGGGCGAGGTGAAACGCATCGACGTCACGCCAGCCGCAACCTGATTCAACAAGGAATTCATCATGAAAAAACTGCCGGTCAATCCGTTCAAACAAGCCTTGAAAGAGCGCCGCGCGCAGATCGGCCTGTGGCTGTCGATGACCAGCGCCTACGTTGCCGAGGCCAGCGCCACCGCCGATTTCGACTGGCTGCTGATCGACGGCGAGCACGCCCCCAACGATATCCAGAGCACGCTGGCGCAGCTGCAGGCCGTCGCGCCCTACCGTGCCCAGCCGGTGGTGCGCGCCGTGACCGGCAACGTCGCGCTGGTCAAGCAGCTGCTCGACATCGGCGCACAAAACCTGCTGGTGCCGATGATCGACACCGCCGAGCAGGCCGCCGGGATGGTGGCTGCCACGCGCTACCCGCCGCACGGCATCCGCGGTGTCGGCAGCGCCGTGGCGCGCGCCTCGCGCTTCAGCGACTACGGCGATTATCTCGACGCCGCCGATGCCCAGGTCTGCCTGCTGGTGCAGGCCGAGACCGTGACGGCGATGCAGAACCTGGAAGCGATTTGCGCGGTCGACGGCGTCGACGGCGTCTTCATCGGACCGGCCGACCTGGCCGCGTCGATGGGCCATCGCGGCAAGCCGGGCCACCCCGACGTGCAGGCCGCGATCGAAGCGATGATCAAGACCATCGTCGCGTCCGGCAAGGCGGCGGGCACGCTGACGTCCGACCCGGCGCTGGCGCGGCGCTACCTGGAATTGGGCTGCACGTTTGTCGCCGTCGGCGTCGACGTGATGATTTTCGTGAATGCGGTGCGCAAGCTGTCGCGGGATTTCCTGGGTGACGGCGCCACAGCGGCGCCGTCACCTGGCGCGGCGTATTGAAGACCTGACTCCCCGCTGAAGCAGCACGGCGGCACCAGGCGTGTTCACATGCACGCATGGGGCCGACATGCTGGCGACGGCAGGCCTTGCCACGCTACCAACATTGTCATCGCCATTGTGATGTCGATGCACCTCGCGTCCCGTCCGCCGGCCCTGGAGGCTCCCAGGCTGTTGCGCACCTGGCCACGGCAGCGAAGTCTGGCAGTCAGCCCTGCGGCGTGGCACCCGTCTTGATGCGGCGGGACTGGGCCTTGTTGGCGCCTGACATCAGGTTGACCGCCAATTTCAAGCGCATGGCGAATCCGGGTATCGTAAGTTGACTAAAAGCACTACACTTAGTGCCGTCAATACTTGCTTTTCCATCTTTACATGCGTTTTCAGTTATCCGGCGGCGCCTGGCGCGGCGGCGAAGGCTCGGTCTTCTCGCGTTATTTCTTCTCGGTGTTCCTGTTCCTCGTCGCCCTGGCCGCGCGCTTCATGCTGGTCGATGTCCTGCCACCACGCGGCTTCCCCTTCCTGTCGTTCTTCCCCGCCGTCCTGCTGACGGCCTACCTCGTCGGCCTCGGTCCGGGCCTGCTGGCCGCGGCACTGAGCACCCTGTCCGCATGGACATTTTTCATGGGGCCGTCCGGCGCCGCCTCCGCGCTCGAGCGCAGCGACATCATCGCGCTGGTCTTTTTCGCGCTGATCCTGATCGTCGACTGCCTGGTGATCGAACGCATGAACACGGCGATGCGCCAGTTGCGCACGACCGGCGACAAGCTCCGGGCCAGCGAGACGGCCTTGCTGGAGCAACAGGAGAAACTGCGCGACGTGAACCGGCAAAAGGATATCTTCATTGCGATGCTGGCCCACGAGTTGCGCAATCCGCTGGCGCCGATCCTGTCGGCCGCGCAACTGATCGGCGTACGTGCCAGCGAGGACGAGAAAGTGTCCCGCGCCGCCGCCATCATCACGCGCCAGGCTTTGCAGCTGACGCGCCTGGTGGACGACCTGCTCGATGCGTCGCGCATTCACTCCGCCAAGCTGACGTTGCAAACGAGCCTGGTCGACCTGCGCACGGTCATCGCCAGTGCGCTGGAAACCATCCAGCCACTGATCGACCAGTCGCCGCATACCTTGACCATGGATCTTCCCGGCCACCCGATCTGGGTGCGGGCCGACAGCACCAGGATTGCGCAGTGTGTTTCCAACCTGCTGCATAACGCTTTCAAATTCACGGCGGCGCCGGGACAGATCGCCTTGCGCGTGGCCGCTGTCGACCGGATGGTGCGCGTCACCGTCACCGACAACGGGCGCGGCATCTCGCGCGACATGCTGCCCAGGCTGTTTGAAATGTTTGCGCAGGAGGGCGCCAGCGGCAGCAATGGCAACAATGGCCTGGGCATCGGCCTGTCGCTGACCCATTATCTGGTGGCCAGCCACGGCGGCGACCTGGCTGCGCACAGCGACGGCCCGGGGCTGGGTGCGCGATTCGAAATCACTTTGCCGGTCAGCGAAGAAGCGCCCGCGGTCATGCCCACCCCCACCGCTGCCGTCGCGCCATTGCGAACCGCCAGCATCCTCGTCGTCGACGACAATGTCGATGCCGCCGAAACGCTGCAGGCGCTGCTCGATCTGCATGGCTTCCAGGTTCACATGGCGCACACCGGCGCCGACGCGCTGCTGTCGCTATCCCGGCATGCTTACGATGCCGTCCTGCTGGACATCGGCTTGCCGGATATGTCGGGTTACGATGTGGCCGAGACCAGCCGGGCCCGTGGTCTGTTTTCCGACAGGACGCTGCTGATCGCACTGACCGGCTGGAGCGATGAGGCGTCGCGGCGCAGGTCCAGCGAGGCTGGCATCGTGCATCATCTGAACAAGCCGATGCACCTGGAGAGCTTGCTGGCGCTGCTGGGGCCGTTAAAACTCGTCGCGGACGCCCCAGTCAATGCCGGCTAGCGCGGTTTCGTGGCCAGCGCGACGATCGCCACGCCTGCCGCGACAATCAGCGCATCTTCAATCAGCCCGCTGCGGGTCTGGCCGATGCGCGCCATGGCCTGTTTGCGGCCGGCGAGCGTCAGGTAAGCCAGCGGCACGGCGCTGGCGATCGCGACAGCAGCGCCCGCCTTTTCCTGCCCTTCCGGCGCCAGCGCCGCACCAGCGATGCCCGCGCTCATCACGCGCGCCGACAGCCCCAGAAATACGGTGCGGTCCGGCGCGCTCTTCATCTTGTCGCCGAGCAGTTCGCCCACGCCCATCGCCAGCGCGCCGAACTTGAATGAAGGCCGGTCCAGCAGGAACAGCTTGCCGGTGGTCTGGCGGTTGGCGAGCCGTGCAGCGGCGATGGTGGCCATCGGCGTCATCGATCGCGCGCTGGCGACGGCGCCGATCAGGGCGGAGGAAATCAGGCTGCGAATGTTCATGTCATGAGGTCCTGTGCAAGTGGGAAAGCCGGGAGCGCCAGTTGGTGGATGTGGTTGACCGGCGTTTTTATCCATACTCGACGATTTCTCCGGGCACGCCTGTGCGGCAAATAACGATCGCAGCAATCGTACAACCATAAAAAAAGCGGACCGAAGTCCGCTTTCTTGTCACGCATCCAAATCTGCCTGATTAACGCTGCGCGATCGGCTTCACGTCACGGGTCGTCTCACCGACGAACAGCTGGCGTGGGCGGCCGATTTTCTGTTCCGGATCGGCGATCATTTCGTTCCACTGGGCGATCCAGCCGACCGTACGGGCCATGGCGAAGATGCCGGTGAACAGCGAGACCGGGATGCCCAGCGCGGACTGCACGATGCCCGAGTAGAAGTCGACGTTCGGGTACAGCTTGCGCGACACGAAGTATTCGTCTTCCAGCGCGATCTTTTCCAGGGCCATGGCCAGCTTGAACAGCGGGTCGTCCTGCAGGCCCAGCTCTTCCAGCACTTCGTAGCAGGTTTCACGCATCAGCTTGGCGCGTGGGTCGAAGTTTTTATAGACGCGGTGGCCAAAGCCCATCAGCTTGACGCCGGAGTTCTTGTCCTTGACCTTGGCGATGAAGGCCGGGATGTTCTCGACGGTGCCGATTTCTTTCAGCATGTTCAGTGCCGCTTCGTTGGCGCCGCCGTGGGCAGGGCCCCACAGGCAGGCGATACCGGCAGCGATACACGCGAACGGGTTGGCGCCCGACGAACCAGCCAGGCGGACGGTCGAGGTCGACGCGTTCTGCTCATGGTCGGCGTGCAGCGTCAGGATGCGGTCGAGGGCGCGCACCAGCACGTCGTTGACCTTGTATTCTTCGCATGGGTTCGCGAACATCATGTACATGAAGTTGGCGCTATACGACAGGTCGTTGCGCGGATACACGAACGGCTGGCCGACATTGTACTTGTAAGCCATGGCGACCAGGGTCGGCAGCTTGGCAATCAGGCGGATCGCGGAGATGTCGCGCTGCTCCGGATCGTTGATGTCGAGCGAGTCATGATAGAAGGACGACAGTGCGCCGACGGTGCCGACCAGCACGGCCATCGGGTGCGCGTCACGGCGGAAGCCACGGAAGAAGAACTGCATCTGGTCGTGGATCATCGTGTGCTTGGTCACGGTTTCCGTGAACTTTTCCTTCTCGGCCGCGTTAGGCAGCTCGCCCTTGAGCAGCAGATAGCACGTTTCCAGGAAGTCGCAATTGACGGCCAGTTGTTCGATCGGATAGCCGCGATACAGCAGCTCGCCCTTGTCGCCATCGATGTAGGTAATTGCCGAGTTACATGCCGCCGTCGACATGAAGCCTGGATCGTAGGTGAACTTGCCGGTCTGGCCGTACAGCTTGCGGATGTCGATGACGTCCGGGCCAACCGTGCCCTTGTAGATCGGCATGTCGATTGGCGCGCTGCCATCCGAGAACGACAGGGTGGCTTTGGTATCAGAAATATTCATGGCGCTTCCTTCTTGGAGGTGAATCTTCAATAAAAAGACGAAATCGGATTTCGCTCAAGGGACTTACTCAAGCCTGCCGCAAGCGCGCCAGCAAGGCACGTACATGCGGCAGGTCGACTTCACCTTCGGGCTCGGTGCGGGCCAGCAGCAGGTCCATCAGCGGGTTGTCCGCCAGGTCCAGCAAGCGGGTCAGCGCATCGACGTCGTCGTCAGTCAGCTCCTCTTCATGCGCATCGAGGAAGCGCGTGAGGATCAGGTCGTTTTCGAGCAATCCCCGGCGGGCACGCCAGCGCAGGCGCGAGCGGTTGGCAGGGTCGGATTGATGCGCGAGTTGATGCGTTGTCACACTGGAGTCCGTTGTTGGGTCAACATCATACGCCGTCTGCCGGATATCGGCAGTACGGTACTAATACTGTATTTATTTATTTGCTACTTTATGCACGGTCGTGCGGTTTTTTAAGCGGACTGCGGCAAATTATCGGGCGATACGGCCCCCCCGCGCGCGCGGGGCCATATCGCCGATGCTCGCAAAGCTTCCCGGCTGGCCTTAAATCGCCCGGCGGACCAGCAATTCCTTGATCTTGCCGATTGCCTTGTTCGGGTTCAGCCCCTTCGGACAGACGTCGACGCAGTTCATGATCGACTTGCAGCGGAACAGGCGG
>Ga0265780_10001370_pt1 | contig 34429 bp, 26 predicted proteins | sample P1T30metagenome_FD_192432 | JGI IMG/M metagenome (GOLD analysis project Ga0265780, IMG submission 192432) | Plant litter microbial communities from East Loma Ridge, Irvine, California - P1 T30 | ecosystem: Environmental > Terrestrial > Plant litter > Unclassified | place: USA: California...
GTGCGGAAGCTGCGTATGAGATACAGAAGACATACTACGCGCTCAATACGTTTTCCATATGCAGCGTTGAACGAGCTATATTCGGCTTTTCCGAGAACCACTCCGGCCACAACATAGCGGGATACGACGACGAGGATGGTACCCCCTGGGAAGTACCGGAGGCCGTTCAGACAAAACCACTGCTGTACCCCAGGAACCACATCAGAAATCTCCAGGTTCGCGTGAAATTTGAGCAGTTTATCGAAGACATGCAAAGAGACCACTCCACGGAGCTTGATAAATACTCCTGCGAACGACGCTGCCTCCGCTTCACTGAGCAAAACCTGGAAGGTCTCAGCCAATTTCTGAGGGAGCGATCCAGGCACGATATCAACATCGAATTTGTCGTCATGACTGAGCTCCCAGATTTCCAAGATGGCCAGTTTGGATTGGGCTATCAATGCAACTACGTGAATTTCCTGCAATCTATCAGGAACTGGGTATACATCATGAAGTATGACTGTGACAACATCTCTGTCAAGGTCACGCATCACGACCCGATCATGTCGGCTTTTCCGCGTGACATCACGGGAATATTCGGTTTGACGCAAAAGCAGTGGGAGCAAGTAAGTATAGCAATCGCCAACGTCAGGCTAAGTGTCCAAGATTGAGCTAACGGTAATACAGGAGAAAGTCATTCATCAGGATGAAAACACCTGGGTGGCACAATTCTACCTTGCAATCCCAGGAATGGATCCGGACGACGTTTCGTTTGGCTATCCCGCTATTGAGGTAGACCTTATGCTTCGCGAGCGATGGGGCATGGACTCGATCACAGCTACCGAGGCCACGCTCCCCGTCACAGAAGGCAGATATTGGCCCAGTTCCATCAACGCGGTGCCTCTTGATCGCAGGTGGGACTAGAGGGAATGGAGAAAAGTGAATACCCTATAGCCTACATTAATGTGGGATCTTCTAATCTACCTCTTCTGCTCTTCTGTCCCGGTGTAGTCTACAGACTCGCTCGGGGTTTCCCTTGTATGATGTGCCATCAATGCTATCGGCGCTTCCATGTTCGTAGATGACGACTACTACTGTCAGACCAGGTATGGCCTTGTCGCTGTTTGACACTGCAGCGACGTTCCTTACCGCGACCTTGGGAACACTAATATTGGTAGCATGTAATTGGTCGAATCGAAAATTATTGGGCATACTTCACAGGTGGCGTGGTGGACATGCGATGCGCAGGGCACGCTCGAATTGGATGCCGTGCTTGCGGCGCGGGCGAACATGCCGATTGGCCGCGTGCCTGAAAACCAGGGCAGGAACTGTATGGGGCGGTCCCCGTGGTCCCTCGATCTCGAGATCTGAGACCTACAGTGGATTTCTAAGACAACGCACGACTTAGGCTTAGTCTCCGAACAACGTTACTGCATGTGCCGGCGACACGCATGTGTCGTATGGTCGTATCCGCCGACCACAGATGCCGCGCTCTATACGGCAGCATCATCCATGCCCGGATGTGCTAAATCCGACTCGCCGGGCAGCGCCAGGCCTATAACGCACTAGAGTCCGAAAGTCGATGTGATTGACATGGCTCCTTTTGCAGTGGCCACCGCTCGCGCCAAGCCCTGCAATTAAACAATCAGAGATCCTCTTTTCGGCTTCGTCCTCGCGCGGGAATATAATACGGCGTCGATTGACTCCCCTTGGCTTCCCTACGTCCTCCCCTCCGCGACCCTCGCGCCTCCCCCCGTACACAACACAGCGCGGCGCGATCCTCATCCCTTCGACATGGCGGTCAACGCGAGTTTTGTCTCGCCCACGGCGGATGCAAAAGTTGCGCATGTCCTCCAGCAATTCGATACCAGCGGTCTCCTATCCTCCGTCTTCTCCGGCTTCAATGCCTGGAAGCTCGCTCTGACGCTTATCATAACGGCGGTGGCGTACGACCAGTGTAGGCATTACATGTATTACGTTTGCGCCGGACATTGCTGACACTCTCGCAGTCAAATACATCTGGAACAAGGGCTCAATCGTCGGTCCCTCGTGGAAGATACCCTTCATCGGTCCATTCCTCGAGTCTGTCAACCCCGATTTCAAGAAGTACCACGAAAAATGGATGTCCGGTCCTCTCAGCTGCGTATCCGTCTTCCACAAGTATGCCACCCTGTGACCTGCCCTCAGTCTGTGCCTATGCTGACCGCTCCTAGGTTCGTCGTTATTGCCTCTACCCGCGACATGGCCCGCAAGATCTTCAACTCCCCCGCCTTCGTTAAGCCCTGCGTCGTCGATGTCGCGCAGAAACTCCTCCGCCCCGAGAACTGGGTCTTCCTGGACGGCCGTGCCCACGTCGACTACCGCAAGGGTCTCAACAGCTTGTTTACTCGTCAAGCGCTCGAACAGTACCTACCGGGCCAGGAGGAAGTCTACAACACATACTTCAAGCGCTTTGTGGAGCTTTCGCAAGTAGAGAACAAGGGCAAGCACATTCCGTGGATGCAAGAGTTCCGCCTCATGATCACTGCGTTGAGTTGCCGTACCTTCGTTGGTCACTACACCTCTGACGAGGCCGTCAAGAAGATCGCCGACGACTACTACCTGATCACCGCTGCGCTCGAGCTTGTCAACTTCCCTATCATTATCCCTTTCACCAAGACCTGGTACGGAAAGAAGTGCGCTGACATGGTCCTGGATGAGTTCTCCAAGTGTGCCGCAAAGAGCAAGGTCCGCATGGCTGCTGGTGGCAAGAAGGAGTGCATCCTCGACTTCTGGGTAGACAACATGATCGAGTCTGAGAAGTACCGCAAGAGGGTTGAAGCTGGCGAGAAGGTCGATGACGCCGAGAAGCCCGCGACTGTCATCCGCTGGTTCAGCGATCTTGAGATCTCCATGACCATCTTCACCTTCCTCTTCGCTTCCCAGGACGCTACCTCTTCTGCCGCCACATGGCTCTTCCAGATCATGGCTGACCGCCCTGAGTACCTCGAGAAGATCCGCGAGGAGAACATCAAGGCCAGAAATGGCGACGTCCACGGTACTCTTTCTCTTGACGCCATCGAGAAGTTGCAATGGACCCGCGCTGTCGTCAAGGAGACTCTCCGCTACCGTCCCCCAGTCATCATGGTTCCTTACCTGGCTAAGAAGGACTTCCCTGTAACACCTGAATACACCGTTCCCAAGGGCTCCATGGTCATTCCTACCACCTACCCGGCACTTCACGACCCTGAAGCATACCCCAACCCAGACTCGTTCGAGCCCGAGCGATGGATCACCGGCAACGCTGATCAACAAACCAAGAACTGGCTCGTATTCGGCACAGGTCCCCACTACTGCCTGGGCCAGACTTACGCGCAAGCCAACCTCATGTTGATGATTGGCAAGGCGAGTATGTTGCTTGACTGGGACCACAAGGTCACCGATCAGAGCGAGGTGATCAAGGTGTTTGCCACTATTTTCCCTATGGTAAGTCGCATTGCGTAACATCCACCTTCTTCAGAGTATTCGCTAATCTTTCACAGGATGACTGCCTTCTTACATTCAAGGACCGAACAGCGGCATAAACAGTCAATGTTCTATTCAGCTACGTGATGCGCACATTGAGCGATCTTTTCTTGCATCTGCGTCCGTAGATTTCTGTGTTGAAAATTTGGTTCGTCCAAGGCAGAGGTACACTTGTACTCTGGTCTTGCATCTTTAGACATTAATGATTACGGCCCTTGGCGCTTCTTGAGAAGTAGCCCGTTGGCTTCATGAGTACAGTGTAAGCTGGGATGAATTAATACTGGGACGAGGAGGGGATAAGCTGGGGAGGGGACGGCCTTATATAGGACAGCGATAATGGCATGGAGAATGTATGAAGTCAAGAACAATCTTCGCGTGCTTTTGCAAAACGTGCTGGGTGGATTGCAAGCTCAGTGGTCCACATGTCTACCGCGGGCAGGGACTAGAGCTATGACCATGACCCTTGAAGTCCACTCCACATGCCGATTGTCTTCGTGTTTCCACCGCCTGCTTGCCCACAGCAGCTCCTCCCAGCCCCGGAACCTTCCCACGAATTGCTATTTTTCGCTTGCGACGCCATCGTAAAAGCGCGGCAGAGGAGTGAATGCCCGACCGATTGCGCACAGTCACGCTGCTTCCAACCGACACCCCAATACCAACAGTTGCAACGCTGCAAGACGTTCAGCACAGGTTCTGAACCAAAGCGCACGTCATGGCGCCCACCGCCTCTCCCTCAGAGCGCGATCCTGAGCGCGTCGGACCACACCCGTCCTACATCGAGATCGCGAAGCCCTACATCCTGCAGTCGCGCATGCAGAAATGTCTCGCGGAGATCCATATGAGCGATGCCAAGGAAGATGCCGTGCGCTTGCAAGGCGTTGCCTGGATAGATCAAGTCCGGCGCGCGCTGCAGCTGCCTATCCGTACCTTCAACACAGCCGTCATCTACTACCACAAGTTCAGGCTATTACACGCGGACAATGAGTACAACTGGGCAGACGCGGCAGCTGCTGCACTTTTCACAGCCTGCAAGATTGAGGATACGTTAAAGAAGAGTAGGGAGATTCTTTGCGCCCATTGGAACCTCAAGGTTGGGCCTGGTGAGAGCCTAAGCAGCGATGATCCGGTATGCACCTCTTGTGAGCGAGAATAACTACGAGTTCAAAGTTAACACATTAACAGCGCTTCGATAACCACTCCAAGCTTATCATCGGCCTCGAACGTCTCATGCTCGAAAGCGCCGGCTTCGATTTCCGCAACCGATACCCCCAAAAGGTCATGGTCAAGCTTGCCAGAGCTCTGCGATTCGACGCGAAAGACGAGGCGAAGACGACCTGGAACCTGAGCATCGATTCATACAGGACGTTTGCACCGCTGAAGCAGTCTACACCAACATTGGCTATTGCGTGTCTGGAGCTTGCCGCACGACTACACGGGAAGGATACCGCCAAGTTCGTGGATGCGGGACCTGTGCGATACCACAAGTGGGCTACCAGCCGGGCAGAGGTTATGGAGACGCTCCTCGATATGCTCGATCTATACACCCATCACCGCAGCGCGACTTCAGTTGGACCATCCTACACGCTCGAGCACTTCATCAACATCCGCATTGGGCTCAACCAGGAGGCTTCAGCAGCGCACATCCCACGTTATTCGCAGTACAAGTCCGAGCAAGCCGCCGACGCAGAAGGTACAGCCAATGGCGCCAAGCCTCGCAATGGCATCGATCCTACGAGTCCACTTACCCCAGCTACCCCCGTCGCACTCTCGCCTGGCGCAGACCAAGCGCCCAAGTCTGCAATCGGTATTCGTGGTCAGAATGGCACGGTCAGGTTCATGTTGGACGCAGCCCGTGCGCACGGTGAGCGCGCCGAAGTTGAGAAGTTCCACAAGGTCGAAGAAGAGGAATATGAGGTAGAGGTGCCGAATGACCCCAGGGCAGATGACAGGGAAAGAGATAGGGCAAGAGTTGGAAGAGTGCGTTGAGTATAAGCATGGATTTTACGTTCTTGGATTTTGCTGTTCTATTACTTGCGCATTGTATTGCGCACGATAGAGGCGAAGCTAAATGTTACTGATAGGACTCCATCGGCAGTGCTGGTGACTGGTACGGTGTTCCAGCCGCAGTTGAAGATCTGAGGATCAGTGGGGGCAGCGAGCGCGGAGGAGGGTATTGGGACAGATTCCGCCAGCGCTCGGAAGAGGCATCGCTTGCTCGGCCAGCTGCTCACGCGGAAGAGAACGTCCACCCATCAAGAAGGACCGCCAACTTCGACGACACTGACAAGCGCATCATACAACAAAAGGGCAATGACGATGCCGTGGCTTCATTCCACGACAGGAACTCAGAAGATGGAACACATAGCAAACGATCACGGAAACGCCCTCATGCACAGAAGCGGAAAAAGCTGGCCAAGCGGGGTGATATCAGTGGTGATGAAGATACTCATCGGATGGAGTCAAGTTACGAGCGTCATCCGCGAAAGCCGTCAGATTTATCCCACGACGAAGCAGATCACGAGCGGGGCTTTGACCAGACCGATCGGTTCACGCCTCCGCATGACCCCCGAGATGGCCACGTAAATTTTAGCCACCGAAGCCGTGTTGGCACACGTGGAGGCAAGCGCCGCGAAACGGGAGAACACTACCATGAGGCAGATTACGGCAGCCGCAACCGGAAAGATTCGACACCTCCCTTCCAAGACCGATACCAGAAGCGCTCCTACTGGCGTGAAGCGCAAGTCACTGAAGCACAAGGCAGGGAGGATACGTCACCGCAGAAAACTGTGATGCGCAACACTTCCGAAGAGCGTAAAGAACCCGGACAACTAGCAACATTCATCCATCCGGATCGCATAGCGCAAGTCTCGCCAGAACCAGAGCATAGTCGAACTACGAGGCCCCAGGCACGCAGCGAGACATTTCCTGCGGTGGACGTCAACAACGAACAGCCAACTGGCACGAATAATGCACTCTCCGCGAATGATGGGCATCAGTGGGCAGGTACCGGCAACGAGGACAGCAATACCAGAGGAAGAGGTAGGGGCAGAGGCAGAGGCAGAGGCAGAGGCAGGGGTGGTAGGGGTGGAAGGGGTGGCTATCGTGGAGGTAGAGGCAGAGGCGGCAGCTCGGAGGAATGAGACCACAGCTTGCTTTATTCTCGTCTTTTTGATAAAGAGAACCGTCAGGGGCGACGTTCATGTTTTGGTTACCGGAGATTCTGGTGATGTAGGATAGGCTTTTTAGATAGGATAGGCTTGTCGGAGAGGGAAGCGAACGTACTTCGGCTTTCCAACTTGAGACAATGGTCTCGCGGTCAACGCACATTGTATTTTACTGGTATTCCAAAAGGTTTATCGTCGTGCCCTGAAAAAATGAGACGTGACTATGCAGTGGACCCAAAGGGCTGCGGAATTACCGGGGATAAGCCCAACGTGGTAGCAGCCTCATGAACGTGCGCCTCTCGACTGGATTTCAAAGCGTCATCTTGTGAATCTTCTGATCTTGACCCAGAAGATCTTTGGAAAGCATGGGGAGTCATAATGTTGCGTTCCTCAAGGGCGGGAGGGCACTGAATTTGCTCAATTAGATTGCTGAGGTCATCTATTTCCGGACGGATTCCAACCAAGGTGCCTCTGAAACCTGTGCCATGGCGCCGTTAGCAAGGAAATCACGAAAGATGGTATCCATTGTACCAGTGCATGATGATTCTGGGCTTTTCAAGGCGTAGACTTGCCACAAACACCCAACTGGGGCACATGCAGCCATGCATTTTTCCGCTGCAAGGCCAAATCTAGTAGGTGAAATTACAAGTGACGATATTTCCCCCCGATCATGACCCACACCAGTCGCGGCGCTACCCAATGGTATGTATTGGGCCGCCGCGTTGCAATCCGCAGACGAGTGACTGGCAGTACCACCAGAGATCAGTGGAGTCATGGCCTCGATTCTGGGGAAATCACAGAATTCAGCACATCGAGTTGTGCGGTACAAAAGCGAAAGGGCGCCGCAGCATGGCCAGTTTGGGCATTACAGGCTACTTCGCGCCACTGGTGGGCCGTGCTTTAGCGAGGAAAGCGCGACTGACCCCACCACTAGCTCTACTAAAAACCTTCGCTCCCCCTCGCAGAACTCTTCTCACCAGACGCACGCCCGCCTCTACGGCTTATAATCAACTCCCGTCTGTCTGACTCTGGTCGACTGCATCGCCAGAGACATCAGCTCAACCCGCGCCCTATACACCGAATCCGCGCGCTCAAAGCGGGGTATTCGTCAACTCCCCTCCACTGAATTTTCGTAAAAGAAGAACAGTACCAACGCCGCAAAGATGGTCAAGTAAGTTGCCGACGCCATCTCCATCTCCCTCTAAGGCTTGACCTTTTCGTCTCTTGTCTGCGGGAACAATTGTACAATTGCTAACATGACGCCAGCTTCACCGTCGAGGAGGTACGTTCCGCGCACACATCACCCCGCACCACACGTCGATATTGGCAACACCGGAAGGATGAATACTGACTGCGCGGCTAGATCCGTGGTCTCATGGACGATCCTAAGAACATTAGGAACATGTCCGTCATTGCCCACGGTAAGCGCTCTCGTGGCAACCCCGCAGCATCGGGCTGGACAGAAAGCTAACATACCCCACCACAGTCGATCACGGAAAGTCCACCCTCACCGACTCGCTCGTTCAGCGTGCCGGTATTATCTCGGCTGCCAAGGCTGGTGAGGCTCGTTTCACCGACACCCGAGCTGACGAGCAGGAGCGTGGTGTCACTATCAAGTCGACTGCCATCTCCCTGTACGCCACCCTCAAGGACGAGGACGACCTCAAGGACATCCCCGTTCCCACCACCAAGAACGACTTCTTGATCAACTTGATCGACTCGCCCGGTCACGTTGACTTCTCATCTGAAGTCACTGCTGCTCTCCGTGTCACCGATGGTGCCCTCGTTGTCGTCGACACCATTGAGGGTGTCTGCGTCCAGACCGAGACTGTCCTGCGTCAGGCTCTTGGTGAGCGTATCAAGCCCGTCGTCATCATCAACAAGGTCGACCGTGCTCTTCTCGAGCTCCAGCTCAGCAAGGAGGACCTGTACCAGAACTTCTCCCGTGTCATCGAGTCCGTCAACGTTGTCATCGCCACCTACTACGACAAGGCCCTCGGTGATGTCCAGGTCTACCCCGAGAAGGGTACCATCGCCTTCGGTTCCGGTCTCCACGGCTGGGCTTTCACCATCCGCCAGTTCGCTTCCAGGTACGCCAAGAAGTTCGGTGTCGACAAGAACAAGATGATGGAGCGCCTCTGGGGTGACTCCTTCTTCAACCCCAAGACCAAGAAGTGGACCAAGGTTGGCACACACGAGGGTCAGCCCCTTGAGCGTGCTTTCAACCAGTTCATCTTGGACCCCATCTTCCGCATCTTCCAGGCGGTCATGAACTTCAAGACCGACGAGATCCCCACTCTTCTCGAGAAGCTCGAGATCAAGCTCACTTCCGATGAGAAGGATCTCGAGGGCAAGCAGCTCCTCAAGGTTGTCATGAGGAAGTTCCTTCCCGCCGCTGACGCTCTCCTCGAGATGATGATTCTCCATCTTCCTTCTCCCGTCACCGCTCAGAAGTACCGTATGGAGACTCTTTACGAGGGTCCCCACGACGATGTCAACGCCATCGGTATCCGGGACTGTGACCACAACGGTCCTCTCATGCTGTACGTCTCCAAGATGGTGCCCACTTCCGACAAGGGTCGTTTCTACGCTTTCGGTCGTGTCTTCTCCGGTACCGTCCGCTCTGGTCTCAAGGTCCGCATTCAGGGCCCCAACTACACCCCCGGAAAGAAGGAGGACTTGTTCATCAAGGCCATTCAGCGTACCATTCTCATGATGGGTCGTTTCATCGAGCCCATTGACAACGTCCCCGCCGGTAACATTCTCGGTCTTGTCGGTGTTGACCAGTTCTTGCTCAAGTCTGGTACCCTCACCACCAACGAGACTGCCCACAACCTCAAGGTTATGAAGTTCTCCGTCTCTCCCGTTGTGCAGCGTTCCGTCGAGGTCAAGAACGCCCAGGATCTGCCCAAGCTTGTCGAGGGTCTTAAGCGTCTCTCCAAGTCCGACCCCTGCGTTCTGACCTACATCTCGCCATCTGGTGAGCACGTTGTCGCTGGTGCCGGTGAGTTGCACTTGGAGATCTGCTTGAAGGATCTCGAGGAGGACCACGCCGGTGTTCCTCTCCGTATCTCCGACCCCGTCGTGCAGTACCGTGAGACCGTCAACGCCACTTCCAGCATCACCGCGCTGTCCAAGTCGCCCAACAAGCACAACCGTCTCTACCTCACTGCTCAGCCTTTGGACGAGGAGGTGTCCCGCGCTATCGAGACTGGTGTCATCGCTCCTCGTGATGATATCAAGTCGCGTGCCCGTATCCTTGCTGACGAGCACGGCTGGGACGTCACCGATGCCCGTAAGATTTGGTGCTTCGGTCCCGACACCACCGGTGCCAACTTGCTCGTTGACCAGACCAAGGCCGTCCAGTACCTGAGTGAAATCAAGGACTCCGTCGTCTCTGGTTTCCAGTGGGCTACCAAGGAAGGTCCCATTGCTGAGGAGCCCATGCGCTCCATCCGCTTCAACATCATGGATGTTACCCTCCACGCTGATGCCATTCACCGTGGTGGTGGTCAGATCATCCCCACTGCGCGCCGTGTCCTCTACGCCGCCACTCTCCTTGCCGAGCCCACTCTTCTCGAGCCCGTCTACCTTTGCGAGATCCAGGTTCCCGAGCAGGCTATGGGAGGTATCTACGGTGTCCTCACCCGCAGGAGAGGTCACGTCTTCGAGGAGGCCCAGCGTGTTGGTACTCCTCTCTTCAACGTCAAGGCGTACCTTCCCGTCAACGAGTCCTTCGGTTTCACCGCCGATCTCCGTGCCGCCACTGGTGGACAGGCCTTCCCACAACAAGTCTTCGACCATTGGCAACATCTCACTGGTGGCTCGGCACTTGACCCCTCCACCCTCACCGGAAAGATTGTCTTCGACATGCGCAAGCGCAAGGGTATCAAGACTGAAGTGCCCGACGTTTCCAACGTAAGTTTCCCCCCGAATGATACAGAAACAATATATGCTAACGAATCCCGCAGTACTACGACAAGCTATAAGGAAATGCTCGCAAAAGCGTTAGATTTCCTTTATTCGCGATTCTGGGTCATCCGACAGTCATGGGCAAGCTCGTGGCCGCTGGTCGATGTATGACGCAAACAGCTCCCCCATGGGACAACCAGAGCTAGTAAATGTCGGTCCGGGCGGTTTCGCCCTTGATATTAGTCAGGTTTTTTGGGGCTTTGCACGAAAGATACGGATGATGACCCTTTTCCTTACATGTTCTCAGTGTAGTATAGTTGGAGAAAATCAAGCTATATCGCACAAATACCTAAGCATCTTTCATGTGTGACATGTTTTAGTGAAGGAGCTGTCGTCGTGATTGAATGCATGCAATTCCCAGGTCTGGTAGGTGCGACTCCTTCCGTTTTGGATCAAGTAGGAGTTCGAGATGGTGAATGTAGCGGGGCATCGGCGTCACGTGCTCACGGGTAAGAGAGCTATGACAATGCCGTCGCGCTAGTAGCAACGCGAAAGATGTACGCTCGGCGCAATCCAAGTCCCACCAGAAACACCACAGCGCAGTACCAGACTGCAACTCGACATTAACGCGATCGCGCAACCTGGTTATGAACGTCATTCGCTCCTAGGATTCGCCATGTTACTCGAGGAGAAAGATCATGCCGTGTTCAAAAGTTGGTTGCTACCGAATGTGGAGAACATGTAAGTCGGAGCTACACATTGCTCTCACCAGAGCTATCGCGCAGGCGCATGCTGACCTGCATTGTAGCTCCGGTGTGGAAGGCGGAGTGCTCGCTGACTATGTAGCCGCCCTCGTTACCGTCGACGACACGGATGCAAACGTGCAGCGTACCTTGATCGAGTCACTGCAAGACTTTCTTGGCCCGGAGAGTAAGCGCATGCGAAGGCTACGTCACAATTCGTCGCTAATGGCCCAAAGACACCGAGCCTTTTGCAAAAGATGTCATTGCAGCACTCAAAGCTAAGAGCTACCTTGCGAAGCCGAAAGCGAATGACGCGAAACCACAAGCATCGTCTCAAGCCTCACAATCCGCGCCCATACAGTCCATAGTTGGTAGCACCAACTTCGAATACGAACCGCATCCGTCGAACGTGCCATTTGGGGCCCCGAAAGGTCCTGCTGCCAACAGGAACTCAGCAGCATCACACCTCCTACCCGACCGACCGACCGCTCAGGGCTTACATCAGGATGGTTCAAATCAGTCGAGGAAGCGCAAGGTGTTGGAGAGGGACAACAGCCAGTCGCAAGAGGGCCAGGATCCACATTATACCCGCGGCGGCGCAGGAACCAACAGGCCGTCGAAGCAGACAGCTCGCAGAGGCGGTAGGAATGCCGGGACTGGAGATGCGCGGACACAGAACGCGTTCGCGACTTTTGGCGGTATGCCGAATTTCGCAAACCTTCCACCGCCGCCGCCAGGCCCTTTACCATTCGATACCTCAGATCCCATGGCTTTCTTTGCTATGGCAGCAGCCTTCGGGGCGAATCTGCCGGGCATGCCTCAGCTTCCTTTCTCCAATGCGCAAGACGGTGGCTTGAACCAAGGACAGCCAAAGACAAAGTGTGCTGATTATTATGAAAGAGGTTTCTGCGCGCTGGGTACCCTTTGTCCACACGAACACAGCGACGCCGCCGTAGCAGTTTCACCCGACGAAATCCCCGAGTACGATCCGGAGCAGTCTTTCCTTGCTGTACAGCCATCTAGAGGATCCAACAAGCAAGGAGTGTCCGGTGGCCAGCCTCGTGCAACTAAGGGTAGAAGGGCACGCGCATCGTTCTCTTTGCCGGGCTACTCGCGTGACAAGTCGAATAGGACACTTGTCGTCGAACAGATCCCAGCGGAGCATTTCAACGAGGACAGCATACGGAGCTACTTCTCGGAGTTTGGCGATATCGATGAGCTCGAGCTACACTCTAGGAGGCAGTTAGCAGTGATCAAGTTTGCTGATCGCCAGACAGCTAGGCGTGCTTATCATAGTCCCAAGGCCGTCTTTGAGAACCGGTTCGTCAAGGTCTACTGGTACGCACCAGAAACAAAGGAAAAGCTGGCTCAAGAGAAGCAAGAAGACGAAGAAGAGAAGCTCGACCTAGAGGCGATCGCCATTAGGCAGGCAGAAGCTCAGAAAGCGTTTGAGGAGCGCCGTCGCAAGGCTGCGGAAGCAGACGCGAGAGCTGCTGACATTGAGAGACAGCTGGAAGAAAAGAACAAGGAGATAGAAGAGATTAAGCGACAACTTGCCGAACTATCAGGGGACCCGAACGATGACTTCGCTCAGACTCTTGCAACGCTACAGGCTGAAGCAGCGGAACTTTTCGATCAACATGGTCCTGGTGAGCAGGAGACACATGGCCGCGGCGCCTTCAATCCAGCTTACCGAGGTCGAGGATACGCTCCCTTTGCACCTCGGGGTAGGGGCTTTGGACCTTACCGGGGCGCGTACAGGGGCCGTGCAGGTGGTTATGCTGGTCGAAGTGTAGTGAATAAGAAGCTCGACAACCGGCCTAGGCGTCTGGCAGTCACCCAGATCAAGCCAGATACACCGAGGGATGAGTCTCTGCGGCAGCACCTTCTCGTGAGTAGAAGTTATATGTGGATTCATTCATCTCTGCTAACGATCTGTACAGAACACACCCGAATGCACAAATATTGAGCGTCACCCCGAGCAAGCCGACACCCTCATCCTAACCTTCAAAGAGCGCTACCAAGCAGAAACCTTCCTTGACCAATCCCTCAACATTCCCGACGTTGGCAAACTCGATCTCGCATGGGTTCCGAACGACGCCTTTGGTGGTCTCAGATCCGTAACGACGACAGATGATGCCCCCGCTGCTCCACACGACGATGATGGCGATGACTCTTCCGCTACCATCGGAGAGCAGGAGATCAAGGTCGAAGAAGATGAGGATCGGCAGATGGGAGGTGTGGATGCGGATATGGATGTTGCGGATGATGTGGATGAGTGGCTGTAAGTGATACCCTTAGCATGTGATGTGTAGTGACAGACAGACTCTGTGAGGTCCTTCTCTTCTTCTTTATTACTATCAAACATCAGCGTGGCGTCATGCTTTTAGGTCAAGGAGCATGGTGTGTTCTCGAGATAGTCTCTTCGCATGAATGTAATGCATCAATATACTGTTTCTTCAGTCTCACAACGTCACATTGGCGCAGACATTCAAGAGGCTTCCACGCCCCACCTCACATATAATATTACACTCCAGCCCTCCAATCTAATAATTACCAGTTGAGTCTGTCCTTATCCCTCCAACTCCGTACACCAGCTCCAACAACATATTCACCTGCCACGTAGTTCCGTACAACATCCTCCCCTGTTCCCAAACTCCTTCCTCCAGGTCTTTTGGCAACCCACGCCCTCATTACAACATAGCCTGAAACCTCTTCACCTCATCCCCCTTCACACCTTCAAACCAACTCACGCGATCCTTGACAAACAGCTCGCGCGTCGGCTTCAACTTCGTCTCGACCAGATTGAAATCATCCACTGTCCCAAGCCGCAAGATGGAACAATCCGGAAAAGCAGCGCCGACACGATACATGAGCGTCCCGCAAGTCTTGCAAAAGTAGTTCGTCATAGTGTGACCCGAAGCTATCGTCGAGGCCTGACCGTACGACGATAAGTTAGCACGACCACGGAGGTGGCGCAGGTGTCTATTATATCTCTTGTTAGTCACTGCACTGCCATCTGTCTCCCCAAAACCCCAGAACCATCCAGATAGGAAAGAAAAAAGACTTACGAGTCCCTAACCGTAAAATTACTAGCAAACATACTCGCAGTAATCTTCCTGCAATCCGCACAATTACACACAAACGACGATACCAAACCGGGGCCCTCGACCGGGAAAGCGAGTTGAACTGCGCCGCAAAAACACGTCGCAGTCGCTTCTTCGTTGTTGGAAAACCCGTCTTTGGCCTGCCCCGCGAGCGGGAAGTAAGGCAGGGATTTATCGGATGTGCTGACGGACATGGCCATGGATGAGGCTATTGGTGCGGGGTCACGCGGTGAGGTTGTGAATGGTATGACGGGCGTGGGCGTTTGAGTGGTTCGCGTTGATGTTCTGGTAGACGTGCGCGTCGAGGGTTGCCGTGAGGTTTGCGTGGAAGGCTGTGTTGTCCTTGTGGAGTTCTGCGTTGAGGGTCGCGGTGTTGAAAGCGGGGATGGGGATAGTGCGTAGGGGTTTCCTGGAGCTCGTACTGGCGTTCTTGGTAGCGGCGGGGGAAGACTAAGTGTTGATGTTGCTGCCTCGGTAGGCGTGCCGGTGCTTTGAACTGGTGTATCTCCCCAGTTTGCGAAATCTTGGATGTTAGACCCGCGGCCTAAGAACATGGAACTTGCTTTCTTGCGCAGCGAGGAGTGCGAGGGCGGCGTGGAGAGTTCTTTGCGTTTCTCTGTTACTAGTAGTGTAGTTGAACTCTTTGACTTGCGCAGCACGGCTGGTGGTGGATTGTCGGTGCCGGGGATGTGCAAGTCGGGATTCAAGCGCTGGGCGATTTGCTTGATGAACTTCATGGTTGCGACTGGCTTTCCCTCTCTTTTTAATGTTCCTCTCTCCCTTCCTTGCCTCGCGATATGTTGTGTACCCCAGGATTTGTAATGGTGAGCACTAAAACTTTCGCGGGAGCTGCTAAGTTGGCTGACAGATCAGATAATGCAGGTCGTGTTTTCCCTTGCGTTCGCTCAGTGGCTATACCGGCCTATTGTTGTGGTTGTTGTTATCGACGGTTTGCTCAGTAAGCCAATATATCATTTCGTCATCGATGTATTACACACATGGAAAACCGTCGTTTTAACCCCGACTCCGCATTCCCTACACTTCCAGCCCCACAAAGGTAAGGATTCAAGCAAACAACGACCCCCGGTTCTGGGATCGAATGGATCGAAACAAACGACGAAAGGGGAGGGTTCGTTGCTAGACGGACTTGTTTTGGTCTTCCCAAGCCAGCAAAAACAATTATGGCACGCGTCGCGTACTTTCCGTTGGGACGGCTTCACGCTTGAGGCCTGATCTGCGGTGTTAGTGGCCGATTGGTGGTTCCTGACCATATGCAGGGATCGGTTGCATGCGATTTGGAGGGTTTCGGTGATTTGGTAAGCATGTCCGTTGGGTCGTGTTCATGGAGAATGCATAAGCTTTACTATTCACCCTCCATTTTGTTGAGCAGGTGCGACATCAAGCTAGGATACCAATGAACCTTGTATCTGAGACAGTACTGTAAAGTGAACTTTCCCCATGTCGCAGCCATGGTAATTGTTCATTTTCCCAGTTCTCGTTTTCAATAGCTACTCCATGATCTCACTCTGCCTCGCTCCTTCCACTCCATGGACCCAACTCACCCTATCCTTGACGTAAACCTCCCGCTTGGGTCTCAGTAAGCCCTCCATCAGATTCAGATCGTCGACAGTGCCTGCTGCATTTAGTACACACTTTGCTTGATCGAAGGACATCACATACCAAGTCTCATTATGCTAAATTCGGGATGCCGCTCACTCAGCCGGTACATGAGCGTCCCACATGTATCGCAGAAGTAGTTCGTCATCGCCTGGCCAGAAGCAGTCGTCTGAGACTGTGAGAACTTCTTCAGATTGTCCTGGCCGCGAATGTGCTTGACAGCTGAAGCCGCGACAATGAAAGCTGAAGTAAAAGCCGACGCTGTGATCTTTCGGCAATCGGTGCAGTGGCAGACGAAGATGTCTACGAGGCCTGGGGCGGTGGTTGGCTGCGTTGAGCATTAGATCTGTGTGATAGAGGAAGACTGGAGCTACTGGACCGCGAACTTACGAATGCTAGTTGTACAGCTCCGCAATAGCATGTAGCTGTCGCCTCGCCTTCTTTAGAGTAGCCATCCTGATTTAGACTGTTATGGGGTATGTACGGTTTTTCCTTATCTGAGTCTCGTGTAGACATAGTGGTGATGTCCTTGCTTGACTATGACGTAACCGTTGCAGAAGAGGAGTGATTGTGGATGGTACAAGAAGAAGCTTTTTGGGGGCTCAAAGCGATGCTATGTAGTCATGCTTATCTGTGTAACCCAACCTCTAACTCCGATGTATTGCCGGAGGGAGTGCATGTCCGACCCTCCTCTCACTCACTCCGCTCACTCCGTTAATTTCATACAGGCCCCGGACAAAGAAACACGGGCGGTCCATATGCGCTCGTCGGGCGCCAGCATAATCCTCATGGTAGCTTTACTGAGCTGTAAAATGTGGCATTCTCGGACAAAGACTTAGGCATCTGAAGAGAGACGCATCGAAGTAATCGATAGGCCCTTACAACTTACTCGCCTTACCCTGCCCCAGCGTAACAACCAATTTACCAAATTGACTCGCACTCTTCATATCCTCAAACAGGGTATCAATCTTCTCCACATCCAAACCATGCACACTGCGACTGACCACAGGCTTCATCTTCTTCTCCTTGACAAAGCGCACCATATCAGCGAACTCCTTCCTCGAACCCATGGTGGAGCCACGGACTTCGATGTTGCGCAGCACGGCGGACATGAGGAAGTCCATTTTGGGGGATACGGTCATGCCGTATATGGAGATGACGCCGCCGGCCTATATTGATAAATTAGATCGTTGTATCAAAAAACGGAGAGAGGAATGGAAGAACGAACCTTGAGTATCTTACTCCCCACTTTAACAACATCACCGCCCGCGCCATCAACAATAGCGTCAAGGTACTTCCTCTCCTTGGGCAGCATGGCCTGAAGTTTCTTATCCCAATCCTTCTCCTTGTAGATAACGCCTCCCTTCGCACCCAATTTAACCGCCTTGTCAATCTTCTCCTGGTTCCCGCTGGTCACGTAGACATTGCAACCTTGTGCCACAGCGAACAACAGCACCATAAGCGCAACACCGCCTCCAATACCCGTAACGAGGATATTGCGTCCTGGCATCGCATTCCCGCTCTTAACCCAGAACGCGCGCCACGCCGTCAGCCCGGTCAGGGGCAGCGCGGCAGCCTCCTCGTCGTTGAGATGGTCGGGACATTCCTCCAGCTCACCGGCGTCAAGCGCGCAGACATCTTGTAGTGTGCCCACGGGATTGCTCTTCGTGCCGCCCATTATCGCATACCCCTTGGGATGTTCGGGGCCATCTATGCTGTCCTTCCAGCCCGTACCGGGGTTCAGCAAGACGCGCTTGTTGAGCCATGATTGTGCGGAGGGGGATGCGCCGGCGGAGGTGACGATGCCGACGCCGTCTGCGAGGAGGGGAACGCCGAAGGTTGTGCCTGGGTACAGGTGTTGGCGGATGAAGAGGTCGCGGTGGTTGAGCGCGGCGGCGGTGAGGGTTATGAGGGCCTGGTGGTGATGGTTAGTTTGTGCGCGGGTCTGGGGGTGTGTTAGAGGGAGCTTACTTCATTTTCCTTCGGCTTGGGCTCGGGGACAGTTATTTTCTCGAGTGGGTAGTAGACTTTTCCTGGCTTGCCTTCGACTTGTCTGATCACAATAGCTGAAGGCATGGTTGCTGATGGTGATTGAGACGTGATGTGGTGACGCGTAGCAGTTCAATGTCGGGTGAACAGGCTAGGGAGGATGCGTGATTAGATATGTGCAGCTCAGATGCGCGGAGCGATGACCCGAAGAGCTCATCATGGTTGTGGTGCTCGGATGCATGACGAAAGAGCTCCTGGACCGAGGTCGCGTTCGGGGCGGTGGGTATGCTTATCGATCGATGCGGGGAATCTGGATGACGGGGATTACTCGGTCTTTGCAATACAACACACATTGGGATTCATCAGGAGCAAGTCATACATCAGTTGGTCTTTCTTCATGCAAGAGTGATGGTTGGCATTCGTTTCGTACAATACATTAATGATGCAGGTTCCCTTAGGGCCTCCACCTGAACGACGGATGGCGCCAATCCAGATCCTCAATTTCACCCTGCGACTTGCCAGCCAGCTCCTGGTCAACATCAATGGCATCACGCTGCTTGTTGCTCCTGTTGATCCAGAGCAACAATAGAATACTCGATATCAAGATCGTACTGCTGGTCGCCAGATTAAGCCCATTGCCGATGGGATAATTAGGCGCATCTGTTGGGAGGAAACTCCATGTCGAGATCAGGCCGCCTACGTTGCCGAACATGACAACAGTACCTAACATTCAGTCAGACTTTGCTTGATTTATGACGTACAGATTCCGGTACTTACCGATAGCGGATGCACGCGCCGTGTCGGACACAACGTTGGCGGAGCCCTGCGCGTTGCACAGCGCACCAAACGAAAATGCTCCCGATGCAATGAGGAAGGTAGCACCATATCGAACTTGCCCATCTGTACTGGCTAAGAACATGATGTATCCGATCATCATGAGTGGTGCTCCCAGGATGAAGAAAATCATACGCCTATCGAATCTCCAGCTCAGGAATGGTAGGAGAAGTGTAAAGAAGGCGCCCACAATGTATGGTGGCACGGTGTGAAGCTGCTGCGAAACAACCGTATCGTTTGGGTATATCGTCTTGACGATCGTGGGCGCGAAGAAAGCCAGACCCTGTACCGTGATGTTGTCGAGAAGGAAGATGAAAGAAGTCCCCAGTACCACAGGATTGAAGATACCGCGAAGCGTCTTCTTCCTGTCTAGCTTATCCAGGACCTCGTTCTGCCCGACACGTTCGGACTGGATCAAAAGTCAGCAGTTGTACTATACATACCGGGTTGTCTAGCCGAATCCACGATTTCTTGTGCTATGTATCTTCCAGAGTAGATGGTGACATACCTTGACACGAGCAATCGCCAAATCCTTCTCTTCTTGCGTCAACCAGCGCGCAGTCTCCGGGCGATCTGTGAGCGTCATGAAGGAGATAAGGGCCAAGCAGCATGTGACAATGCCCTCGATAGCAAAGATCATCCTCCAGCGTGTGAGCGAGCCGAAGGAATCGAGCGTGAGAATCGCTGAAGCCAACAAGCCTCCGAAAGCGCCAGCTAGGGGAGACATGACAATATACAACGACAGTCTGAACGCGAGCTCAGAGCGTCTATACCATCGAGACATGTAGTATGCAATGCCCGGTAGCATACCAGCTTCAAAGATACCCAGCAGAAAGCGTACGCCACAAATGGCATGAATGTTGTGAACAAAAGCCGTGCCAATCGATACGATACCGAAGCATAGTGAGATGATAGGGATGAACCATCCCGGGCCGAGCCATTTACAGCAGATATTGGACGGGATCTCGAAGACAATGTAGCTGACGTAGAACACGGAGAGAACGGTATTGTAGTCGTAACCACTGAGTCCAAGGTCCTTTTCGAGGCCCGCTAGACGAGCGTTTCCGATGTTGGCACGGTCGATGAAGCAGAACAAATAGAGAAGGGCCACGGTCGGGATGATGTACAAATCGATCTTCAGGCGGAGGCGTGACTCTGCCTTTTTGTCAAATTGCATCAAAGCATGGCCGTAGCTGTCGACATTGTCAGCAAAGAAGATCGAAGAGAGTGGCTAGACTCGCATGTCGGTAGCAGTATGTCCGTGTCCCGCAATCTGGTGCGCGTCCTCTGGCTTGAAGTCTTCATGTTGGCTGCTCGGTGTGTCTTTTTCAGCCGCGTAATCCGTCTGGGCTTGGGCCATGGTGAAGCGGCGTCCTGAGCGCGTTCAGGTACAGAGAGAAAGAAGGAAGGAACGGCCTTTTTCTTAACAACGGCAAGTCGTAACGTCGCAGCCGCACCTCTGCTTTATTTGTACTCCACACCCCCCGGAAGGTCCTCCTTCACGCCGGATCGCAGCTGGGTCTGGCCGGTGTCCTTGTCAGCGCCGTTTTTGATGGAGCGCGCGCGCGCCAAGGTAGATGGCTGTCATTACTAGCTCTCGAAGTGGTGAAGCGCCTGGGGCACGGTCGCCAGCGGAGCCTTTCGGCGTGGAGACGGCTCTTCCCCGGACTCCACGATGATCGCCGACCCATCTATCTGAAGGCAAACAGCCGTCGCAATCCTTTCATGTGCCGTCGGGTGTCAGCGTCGGTATATGGCCGTTTTTCGGTTGTAGATAGGGCGTAGGGCTCACTTGCTTGCATCGTCATGGCAAAGATCTCTTCCCGGGTACCCCGCTACGCCACGACTCTTGCCACGACTCTTGGGACTGGGACCGATCAAACATTACCATGTGTCAAGCGGCTGATAGGCTGACGGGCCATTGCATATCCGAAATCGACGGGAGAGTGAGTAAGGGGACGTGTGGGTTTTGCGCAAACGTAAAACGAGTCAACGAATTGCACTGCACGGCCCTTACTAAGCTTTGGAACGCTTGTGGAAGAGCGTCCATCCATTTCATTGGTACACTCAATTTATATCAGAAGAAGTCTCATAGCAATAGATGCTATGCACTTTGGAGAAGGCGATGACCAAAGGTTTCGACCTTCTCACCGGTCTACAAGTGCTTGTAGAGTCTTGGGGTGATGTGAAGCTTATCGCCTAATCTCGATTTTCGGAGAGATAGCGTACCAGGGTACCATGTGGTGGAAATGACTGCTCGTAATTGGACGCAAATACCTTAAACGCTGCCGATCCTGATAGATATTATACATATAGCGGCCCTTAGAGTAAGCGGTGTATACTCGAGGTTTTAACTTTCAGTAGACACGCTTCTGTATCAAAGTCACCGCCGCTGCCAGCGCGCCGACAATGTTACATCGTTATCCTGACTGAACATGCAATGCACTACTGGCATTGCTCAAACTCTCTGTTCGTCTTCAAACTGACCGTTCTGCCCCTATTGAACTTCTGATTCTTCATCCATCCAGGGTAGAGCATATCGCACCTTCCAACGACGCAACAGTAGCTCACGGAAATCTTCCATGTCAGCAAGGCCTGTTGTAGGAACACAATGGTACATTGCAGCTTGCGGATGCCCGAAGTAGCCGGTCTCCCGGTCTCGCGTTTCGATTTGATCCTTTTCCTTCTACAAGTCAGCCTTGATCGTTATTACTGTCGAGGATGTACGTACACTGCGCCACTCTTCTGCGTCTAGGACAAAGCGAGATGTAATGTCCCACGTTTTAGGCCCCCGATGTACTTCGTTATAGTCGAGGTTGCTCAATATGACCGTGACACGGACGCCGGAGTCCATCAGTTCGCACACAGTTTGTCGAATGCTCTCCATGATGTTGACGAAGTGACGCTCGGATTGTTGAACATCAGCGCCGTCCTTGGCGAACGTGGTATGTATCTCGATCTCGATGTGAAGCTCCTCTCGGCCTTTCAGTCGAGTGAGAGGATAAACCTGAGCCTCTTGTTTGGACACGGCAGCTTGCGCGAATGTGGAGTCGTCACCGAGGCCGTATGCTGGTTTGTAGTAGTCACTCATCTTGTCTTGCCCGTAGCGTACATCAGATTCCCAATGTTCGCATGCCAATATTATCTTCAGGTGACGGAGTTTCTGCCACGGGCGTACAAACACCCTCCAAAACGGTTTGTCACTAGGCACAGTTCCGTGCAACAGGAAAGTGCCCAAACTGTCAAATCGCATGCCAGTACACAAACCGACTGTGATTTCGAAACGATTCTTCGACCAATATGTCTCGGACAGCTCGCTAGGTACGACCTCCCACTTTGAGAGATAGGACACATCCATTAGTTGGCCATCCGATCCAACAACTGAGGGGTCTGCCCGAGCTCCAGGCTGTCCGGGGAGAGCGACCTGTATGGTGTCTGGATGGACGCAGACGTACTCATAGACAAGGTCCCGTATCTCTCGAGGCAGCCGGATGAGGAAAGGCTCCATGAGGGCCGGCGCTTCTTTCAAGATGATGTGTGCCGATGTACCATCCATTTCCCTAACGATGTCACCACCAGCTATAGGAGTAGTCTTACGTATGGTTCCTCTGAGTAGGAACCACCTCATCTTACCTTTCCAAGTCCTCTACTTCTCGTATGGTGGCTCTTTGTTTCCTCTTCAGCTCTTTCATCTCTTCATTGAGCTTTTCTAACTCCACTGAACGGTCTTTCTAAACAGGAATCATAGAGGCTTAGTCATTGCAAAAATCGGCGTCTGCATGTTTGCGTGCTTACCAGCTTTGCATGGGTCTGGCGTAGGAAAGACCACATTGCATCGGTGTCAGACGCGTCGGTAGAGCGGCCATTCTGACCGCTGGGCGACATGATGGCCTCCAGAGGTCTCTGCGATAGTTTGTTGGGTGTTTGAGCGTGTTGGGGAGTAGATGCGGTTGCCTAAGGGTCGCGTGAGGCATTTGGAGCTAAGCCACGCTAGCGTGCATGTTTCATCTCGACATGGGAGGAACGTCCTAGACAAAGGCATCGTGCGGATCGCAAATCCCGTCTTGTTTTGACTTTCGTCTTGCACATTAGGTTTTCTTCTTAAGAAGAGTTGGGTACTTTGAGATTGCCAGGCTGTTAAAATTGAATACACCTGGAGAACAATGCTGCATCGACCATTAGCCCAAGCGCATGCCAGCAAAAAGTAAGGAAACGACGATCTTCATTCTGAGACTTCAAACATGTATGGCTGCTATTCTGAGGTCAGAAGCGCCACAATGCCTACTCAGTAACGACCGAAATACCATGGTTCTCCACCGCCATCTCCTCAAGCACCTCATCAACCCTCTTCTCAGCAGCCAGAACTTCCTTCTTCTCTCCGCCCTCCGCAAGCTCCATCATGGGCTTCGTAAGAGCATGAAACCCTGCTTCTCCATATTCCATTTCCACAAATTTACCCAACGCGCTGTACACTAGCTCTCCATGACGCTCCTTATCTGCCATCAACACACCAACGGAACGGGCAACGGCATCGGCCGACTGCACGTTGCTATCGCCTAGCGCAGCAATCATAGCACGGGGCACAATCGCTGTGTCGGTCCAGGATGGGGCGACGGCGTTGATGCGGATGGGCAGTCTGGGGTGGAGTTGGGGCTGTAGAGCGCGTAGAAGACCGAGAACGCCGTGTTTGGCTGTGGCTTTGGGATGTGTCAGCACTCAATCTTAGTATGGGTTGACCAGACGTACTGTAGTCTTCAGCCGGGAGCCGCGCGAAGCTTGAACCCGATGCTGTCATGACGATGCTGCCACCGTTGGGGTTCTTCTTGAGGTAGTGTATGGCCAGCTTCACGGTGTACATTACACCGACTAAGTTGACGTTGATTGTGTTCATCTTCGGCGGTAACAAGTCGCCATTCTCGTCCACCTCTTCTTCCAGGAAGCTTGTTGATTTTCCTATTCCTGCGTTTGCAAAGGCATGGTCGATCTTCCCGTACTCCTGTTCTGCTGCTTTGAAGACGTCGAGTTGCTCTTTCCAGGACGTGACGTCGGCTTTCAAAAAGGGGACAGATGATGCTTCGGGCTCAGGAAGGGGAGTGAGGTCGCTAGCAAAGACCTTGCCGCCATGCTTGATGATCCTTCGGAGTGTCGCAAGTCCTATGCCCGATGATGCTCCTGGTGCGGGTGAGTAGTCGGTAAATGATAGCCGGTCATGTTGTCCCACCAGTGATGACAGCTACCTGATCCTTCAATCCATCAAGTTGGCCATCAGAGATAGTGAAGCTCGTCATTGTGTTAAGTGGGACAGTGTGTTTGTGATGGAATGTCAAAGTACTGAGATTGGAAAGGGCGACTTGAATACAGGTGAACAGACAATGTCTTGGCAGATGCAGAAATGGGTGAATAGAAAAGAACTGAACAACTTCTTGAGGGACTCGTGAGGAGACATATCAGGCAGGGGCAGATGTACTATAATTAGCGCAGATGGAGAGTCGCCAAAGCAGACGCCTACGCCGCATTGTAGCTCGGGACCACGGCAGACCCCGCATCAACGTACGACTACGCTAATCACTGGTGTCCGGTACCTAGGTAACTTGTGTCACTGGGAGGCACAGAGATAATACCAACAATTATGTGCCCATTGTGACAAGGGTTCCTTTTGGCTAATTTGCTGGCGCCTATTCGTGTCAGGCAGCTAACTTTGGAACTGTGCCCCGAACAGCGGACGTTCTGTTGTGCTCACCTCGCAGAGAAGCCTCAGATGCTCAGTATGAATGTACGACCGGACCGGGAGGGTTGCACTGCTCTTGCGAAGGTCGACACTCGGGTAGGTTATGCTCCAATGCAGCCTTCAAAGAAGTCTGTCCAACTTGACAGTCCGCAGTAGTGCTCTTTCGCTCCTCTGTATTCTTGCTTCATAGTCAACGACCGCATATGAACCCGCCATGGTTTTTACAAGCGACGCGCGCGCTGACTGCCGTTGCATTTGGGTATATGTCCGCCTCTCAAGCACCACCGCCGCCTCCTCCTCTTCCGCGACCGCGTCCTCGGCCCCTCATGCCTCTGCCTCCACCACGATCGCCCCGGTGGTCTCCTCGTCCATGCATGCCTCCTCCTCGGCCGCCCCGGTTCGCTTGGTCCTTGGCTTGCTGTTCCTTTACAACGTCGACGATCTCGTCCGGGACTCGAAGGTACTTTATCTGAATAGTGGTCAGTAGAGTGTATCGAGAGGGACAAGATGACCGCCTACTGTGCTTCCGCGAACGTAAATCTCTGGTAATCTCATGAACTTGTCACCGTCGGCGCTCGTTTGCACAACCTCTTTCAGGGTAAGGTTCATCCATGTGTCGCAGTTGACGAGCAGTCCGTTTAGGGTTTCGCCGCTCTTCAGTTCGACGAGCATGGGGTGGCCGGTCGCGGCCGTTAGAAGGCCCAATGGCAGCTGTGTCGAGAGTCAGTAAAAAGGCGTGAGCTGCTGGTGAGTGAGGTGACGTACCATATTGGCGACCGGGGTGGCTCGCGGATAGACCGGGCGTTATGTATTGAATATTATAGGTCCAGCGAGAATGTCGCGACGCAGTAAGAAAGGTTCCTAGGACTGAGTGGAATCGAGGGCGGGATACGTAGTCGGGTTAGTGATGATCTCCCTCATTGCATCGCAGGCCCCGAGAGCTCGGACCACAGTGCCTTGGCGAGCCAGCCCTACGAGATGCGATCGAACACCATCCCTCTACTCCGTATATCCACTCCTCTAGGACACGACCAATGTAGTCGACTTACTTCCGAGGCCACCAATAACAGACGGCCGGTCCGAATGGGGTTTGCACCATCTACTCACCGAGTCCTCTAACCTGCACGTGCACGTGTGGCAGCTGTGCGCAGACCATGCATGTTCTTCAACTGCTTTGATTATCATGATACTAGATACATGTAATACTCTCATAGAGCGAATGCGTAAGGCAAGAAATTGTCATGGGCGCAAGTCAGCAGGTGCGCAGTCGCATGGACGAGAACCGCACCAATGATGCTGCCACATGGCCTCTCAGATCATACCTAGGTAGATTTCATCGCAACCACATTTGCATTTACAAAAGTACACACATTCGCATCCTCCCGTATCCCAGTGTTTCATCACACTGCATTATGCATAGTGCTGCCAGCTGAATCGTGAGCCGACGTCTAAGCCACGCTCACGCTGACGGCAGCCACTAGCAGCTCTGCGCCTTTATACACCGAAACGCCCTTCGACTGGTGCCTGATCGAACCTCTGGGAACATCTGTCCCATAACCCGCCAAACCTCGCTCTCTTTGCGGGTCGGTGTTCCTGTGCGCTGTTTGCACACTCGCTCTGCTGTTCAACTCGTGTTCTTTTTTGCTTCCAATATGCGTTCCTTCAAGTCCAAAGTGCTGTCAGCCTGCGCCTGGGCGGCACCTGTACTCGCCGGCGTCATACCTCAACACGAGCGTTACGCTGCTCGCGCCGACGGAAATCTTTTGCAGCTAGGTACGCGCCCCTCTTATACTATTCCACATTCGCCATCCATAGGCAGCTGCTGAACTTTTGCTAGACCTTCAACAGAACTACGCGCAAGCTACCTTCAGTGTCCCCTGCACTGGCTGTCTTGGCCGCGATCACACGGACCAGGATGACGAGTCTTTGGTAAGGCCCACCCTCAGGCACCTAAATACCATGCCACCTGCTCACCATCCTTAGACCTTGAGTTTCACCAGTCATGCCCAGGATCAAGCTTGTGGTTCTTCCAACATTACCCTGAACGGACTTCATCTGCCTCAAGAGTGGAACGGCGACTTCGCATCTGGTTCCGGTTCCTACCAAGGCGTTACCGACCTCACACAGAATGAATGGTTTCTGCAGCACGACTTGGATCTCGAATGGCAGACAGCCTGTCTTCGTGATAACTTGGAAACGGAAGAAGCAGCCCAAGTAGTAACGGTCAACATCAAGGCCATCGACGGAAAGCAAGTCACCAAACCTGCCGGATTTACGATCTCGTTCAAACCGCAGACATCACCGCCTTCCTTACTCAGACTTGAGTCTGTCCCCAACCCCTCGGCGAGCAACAAAGACGTAGCTGAATCCTGGCGCAAGCCTCCTCGGTCGTTGCGTCTGGCCTTCCACAACGTCACCGAAACTTCAAAAGCGAAGGGCAGAGTCCCGTCTCTTAAGGACGACATCCGCGAGTTGAAAGTTCTCCAGAGGGAACTCAAAGACCTCGAATCCCTTATCGCCGAGAAGAAGAAGCAGATTCATTCAGTTCTAAGGCAAGAAGCGAAGGAACTATCGCATCAATTGGGTGAATGTGACGGCGTCTCGTGCATCGTACAGACTATCGCCCATGAAGCAAAGTGTGCTTGGGAAATCGTATCCTTCCATTTCAAACCCGATCAACGATTGAAAGAGATGAACAGCCCCGAGCAAGTGTTCGCGCAGGCACACGGTCATGCTGCACAGGTGGCACAGATCTCTGGAAGTCACCTGAAAGCCGTGACTTCAACACCCCAGGTATACGAGGCTCAAGCAGTATGTACCTCCGTTTGACACCCCACCAAGTGAAGCAAAGACTATGATGCTGACCTCAAATAGAACGAGCTTCCACCTCGTCCACCTAAGCCATCTCCCTACCTTCTCGCGCTCGAGATCACACTAGGAGTTCTCTGCTGCGGCTGCCTTGTCGCCGTCATCCGTCACAAGTGCAGCAGCCTGCGAACCAGGACCGAGCGAGCCGCAGCCCGAGAGGAACGACTCAACGCTCGAGCCTACCGCCGAGCAGCCCGCCAACACGCATGGCGCAGCTGGTGGCGCGGTAACTGGGCACGGCGCGACAACCAACGCATCGCCGACTACGAAGAGAAACGGGCGCTGATCTCAGAGCAGGAAGGCGTGCTCGAAGACGCGATGCAAGAAGAGATCAGGCAGCTTAGAGATGCTCATGACGTCGTCAGCGACCTAGTCCGAGACGCCGAAGAAGGCAGGGCAATCAACCATACCCCCTGCGATTGCCAACGTCAACGGCCTCGCGCTCCATACTCGCCCCTCTCCACGGCATCGACCTACCCCCCAACCTCCCTCCCGGAGATCCCCTCAAGGCCGCTCTCCCGAACAGATAGCCTACCAAGTTACCGTTCGGAGCCCACCGAGCCACCAAGCTACGAGTCTGATCTCGAGGCTTCGGAGGTCGTAGCGAACGGCTTCAGGCAATACACAACTGCGTCTACTACGTCTGAACGGAGTTCGCATTGGACGCCCGATAGTAGTGTTGTCGATGTGAGCCCCAGGCCCAGCGCGGAGACACTCAGATATCCTGTCAGTATACTGACGCTTGACGAGGAGTCGGACGCAGACTGAGGGACCAAGTCTTTGTGTCTGAAAGGGCACACCTTTCCCGTCTTTGGCTACTCATACCCGGTACTTACCACGTAGAGGGTTTGAACCTTTACACATCCATACCTCCCCCGTCTGCGCACTTTGGAGATCACATCTGCTATGCCTGCAGTACGCCCGGCGCGAGCATACGCAGCACAGTCGCTCCAGACTTCCTACACTTTTTATGCTTTCATCGTCGGAATTTCTGCAACTTGTAAACGTATTTCTTGCCTGCTATTCCTCCGCGCATGCAGGTTTTCTGTTAGTTTGGTGTAAGGCGCCTGACCGAGCTGTTGCATTCCCCTACTTTTGGCTACACCAGCTTCATTTTTAGCAATGTTGATACATGGCAATGTCCGATCAACGGGTGATCAGAGGACACCACCCACTAATACCTCTACGTCCTCATGTATAATAACAAGCAGTGAGAAAGCATACACAAGCGCGAGACGCGATTCTTGTAGTTCGGAGTTGTGGTCTGAGACTTGCATTACTAGCAAGCCCATAATACCAATCCAGCAAACACATCAAGTCATCATGCTTGCAGAAACGTAAATTATGTTATACAATTGCAATTCTCCGCGTTGAGCGATCCATCTACATAATGTACAAACACATCACCCTCTACCGATTCCGCAGGTACCAGTTGAACGCCAACTGTCCCGTCTCAATATGGAACGGTGTAGGCACCTCTGCCAACCCTTGTCTCGCAACGGGATGCCTCAGATAGACAGCCGCGCAGATATTCTGATTTACCTCGAGATACCGCGGTATAAACGCAAACGCACTCATATAGTCCCTCGGCCGCCAGGGCGTCGCATACGGCGCCCTAGCATCGCGCCTGTTCCACGCAGACGTATGTTCTGTTTCTAGCCGTAGTTTCTCGAACGCAGACCGCAGACGCGCTTGGTCTTCTTCGGTGATGAGGGGTTCGGCGGCGGAAGCGTCTTTGGGGGAGGAGGGGGTCGTGGCAGCAGCGCGCTCGGCGATTTGTGTCTTGAGGAAGTCGAACTGCGTGTCGAGGGTCGAGATGGTCTCTGGGTTTGCGGTGCGCCAGAGACTTATGGCTTTCTTGACGGATTGGCGGAAGGAGCGGAACTTTTGCTTGTCTTTTGCTTTGACGTCTTCGGCGAGGACGCCGTCGACTTGCTCCATTAGGTCTTGGAGTTGTTTCTTCAGCTCGGTGGGTGTGGGCTCTTCGCGTGTGGATGGGGTGATTACGAAGTCGTCTTGCTTGGGTTGCTTGGGTGTTTGTCCGCCGTTTTGCTCACGCTCTGCGGCGCGGGCAGCTGCCTTTTCTTTGGCGATACGACGAGCGGTTGATGAGCGTTCTTTTGGCGCGCCGGTTGCGAACATGACGGAGGAGGGGTCGACTTGGAACATGTCGCCTGGGTTGAGTGCGTAGCCGGGGTAGACCATCTGGTTCAGTCAGTGGTGATGATGTGCAGTATGCGAAAATTGACGCACCTTCTTGCCATTGACCTTCACCAGGCCGTGGACAACGAATTGCCTCGCCTGTCGGACACTACTCGCGAATAACGAGCGGAAGATGGCTGTGTCCAATCTCCTCTCGAGCGGGTAGTATGCCATCTGCATGTACGGTGTCATTGGTCCTGTCCGGGCTTTGTCCATTGAATCCGCACCCTGTCCTCGACCAGCTGCCTGCTCTGAACCATCGTGTTGGGCGAGATATCTATGGTCCATGGCCACTACGGCTGGCAGGTTCCGCCGGAACATGTGCTTCCACTTCTTCTCCCGTATGTGTTCGCCATGGTATGCTCTCGTCGACGCCTTGGCAGTCCATTTCTGCTGGAAGTATGTTCGGGTGGTGACGTTGGGTGCCTTGAGCTGTGATAGGGCGTATAATGACCACCGCGACCAATTCTGGCGGACATTCTGCAGCGTGTCAGCCTACGGCCATTGTCCGCCTATCCGAACAATAGCAAGCATACCAGCTTCTTCAGCGAATGGAACCTCGGCTTCTTCCTCGGCATGGTGAAGGCGGATCAGAATTGGTGATATTGTTACAATAGCGGCCCACGCGGCGAACGTAAATCTGGATAGCGGTCCGTGCCCGCCTGCATCGAAAATTCCCCACTAAGAACCATAGCTATCTCTCACCTTTGAGCCTTTTCTCTTCAACGCCCGCCAACCTCTTTGTCGCAGCCTCCAAACCGCCTTTTGCAGCTTCTACACACTTACGCGACTCAAGCTGCACACATATTGACCATGGCAGACTCACAGACCACTGCTGCGCCTGCCGCAAACCCCGCTGAAGTCTCCAAGACTCAGAACACCGTCGACGCCAGCACGACTGAGTCAAAGACTGAGTCTACCCCCTCCAAGTCCGAGGATAAGGCCGCCAAGGCCGACGGCGAGGAGAAGTGGGAAATCAACGGCAAGTCCGACAGCAAGAACGACCGTCGCAACGATCGCGAAGACCGCGGTGACCGTCGCAATGACCGTCGCGATGGCGGTCGCGGAGGTCGAGGCGGCCGTGGTGGCCGCGGAGGAGGTCGCGGCGGGTTCAGCAACCACAACAAGAAGTACGCTCACTTCTTAAAGCTTGCCTTTGTCAGTACTAACTCTGCGCAGGACCAACAACATTGACACATTCGACAATCTCCCAGACTCCGACGACCCGAACGAGATCCGCCAACAGGTATGACTCGCACTCTCAGAACCATGGCCCACAGTACTTACAGTCCCAAGGTCGAGTTTTACTTCTCTACCCAAAATTTGGCCACCGATGAGCACATGTTCGTGTCTCTTGAGGGCCCCAAGAATACCCCCGTTTCTATTCACCACGTCTGCACCTTCAAGCGCATGCGTCGCTTCAAGCCATACAGCGCCGTTGTAGCAGCACTTCGCGAGAGCAAGGACCTCGAGGTCGTCGATGATGGCGAGTACAGCAAGGCCGGCAGCGAAGCTGTCAAGCGCAAGGAGCCTATTTCCGTTCCCACTAAGGAGGGTGACGACAAGAACCCGCCTACCACAGTAGACCTCTTCTACCGCCTGAAGAACAACTCCTCCAACAACATGGACAGGAGCGCCTACGTCAAGGGCTTCGGTAACGAGGAGGACGCCGGCCAGATCGCCTTGGAGAAGTTCTTCCGCCCCTACGGCGCAGTCATGATCCGCAAGCGTCGCGAGGATGACGGCGCCTGGAAGGGCAGCGTCTTTGTTGAGTTCGATTCCGAGGATTCCCGCAAGCAGTTCCTCGAGCTTGACCCCGCTCCCAAGTACAACGGCAACGAGCTCACCGTTATGGGCAAGAAGGAGTACATTGAGATGAAGTGCAAGGAGAAGGGTATCAAGCCCGACTGGGAGTTGACCGAGCAGGAGAAGCACGAGCAGCGCAAGAGGCTCCGCGGCACCAACGGAGACGGCGGTCGCGGCCGAGGCCGTGGAGGAGGTCGTGGTCACGGCCGCGGTGGACGTGGTAACGACCGTCGCGACAACCGCCGTGACGGCAACCGTAACCGTTCTCGTTCTCCCCGTGGACGTCGCGACCGCAGCGGCTCCGTCGACAGCAACGACTGGAACAAGCGTCGCGATCGCTTCAGGGACGGCAAGGACGACCGCTCCAGCCGCAAGGAGGAGAAGAAGGAGATTGAGCGCGACGCCCACGGCGTTCCCGTCATCAAGGACTCCAGCAACGACAACGCCTCTAACAAGCGCAAGGCCGACGACGGTGAGCGCACCGAGAGCCCCAAGAAGAACAAGCTTGAGATCAAGCAGGACGAGTAGGGACCTGTCCTCTCGTTTCTCATACTTTCAGGACATTTTCGTCGCTCACCCGAGTTGACTTGAAGCCGCCCAACCAACCACCTTACGGAATGTTATTGCATATTACGGCGTTGAAGGATTACTACATTTCTACGGTCATCGCTATGATACCTATTCATGTTCCGGGCTTTTATTGGGGTTTCGGGCAAAAGTTTCTCTTCTCTCTATCTCATGGATGGATAAATGCATCCGCCTGTATATGGTATTCCTGCATACAGTGTCTTTACTGCGCATACATGTAGCTTCACGACGCATGAGTTCGGTAGCATGAACGATGAATGGAGATACTATCACTGAAACGAATCTCATGCTTGCTGTCTGCTACATTGATAAACATGTCCATTGACTAAACGAAATGACAGCCTCTTTAACATACTCAATCGCTCAAACAAAAAAACTTTCACGCCAAACTCATAATCTTCCCCCCTCCCCCCGGCAACTTTACCCTCAGAACCGCCCCCGGAAAAACCCTCCCATCAACCCCCTCATTCCAATTCGGCTGCCGGGGCAACTGATTAATATTCATATACAAATACCCGTCCTCGCCCACACTCGCTCCATCGGGCCAAATAATGCGCGGATCCCTCACAAAAGGCTCCGTCATCTTCGTCTGTGGATCATACACGTAAATCGCATTATGCTCAGGCATACACTGGTACACCAAACCATTGCTATCGCCCTCGAACCCATTTGCGTTTCCGCCGCGTTGACCAAGGTTGGTCACGTTGTTTGCGGCTGTGAGTTCGGCGAGGGGGTCGGATGGTGGAGTGAGGAGATTGGCCGCGGGGATGGAGTAGAGGTAGTCTGAAGTAAGCGGACTGTAATATACCGTCTCCCCATCCGGAGATATCTGTATCCCATCCAACCCCTCTCTCAGCGTCTGAATCGGCTGACCGATAGTACGTTGATAGAACGGGACGCCTTGGTAGGACGGGACGTCGCGGTCCACGCGTAAAGTGGAGGGATGCTGGGTTAGTCGCCGCCAACTCTCGCCCGTACCCAAGTCCAAGACGATGAAGCCGGGCCGGCCTTCGTCGCTGCTGTCTACGATGTATGCGACGCCGGCGCCGGAAGAGGTTGTGGTGGGGCGCAGGTCGAACCGGATGTCGTTCATGTAGGAGTCTGGGAAGTGGACGGAGGCGGGGAAGGTGTAGGTTGCGTAGACGGTGTCGTTGGATAGACTGATACCGAGGATCTTGGGTCCGCCGGGTTGGGCGTAGGGCATACTGGGTGCGCCGCTGCCGTCTGTGATGGTAGGTCGGCCGGTATCTACAACCCAGAGGGTTTCCGGTCTGCGTGCATTCTCAGGTGTGATGTAGAGGGCTTGAACGCTGATGAGACCCGTGCTGTTGTTGCTGCCGAATGGGATTTCGTTCCAGCTTGTGTTTAGTTCGGAGACGGGCAGGTTGAGAGATGCGGATGGGTAGGGGACTTCGGCTGTTTTGTTGACGACTTCGCCGAGCGTGTAGGCGTAGGAGCCGCGGGTGTAGGTTGCGAAGAAACGGCCCTTCGAGGAAATGGCCAGCCCGATGGGCCATTGCGTGTAGTAGTAGTGGTATTCTTCTATTTCTGGGCCGTAGTTTCCGGGGTCTGTTTGCAGGATCGTGGTGCTGCTGTTTTGGAAGGTGATTTGTGCTGCGCCGCTTGCAGTCAGGGCAATGGCTGATAGCAGTGAGGACCGCATTTTGATTGTAAGGTCACGCGGGTGGCCTGTATTGTCGTTTCGTTGGGTGGGCCTGAGCTGGCCTTAAGAAACATTGCAGCTTCCTCCCGCTTCTGCATCGTGATGTCAGTCGTCAACAAACGTCATACACTTACACGTTCCTTACGTGCATGTTGTGTGGTACATGCTACCAGCAACGGCAGTTAGCTTCCATGACGTTGAGCATTTCCGGGTTTAAGCTTCCCTGGTCGTACCTGCATGAAGCGGCTCTGTCGATCACGTTGATCTCGCGCACTACCATCACCAGCAACAAGAGATCGCAGACGAATCGTAATCTATGTATTCTTCTCTAACCGTCTTGCTCAAAAGGGAAGTCATAGAAAGTATCGATAAGATGATGCAGATTTTTACATCGTACTACTGTACAAAACAACCGAGCTTCGTGCTCACAAACGCCTTCTGGAGACATCCAGACCTTAGTGGCAATGCTTTAGATCCAAAAGAAGAACAGAGAGGTGCTGAGCTGACAAGTTGACACAGCTTGCCGAATCAGACCTGAAGAACAAAACACACATCAGCAAGTGCTGAGCCTGGAAACCTTGAATGAAGATGTGGGACGGAGAATCACTCTACCGTCCACCTTTGCTGACTCTCCTTTGGGATGGACTACCCACAAAGCTACCTCGTGGACTCCGACTGATGGCCGGCATGAGTGGCACCTTCTCCATGCCCAGCTTTGTTTCGAA